>Ga0123334_1000201_pt1 | contig 78157 bp, 58 predicted proteins | sample BiotimSIPDNA_FD_89706 | JGI IMG/M metagenome (GOLD analysis project Ga0123334, IMG submission 89706) | Anaerobic biogas reactor microbial communites from Washington, USA - Biogas_R1 time_0 SIP DNA | ecosystem: Engineered > Bioreactor > Anaerobic > Unclassified | place: Washington, USA...
AAACAGCAATCTTCTGCTTTAAAATCACTTAAAATAACCCGTTATTCCTGCGTGATTTTGCATTGAATCTTACTGTTTACAAGCGGTCTGAACTCAAAAATAAAGTCGAACTCAGGTTAATATACAATTTCCAGAAATCCCGGAACAAGGTTGTTGTGTACTTCCATGCATGTCCCAATAATCATGTAGCTTTCAGCCTTGTAAATAATATCCGTCGTCATTATTCGTGAATTTGTGGCCTTTTAGTTAGTTACAAAAAATAATTTTTCCACCCGAATATTAATGTGATCCAAATTTGTCCTGCGTATGACGGAAATACTCATCAAATTTTTCTTTTCTATGTTGATCGTTGTAACATAAGTGACAATTTAAGACTGATTGGTCTTTTATATTTGTCGCATATTTGAAACTATTAAACAATATTGATATGGATGATCAAATTTTAGAAAAGGAAAAAGTTTTAGTAGATAACATGTTTTGTTTCCAATGCCAAGAAGCATCAAAGGGGATTGGCTGCTCTGTAAAAGGTGTTTGTGGAAAAACCGATGAAGTTTCCAATCTACAAGATTTGCTGATTTTTGTGTGTAAAGGAGTTGCTATTCTTAACCATATCGGGAACAAACATCATCAGACTTATGAATTCGCTGATAAGTTTATTTATGAGGCTCTTTTCATTACTATTACCAATGCAAATTTTGACGACACAAAGATAATTTCCAAGATAAAAGAGGGTTTTGAGGTCCGTAAAGGGATTACCCAAATGTTAGCAGTTAAAGGCATAGCTTTACCCGAGAAATTACACAGTTCAACATCGTGGGAAGCCGATGATTATTCCGAACTCGAACGTAAAGCGCGCTTGGTTGGAGTAAAAGTCGAATTAAATGAAGATATCCGATCGCTAAAAGAGTTGGTTATCTATGGTCTTAAAGGTATGGCTGCTTATGCTGAACATGCTGCAAACTTAGGGTTTAAAAACAATGAGGTTTATGCATTTATGAGCAAAGCATTGGCTCAGACAACAAGAGTGGACATTAATGTAGATGAATTGGTATCCTTGGTTATGGAGACCGGTAAATTTGGAGTTGATGCAATGGCTCTTCTTGATCGTGCCAATACTCAAAGCTATGGAAATCCTGAAATCACTGAAGTGAATATTGGAACTCGGAAAAATCCAGCAATCCTTATCTCAGGGCACGATTTGAAAGACATGGAAGAACTTCTTGCTCAAACACAGGGGACAGGAGTTGATGTATATACTCACAGTGAAATGTTGCCAGCAAACTATTATCCAGCATTTAAAAAGTATGATCACTTTGTTGGAAACTATGGGAATGCTTGGTGGAAGCAAAAAGAAGAATTTGAATCATTTAATGGACCTATTTTGTTTACAACTAATTGTTTGGTTCCTCCTTCTGAGTCATATATAGATCGTGTATATACCACAGGCGCGACTGGTTTTTATGGGGTTAAGCATATTGCCGATCGAGGTAAAGGTGGGCAAAAAGACTTTAGTCAAATTATTGAGCATGCAAAGAAATGTGCTCCTCCGGTGCAAATAGAAGAGGGGAAAATTGTTGGCGGATTTGCTCATGAACAGGTTTTTCAACTCGCCGATAAAGTTGTAGATGCTGTTAAGAGTGGTGCAATCCGTAAATTTTTTGTTATGGCAGGATGCGACGGCCGGATGAAATCTCGTGAGTATTATACCGAATTTGCAGGAAAATTACCTGATAACACCGTTATTCTTACCGCCGGTTGTGCAAAATACCGATACAATAAACTGCCCCTAGGAACGATTGGAGGTATTCCCAGGGTACTCGATGCCGGGCAGTGTAATGACTCTTATTCTCTCGCTTTGATTGCCCTTAAATTGAAGGAAGTATTTAAATTGAACGATATTAATGAATTGCCAATTGTGTATAATATTGCATGGTATGAACAAAAAGCTGTAATTGTGTTACTCGCTTTGCTCTATCTTGGGGTAAAGAACATCCATCTTGGGCCAACACTTCCTGCTTTTATATCTCCTGCAATTGCCGATTTTTTGTCGAAACAATTTGGCTTACAGGTTAGGGGAGAGGCCGAAGCTGATTTAGTTAAGTTTCTTGCTTAGTTAGATCAAATTGAATCTGAGAGCCGGTTTGAATTGCCGGCTTTTTCTTTTATATCTCACTGCTTAATTCCTTTACGATACTGTCACACAAATTTCTCCAATCTGCTGCTTTTTACTATTTTCGGGCAAAATTTTTGTCATGGGGCGTAATAGAAAAAATAAACCGTTTTTCGAAAATGTGTTGATCACCGATATTGGTGCCGAAGGTATGGCCATTGCCAAAGTTGATGATTTGGTTGTATTTGTTCCACAGGTGATTCCGGGCGATGTATGCGACTTGCAGGTTACTCGCCAGCGCAAACGTTTTTATGAGGCAAAAGTAGTGCGCATTAACAATTATTCGGACGATCGGGTAACTCCTTTTTGCACGCATTTTGGTGTTTGTGGGGGGTGCAAATGGCAGAACCTGCCTTACGAAAAACAACTTTTTTATAAACAGAAACAAGTTTCAGATCAGCTCTCCCGTATCGGAAAAGTTGAATTGCCTGAAATAGCGCCCATTATTGGTTCTGAAAAGACAACTTTCTATCGGAATAAACTAGAGTTTACCTTTTCCAATCAGCGTTGGTTGACCACTGAGGAGATTAGCAGGCAAGGAGATATTGCACGAGAAGGGGCGCTTGGCTTTCACATACCCGGGCTCTTCGACAAAGTGTTGAATATTGAGACTTGTTGGCTTCAGAGTGATTTGTCGAATGCAATCAGGAATCAGATTAGGAAATATGCAGTGTCGAATGGACTCGATTTTTTTGATATCAGAAATCAGCAGGGTTTTTTAAGGAATATTATTATACGGACATCATCAACCGGCGAGGTAATGCTTATTGTTGTTTTTTATCAGGAAGATGTCGAAAAACGTAAGGGTTTACTGAATATGATTACTGAAAAGTTCCCGGGAATAACGTCCCTTTTGTATGTAATAAACACCAAAGGAAACGATACCATAACTGATCAGGAAATAATTACCTACAAAGGGAATGCATTTATTTTCGAACAAATGGAAGGCTTACGTTTTAAAATTGGGCCAAAATCGTTCTATCAGACCAATTCAGAACAAGCATATAACTTGTATAAAGTTGCCCGTGATTTTGCTCAGCTCACTGGAAATGAAATTGTATACGACCTCTATACGGGTACCGGGACCATTGCCAATTTTGTAGCTCGTTTTGCAAAGAAAGTTGTTGGAATTGAATATGTTCCCGAAGCTATTGATGATGCAGTAATTAACTCATCATTAAATGGTATTGAAAACACTCTTTTCTTTGCTGGTGATATGAAAAAAGTACTTTCGGCTTCGTTTATCGAAACGCATGGTCGTCCTGATGTTATTATTACCGATCCGCCCCGGGCAGGAATGGATGCCCCGGTGGTGGAGACCATCCTTAGTGCAGCACCCAAACGTATTGTCTATGTCAGCTGTAACCCGGCAACCCAGGCACGCGATCTGTTGCTGCTCGATGAAAAATATAGGGTAGCAGCTGTTCAGCCTGTCGATATGTTTCCGCATACTCATCATGTAGAAAATGTTGTTTTGTTAATTAAACGATAGCTATAATGCTTGCTATTTTATCTCCATCGAAAGATATGTTGGATAATGCAGGCGGAGATAAGGTTATCGGCCTTTTTTCCCTGCCTAAGTTTACTCCCAAGGCAGAAAAGCTTATGCGGGAACTCCGCAAGCTTAGTTGCGACGATATTGCCGTTTCGATGAAGGTTAGTAATTCGTTGGCTGAGCGTAATTTTTTGCGTTTCCAGCAATGGAATGGCAATCATTCTCCTGAAAATTCAACATTTGCGGTATGGGCTTATACTGGTGAAGCTTATCGGGGGCTAAAAGCAGGAGATTTCTCAATTGATGATTTAATATATTCTCAGCAGGTTCTTCGAATTTTTTCGGGCCTATATGGACTGCTGCGTCCCTTGGATTTAATTCAGCCATATCGGCTCGAAATGGGAGCAGGTGAGTCATCTTTGCCTGATTTGAAAGATTTCTGGTCTGATACAATAACTGCTTCGTTGAATGAGGCTGTGGAGAATTCACCGGGAGAAAAAGTCTTAATCAATCTTGCTTCTCTGGAGTCGTCATCGTTTATCAATTTCTCAAAATTGAAATACCCTGTTATTACTCCTGTTTTTAAAGAAGAAAGATCGGGAAAACTAAAGTCGATAACCATTTACATGAAGCATGCCCGGGGTGCGATGGTACGTTTCATGATAAAAAACAATATTGAAACCTCCGAAGAACTTAAGGCTTTTGACGTAGATGGCTATTACTTTAGTAATTATTATTCTATCGGGAATAATTGGCTGTTTGTCAGGTGATTTTACCTTCACTAATCCTATCTATAGAATAAAACGCTTGATCGTTGCGATTAAGTCATCGCTGTTTATAGGCTTTATCAATACAAAGTCACACCCTGCAGCATAGCACTTTTCTTCGTCGTCGGGCAGAGCGAGGGCTGTTTGCGCAATAATGGGAATATCAGGGTTGACGAGTTTTATTTCGCGGGTTGTGTCGTATCCATCTTTCTCGGGCATCATAATATCCATAAGAATCAGATTCACATTATTTTCTGTGAACATTTTTATAGCTTCGACCCCGTTTTTAGCCCATAATAAGTTTACTTTTGTCCGTTCAAGAAAGGCTTCGATAAAAAAGTAATTCGACTCGGTATCTTCGGCTACTAAAATTGTTTTAGAGCTCCAGTTGATGTTGCCAAATACAGAGGGCTTTGAAATGGAAATTTTTTGTTCTTTTTCAATGGGAAGCTGGAACGAAAATGTACTGCCTGTGCCTTCTTCCGACTCTACTTTTATTTCTCCGTTTAGTAATTCTACAAGCTTCTTCGAAAGGGCAAGACCCAGCCCGGTTCCCCTGTTTTTATTCGTGTTGATGTTCCCCGATTTCCCAAATTTACGGAAAATTATTTCTTGTTGATCGAAAGGTATACCGATACCCGAATCTTTAACGAAAAATTCTATTTTGTTGTTATTCAGATTGCTGTAGCCTAATTCAATAAACCCTTTTTCTGTAAACTTGAGTGCATTGTTCAGTAAATGGGTCATAATTTGGTATATCCGTTCAGGATCGGAATAGATCATGAATTGTGGATCGAAATTTCCTTTCGTAATACGTATTTCAAGATGTGGTTTCTCCAGGATGACTATTTTCGACTCAGCGTCTATTTGTAATTTGTCGATAATGCTGTTGATGTAGCATTTTTCTTTTTTTGGTTTTATTTGGTTCGTTTCGAGTTTCGCAATTTCGATGATGTTGTCCATCAGATTCAGGATATCGTTGCTGCTGTCCTGAATGAATTTTACGTATTCCTGACGTTCTTCAAACGTCAGATCGGCTTCGCTCAACAGACTTGTAAAACCAGTAATGGCATGCAGGGGGGTGCGTATTTCATGCGGGAGGTTGTCGAGAAAAGCAGACTTAAGGTGCTCTGCTTCTTCTACTTTATATTTAGCCCGTTGTAATTCGGCTTCAATTTCTTTTTCATTCGAAATATCGCGCAGGATAATAAACATATAGCTTGCACCATTGTGTTGAAAATTTCTGACATATTCAGAGAACCAGTATATTTTACCTGTTTTCGAAATCATTCTTTTTTCGAGAAAGAATGAAGTCAGGTTGTTCTCATTTAGTTTGTTGATTAGCGATTGCTGTTTGGGAACATCCTCATCGTAAGTGAGTTCTTCCCATGATATGTTGGCAATTTCCTGTGCAGTGTATCCAATTTTGCCGACAAGGTAAGGCGATACCCACAATGTTTCGTTGCTCGTGGTGTTTTTTATAATTATCCCAAACGGTGCTTCATTGAAAATATTCCTGTAATCGGGGTTTTTGAACAATTGCGGAACATTCAATTTGAAAGGTTGCAAGGTTATCAGCAGTGTCTCGGCATCGATATGCGAGTAAGTGAACGAGACCTGAACAACTTTACCTTCTTTATTCTTGATGCTCCCGGATATTTCAATGGGGTGTTCTGGAATTTCGGTATATTTTCCTCCGGCAAGTGTAATGGAGGCAAGCTTTTCAATGCTATCGATTCCTGTTCCCAAAAAATTCTCGCAAGCTTTGTTTGTAGTCAAAACCTTTGAGTTCATGTTGATTGCAATAAGGGCAACCGGTAACTGATTAAATATTTCTTTTTGATCCATGAATCGAATTTAAAACTTCTTTAAAGAAAAAATTAATTTAACAATATTACAATAGCTGATTAACGTTTTTTGATGAATGTTGGTTATTTTTTGAGTAACGTATCGAGAAGTGTTATAAGCGTATTGATATCGATTTTTTTTGCTATTATTTTCTTCTCTTTATCGAGTACATAAAGAAGAGGGGTTGATTTTACATTGTATTTATATCTGAAAAGTGATTGGTTGCTTACATCCCACCAATGATGCCAGCCCACCAGCTCATGCTCTTCCACAAAATCAGTCCATTCTTTTTTATTGTCGCTGATGTTTACTGCAATAAATTCAATATTGTAATTCAGATATTTACTGTAAACTTTTTCATATAATTCAGGAACTTCTTTTTTACAGTGCCCACAGTTTGGCTCCCAGAAGAGCAAAATTGTGAAATCGTTCTGCAATTGGTGCAGGCTTTCTATTTCTCCGGATATGTTTTCCATAACTAATTCAGGGGCAACTTTTCCAATGATGTTCTGGCGGATAAGAAAAGCCTCTTCTGCAACTTTTTTTAATATTGTGGTATCTGCCCATGTGGCTTCGCCCGAGAGATATACTTTATCGGCAATAGCTACAAAAACGGCATCCATACCCATTATTTTTGATTGAAGGCTATTGTTAATCAGAAATTGACTAACATATTGATAAACATTCTGGTTCTTTTTCGAACGGTTAATGATTTTCAGTGCTTGAGGAATTACAGAATCGGGCGATTGAACGAGAACTTTGTTGAAGTAGTTATCTAGTTTAGGCTGGAGCAGGGGAGTGACCAGTATTCTTTCATCCGAAAAGTCAACATAATCGAAAAAATGGTCACGATTGTAGTTGTAATAATGGAACCACGTAATGGAATCGTATTGTGGGCTTTTTCTGTCGAGATCGAGTTTGGGCACTTCCACTGCCTGAGTTAGTTTCAGGAAGGTTGAGTACATTGAGCCTGGGTATTTATTTGCTTCCGATGTGATATGCGCCAGTACTTTTTTGTCGGTCTCCTCGTATTTTTTGTTGATTTCGATTTTTTGTAACGAATCTGCTTCCTGAAATTGTTTTGTAAGCTGATTTCGTTCATTGGTGCTTTTTCTGAGAAATTCCTGATATTCTAAAAACCTTGCGCTCTCGTCGGCTCCGCTGATTCTGATGTCGGTGTGCGGACTAGCAATCGTAGTCGAAACGTTGAATTCCTGATCGGCACCGATCAATATGTCGATATAGACTTTCTGATTAAGGTACAAAACATACAAACCTTCGCGAAGTTTTTTTTCACCGGTGAATGCTCCCTTGCCCGCTTGATCCAATTTTGTGGTATCGTCGATATAAATTTTAGCATCGAAATAGTGAGCCAAAAATACCGTTGTATCTCCAATTCCTTGCCAATTCAATGTAATGGAGTATCCTTCTGCTTTTGTGGCTAAGCTTGATAATACCAGCATTATACCTAAAAAGAATCTTTTTCTCATAACGATTTTTATAAACGGTCACAAAAATGCAAATATTATTCCATCGGGTCAATACTTGGACGCTTTCTTTTAAGGAGTATCGATTTTCATAATTGCTTGTTATTTATAATATATTGTATGGACTATATTTTTTCAATTTGACAAGCACTAATCTCTTTTTATACTTTTTCGCATTGCGGATTTCTGGCTTCTTTATCTTATTACAAAGATTCTATTTTTTAATCTTCGCTTGTGTATTTGCCAATGCGGGAAATAGTAAATTAAAGCAATGTAAATCTAAATATAAATATTTAATAATGTACTATTTAATAATAATTCTATCCTTAATTCAATCAATATTTTGAGTATAACAGCTATTATTGAAAAAAAAATGATGAAAAGTGCTCTAATATGTCAAAAATCAATATTTTTGTTACTAGCACTGAGAAATGAGCGATAGCGTTGTGTTAAATTTTTTTTCCAAATAACAATATTTAACATTTTTTTGTGTTTATTTTAAGCGATGATTATCTTAGCGAGCTAATTCAACGAGGTAATTATTACTCAAACCATATAAAGAAACCTTTTACGAACAAAACTATTTAAACGATAAATATGTTTTTAAGGCGATTAAGCGCTGCAGTAGTTATAGTAACGTGTTTTGGTTGGGCTGCAATGGGGGCCGCTCCGGATTCACTAACTGCTGCAACAAACACCGGGAAAGAGAAATCTGCGTTAGCTCCACAGGCTATTGCTATTCAATTAACTCCAGTTCACCCTAAATGCTTTGGCGAAAGCAATGGAAGCATCCAGGTGGTTATAACTACAAGTACTCCTGCTCCGCCTTATCGTTATAAATACAGAAAGTTTGGTGCTCCAATTTGGAGTGCAGAGCAAACGTCTACTCTAACGACTTTTACAATACCCGGGCTATCTGAAGGAACTTATGAAGTGTATGTTGAAGACAGTTATACTCCTAAAGTTTCTACCATCAATACAACAACTCTTGTAAATCCTGCTGATATTGTTGTTTCTTTAAATTCGTCAAGTGTTGTTTATCCCCAATGTAGCGGACAAACAGGAACGTTGGATTTTGATGCTACGGGTGGTGTCGCTCCTTACAATTTTCAATTGTATAAAAATTCAATTAGTTCTTCTAATAATCAAACAGGTATATTTACTGGTTTAACTGGTGGAACATATTCATTAATGTTAACCGATGCTAATAATTGCCCCAAAAACTATAATGGTTCGATTACTTTTCCAGACCTTGTGCCTATAAACTTCACACATACAGTTATTAGTCAGATTCAATGTGAAAATCAATTTGCTACAGTTCAGCTTAATAACTTGCCTGCCGATCCATTTGATATCGTGGTAAGGAATACAAGTAATAACCGTACTAATTATACCCACACCAATTATCGTTATACAAACCTCGATGCAGGTAATTATGCGGTTACAGTAACCCGGAGAAGTTGTCCTGCTGACACAAAAACAGAAAATTTCACGATTGAAGAATTTAATCTGGTTACAATTTCTACTGATAAATCTTCACCCTTGGCTTTGAACTGCAGTAACTACGTTACCGATGTTCGGGTTACCGTAAATGGAGGCAATGCTTCACGTAGGGTAAAGGTTGTATTCGACAATAAAAACGGAATTCCCGATGATCCCGAAAGTGGATTTATTAATTATGGTAGTAGTTTCTCTTTTACTGGCTTATCAGCAGGGAGTTACACTATACATTGGGTCGACGAAAACAATCCTGGCACTTGCAACGAAAGTTCCGATTTCAATATTGTAGGCCCTGCAACACCAGTGACCTGGGCTACGGTTCCTGTTGCAACATCTCCTTTATGTTATGGTGGTGATGGAAGCATCAGAATGAGTGCCACGGGAGGGACCGGACCTTATACATACTACATAAATGGTACTTTAGCAACAGCGAACGTGGTTAAGCCTGTGGGTACCTATGAGGTTTATGCAAAAGATTTCAATCTCTGTGAAACAGAAAAAGTTACAGTAGATATTCTTGCTGTACCTGAAATGATTGTAACACATAACACAGCTAGCGATAAAAATGTTACTTGTCCGTTGGGGAACGATGGCGAGATTAACATCTCGATTGCAGGAGGTGTTGGAGGATATAACTACGATTTATCTTTATCCGGATCTCCTACCACTCTTCGTGAAAGAAGGCCAACAACTGCTGACTTGGTTATTGGTTCGTTAGAAAAAGGTATTTACGATGTTTTTGTTCGTGATGCAAACAATTGCTCAAAAAGCATTCCCAATATTGAAATAGATGCACCCGACCCGATCACAATACAACAATTTGACCTTACAACTATTGTATGTAATGGTGAAACAGCTAGTTTGGATGTTCAGGCGATTGGAGGCAGCACTTCAATGATGACCTACGATTTATACAAAGGGAGCGAAACAACTCCTGTTGAAACGAAAACTGGTCAAGGGGTAGTACCCTTTAGCGGCTTGGTTGCCGGATCCTATACACTAAAAATTTGGAGCGATCTGAATTGTGAACCGCTAACCCGTAATTTTCAGGTTCAAGACCGACGCAAGCTGGTGGTTACTGCCGATATCGATACCATTAACTTATTGTGCGATGGCGACCCGGTACACACAACATTATCATTAAGTGGAGAAGCACCATATACTTATACGATTGAAGGAACCACCGTTGTCGATGTTCCTATCACTGGAAACAGTGTTGATATTACTACCGGGTTAAGCGCTTCGGTTACCGGATACCAGAACCGGATTATTGTTAACGATAACTATGGTTGCGAAAACGATGTATATGTTACTGCATTTCAGCCAACTCCGTTGGTAGTAGGTTTACCTGTTGTAATTGACGAAACCTGTAGGGAAAAAGATAACGGGCGTGTATCGATCACTGTAACTGGTGGAACTCCAGGACGCTACGAAGTGCAGTTAGGCGATAAAATTCAACGCTCTTCTGATGGCGTTATTGAATTCTATAATATTCCTGCAGGAATTTATAACATGACCATCAAAGATAAAAATGGTTGTTTTGCTCAGAACCCGCCTACCAATATTGAAGTTAAGGAACCTGCCGAACAAATGGTTGTTAGTTCAACAATTTTGAATCCGATTAAATGTTGGGGAGAGCAAGCCGAGGTTCAGTTAAATGTAACCGGAGGTTGGGGAACAACCACAAAAATTTGGTTGTCGGCCTATGGATACACTGCCGATACTATTGTGTCGGGTAACTCCTTGTTTGTCAACTCGAGTAGTTATACTATCAATGCCAGAAACAATGATGGATGTACAGCAACGGCTCCGCTCAATGTATCACAGCCTTTCCAGTTGCGGCTTCAGGTTACCGAGAAGAAAAATGTTTCTTGTAATGGTTTTGATGATGCACGTATTGTAATAAAGGCTACCGGGGGTACACAACCCTATTCATGGGATCTTGTTGGCAGTGGAAAACCGCTGACACAATTTGCAGGGAGTGCAGGTACTGCAATTATAGAAAATGAAATAGAAGCCGGAGTTTACCCTCTTTTGGTATCCGATGTTAATAATTGTATTTCGAACGAGGTTCAGGTAACAATTACCGAACCAGATCCGGTAGTATTTACCGTTCGTCAGGGAAATCCTACCGACTCGGTTGATTGCTATGGCGGAAATGATGGGCAATTTGTACTAGCTGCTAACGGAGGAAACCCCGGCGGTTATAGGTCATACATTGCTCCATTGAATGGTACAGAAGCAGATGCTGCCTATCCAACCATTGCTAATCTTACTGCCGGTGTATACACATTACGTGTTTCCGACATTAGCGGATGTTTCTCAGAAGAAAAGCTGGATACTATTCATCAGCCAGATGAAATAATTATCAATTCGGCTTCGATTGTTGATAGTGTATTATGCTTTGGCAACCAAAACGGTTCAATAGAAGTTGATGCAGTTGGTGGTTTGCCTTACGGGTTACAATATAAGTTAACTGGAGTCGATTTCCAGAATTCAAACGTTAATAAGAATTACCAGAACTCTGCGCTAATTGAAGGCCTTCGAGGTGGTAATTATTATGTTTATGTACGGAATAGCAAAGGAAATTGTGAACAGAAATTTGCACAGAAAATTACAGTGGTAAATCCAGATTCTGTATTTATCAGAAAAATCAACAAACTGGATGTAACCTGTCATAACATGCAAAATGGCAGTGTTTTTCTTGAAGGAGAAGGAGGCACAGGAATGTTGACCTATCAGTTGGTAGGAGCACCATCGCGCATATCTCCCAACCCCAATACTACAGGACGTTTTGAAAGCTTGGGCGAAGTAAACCAGCCAAGCACTACATACAACTATAGGGTAGAAGACAGAAACGGTTGTTATAAGAACGGAAATTTCTCGATTATTAACCCCGAAGAATTAGTGTTTAGCCTCATCGAAAGCCATCAGGTATATTGCAACAATCAATCGAACGGATGGATAATTGCCAAAGCGGTTGGCGGCATGGGAAGCTATACCTACAAAAACGATCTGGCAGCTGCCGATACAATACAAATTAACCGCGGAGAGTATGAAAACCTGAATGATAACAGGGTGAAAATTCTCAAATTAGCAGGAGGTCAGTACCAGCCGATGGTTATCGACAAAAACGGATGTACCGATACTATATCAACACAAGTAACTATTGTAAACCCACCGCCATTGAAAATAGCCATGGTAACCCCAGGCGAAAAACGGTGTTACGATAGCAAAGACGATTCAACCATAATCGTTCTTCACGAAGCTGATTTTGGAACAAGGGGGGAATACACTTATACTATAGATAATTGGAAACGAACCATCACAACCAAGGAACTTGAAGCCGTTTTTGTAAACCTTCGCGATACAATGATTTATGCGCAGGTGAAAGACACTATGGGCTGCGTGGCTACTTGGGAAGATTTGGTACTTGAATGGCCCGAAGCATTCAATGTTACTATCAATAAATTGCCAATTACCTGTTGGGATAACCAATACGGAAGATTAGCCCTTGAAATTGAAGGCGGTATTCAGCCATATTACTTTGGTGTTGACGACATTGCTTTTGCCAATCCAGTAATAGTTGAAAAAGAAGTTCCTGGTGATGTGGTTCTTGACACTATTGTTGGTAAGCCTGAAAACAGGTATTTCTATATGAATGTAAATACTGACATTTATGTTAAAGATGCCCATAATTGTATCGCTTACAATACTCCGAATACCAATACTCAGAACCCATATTTCTATAGACAATATGTGTGGGAGCCTGTTGATACATTTGAAGTTCTCAGAGTAATCACCACTGCACCAAACTGTAACTACGAAGATGCTCAAATTTCGGTTGTGGCCAACGATAAAGGAGTTCCCAGTTATACTTATTGGGCAGAATTCCCCAATGGAGAAAATGTAGATTCTACATCGGAACGTTCGATATTGAAGGTTAAGCCAGATGAAATCTTGCTTTGGAATGTTGCCGATTTAAATAAATGTATCGCACGTATCGATCCTAATAAGTTTCCGCAAGGACGAAAGATATATATCCCAGCCAATGCAGATACTATTGAAGTTAATTACACTATAAATGATGATGAACGTCCTGAATGTCCGTTTACAAAAGATGGTATTGTCAGAGTAGATGTCAAAGGATTTGCAGAAGAAGGGGTAGAAGTTCGAATATTTAAAACAGACTCAACGTTCCTTAATTTCAATCCTTTCGATCCTTCGCACACTTATGTAATAACTCCAGAAGAAAGGGATTCATTTTATTATTACGAAAAGGAAAATGAGTTGACCGGCGAGATTGTTTACGGCGATACACTCTATATTGTAAACAACGATAGTATTGACTACTTGTTCGAAGTAGGAAATTACTACATCGAATATGAAGATATAAAAACAGGCTGTTTTGTAACAACAACATTCACTGTTGATCCGCAGGATACCATTTGTCCTGACAACTATGATCTGGTATTTTCGCCCAATGGTGATAACTACAACGACGAGTGGATACTCAATAACCTCGATCTTAAAAATGCATCGTTAAAAATATTTAATTCAGAAGGTGAGTTAGTTTATCATTTCCCCAAAGGAGGACTAGGATTTGCTTCAGGCGGTTTGAAATGGCGAGGGTTTGATGACAAGGATCGGCCAGTACCCGCGGGCACATACATGTATGTGTATTATATGGATGCTGTTGACACCAAAGTCAAGTATGGAACAATTACTCTAATCAGAGGAAGGGACTAACGTAAACTTAAATTAAAAGGTATGAAAAGATTTGTAACAATACTTGCAGTTTTGCTTACGTTAGCAGTAACCGGTCGTTCGCAGGAATTACAGCAATATAAATATGGCTTGTATGACGACTACTTTGTTAATCCGGCTTATGTAGGAACCCCGAACTATTATACATTGATGCTTGGGCACGACACAAAATTCTCGGGATTGAAAGGAATTTCTCCTCGTACATATTACCTTTCGCTGCATTCGCGTGTTGGGCAGGGCTACTTGTTCGAGAAAGGCGGAAAAATTAACAAGTTCTTCTCGAAATTTGGGAATACGGCTTTTGGTTTTCAGGGGTTCGTATATAATTACGGACCAAAGTTTGAATACAATTTAGGTTTAACTTACGGGTATCATATCGATTTGCAGCCTAATCTTAACACAAAGCTTCCTCGTAAACTTGTACTCGCTTTTACACCGCGCTTGATGATGGTGAATTATGACCGAAGCAGGTTTGTTGATGATGATGGCCAGTTACTTACCGATATAGATGACCCAATTTTCCCCGCAGATCTTGATGGCAACCTATTTCACATGGGCTTTAAGCTTGATGTGGGTGCTCTTTTCCAAACTACTTATTACGATATTGGGTTGTCGTGGTTAAACCTGAACAATGGCCGTTCAGGCTTTGAAAGCGACACTATAATTTATGGGCGAACAAAAGTCGAGAATGATACTGTTACGACATACACAGGGGGTTACGGAATTTATGACTCAATTTATTCATCGACTATAGGGCTCGATGCAAAATTGAAATTCCTTAACCTGATCAAGTCGAATAAATTTGATGTAAACTTTTTACCAAATCTTCGCATGTATTATAAACCAAATTCACGCGACTACGAAGTTGCTGCAGATTTCCGTTTCGATATGAATTTGTATGACGTTATTGCCTCTGCAAGAAGAAAACTGATGTATAACTTACAGGCAGGTGCCAACGTGGTGTATACTCGTTTTTACCGCCCAACATTGGTTATTCAACCTTATGTGGCTTTCGATTTTTTGAACTTCAAAATGTATTACACCTACCAGTTTAACCCAAGCTTAAAAATTCCTGGGTATTGGGGACGAAACCAAGTGGCCTTTGTTTACCAGCTTGGACGCGACAAGTTTGATCGTGATTCAGACAAGAGCAGTAAACCAATCTTACGTAAGAAACACTAATAAAACATATTCGAAGGCTGGCAATTTGTCAGCCTTCATTTTAATGTAAAACCGGTATTGATATTTCATCGTTTATTGTTTTAATTATCATGGGAAAACATTGGCTTATCATTCTATTTCTCTTTGGCTCGTATTCTATTCAAGCCCAAAAACAGTTAGTAGCGTTCAACGATTCCTGCCTGTATTATGAAGGGCGGATTTTATTTCATGATAAAGCAGCCGAACTTTCATGGCCGGGCACAAGCGTTACGATTCGTTTTATTGGGAATGAACTTTCAGCTACGATGGTCGACTCCGATACGGCCGATTATTATAATACAATTGTTGACGGGAAAGTGCATTCAATTATTCATGTTGGGACTGAGAAGAAAAAGTACAAACTAGTTTCGGGATTGACAGAAGGAGAACATACTGTTCAGCTTTTTAAACGCACAGAATGGGACAAAGGAAAAACTCTTTTCTATGGGTTTGAGCTACCTCCAGAAGCCCGGGTATTGCCTAAATTGGCGCCAAAAAAACGAAAAATTGAGTTTTATGGAAACTCCATTACTTGTGGTTATGCCAATGAAGATGCTGCCGGGCAAGATCGTTGGTATGGATATTTCGAAAACAACTATGAGGCATATGGCGCAATAACTGCGAGACATTTCGATGCCAATTATTCTTGCATCGCAAAAGGTGGAATTGGCATTATGGTGAGTTGGTTTCCGTTGCTAATGCCTGAAATGTACGATAGAATTGACCCAACTGATTCTCTTTCATCCTGGGATTTTTCAAAGTTTACCCCCGATCTGGTAGTAATCAATCTTTTTCAAAACGATTCATGGTTGGTTCATAAACCAGAACACGAACAGTTTATTTTTCGCTTTGGGGCTAAGCCTCCTACGGAAACAGACATAATTCTGGCGTATAAAAAATTTGTTTCCAGTATTCGTGAAAAGTATCCAAATACACCGATAATTTGTGCTTTAGGGAGTATGGATGCCACACGCGAAGGCTCTCCCTGGCCGGGATACATTGAAAGAGCTCTCTTGCAAATGAACGATCCTGATATTCATACTTTGTTTTTCCCGTTCAAGGGGAGCAACGGCCATCCTAATGTGGCCGAACAACATAAAATGGCTGATCAATTGATAGGCTATATTGAAAAAACTTTTGGATGGTAGTCCCTGAAGATTGAGTATTCATTGTTGAATCTGACTTTGTTCATCAACGTTAGAATTCGCTATCTTTTAATTCGTATAATAAGAAATCAAAATAGAGAGTATGAGAGCTTTTAATATAGTTAACAACCAGGAATTTGTGCGTCTTTTTTTGATCTTTTTTTTGTCTGTGGCAATAGTTTCGTGTAAAAGCACCCCAATAAAAATTGCTTGCGTAGGCGATAGTATTACTGAAGGACATGGTCTTGCTGTTCAGAGCAGGACGGCATATCCTGTTGTTCTCGATTCTTTGTTGGGTGAAGAGTATGATGCTCTTAATCTCGGTCGTAGTGCCACCACACTTCAGAAAAAAGGGGATTTCCCATATTGGATTGCCAAAGAGTTTTCATCAGTTTTTACTTTCCATCCCGACATTATAGTGATAAAACTTGGAACCAACGATACAAAACCATATAATTGGAATGCAGAGAATTTTACTAACGATTATCAAGCATTGATTGATACATTTCTGACCATATCGCCTAAGCCAACGATTTTTTTATGCTATCCGGCTCCTGTTTTCCGCAGCAACTGGGGAATAAATGATTCAACAGTAGTCCATGGGGTGATTCCCGCCATTAGTAGTATTGCTGAAGCCAATAATCTGCAAATAATTGATTTGTATAAAGGATTGATAGACCAGTCGGTAAATTTTCCCGATGGCATTCATCCTAACGAAGAAGCAGCTCGCGCATTGGCGTTGCTGGTTGCTGGAGCTATTACTGGAAAATAAATCGGAACAAGGTTTTCAATAATCTTTATTTGCGGGGATGTTTTTTCTTCAGGTACTCGTACGTGGCGAGCTGTGATTGTATCGGGGGCAACTCGTTTTTGATCCGGATGTTTTCCCCATGGGAACCAATTTTGCAGGCTTTCACATTGTCGGAGAGTTGTATTTTTAACGTATCGATCAATTCTTTTTTCAGAGCCTCATCATAAACGGGGAAAACACATTCAACACGAGCATTCAGGTTGCGTTTCATCCAGTCGGCTGAACCTAAGTAAACGATAGGGTTGCCATTATTGTGGAAAATATAAGCCCGTGAATGTTCAAGAAAGCGGTCGAGTATTCTTATGATCCGAATATTTTTGCTGAATTTTTTTCCAGGTTTCAAAATGCATGTTCCCCTGATAATCAGATCAATTTTCACACCTGCCTCACTTGCACGGTAGAGCATATCGACCATATGAGTATCTTGCAGACCGTTCATTTTGAGTAAAATATACCCTTTCTTTCCTTGTTTAACATTCTCAATTTCTTGCCCGATCAATATCCCAAACTTGTATACAAGATTAAAGTTGGGAACCAGAATGTGTTCAAAATGAATTTGCAGTTCTTGTTCTTCAAGATAGAGGAACATTTTTTTTAAGTCTGAAATAATTCCTTCGTGAGAAGTAAACAACCCATGGTCGCAGTATAAACGGGCTGTTTTTTCGTTGAAGTTTCCAGTGCTTAGATAGGCTTGATCTTTTAAATCGGGAAATCTCTCCTTATTTCGGATAACAAGAGCGAGTTTGGCATGTACCTTCAGCCCGGGAATACTGTAGATAATATGTATTCCTGCTTTGGTCATTTCAGCAGCATACTGAAGGTTGGCTTCTTCGTCGAATCGGGCTTTTAATTCGACAAACACAGTTACTTTTTTCCCATTTTCAGCCGCATTCATCAGTGCATTTACCACTGCCGACCGTTCGGCCACGCGATATTGTGTGGCTTTTATTTCGGTAACAGATTCGTCACGGGCGGCTTGTTCGAGGAACTTTAAAAAGTAATCGTATGATTGGTATGGAACACTTAATAAATAATCTTTTTTATCGATAGCATCGCTAATCCATTTGAATTTATCGAGTTCGGGGATTCGCAATGGAATCAGTTTTTCATTCTCGAGTTTTGGTGAGAGGGGGTTTGGAAAACGGAAAAAGTCCTGAATATTGTGGTAGCTACTGCCCTGTACTACAATATCGTTTTCAATTCTAAATGTGTGTATCAGGTAGTTGAGTATTTTTGAAGGCATCCGGCTATCGTATAGAAATCGGTTAGCTTCTCCCAATTTTCTCGATGAAGATATTTTTCCGATAGCATTGATGAGTTCTTCTTCTTCATATTCATCATATTCGAAGTCTGCATCTCGGGTAATCTTTATGGTGTACCAATCGAGAATAGTGTATCCGGGAAATATTTTGTTAATATGGCGCATAATAACATCTTCGAGAAACATAATGTAATGTTTGCCTTCCGTTGGTTCCAGTTCGATAAACCTCGATATGTTGTGATCTGTAGGGACTTTTATCAGCCCGTATCGTACCCGTGGTTTTAATTCTTTTGGACGCTTGGGTTCATTGATCACCATTTCGGTAACAATATACCCTTGACCGGTTTTAAGAAATGGCCGTATCCGTTCTTTTATAAGAACAACAGGCTGGAGGGCACTTAAAATTTCGGTCATGAAAATCTCTTTTACCTCTTTTGACTGCTGCTCGTTAAGAGTTGCATTTCGTTCGAGAAGCATAATGCCATTTTCTTCCAGCTCGGGAATGATCTGGTTGTCAAATATGTCGTTGAAATAATTTAGGTATCCGTTTACAATTTCATTGATCTTATGAAGAACCCTGGCTGGTTGAACTTCCTCAATTTTAGCTGGAATAAGATCTGCATTTTGCAGTAGCTGCCGGTAATAGCTTACTCTAACCTGATAAAATTCTTCGAGGTTGTTTGAGTAAATTGCCAAAAATTTTATCCGCTCGTATAACGGGATCGATCGGTCTCCGGCTTCCTCAAGCACGCGGTGGTTGAACGAAAGCCAGCTAATATCGCGGTTAAAATACTTGTATGTAGCCAATTTAAGGAATCTTTAAGTTCTTAATTCTTCAAAGTTATTCGTTTTAGGCGTATTCCCGGTTTTTGTAAAGAAATATTTTGTTGCTTATAAGTCAGGTTTTTTCCTAAGCATTTTCTTTTCGCTATCCTGCTTTTTTGTTTCAAGCCTCTTTTCTACTGATGCCCTTGTTGGTGTTGTCGATTTTCTGGGTTTTCTTGGTGTTAAAGCCTTGGTTATTAAATTGTAAAATAGTTCAATGGCAAGCTCTTTGTTTTTAAGTTGAGACCTGTCTGTTTGTACGGCAATTAAAAGTTCACCTTCGCTATTGATTCTGTTCTTAAGTTTCTTTAAGATTATTTCTTTTTCATTTTCAGAAAGTTGAGCCGATTTATCGATATCGAATCGAAGTTCAACCTTTGAGTTGACTTTGTTTACATTTTGCCCGCCAGGCCCACTGCTGCGTGACGATAAGAAGGTAAATTCGGCTAGGAAATTTCGGTCTTGTATGCCCATTATCTTGAAATGTTTTTTCAAAGATAGGGAATAGAATGATAGTCCGCCAATAGAAATACATCAACAAAATGCATAGTTAATAGTGAGCATGCAATCATAAATAGAGTGAGCCGATGCGATGAGTTTAAAGTTTTATAATGGAACATTGGGCAATTGCTTGTCTTTCAATTTTTAGTTTAAATGAGTTTATTTTGCCAACACAACTAACTTTACGTTAACAACACAAAAATAAATTGCATAAAACAATATTATAAGGCTAATTGTGCTATTTTTGCGCCGCCTTTAATGAAATCTAAAGTTTTAACGTTCATTACAAAGCACTTGTTCCAGGTAAAACTTTTTATAAGGCTTTAAGTTACTATTTAGATTTTTGTGTCTCCGACAAACGTTGGAGGATCGGGTGGGAACAGTGCTGAATATTAACCGGGTTACCCTGTGTTCTGTAGGTAAAACAGGAACGGGAAGGCCCTAAAACAATTTTTTATGTTATTTACAGAAATGGGGCTTTCCGAAGATATTCTTATGGGTATCAGGGAATTAGGCTTTGAGACGCCCACTCCGATTCAGGAGAAAGTTATTCCAATTTTAATTGAAAATCGTCGTGATATTGTTGGACTGGCACAAACCGGTACCGGCAAAACTGCAGCATTTGGGTTGCCCTTGCTGCAAAATATCTCGTTGCGCGACAATTATCCGCAGATGTTGGTGCTAAGCCCAACGCGTGAATTGTGCCTTCAGATCACCCGCGACCTTGAAAATTTCAGCAAATTTAAAAATGGGATCAAAATCGTTGCCGTATACGGTGGAGCATCGATGGACAAACAAATCAGTGCGTTGAAACAAGGTGTGCATATTATTGTTGCCACTCCTGGCCGTATAAACGATTTATTGAGACGAAAAAAAGCTGACTTGTCCAGAATTAACTCGTTGGTACTCGACGAAGCAGATGAGATGCTGAAAATGGGCTTCAGAGAAGAAGTTGATGCTATTTTAGCTTCTACACCAAACGAAAAGAATACGCTGCTTTTCTCTGCAACCATGTCGGCTGACATTGCCAATATTGCCAAGTCGTATATGAACGACCCGGTAGAAGTTTCGATTGGAACAAAAAATGCAGGTGCCGACAACGTGAGCCATATCTATCACATGGTACATGCCAAAGACCGTTATGCCGCATTGAAACGTGTAGCCGATTATAATCCCGATGTATATGGTATTGTATTTTGCCGTACTCGTCAGGAAACCAAAGAGGTAGCTGCTTCGTTGATGAAGGATGGATATAACGCCGAAGCTCTTCATGGTGATCTCACACAGGCTCAGCGTGACTATGTAATGCAGAAATTTCGCGACAGGAACCTGAGTTTGCTTGTTGCAACCGATGTAGCAGCCCGTGGTCTCGATGTGAACGACCTTACTCACGTAATCAATTATAACCTTCCCGACGATTCTGAAAACTATACCCATCGCTCTGGTCGTACCGGTAGGGCAGGAAAAGAAGGAACTTCAGTATCCATTATCCACACTAAGGAGATGGGTAAGGTTCGTGAAATTGAACGGGCAATTAAAAAGAAATTTTTGCCAATGCCTGTTCCCGGAGGAAAAGAAATTTGCGAGCGTCAGCTTTTTAGTCTCATCAACCGAATGACTTGTGCCGAAGTTAATCATGAACAGATTGATCCGTATATGGGAAGCGTTTACGAAATGCTTAACGATCTTTCTAAGGAAGAACTTGTAAAACGTTTTGTATCACTCGAGTTTAACCGTTTCCTTAATTATTATAAGAATGCTGTTGATTTGACAGTAGAAGCCAGATCCTCAAAATCGTCTAATTTTGAGCGCTTTGAAAATGATGGCTCCCGCAATGACGGTTCTAGAAGCCGAAGTCCTCGCAACGGAAGTCCTCGTAATGAAGGGGATGATTCTTCATCGCGCAGACGGAGAAACAGCAATGTGCCCATGACGCGCATTATTTTCAACGTAGGAAAAGGAAAAGAAATTTCGAAGAAAGATATAATTGAACTGCTGACTTCATCGGCTGGCCGTCGCGACCTTGATATTGGTCAGATTGAGATTTTCAAACGTGCTTCGTCGGTTGAAATTGACCGAAAACTTGCTCCGAAAATTATCAGTGAAATGAATCGCAGATTTTATAAAGGGATTAAGATTGATGCTGAAGAAAATCTTGAATTCAAAGGAAACGATTTTCGCGACCGCGACAAAGGTCCTCGTGGAAAACGCCGCGAAGGAGGGAAGAAACGTTATGAAGATGCGTATTAACCATTGAGGTATTTTGCGCTGCAAATGATATTACTAAAAAGAGGCACTCTTGAGTGTCTCTTTTTTTTATATGTAATAAGTTGATAGACTATTTGTTGAACATTCGCAGCTTAATCGCGGTCAACACTTTTTTTGTATACAACGGAAAATCACCATTCATGATCCAACCATAATAACCCGGCTGATCTTTAAGTACTTTTTCAACCGATAACCCTTTGTTTTTCCCGAAATTGAAAATTTCAACACCATTTTCATCATAAACGATTCTGCCCATGAAGTCTACATTTCTATCAAAACTCGAGAATTCAGAAAGTTTTTCTACATCGTTTACAATAGGAGTCGATTTGCGGCCAAAAGTGTCTTCATATTCTGCCCCCTGATAGCAGTCGAGTTGGGCTTTTAATACCTCGTAAGTTGCTTTGGTGTCGGCCATTGCACTGTGAGCGTCTTCCAACTCTTTGCTGCAATATAATTTATACGCGGCAATAAGTGTCCGTTTTTCCATTTTGTGGAAAATAGCCTGAACGTCGATGAATTTTCTTTTTTTCATGTCGATATCGACTCCTGCCCGCAAAAATTCTTCGGCCAATAGCGGTATGTCGAAACGGTTTGAATTAAAACCCGCCAAATCGCAGCCTTCCATAAAGTTGGCCAGTGTTTTGGCCACTTCTCTGAAGGTGGGGCAATTTTTTACATCTTCGTCGTAAATGCCGTGGATTCGTGATGATTGTTCTGGAATGGGCATTTCTGGGTTAATGCGCATAAGCTTTTCTTCTTCGTTACCATCGGGATTTATTTTCAACAGGGCTATTTCCACAATACGATCAGAGGCAATGTTGATCCCTGTAGTTTCGAGGTCGAGAAAAATTAACGGGTTTCTTAATTGTAAGTTCATAGTTGTATATTAAAAAAAAAGCGCCGTTTCGTTCAGCGCTTTCTCGGTTTTGGCTTTATGAATTTATCATCATTGGCATCAGGAGCATCAGCACGTCTTCGTCGTCGATTTCTTTTTCGGCGGGGAGCAATATGCCCGCGCGCGTCGGGTCAGAAAGTTCTACTTTGACTTCGGCTGATGATAAGTTTGACAATATCTCGAGCAAGAACGACGATTTAAATCCAATTTCCATTTCGTCGCCTTCGTATACGCAGTTTATACGTTCTACGGCTGAAATAGAAAAGTCGATGTCTTGCGCTGAAACAATGAGTTGATTGCCAGATATTTTTAATCGTACAAGGTTGCTTGCTGCATTTGAAAATACTGAAACACGACGGAGCGTATTGTACATTTCAAGTCGGTCAACTTGCATCCTGTTAGGATTATTGGTTGGTATTACCGAATTGTAACTTGGGTATTTTCCTTCAACGAGCCGACAAATTACCTTAAACTTCGAGAGTTGGAAGAAGGCATTTTTTTCGTCGAATTCAAGTTTTATGTCGAAATCTTCTTTTGCTAATAAGTTTTTCAGTAGCGATGATGGTTTTTTAGGAAGAATGAATGATGATTCGATGTCGGCTTTAAAATCAGAACGTTTGTAACGAACCAATTTGTGGGCATCGGATGCTACGAAAGTTACATCTTCGGGCGAAATCTCAATCAAAATGCCGTTCATTACCGGGCGCAATTCGTCGTCGGCTGTGGCAAAAAGTGTTTTGTTGATACCGCTGAGGATAATGTCGTGCCCCATGCTGACCGATGTTGCCACTGATGCGTGAAGTTCGGGCAAGCCTGGATAATCTTCTCCATTTTGCCCCATAATGCTGAATTTTCCGTTCTCTGAAAAGATATCGATCGCGAAGGTTTCAGTATTTACCTGAAAGGTAAGAGGTTGCTCTGGAAATTCCTTTAGCGTATCGATAAGCAATTTTGCCGGTATAGCAATTTCTCCAATGCCCTCGATATTGTCGAGGTCGATCCATGTGATCAATGTTGTTTCTAAATCCGAAGCCGTGACAGTGAGTTTGTTCTCTTCAAGGCGGAAAAGAAAATTGTCGAGAATGGGCAAGGTGCTTTTGCTACTGATAACCCTGCTGATAGCAGTCAGATGGTTCAATAATTCGGTGCTGGAAACTACAAATTTCATTATATCAGTATTTTAACTTGTTATTTAAGGTTCGAAATAATTATCAAATATACATGAATTTCTTAAAGGAATTTTTGATTCAGTAATAAAAGTAGAATTTTTTATCAAAATTGCCAATTCCTTTTTATTCTCTTTTTTAGCGTACTTATTTTAGTGATAATACTCCTTTAATTATTTTGTCTTTTGCTGTAATAGTCAATCTATCTGGTTGTTATTATTCTTCAGGTTCGTTTTATTTTTAAAATTAACATACTTTTTCTTTCGTAGCACTGAAAAAACAAGGCCAAATATGAGGAAAAAAGTAAGAGGCAAGGCCGTGTTAATCAATTGCCACTTTATTTTTTGGTCGCGAATTTTCACTTTGTCGAGTAACCTGAGTTTTACAACTCTCGAACGTAATTGCATAATTCCTGAATCGTCTGAAAGATAATCGATACAATTGACCAGAAAATCGCGGTTGCCGAATGTTTGTTTAGAATATTGGTCATAACCAAGAGGTTGTAGCTGAACTTGTCCGTTTCTTACTCTGGCTTTGTTTTTAATGATTCCACCGTCGGCAATTACAATCATTTTATTGTCGGGGCTGCTTTTTACCACTTCGCTCCGTTGAATGCCCATTTGCTCGGTCATTCGGTTTTGGAATGCCGACTGGAATTTTCCTTCAAGAAGAAGAGCTATTGGAATATTGGGTTGGTTGAAAAAACGTTGGTCAGGTGGGTTTGTCGCACTTAACAGGCTGACCTCAACAGGGGTTTGTATTGAGCGGGCATAAGGCGAGGTGCTAAGGATTACAGATTTTCGGAGTTCCGAATTTTCCCCAACCGCTTCGATTGAGCTGGTAAATTCGACCATTACATTATTAAGGTTTCGGCTTAGTATGTGGGTTGGTGAAGGTGTAGCTAATGGTGAATAATAGAAAGGAGCGGGGACCCAATTGGTGGCTTGCCCTGCCGGTGCTGTATTGACAGGGTATTGCATGCAAACAACATCTTGCAGTAAATCAGCATTTAGCCGGGCACCATACCTGAAGAGCAGGTCGCGCAGGTTCAGGTCACGTTCAAATGCAATGGTCGAAAAACCATTTGAAAGCGAATCAAGGTTGGCATATACCGGATCGATGCACCAGAGGCTCTTGCCTCCATTCATAATGTACTGGTCGATAAATAGTTTGTCTCTTTCTTCAAATTTTTCATTCGGATCTGCGACAATAAGTATATCTACTGAATCGGTGTTTTGTAACTCGGGGGCAGTAATCGTTTTTATCTTGTATTGTTCAGATAATGCGTATTTTAAATCGCCAGTTTCGTATTCATTTGCTTCGCCATGACCTGTTAGGAAAGCTACTGTCGGGCGCTCGTCTTGCTGAAGCATTTTTATGGCTTTGATGAACTCGTATTCAAGAGTCTCAATAGATTGTTGCAGGTTCTCGTCGGCCGAGAGTATTGGGTTGTTTTTTAGCAGGTTGATAGCAATAATCTTGTTTGGGGTTCGTACGATAGCTCCAGGGAAAATTTGTTTGGTAGAAAGGCCTTCGTTGGTTTTATGCCCCAAATTAACCGGTTGTATTCCAGCTTCGATCAGGTCTTCAATATACTTGTTCCTTTCTTTGTCGGAAGAGATTTCATACACATCGAAAAGCTTGTAAAAGATTCGCTTAGAAGAGTATGCATTCAAGTCTTCGATTTTATCAATGATTTCTTGTTGAAAATTTCTCATTCCAGCAGGAAGGTCCCCGACAAGATACAGTTCGATGTTAATGTTGTCTTTCTGATTTTTAATGATTTCTTTGGTTTGCGGCGAAAGCGAGTACCTTTTTTCCTGAGTCAGGTCAATTCTGAAAAGCGGGATGGAAACAAGTACTATTGTTAAAGCTAAAATCCCCAATCCGGGCAATATCTTTTTGACCGAAATAGGCTGTTTTCTTATCATCAGGCCAGAAAGAAAAAGAAACAGCAGGCTGGTTAGTATAAAATAGAACAGGTCTGTCGAGTCGATAACCCCGCGGCTTATCGATATATAATGTTCATTAATTCCGGCTTCGATAAGAAATGATTTAAGCGCTTCGGATAAAGAGGTATAAACAATGAATCCAAAGCCAAGGTAAAAGAGATATGAAATGAGCAAGGAAATCAGGAACGAAATTATTTGGTTACTTGTGGTTGATGAGGTAAAAAGTCCGATCGAGATATAAACTGCAGCTAAAAATAATAATCCGATAAAGGAACCCCAGGTTGCCCCGGTGTCAATATTTCCGACCGGGTTACCAAGGCGGGCAACCGACCAGAAATAGAGCAGTGTAGGAATTAACGAAATGCAAACAAGGAGTAAGGATGCCAGAAATTTTGAAAGCACTATTCCCCAGGTGCTTATGGGGCGTGTGAGCAGTATTTCTATGGTGCCGCTTTTTTTCTCCTCGGCAAACATTCGCATGGTGATTGCTGGGATCAGGAAAAGATAAAGCCATGGTGCCAGCTCGAAAAAACCTGATAACGAGGCTTGTTGTCCGTCGATGATGTTGAAATTGCCCGGAATTACCCATAAGAAAAGGCTTGTTGCCAGCAAAAAGATAGCGATGACCAAATATCCGGTGATCGACCCAAAAAATGTATTAAGTTCTTTTTTAAGCAGATGTATCATCTTTCTTTTATTTTTTTATCGATTCAACAATGAGTTTGGCCGCCGCTTTTGCAGCTCCGTTTGTTTTTATTGTGTTTTCAATATTTCGATAGTTGTTTAGCATATTCTGTTGATATTCTGCGTTGTGAAGCAGTTGGTCAAGTTCTGTGCTAAGGTTGTGAACGCTAACCTGGCTCTGGAATAGTTCTTTAACAACCTCTTTCTCCGCAATAATATTTATAAGCGAAAAGTATTTCGTTTTCAACACTTTGTCTTTAATTTTTTCGAGGAACCAACCAAAGCCCATGCGGTAACATACTACTTGTGGCACGTAAAGCAGGCCTGTTTCGAGGGTAGCTGTACCTGAAGTTACCAGAGCCGCTTTGCAGTTTTGTAATAAGTCATAGGTTTGGTTATAAACTACTTGCAGGTTTTTTGTTAATGTTGGTTGATAAAAATTAGTGCCAAGGGCATCTACTCCGGCAATAACAAATTCATAATCGGGAAAATTGTCACTTACTTTTGCCATTATGGGCAACATTTCTTCTACTTCGTGTTTTCTGCTGCCAGCAAGGAGGGCTACAATGGGTTTGCCCGAAAGATTGTTTTTTTTACAAAATTGTTGAGAATCAACTTTCTTCTCTTTTTCTTTCTGGATAATGTCGTAAACAGGGTTGCCAACATAGTTTACCTGATAGTTATATTGTTGGTAGAATGCAGTTTCAAAAGGGAAAATTGTATACATCTGGTCGATGTAACGCTTAATCGACTTGATTCTGCGGGTTTTCCATGCCCAGATTTTGGGAGATATGTAATAGGCTGTGGCGTATTTTTTCTTTTTAGCAAATTTAGCGATTCGCAGGTTGAAGCCCGGGTAATCGATTAAAATCACAACATCGGGGTTGAACATCAACAACTGCTTTTTGCACAGGGCTAAATTACGTTTAATTGCCCCCAGGTGAGTAAGCACGGGCAGTATTCCCATGTAAGCCATTTCGCGGTAATGTTTCAAGAGTTCTCCCCCTTGTTTTTTCATTAAATCGCCACCAAAATACATGAAATCAGCTTTTACGTCGAATTTTTTTAGTTCGGTCATTAGCTTGGCACCATGCATATCGCCCGAGGCTTCGCCTGCTATCAGAAAATACTTCATGGGCTTAAGTGATTAGTTGATACCCGGCTACGGCAAAGGCAAAGAGGAAGCAAGCCATTACGATACCTTTCGATGTTTGCCAGAATTTAAGCTGGATAAATCCATAAAACATGGGTAAATTGACTAGCACACACAAGCTTACTACTTTAAACAGCAAGCGGTATTTATGCAACATGCTAATGAAAAATTCAAATGAAATCTCCTGATGGTGCCTAATCAGAAAATACACATAGAAAGTGAGGACAGGTAAAGCAAGCCCTAGCAATAGGCCTACGTATATCTTATTAAATATTAGAAGCTTATTCTTCATTGAAATGCCATTTTTTTATTGTTTCAATTGCATGGTGGTTTGTCATATCCACCAAGATGGGCACTATGGAAATGTAGCCTTCGGCTAAGGCATGGTTGTCGGTATCATCGCTCCCGTTGTCGAGATTTTGGTAATATCCTGTAATCCAGAAATAATCTTCATTGTGCGGGTCTGTCCTCCGTTCAAATTCTTCAACCCAACGCCCGTGTCCCTGGCGCCTTACGGCAACTCCTTTGGGTTCGCCTTTGGGTGCATTAACATTTAGGCAAGTGCCTTTGGGTAAGCCGTTTCGCAAGGTTTCGGCAATTATTCTCTTGAAATACTTCTTTGACGGCTCAAAGTCGGCATCGGCCAAGTGGTCGCAAAGTGAAAAACCAACCGAAGGAACCTCGTGGATACAGCCTTCAATAACGGCTCCCATGGTGCCCGAATAGTGTATGTTTACCGATGAATTTGAGCCGTGATTGATCCCTGATATTACAATGTCGGGGGTGCGATCAAGTAGTTGATGAAAAGCGAGTTTTACGCAGTCGACAGGTGTACCGGTGCAACTGTACGAAGTGAAATTTGCCGTTTCTTCATATTTTTTCAGTCTTACGGGCAAATCAACCGTAATTGCTTTTGACATTCCTGAGCGCGAAGTGTGGGGCGCAACAACCAGTACTTCACCAAATTCACGGGCAATATCAATCAGCTCTGCAAGCCCTTTGGCATGAATTCCGTCGTCGTTAGTGATGAGTATCTTTTTTTTCTTTATTTCCATTTTGACTTCTTATTGTTGCTATTTATTTTTTTATTTCCTGTTATGTCAGCGCTTTCGATTTTTTTCTTGCCTGTTAACTTAACCCTAAAAATAGGAATTGTTGCGGCAATCACCTAATCTTATCACAACTATAACAGGTAATGTAATTTGATATTAACGTTCAAATTTGAACAAAAGTTGTGTTTCTTTTCCGTTGGTTTTCCTCAAGTTATCGAAATGGGTTTGTGCTAAGAGCTTACAGCGGCCACACCCAGTAGAAACTCCGGTTGCCAACATAAGCTCGTTGAACGAAGCATTGGGATATTTGCTCGCAAATTTTTTTATTTCGTTGATGGTTATCATTTTGCAATGGCAAACTATTGTGTTTCTTTTCTCCGCCATACTATAAAATAACTTGAGTTTGGATATCTATTTCCGGAGCCCGATCAAAGTCAATCATGGCATTAATTAGCCGTATTTTGCTGAATGATTTTAAGTTATCGGCTTTTATGGTTTGTTCTTCAATGAAGCCTGTTTTGAGCAAATATTCACGTTGGGTTCCTCTGAGTAAGGGCGTATTGGGTGTTACCCATTTTTTCCCATCGAAAAGGATGATATTGGCAGCCCACGAATCGCTTATAAACCCATTTTTAACGATGATAATATCGTCGCAGCCATCACGTTTCGAAAAGGCTTCGTCGAGTTGGCTACGGTCGGTGTTTTTGAATGCATATTCGATCGTGTTGTGGTGAACAATTTTTAGCGTTTCAATTTTTCGTTGCACATAGGGATGAATTTCATACTCCGTTTTGTCAGTATGAAAAATTACCCGGCACTTGTATCTTTCGTTTCCTATGTTTGTGGGGATATTTATAATCTTTGATAAATCAATCGATTCCGTTTGTCCGAAAACAATTTTTCGAGCCTTGTTAATTCTGCAATTGTGCAGGTCGATGTGCTGTAGTTCTTTATTTTCAATCCTTATTGCTTCTGTTAGCAGGTACATATATTTTACTGATTAGTTCGTTATATTCTTCTTCTGCAATGCTTTGCGAGGTGATTCCCCCTCCACTTTTATATTGTAATTTTCCGTTGTGATTTTCAATAAATCGGATTAACACGCAGCTGTTTAAGTTTTTACCATCGAAGAATCCGGCAATACCTGTGTAGAACCCCCTATTGTATGTTTCTGCGTTTGTAATAATTTCTACCGTTTTACTTTTTGGGGCACCCGAAATTGATCCCGCAGGTAGCATAGAAAAAATAATATCACCCAGGTGGTTTTTATAGTCCGCAGGGAGTTCGCCCCTAATTTCGGAGCTCACTTGCAAAATGTTATTTTCCTGGGTTTTGATTTCTTCGAGATACCGGTAGCGGCTTACTTCAACTTGGCTCGCAACCATGCTTAAATCGTTTCGCAGCAAGTCGGTTATGGTTGCATGTTCGGCCATTTCTTTGATATTCGAAAGAATTTTTTCACGGGCATTGGGCAGGGAGGCGTCAATGGTTCCTTTCATCGGGTAAGTTGATATTTCCCCGTTAGAGATTTTCACAAATGTTTCGGGCGAAAAGGAAATAAACTGGTTGTCGAACAATATCTTATACCGTGATTTGGCTGCAAAGAACAAGTCGCTTAACGTGCCATCGAGGGTGATTGGGGTGGGGAAGGTGAGATTCACCAAGTACGAATTCCCAAGGGAAATTTGCTCTTGTACGTAGTTGAACGACTGTTGGTAGTGTGAAAAATCGATTGGTTTTTTTGAGCAAATCTTTACTTCTTTTGACGCTTGTGTTGCTTCAAAATTCTTGTCGTTTTCAAAATCGAAAAGAATGTTTTTCGAGAGGGCTTCTTCGGGTGACAGAACATGACAATTATTCATCGAAAAGTCGATGACAAATAAGAACGGCTCATTCACTGAGCCTCTTTTGTTCATTTCATATTGAGCCTCTTTTTTGTTCACACGGCAAAAATAGGTTGAAATAGAGTTAGCATGGCAATTTTTGAACAAAAAGTATCGAAGAGCTTTTAAAACACCTGAAGTTTTTTAATTTTGTGGCCGCTATGGTCCCATAGTTCAATGGATAGAATTTCAGATTCCGGTTCTGAAGATGTGGGTTCGAGTCCCGCTGGGATCACTTATGAAGTTTAAATAGCCTTGTAATTTAATTGGTTACAAGGCTATTTATTTTGGTGGTGTACAGTTTCTGTTTTTCTGACATTTCTTTTTGCTGAATAGGCCGGATAACATACTCCGACCAATTGGCTCTCAACCTCAGCCTTATACCTACTCTAATATGCCTGTTGTGTTCTTTTATTATCTTATGTTGCAAAACATATTTAATTTTAGGATATTTTTTTTACTTTAGGTGATTAATTGTTGAAACCCAGTTAGTGGCTGCAAAGACAATCTCCGTTTCTCCCCCGCCAATTGGGTACTATTACCAAATTATAAACTAAAATTTTTTACGTATGAAAAATTCATCAAAGATTGTAACAATCAAACAATCAAACAATCAAACAATCAAACAATCAAACAATCATTAAAAACCTTATTGTTTGTTTTCGTTCTAATTTCTTTTAAAATGGGTTCTTATGCCCAAATCTATGTCGATTCATCAGGGAAAGTGGGGTTGCACACTTCAACCACATCTACAGGCGCAGATGTTTTTGTTTATGGCAGTTTCCGAATTGGTAATGATTATGGCACGAACATAAATTTTAGTTCCGATTACGGCAATACGGTAATTACCCCCGGAGGCAATAACCAAGGGTATATAGGCACCTCTACAAAGCAGTTTAGTACCGTAAGGGCTCAATACCATTATGCCACCACAACACTGCTTACCTCCGACAAAAGGCTTAAAGAAAATTTCAGGAGTACGGTAACAAAAGCTGTTATGTACATTTACAACATGCAGGGCGAGCAGATACTGCAACTGCCCGTAACCGAACGCGGCAACACCTCGGCCACTATTGAAGGGAATTCCCTTAAAGCCGGCATATACCTCTATACCCTTATTGCCGACGGCAATAAGGTGTATACAAAAAGATGATTTTGACGAAATAATGAAAACAATATTTACATTAACCTCGTTATTGTTCACCATGGCCATATACAGCCAGCCAAAGGTTTTCGAGCTTTGGTTTGAAGACTCTGCCGGCAACCGCGATACACTGTGGTTTGGTTACGACTCAACCGCCACCGTTGGTGTTGATAAACACCTGGGCGAAGTGAACATTATGGGCGAACCTTACGATTCTACCTTGTTTGTTTTCTTTACCGATGCTTTGAGTGATGAGCCAACTCCAAGTTTAGAAATGACCTACCCATGTAACTTTGTCTTGAAAACTCAATTTATTAAAGATATTTACTATCCTCATGAAATTGGGATTATTGCAAAGAATTGGCCGGTAAAGATTTCATGGCAAAGTTCCGATTTCAAAGGACAAACAGAGCAATACTGGCAAAGCGAATGGGAAAAATATTACTCTTTTATAATGACAAGCTGGCATCCTCCAGGGGGCTGGTTTGATGCTAAAGGATGTGGGCAATGGCCAACGAACCTTCAATATACAAACATGGAAGAAGTGGGAGAAGTGGAGGTAATGCCCGAGCATTTTTGCAGGTACATCAACGATATTTCACCCGACACAATTCATGTATTGCATCTCGCTTCTGAACGAACTACAGGTGTGAAAAATCTACAAAACAATAACATCGCAATAAAATTCTCGGCAGATGACCAGGTCATTACCATTAACAATACTACACCATTTCAACTAAGCATAATTGACCTTTACGGATGGATTGTTTTTACTAAAGATTATTCTGATCCTTTGGATCAATCAATTGCTTTAACAACTCAGGAATTCCGTAAAGGCATTTATCTGGTTATAGCAACTGATTGCACGAGTAAGCAACCGTTAGCCATTCAAAAAATTACCGTGTTATGAAAAAAATTGGATTAATAACAATAATGGTTTTTACCATTACATTTGTATCCCTAGGGCAAATATTTGAAGATATTTGCGCCACACCCGGTTATGACTATGAGCAATTAAAGTCTGCTGAAGCCGCAGAGTGGTACGATTTCGATAGCGAACCAATAAAATATGTCCGCATTAGGTTAGTGTTCCTACGAAATGATAACGGTCTAGGCGGTTTTGATCCGAGTAACAGTGCACATCTAGCTTATATTAACGATAAGATAAACAAATTAAACAGCACTTATTCAAATCTGCAAACCAGCTATAATAACGAATGTTACAACGGCAGCCAAGGCTTATATAGCGACTCTAAAATTCGGTTCAGTATTCAAACACTTTATCTTAATAACACATACTACTGGAATAATCTGAATTCTACTGGAACCTATGGTTGCCCAGATGAAACAAGCTATCATCTTAATAATCTAAGGGATTCGTTGGAGGCATTAGATACTTATCCTATTTTAAATGTTTTTTTTCTAAGTACATGATATAAATTTCAGTTCAGATACCACAATCTACGGATGCTCTCTCAATATTCAAAATGTAGTTATTGAAAGCGGAGCAGGAGTGATCTTTAATTTTAGTAACAATTTGTTGATAGATAGTCAATTTGAGGTTGAATTAGGCGCTGAAATAGAAATAAAATAAACGATTAAAAATAATATCATGAGAGAAAAAATCCTTTTTATATTTCTGATATTGTCATCAACCCATTTGTTTGGACAGTTACAGGCAGATGCCGGGATAGATATGAATATTTGCTTCAAAGATTTAAAAGATAATCCAATTGTTTTAGGCGGAAACCCGGCTGCATTGGGTGGTGTTGAACCGTATGTTTATACATGGGCCGTTGTTTGGGGCTCGATGCAAACATCCGATCTTTTGGATGACTCGACAAAAGCTAACCCCATGATATCAAATTATTCAAATGGAACACTGAAATTTAAACTAACGGTTAAAGATGCTGCAGACAATCAGGCTACGGACACTGTTCTTGTTCGTATTTCAGTACTGATGGAAACATTGATTTATATAAACAACGAAATAACTAAGGGCGATACAATTGAGTTGCCCAGAAATGATTTTTTAGGAGGAATAGAGCCTTTAAAATATACGTGGTTTCCGAATTATAACATATCAGATACTACCGCAAGCCATCCAAAAGCATGGCCCGACACCACCTGTGTTTATTATGTTTTTGCAACCGATTCTATTGGTTGTACATCTTCCGTCTCTGAAAGTACCCTTACTGTGAAGTTTTTGGGTGTAATAAATCTAAAGGAGGAGGAAAACCTTCATCTATTCGTTTATCCCAACCCGGCAAATGGCTACCTTACTATTTCGAACAACACTACCGAAACTGGTATTCTTGAACTATTCAATAGTTTAGGGACTCGGGTGCTGTCACAAAAAATTATTGGGGATGGACAAGTGGATATCGGCAATTTGTCGAATGGGGTGTATTTGGTTGATTATCAAGTAAAAAACAAACATTTTATTACGAAATTCACTAAACAATAATATGTATACAAAAAAGATGATTTTGACGAAATAATTGAATAGATTATGAAACGAGCATGTTCGTTACAAACACGACTTGTCCCGATTTGTCGGGAAACACGGATGAAACAAAGTTCAGCGTTAGCTAATATTCACATGCGAGTTCCATCCGACCTTAAAAAACAAATTATATTCGGATGAAAACGAAAAGAATTATTTTTTCCACTCTATTGCTTTGCTCCCGGCTGGTTATGTGCCAAACAAAAAAAATTACTAAAACATCGTCAAAATGAAAAAATTAGTAACTCTTTTTATTGCTATTACGTTTAATCTCGTTGGCTTTTGCCAAAATATTGACCAGCTTATCGGTGAGTATGATGTTTCTGAGAGTTTTATAGTAACTGCCGGAGAAATGTCCGGCTACTCTGGGACAACATCATATAGAATCAGCATAGAGAAATACAACGACACAATTATTGCCATACCCAATTTCCATACATTAGGCACACTTATGGCAACTGTCATTTCAGATAGCATCGATATTTTTAACCAGACGTTTTATTTTAACGAAAATTATTATTTTATCATTCATGGTTCTGGTAGGTTATATGGAAATACACTGAAATATAACTATATATCGGGTGGCCCGTTCGGGGTGTCTGATAATAACTGTGTAGGAATAAAACGAAGGGAAGTCCCACTTTCCTTATTGGCAAATAACAAAATTTGGACAGAAACACAAATCCCCATGGGTTCTAACACCCCTGTAAGCACTCAATCGTATAAGGTATGGAAGGACACCCTAATTAATGGCAAAGATCATTCTATCATAATTACCAACAGCGAAACAGGAGCATGGGATACCGTCCATTATTACAATCTCTTTTATGAGGATTCAGGGAGGGTTTACCAAAATGGCCTTTTGTATTATGATTTTACAATGAAACCAGGCGACTCGTTGGTGTATGATATCAACAATAAAATAGTGGTTGATTCAATTAACTACCGTGAAATGATCGATGGTGATTATCGAAAGCACTTTTACCTTTCTTATTTTAAGAATAGAAAATACATTTCTTCGCCAATTTGGATTGAAGGTATTGGTTCTGTTTTGGGCTTAAATAGTCCTGTCGTTCCATCTGAAGAATTTGGGGGAGAAGGTTTTTTGCTTTGTGTCCACGAAAACGGAGAACAGCTTTATCAAAACCCTGAGTATGATACCTGCTCTTTCCCTTCGAATACAGACAGATTTGTTCTTCAAAGGGATTTATTGACCCTTTTTGTTTCCGACGATGGAATAATTAACATCCGTTTAATTACCAGCATTCCTGGTGAAATTAGTTTCTATACTATTGATGGGAAGCACCTTGTTAATGAAAAAGTAGAAACAAGCGATCAAACCATTTGTGCTCCAACAAACGGGCTCCTGATTTATCGGTTTGTAAACAGTAAGCAGCAAATTCAGACAGGGAAAGTTCTTGTAAAATAACCTGCAAACAGTTCAATATAAAACATCGAAAGATATTTATCACACCCTTGCTGTTGCCCCCCTTACTGCCTCGCTAATATCGATAGCGTATAGCGTAGCTGTTATAAGAAATGATTATTGAGATTGACTTCAATTTATCTTAACCAGCGGGATTTCGTTATGCGGGTCTTCAATTGCATTTGAGTCTTTTGCTGAATAGTCCGTGGTGACATATTCTGACAGACCAGAGTATTCTTGTAAGGTTTTATTTTCTATATCCGTTATTTTCTTTTTAACCTCTGTATAAATGGTGTTTAGCACCTTGTCGACAACCATATTCCGGGCCTCTTTGGTTGATGTTGTACCTATCAGGCGATAGTCTCCATCAATTTTGAGGTTTCCCTTGATGTCTAGTATTCCCATCATCGTGCTGGTGCTGATTTTCTTTACATGGGTTACCGATACGTTGATATTGTAATGGCCTTTTTTGTACAGGGGCATCCTCAACGGGCCAAAGTCTTTGTCCGAAATATCAATAATCAAGGAATTTTCAGCGTTAAGGTCGCCTACTCGTTGATTTTTGTAAACGACTACAATAGAGGTTGGTTCAAAACTTGGCACAAAGGTATTTTTCTCAACTGTTCCAATGGTTTTCGAGCTATTCCAAGTGCTTGAGATGGTGCACGATTGCTTGTTATTGGTGATACCAACCTTTAGTGCAGTAGCAAGTAGAATAGCCAGCGCGGCTATTATTGCAATAATGATGATGTGTTTTGTTTTCATCTGTCAAGGATTTTTGTTATTCATTTCGGGGCATTAAATTTTATCACAAGGTGTTCCACTTCGGCGGTAGAATCGATCAGACGAAGTCCATAAACCGATGTTAGTTGTTCGTTTAGCTTCTCGGGTTCGGTTGCTTGTAAGGTAATGTTGAAACGCGCTTGTAAAGTATCGTTAGAAAAAACCTTCTTTTGGGTTGGGGTTTGCAGGAGCGAAGCAAGTGCCTGAAAAGGTATGTTATGAAAAATGGTACTGTCTTTTGGGAATCTCACCCATCCCTTTCCCTCATCCACTTTGTGCTGGTTCAGTTTTAGGGTGTCTTCAATAATTAATTTAAGTACGCCTTCGCTCCGTTGCTCTATGCTCAATTCAAAATGGCAGAATTTCGTCAGCTGTTCATTTATTTTGGTTTTGTTTAAACTTGTTGAATCTGCCCTGTTCTTATAGTACAGATTATACTTTTCGGCCAATAAATTTTCGTTGTTCGATTCGATAAATTGCGCATTGTACCCTGTTGTGGCCGAAACGATATCCTTTAAACTTGAGTTTGTTATCGAAATAGAGTCTTTGTAAAAAGACATTCCTGTTTTTTCCTTCAATAAAGATTTTTCAATTTTAATGTATTGACCATTGTCGTTCACTTCAACTTTATTAGCACTTGCAGCCAAAAAAATAACCGGCAAAAGAAATATGGCGTTGTGTAAGGCATGTAAGAAAAAGCCCCAAATAAGGTTGAAGCGAACCCTGAGGTATCCTAATAAAATGCCTCCAACTATTTGAGGTATTGTTATTAGTGGAAATAAAATGAGCATTTTAAGATCGTATTCGTAGTTGAAAATATGGATAAAACCAAAGAGTAACGCGGCTAAATAGAAAATATACCGATACTGTTGGTGCCAAATTTTTTTCACCCAAGCTTCAACTCGCACTTTGTTCTTTTTTCCGGCAACAAAAGATAGTGATACTAAAAACCTAAGAAGGTAATTGGTGTTATAGCGTAGGTACAACCTAAAAATAACCTCTTCAATAAGTGGTATAATCAAAACACCCAGAATTGCAAAAACGGCAGCGGGCATGGTCTTCAGCAGCTCATTTAGTTTGTTGTCATTGGTCGAATACAGCCCTGTGCTTTCAATAATTTTTAACAACAACAAGCAAATGGCCATTAGGGAAACATCAAGAAGAAGAATGGTAAACAGTCTTTTAGCTTTTGAAGCAATAGGCCGGTTGTTGGTAGGGGCATCGACCGGTTTTTTCAAAAAGATAAACAAATCGGAGTAGGCGTTTTTGAGAATTTTGTTCATTTTGAATGAGTTTATGGTTTGTTTTTACTATTTGCCAATATACACATAATATTTCTTAATTCACAACCTTGTTTAGACTTACCTCACATTCGTGATTCATGTACAACTAAGTGGCAGCGTTGGATGTGTCAGGCCTTTGAGAGTGGGGTATAGCCTTGTTTTGAGGCTTTGTTTAGAAAATCGATTTCTTATTATCCTAAAAGAAAAACCGACCTTAAGAAATATTGATTTCCTGAGGTCGGTATTATATATAATCCTGTTTATTTCGCTAAATTACAGGAATAATGACAATGAATTATAGCCGGCTTTTCAGCATTTTTGTCTCAGCTTCAAACCCCGGTTTTTCAAGCAGGGCAAACATATTTTTCTTATACGCTTCAACTCCGGGCTGGTCGAATGGGTTAACATTAATGAGGTAACCGCTTATACCACATGCCTTTTCGAAGAAGTAAATTAGTTGGCCAACGAAATATTCGTTCAGTCGTTCAATTTCGATGCGAATGTTGGGAACGTCTCCGTCAACATGGGCAATTTGTGTACCCAGTTCAGCCATCTTATTTACATAATCTATATTTTTCCCTGCCAGAAAGTTCAACTTGTCGAGGTTGGCTTTATCTTCAGGGATAAGCAGTTCGCGTTCTGGTTTTGCAACAGAAATTACAGTTTCGAACAATATACGTTCGCCTTCTTGGATGTATTGTCCCATAGAGTGCAAGTCGGACGAGAAATCGACCGATGCAGGAAAAATACCCTTACCGTTTTTCCCCTCACTTTCGCCGTAGAGCTGTTTCCACCACTCGGCCATGAAATGAAGTTTTGGTTGATAATTGACCAAAATTTCAATTTTCTTTCCTTCGGTGTACAAGGCGTGTCGTGCGGCAGCGTATTGGCAGGCAATGTTTTCGTCAAATTTAACTTCGGGAGCTGTAGCTTTTGCCATATCCTGAGCGCCTTTTACAAGTTCCCTGATATTGATTCCGGCAACAGCAATCGGGAGCAAGCCTACAGGGGTAAGTACAGAGTAACGCCCGCCAACATCGTCGGGGATATCATAGGTTTTGTATCCTTCTTCGGTGGCCAATGTCTTAAGGGCGCCACGAGCGGCATCGGTAATTGCGCAAATGCGGCTTACGGCTTCTTTTTTACCGTATTTGTCTTCAAGGTCTTGTTTCAGAATCCTGAATGCAATAGCAGGTTCGGTGGTTGTGCCTGATTTTGATATTACACTGAGTGCCCATTCTTTGTTTTTTAATAAATCGCGGAGTTCTGCAAGGTAATCTTCTCCAATATTTTGTCCGGCAAAAAGCACGGCGGGTTTGTTGCCTTTCAGGTGTGCGAAACTGTCGCTAAGGGCATCGATTACTGCTTTGGCACCAAGGTACGAGCCTCCGATACCTATAACCACGTACACGTCGATATTTTTCGAACGGATTGCAGAGGCAGTGGCTTCAATGTCGCTTAGTATTTTTTCGTTGATTTGAGCGGGGAGGTCAACCCATCCCAGAAAATCGCTTCCGCGGCCTGTCTTGTTGTGAAGGGCAGCGTTTAATTCTTCGGTGGCTTGCTTATAGGTGGTAAACGCATCGGGGGAAATGAATCCGCTTGCTTTGGCGAATGCTTTTCCAATGTCGAGTTTCATTTTGTTCATTATCAGCTATCTTAAATTCTCTGTTAGTAATAGGATTTCGATGGCGGGAGAAATGTTTTCGTAGCAAATGTTGTAGACTGCATCGCAAATGGGCATGTTTACGTTGTGCTCCTGATTGATTTCCTTGATACACTTTACAGCATAATACCCTTCGGCTACCTGATGCATCTCGAGTTGTGCCGAGCGGATTGAGTACCCTTTACCAATCATGGTTCCAAAAAGCCTGTTTCGGCTAAATTGTGAATAGGCCGTAACCAGCAGGTCTCCAAGGTATGATGAGCCTTTTATGTCGCGGGTAATTGGATGAACCTTATCTACAAAACGCTTAATTTCCTGAATGGCGTTTGAAACCAGTACTGCCTGAAAATTGTCTCCATAGTGTAAGCCGTTGCATATTCCCGAGGCAATGGCAATAATGTTTTTGATTACCGAAGAATATTCGGTGCCGTAAATATCGTCGGAAATATGCGCTCTAATGTATGATGATTCGATCATGAGGGCAAAAGCCCGCGCTTTTTTCACGTCGGGGCAGGCAATGGTAAGGTATGAAAGCCTTTCGAGGGCAACTTCTTCGGCATGACATGGTCCGGCAATAATCCCAATAGAATCGAGCGGAACGTTAAACTGCTGGTTGATAAACTTCCCAACAATCAGGTTGTCGTCGGGTACAATCCCTTTAATTGCCGAAACGATGAACTTCTTACTGATATCGACAGTGAGCTTCGACAGCGATTCTTTTAAAAATGCCGATGGAATAACCATGATCAGGATATCTGATTCTTCGGCGATTTTATCGAGATCGTTGTATAAGGTTATTTTCGACATGTCGAAAAGGACATCGCACAAATAACTGGGATTGTGGTGATTGGCTTCAAAAAAACGAATATTCTCCGGGTTGCGGAAATACCAGTTTATTGAGTGGTTCTTGCTAATCAGGATTTTGGCCAAGGCCGTAGCCCAGCTCCCGCTTCCAATGATTGCTATTTTTGAATCTGAAAACATTAATTACTCTTCTAGTCCCCAAAATTAGAAATGCAAAAGTACAAAAATACATTATAATGTTTTTACTTTCTTTTTGTACCCTCGCTTTTGTTGTTTTTTTTTACTGAAACTTGAATGTTTTGTGTACTATTTTTGTTTTTTCTCTTGAAATTCAGTTAGATAATGTCAAATAGTTGCAATAAAGAAGTGTGATGCTTGACTTCTTTTAACACTCATAGAGGCTAGAATCAAGAGGGATTAAAAATGAATTAATGTTTTGATATTCATAGTTTTATTCCTTTTTTTCGATAAGTTCTTCAATTTCGTTCAAGTGAAGCAGCAAATGCCGAAGATAGTCAGTTATGCATTCTCTCAGGGTTACCGTTTCATTTTCGGCACAGCGCCATGAATTATCAAGTTTATTAGCATCGGCATTCTTAAAAACATGCACAATATGTAAGTTCAGATATTTCCAGAGATTAATCAAAACATCCCAATCTTCTGATTGGTAGTTCTGAATAGCAATCCAGCGGTCGTTGTTCCCGTTGGTGGCATAATTTGGAAATTCGAGCGGGTTGGAACCATACTGCATGTGAACCGTACGGTGAATATTGTTCGACGCGGAGTCGATCATGTGCCCAACAATTTGCTTAATGTTGCGGTTCTGGGAGTTTTTACGCTGGCTTATTACCTCGTTTGTAAGCCCTTGCAATTTTGGTTCCCAATCTTCGACTAAAGACAGGATTCCATTGTAGACAGGAAGAAATTCGTTCATGGTCATTTAATTTAATAGTTCAAAAGTAAAACTTTTAGGCTTTTTAGAAACCAACTGACATAAGGTTGTCACCTGGCATGTTTAGTTTTGACACTCGATAACCATAAAACCCTATAAAATGAAGATTTTATTTTTTACATTAAGTTTGGCTTTAATTTTAGCTATTGCAATTTATGTCTATTTCGGAGGATTGAAAAAAATAAGCTGCCGTATTGAAAATCAGGGCGGCGAATTACTTGCCTATAAGCCAATGACTGGCGACTATTCAAAAAGTGGAGTGCTAATGGATGAAATTTACTACACATTGTTAAATAATTATGATATTGAAACATATTGTGGCTTTGGTATCTATTTCGATAATCCGAAAAACGTTGAAAAAAGCAAATTGCGTTCTGAAATCGGATGTATAGTCGAAAAAAGAGACAGTTCGAAAGTGTTACAAATAGAAGAAGGCATTCAGGTAAAAACTTTTCCTGTAAATTCGTATCTCGTAACTGAATTTCCATATAAAGGTAAACTTTCAGTCTTGTTTAGTTTAATGAAAGTGTATCCATGTATTAATAAGTATTTGAAAAACAATGGGTATAATACTCATGGTTCGATAATGGAGATTTACGATATGAAGAACAAAAAAATTATTTACCGAAAAGAAATCGCAGACTGATTGGTATGTTAGGCAATAAAAGTAAAGAAAAAATTATTGAAATAGGCTGTACAAACGCGTTGACCAAGCTAAAACGAACTATCCCATATGGTTGGGATCTGAACCTTTATAAAGGGTGCTCTCATCAATGTAAGTATTGTTATGCTATTTATAGTCAGGATGTTTCAGGAACGGGTGATTTTTCAATTGTGGCCGTGAAGAAAAACATTGTCGAACTCCTTGAGCAGGAGTTAAGCAGTCCTGATTGGCGACGGGAAATTGTCAACATTGGCGGTGTAACCGATAGCTATCAGGCGGCCGAAGCCGAGATGAGGCTAATGCCCGAGGTTCTACGTTTGTTGATAAAGTATAAAACACCGGCCATTATCTCAACCAAATCAGACCTTGTTCTTCGTGATTATGATTTAATTGCAGAATTGGCATCGCTTACATACGTGAACATTGCTTCAACCATTACAACAATGGACGAAACGGTACGGCGAAAGATAGAACCTTATGGGAGTCCTGGCCCTGACCGGTTTGCAATGCTGAAAGAATTCAGAAAAACGAATGCTTCGACCGGGCTCCATGTTATGCCAATAATTCCATATATTACTGATAGTTATGAAAGTATTGAGCAGCTTTGTTTGGCGGCAGCTCATTCGAATGTTCACTATATGCTGCCAGGTGTTTTATATTTACGGGGGGCAACGAGAAAAGTCTTTTTCGATTTTATTCAGAAGGAGTATCCCGCTAACTATGAGAGTCTTAATAAACTCTACAAAACCGGAGGGGTTGGTAACGCTTACAAGGAAAAATTGTATGGCGAAATTGTAAATCCGTTACGGACAAAATACAAAATTTCAAGTAGTTACATGAATATAATAAAAGAAAAATTATCAAAACAGTAGAAAAGTTTCGAATTTAAAAAGTAATATATCAAGTAAAACATGGCCACAAGCATTTATGATGAAAAACTAGTGTAATCAATTGATAATGTGTTGTTTGGTGATTTGATGACTGCAAAAGTTTACCTTGATGATATAATGCATTTTATCGACAGTGAATATGGTTCATTAGGAACGGAATGTAAATTTTACAGCAATAATAGGGATGGATTTTGAAAATATACACTAAAAAGGCTGTTCTCGAAGCATCTAACTATGTTTAGGGACGGAGTGTTTAGCTGGAAGTGAAATCGGAACAATATTTAGACGTTGTATTGAGGATCATTCAAATTAAGCTTGTAAATTGATTTTTTGCCCGCATTTAAATACAATTTTTCCGGAAGGAATTTAAGAGACTTTGAAAATTATCCTTATTCAATTGTCTGATTTATATGTACTTATAATTAAACGATTACAGTTTGTGGTTTGTTATTAACAAAAAGTGTTTATAAATTCTCAGCCGTATTCTTATTCTGACAAAGTTTTTTCATTTCCTTTACAAACACAAAATTTACAGGTTTTATATTCCTATTCGGGAATAAAAAGAAAAGGGAACCCCGTGAAAAACGGGGGCTGTACCCGCAGCTGTAAGTCCATTCAGAAGTTTTGGCACACATTGCCACTATTCGTCAGTCGACGGATGGGAAGGCGCTAAAACCGGACAAGCCAGAAGACCTGCCTGCAAATTCAGTTCGTAGCTTTCGGGTAAAAAGCAAAGAATAAGGTTTCTTTCGGATGCTTTATTTCTGCCGTATACGCATTGCTACACATTTGTTAAACTAAAATCGAAAAAAACTAAACTTGTAGCAATAGTTGTATGGAATTGAGAATCATTAAAAGAGATGGTAAAGCAGAGCTGTTTTCAGTAGAAAAAATAAAAACAGCCATTGCAAAAGCGTTTTTGTCGGTGGGCAGTTTTGCTACCGAAGATGTGCTTTGCAATATTTTGAGTAGGGTAAGCATCAAAGACGGAATCCCGGTTGAGGAAATTCAAAACCAAGTTGAAGTTGCCCTGATGGCCGAACGTTACTATGCTGTTGCAAAGTCGTATATGCTTTATCGTCAAAAACATGCAGAAGACCGAGAGGTGAGCGAAAAATTGAAATTTCTGATGGATTACTGTGATGCAAGCAATGCGGCCACTGGGAGTAAGTTCGATTCGAATGCCAATGTAGAAAACAAAAATATGGCCACCCTTATCGGTGAATTACCTAAGTCGAATTTCATACGCTTAAATCGGAGATTATTAACCGACCGCATTAAGGATATGTATGGCAAAGAGCTAGCCGACAAATACATAGATCTCTTGAATAATCATTTCATTTACAAGAACGACGAGACCAGTTTGGCCAATTATTGTGCTAGTATTACCATGTATCCTTGGCTGATAAACGGTACTTCGGCCATTGGTGGAAACTCTAAAGCGCCCACCAACCTTAAATCGTTCTGTGGCGGGTTTATCAATATGGTATTCATGGTGTCGAGCATGCTGAGCGGAGCTTGTGCAACCCCCGAATTTCTGATGTATATGAACTATTTCATCGGTCTCGAATTTGGAGATGACTATTATAAAGATGTCGATAAAATTGTTGACCTGTCGAAAAAGCAACGCACGCTGGATAAGATTATTACCGACTATTTTGAGCAGATCGTATATTCAATTAACCAACCAACAGGGGCTCGTAATTTTCAGGCAGTTTTCTGGAATATATCGTATTACGACCGCTACTATTTCGAAAGCTTGTTCGATAATTTCTATTTTCCCAACGGATGCAAGCCTCATTGGGAGTCGCTAAGTTGGTTGCAAAAACGTTTCATGAAGTGGTTCAACCAAGAACGTACACGTGCAGTGTTGACATTTCCGGTTGAGACCATGGCGCTGCTGACTGAAAAAGGTGAGCCCAAAGACAACGAGTACGGTGATTTTACCGCAGAAATGTATGCAGAAGGACATTCGTTTTTTACTTACCTGAGCGACAATGCCGACTCGCTGAGCAGTTGTTGCCGACTGCGAAACGAGATTACCGACAACGGATTCAGCTATACCCTTGGCGCTGGCGGCGTGTCAACTGGGTCGAAAAGTGTGCTGACTATCAACCTAAACCGATGCATTCAACATGCAGTGCGAGAGGGAATTCCTTTTCAGGTTTTTCTTCAAGATGTAATTGATACTGTTCATAAGGTGCAACTTGCATACAACGAAAACCTTAAATACATGCAGGCCAAAGGTATGCTGCCCCTGTTCGACGCTGGTTACATAAACATGAGCCGCCAATACCTGACTATTGGTGTGAACGGTTTGGTTGAAGCCGCTGAATTCTTGGGCATCGAAATCAATGATAACCATCAATATCTGAGTTTTGTACAACAAGTTTTGGGGCTGGTTGAAAAATACAACAAGAAATATCGCACCAACGATGTGATGTTCAACTGCGAAATGATACCCGCAGAGAATGTGGGCGTAAAGCATGCTAAATGGGATAAGATGGCCGGCTATAAAGTGAAACGAGACTGTTACAATAGCTATTTCTATATTGTAGAGGATGAATCGCTGAATATTCTCGATAAATTCCGATTGCATGGACGCAAATATATCGAACATTTAACGGGAGGTTCGGCACTACACCTCAATTTAGAAGAACACCTGAGCAAAGATCAGTACAACCAATTGTTGAGGGTAGCTGCGCTCGAAGGGTGCAACTATTTTACATTCAACATTCCTAACACTGTTTGTAATGATTGCGGTCACATCGATAAACGTAAACTAAATGTTTGCCCAAAATGTAAGGGTAACAATATCGACTACCTGACCCGCATAATCGGGTATATGAAACGGGTGAGTAATTTCTCCCAGGCAAGGCAACAAGAAGAATCGAAACGATACTATGCTACGGTTTGTTAGTTACGATGTTGTTTTTCAGGAGGTGCCAAATGAGGTAACGCTGGCTATTAACATCTCGGGATGCCCAAATAAGTGTGTAGGCTGCCATAGTCCTCATCTGCAGGAGGATATTGGTGATGAGCTCGATTGTGTCGCATTGACAGGTCTTTTATCACGATACCACGGACTAATCACTTGTGTCTGTTTTATGGGGGGCGATTCCGATACCGAAGCTGTTGATGTACTTGCGGCCTTTGTGCGAAAAATTACGTTGGGCCAAATAAAAACTGCTTGGTATTCAGGACGAAATCAATTTCCTGTGAATGTGTCGCTCAACCATTTCAATTATATAAAGTTGGGTTCATTTATTGAAAAATTGGGAGGATTGGATTCGATATGTACCAACCAGCGTTTCTTTAAAATCGACAAGGGAAATGTTTTTGATTGTACTTATCTTTTTTTAAGCGAGAGTGTGTGCTCAATGGAATGAGTGACATTTTTCCTCTTTGCAATTCCAGTTGAGTATTGCAGAATCAAACTAATGATTCTACTTTTATGGAAAAAACAATGGCAAAAAACCTTATCCTGCTAGTATTTCTTTTTACAACCAGTTTAACTATGGCTTCAGGCTTGGAAGATAAAATTATACAATTCATTGAATTTGAGTTTGGGCATTATCCGAAAGCCCAATTAACCGACTTATATAAAAATTACTTTCAGGATGCTTATGGACCAGGACATTTGATGCCTGACACGACAAGAGCCGGAGCTTATCTTGATAGTGAATTGCAGGAATCTGATTGGACTGATACCTTGATGTGGCAACCATTGGGCATTCATCACGATTATTATCGAATTAATTTGATTCTTGTGAGAGACGGAATTCTCCCACGAGATACCTTGTTGCTGGGAATGGTTGAAAGTGCCCCACTGGCTCGAAAACCTAGCATCGAGAACTGGAAAAAGGAGTGGGCCGAAGTGTTGACTATTATAAAAGCATTATATCCCGATTTGCAATTTCTGGAAGAGGAAGAAAAGTGTATTGAAAAAAACTTATCGAATGGCAATGTTGTGATGCACCATAGTAAAATATACGAAGAGGCTTATCATCCCCATTATAGAATCATTCACCGATCGGTTTTTGAGCGCTGGAGGAAAACATTTATTGTTTCAGGATCTTAAACGATTTTCTGTCTTATATCCAAATATTTGTGTTTTTTGATAATTCATTTTTAGCAAATAATATTGAAAAGCTTATCGTTTGAAACTTTAATATCTTCCGGTTCGAGATTTTCTTATCATTAAACCTCGATAAACTTTAATTCATCGAGCTTGTTGACTTATAGTAAAAAAAAAGATGAAAAATTCAGCATTAATTACCGGAGCGTCGGGTGGGATAGGGTATGAATTGGCAAAAATACATGCATCGAAAGGTGGTGATTTAATTTTGGTGGCCCGGAACTTAGAAAAATTGAACCAGTTGAAAAATGAAATTGAGAATAGTTTTCACTCAAATGTAATAGTCATTGCCAAAGATTTATCTATTGCGGCTGAAGTCGACGAATTATTTCAGGAGGTGAATAACTTGGGAATTCAAATTGATATTTTGATCAACAATGCAGGTTTTGGTGATTTTGGTTTTTTTGCTACTGCCGACTGGAATAAAACTGCAGAAATAATAGATTTGAATATTAGATCGTTAACTCATGTTACTCGATTATTTCTTCCAGGAATGATAAAGCAAGGTTCTGGCCGGATTATGAATGTTGCTTCAACCGCAGCTTTTCAGGCTGGGCCTCTTATGTCGGTTTACTATGCCAGCAAAGCTTATGTGTTAAGTTTTTCTCAAGCTCTCTATAATGAAGTTGCAAGTCATGGAATTACAGTAACGGCACTTTGTCCCGGGCCAACGCATACTGGTTTTAAAAAAGCCGCTGGACTAAACGACAGCATGCTATTCAAGCGCGCCAAAGTTGCAACAGCCCTCGATGTTGCCAACTACGGCTACCGGGCTATGACTAAAGGTAAAATGATTGCTGTTCATGGTTTTACGAATAGCGTGATTGCATCAGCAGGAAAATTTTTTCCAAGGAAGTTTGTGATACAAATGGTTCGGAAACTACAAGAGAAAACCAAACAACCAATTTAATGGATAAAAAGAATGCTGAAGCTTTTCGGTCTCCAGCATTCATGTTGTAATTGCATTGATTGTAACGTGTTTACCTTACAATTGAAAGTCTGTGAAAATTGCGCTATTTTTATTACCCTGGCTTCAATTTCTAGAAATCAGGAAGTTAATTCATTAACAGAGGCAAGAAGCAAGCAATCATTCCCAAATATTCTTCTTCACTCAGATGGTTTGTGGTCAGTATTTCTTGCGAGAGCAGTTGATCTTTATTGATCTTCTTCATTACATCTTTTTTGGCGATTGTCCTGAATTGTGAATCAACCAATCGGGCACCAAAACCCTCGGGAGCAATTGCGTAACGAATCTCAAAATCTTTTCCACGAACAGTGAAGCAGCAATTGCCACTGGTTCCGGGAACAAAGAAAAGGGTATACTTTTCGCTGCATCCGGTGTAGGAGAGATCCCAGGTTTTGTACGCAACATCATCGATAACAACCATATTGGTTGAGGACGAAAGCTGATAGTCTCCCAGTTTTGTATGACTATCTCCGGTAAGTGTTACTCCGGCATTTACAAGGTTGGTAATTAACATGGCTACTGTAAATGCAACAATAATAATAATGTTTCTCATGACTTTTAAGTTTTAATGGCTATTAGACTATTTACCTAATAAGTCGTTCGAAAATTGATTTTGTTACAAATTCAATATCGAAAAAATGTAAAAAATTGAATAGAAATAAATTTTGAAAAGAAAACTCTACTTGATACCATAATGCGATTCAAGTATTGGTGCGAATAATTTGCCGGGCAGGATTCGCTTGAGCACGACTGCCAATTTCTGTTCCATCGTACTGATTATATAGCGTTGACGAGGATTTTTCATATCGACGATTTGGCATATTTTACGGGCTAAAACAACAGGTTCGCCTCCTCCGGTTTCATCTTTGGCAATAATATCGATTGATTTCTTGAATTGCTTTTCGTAAGGGCCACCTTCTGTAAAAATGTTGATCCGGTTTGCGGTGTTACTGGTATGAAAATCGCCCGGGTTGATCACAACTATCTTAATATTGAATGCTTTAACCTCCATGCGCAAGGCTTCGCTAAAACCTTCGATGGCAAATTTTGCAGCAGAATAAAAGCCTTGGAACGGGAGGCCCATCAAGCCACCAATTGAACTGAAGTTGATTATTGTGCCGCCTCCGTTATGGCGCATGTGGGGCAAAACAGCTTGCACAATATGAACTAAGCCGTTGAAGTTGGTATTCATGGTCCGGGTAAACAACTCGGCAGGTGCTTCTTCAATCGGTCCTCCAAGGTGCATGCCTGCATTGTTGATGAGCACATCAATTTTACCCTGTTCGCTTATCACTGTTTCTACGGCTTTCTTTATCGATATAGGGTCTGCAAGATCCATCTTTAGTACTGAAATGCCTTTGTCTACTTCGCAATCAGAACGTATTGTGCCATACACGATATGCCCTTTCGCGGCAAGCAAACGCGCGATTTGTTTACCAAAACCCGAAGAAATTCCGGTGACCAATACAACTTTGCCCATAGCAACAAAAAAAAGTTCCTGCTTTTAGTAAGCAGGAACTGTATTTAAAATATCCAGTGTTTTTGCAACTTTTGTAATCTTATCGAAAGCTTCGTCAATTTGTTGATGGGTGTGAGTAGCCATCAAAGAGAAACGGATAAGACAATCTTCTTTAGGAACAGCAGGGGAAACTACAGGGTTAACGAAAACTCCCTCGTCGAGCAGTATTCTTGTGAGTTTTAGTGCTTTAATGTCGTCTCTAACAAAAAGAGGGATGATTGGCGACTCTGATTTTCCGGTGTCGAAGCCAGCTTCATCGAAAAGTTTCTTTGCGTAACGGGTTATTTCCCATAAATGTTCGATGCGCTCGGGTTCCGAAAGCATGATGTCTATAGCTGCCATTACGGTAGCAACCGATGCTGGAGTCATGCTGGCACTGAAAATGAGCGAGCGTGAGTTGTGTTTGATAAAATTGATAACTTCACGATCGGCAGCGATAAATCCGCCAAGTGATGCCATCGATTTTGAGAAAGTTCCCATAATGAGGTCTACGCTATCGGTCAAACCAAAGTGAGACGCAGTTCCCCTTCCGTTTTTCCCGATTACCCCCAGAGAGTGAGCGTCGTCGACCATTATGGATGCACCATATTTTTCAGCAAGCTGAACAATTTGAGGCAGTTTAGTAATGTCGCCCTCCATGGAAAAAATTCCGTCAACAACGATAATTTTCATGCGATCGGGTTCACAAAGTTTAAGCTTTGCTTCGAGAGACTCCATGTCATTATGGGCAAATTTCATTACTTTGCCAAACGAGAGGCGACTACCTTCGATGATAGATGCATGATCGAGCTCGTCTAATAATAAATAGTCGTTACGACCTGCCAATACGGAGACAACGCCAAGATTAACTTGAAAACCAGTACTGTAACATAGGGCTGCATCTTTTCCGACCAATTCGGCCAACCTGTTTTCAAGCTCAATATGAATATCGAGTGTACCATTCAGAAACCTTGAACCGGCACAACCGGTACCGTATTTCTTAATGGCATTAATGGCTGCTTCCTTAATTTTGGGATGATTTGTTAACCCGAGATAACTATTCGAACCGAACATCAATACCTTTTTACCATTGATATCGACTACCGTGTCCTGGTCTGATTCGATTTCCCTGAAATAGGGATAAATTCCTGCATCGATTACCTTTTGGGGTGCATCATACAGTGAAAATTTCTCTTTTAAAATTCTCATTGGACTATCAGATTAGTTAGACTAACAGGCGGTAAAAGTAAATAAAAAAGTAAAATTTGGTACTCATTTGCTTATGATTTAACATTTGTCGGCTCTTCTTGCTTGTATTTTAATGGTTTATATTGCTTGAACTTTCCTTGAATTTGTGGTAAAACTGCCAATATTCTTCGTATTTGATCCTCGCATTGGCGATCTTGAATGCCTTTTTTTCTCATTCCGTGTTCCAGAGAGCGATAGTTGTTGGCTGTTCTAGGAAATTGATGTTTTGGATCGTATTTCTTTTGCTTATTACTATGTAAATTGCAGAATGTTAAATATTTATATTGGCATACAAGTTCAAGGCATTTCAAAATTGGATGAGTTTGAGTATTTTTGCAGGAAAGGAGAAAAGTACAATGAAGACGAGTACAGTTATAAGTATACCAAAATCGAAAATGTAAATAATATTATAGTGTTTTCTTGTTGTAAAGGCCAGGAAACTGGCCTTTACTTTTTTAAAAATACAGTTATGAATGAAATTATTGTTAGCAAAATTGATTCGAACCGGCTTATCAACCGGTTGAAAACTGCACGGCAGGACAAAACTTGTCATGCATTGGATGCAGAAAAGCTTACCGAAGAATTGAGAAGGGCAATATTATGTGAGCCTGAAAAAATTCCGGCTGATGTAGTAACCATGAATTCAAAGGTTAAAGTGTACATTCCATCGATGAATGTTAAAAAAGAGATTACTCTTGTATACCCCGAAGAGGCGGATCTCAAGAAAAACAAAGTCTCGATTTTCGCTCCAATGGCCATTGGATTGCTCGGCTACCGAAAAGGTGACGAGATTGAATGGACGGTTCCGAAGGGAAAGGTAAAAGTGATTATCGAAGAAATTATTTACCAACCCGAGGCATCGGGCAATTACGAATTATAGATTACTCTCTGCATACCCGGGAGTAAGATAATCCCGGGAGACCACTTTCCGGGATTTTTTATTATTTTGCTTCAACTTTCTTTAGCTACATTTTACAGTAAGTTCATCTCTACGCATCATAAGTTTATACGTCGAAGGTTTTTACAATGACCAGTATTAGCGCCGAAATCAGCACCATGTGATACAGCAGGCTTATTGCAACAAATTTCCGGAAAGATTTTCCTATTCCTTGCTGGTAGAATTTTCTGATGGCTATAAACAGGTAAACGGGTATAGACAAAATAATTATAACCATTAGCCATAGGGGTGTAGCCGGGAAAATGAGGTAAAGAGTTGCCACAACGATAAAAATGAAAAATTGGAAGGAATGAAAGTGGGTGGAAAAAATTAAGTGTTTGATGTATCTGTTTTTAGGTGGCCAGAAAAACAATTCAAGGATGAGTGCAAAAATGGGCACCAAGGCGAAAAACATCCAGGAAAGCAGGTCGAGTACTTTCGATATCAACACTTCGGGCATTTTAAGTAAGTTGCTGTAAGTCTCCATCTGGCGCCTGTCTTCAGGGGTTTCAGCTTGAAGTATTTCATCGTCGAAATCATTGGCCAACTCTTGAATATTTTCACGCATGCTTTCTTCTGCATTAAAGGTGAAAGGAATGTTTTTTTTAATCCGATTCGAGTCTAATGCTTCATCGTTAGTGTTTATTGCAGATATGGTTAGATTGTTTACGTCAAGGCTAACCGTGTCGCTTTGCTTTATGCTTGGATTGGCTGTGGAATCGAGACTTTGCTGCAGGGATCTGTTCGATAACGTTTGGAGCAACAGGAAAAGTACAAAGCTTAGGAAAACCAAAATACGAACGGGTGGGGCATAACGCATTCTTCGTCCGGCAAAAAATTCGGCAGTAATAAACCCGGGCTTCAAGAGCAAGTCGCGGCCTGTTTTTAAGAGACGGGTATCGAAAGCAAAAAAGTTTCCAAATATATCGTACAAAAGGAAACCAAACGGACGGTTGAATTCGGCAACTTCCTGACCGCAATTAGGGCAAAAACGGCCTTGAAATTCATGCTCACAGTTTTTGCACCGCTCAATTTCCAACTGATCGATTGGAGTCGGATTTTTGATCAGTTCGATTCTTTGTTTGATAGTATCAACAACTTTCATCGCGAATTTTTTGATTATGCAAAATAAACGGAATTATTCAGTTATCAGACAGATTGATATTCAATTTTCATAAACTAGCTGGTCTTGGTTTATCTTTTAATCAAATGAGGCTATGGTAAATTAACTGGAAATTGATACTTTCACTCGTCGGTAGCCAGAAACTATATCAGTTTGGCTTCCAGTTGAAATGTGTCAAAGGGGTCATATTAATAAACAAAAATGATTATTGGCGAAAATAAAAATATTACTTCTGATCAAATCTATATGCGCTTTTGGGTTGATTTTCATAAGGTTTCGCCTTATGTTTGCCCAATACGTGATACCCCTCATTATTCTTTCGCCCGCGAAGTGCTTTTAAAAGCCTTTTCCGGCGAATTTTCTCCAGTTCCTGAGAATAGTTTCTACGATAAGTATTGTCAGTGGGAAGCCTTTTGTATTGACGGTAATTTAGGGCATTCGCCAAAGAGTTTTTACCACCACATTGTCGACTGGACTAAGAAATTCGACTTACAATCCAATCTTCCAAAAGTGCTTGTTTTTGAGCCTGATAAGTATGTTGTATACGATGGGGTGCACCGTATTGCCTTCATATCTGTGTTGATCGATTTGGGAAGGTGTGAAGATCGAATTCCGGTGCAACTTGTTGATTGCGATCGGCCAACTGTTCCAATAGAGGGAATTGCCAATCTTGGCGATTGGCTAAATTTTAGTTAAAAAAACAGCCGAAAGAATCTTCCGGCTGTTTTAAAATATTGTATAAGTAAGGTTATTCTACTTTCTTTTTTCTGTTTCTCTTCAGAACACCAAAACCGGAAGCGGCAAAAGCCAAAAGAGCTACAAATGGGCTCACTGGCACCGAAGGATTATTTGAAAGGTTTTCAAATGCTGTTTGACCATCTCCGGACTCGCTACCAGGGATGAATACATCTAAATCATCATCGCCATCCAAGTCGCCAAGAATTGGGAAAAGATCATTTGGCATATCGGCCAAAGGAAGCAGGGCGGCAGAGGTATTTAAGCTAAAAACGCCAGAACCGGATGTGTTTTCGTAATAGGAGATATTTCCCCCAGCATCCCCTAATTTAGGAGAATCCAGTCCTGATGGAACAAAAACAAAGAGGTCTTCGTCGCCATCACCATCCATGTCGGCTAAATTGATATGCACGTCTTCTGCTGGAAACCACAGGGGAGAACCTAATGGCATACAAGAGTTAAAACTGAACCCAGGATACCCACAAGCACTTGCCGCCTGAATCATTACAGCTATACCACTGTAATATGTTCCAACAATGTCGAGATCGCCATCGCCATCAACATCGGCGAACTTAGCCTTATAGCCTCCGTACATATATATATGATCACCAACTGTTCCTGAGTTGTGATTTATAAAACTGGGATAAGCTTCTTCAAACTTACCACTAGAGTTCATTTCGTAATGGGTTAATTGCCCGGAATAACGGCCATCGATAAGTAGGGCATCCAAATCACCGTCACCATCAAAGTCGGCAATGTCAATACCTGTTCCGTATCCATGGGTGTAATAGTATGAACCGCATGAAAATGAGAAAGGGTTGTCGGGAAGGTTTTCGGTATATGTTCCATTTACATTCTCGAAGAAAATAGGACCAGATTCGGAGAGCATTATAGCATCGTTGTCGCCATCATTGTCGGTATCAACAAATACACCGTCAAGTATTTCATAATTACCTGTAGTGTATTCACCACCTGGTGTTACCGTGTTGAACGAGATTGGCCTTGTACCGGCGGCCCACTCTTGAAACGATTGCGCGTTGGCTGAGCCAGCCAATAGGGTGAAGCACATGGCTGCACCGGCAATTTTTAACGCATATTTTGGGTTCAGGCTTGACAGCCTTTCATACAAGCTGCGGAGTTTTGCAATCATTTTTTCTTGCTGGTTGTGGCTGATTGCCCAAAATTTGCCCGAACTGAGAAGTGCATCTATCTTGGCAGAAAGGTTTCTGAATTTCAATGCAATGGAATGAAAGTCAGTGTTTTGTGCTGAGATGTTTAAATAGGTTTTTTTCATAGTGTATGAATTATTGAGATTTTTATCTAAATGGATTTTAATTTGATAGTTACGGTTCCAAATGTATGATTTTAATTTCAATTATTAATCGTCCTTTGTGTTGTAAATCAGATTTTTTTATTAACAACTATCTCAACACGATTTCTTTAAGTTTTCTTTCCAACTCGCATACAAACTTTTCACAATCGAATAGCGGGAGAGTTTGCTGTTCTGCAATGAGTTTTTGTTTTAGTACCGAAAGTTTTTCCGGCGTAGTTGCCAGTTCAACTGCTCGATAAATATAATCGGCTGTTGATTGACAAATTGTTCCTTTCAGATCTGCTGCTGCGCAGATACTTGCGCCCATATTTTCTGCGTTTCTTGTCCCTGTCGTTGTAATAACAGGGACGCCAGCCATTAATGCCGAAATTGCCGTAGAACCTGCACTGTAGTGAAGTGTATCTAGGAATAGGTCGCAAATTTGGTAGCGTGCCATGTAATCGGGGTGTGCGAGGCGTTCGGCAAAGAAAATTCGCGATGCGTCGATTCCATGTTCTTTTGCATATCGCAGTATATTTTCTTTGTAGCGGTTACTTTTTGCCGGGTTTAGCCAAAGAACCCCGTTTTCAACTTGCCTGAGTATTTCCATCCATGCAGCAAAAAGCACCGGTTCGTATTTGTAAGGGTTACAGAAACAGCAAAACACAAAAGCGTTTTCGGGGATTCCAAAGTCACTTTTTGAATATTTTTTGTCCGATATTTCTAAGGGAGAGCCAAAGTAACCTGTTGGCAAGTAAATGATCTTCTCAGTATAATATGGTTGGTTTTCCTCGGGGACTAAAATTTTATCGGCTATGTAATAATCAATGAAGTCGGCACCACTCGAGTCAGGTTGCCCCATGAAAAGGATTTGTACCGGCGATGGCCTTAATGCCAGAATTTGCGGCTTTGAATACGTGGTGTACCCAGCAAGATCAATCAATATATCGATCTCATCGGTATTGATTTGTGAAGCAGCTTCCTCGTAGCTAAGTTTCGATATGTTTGAAAAATGATCGACATCGGCAACAATTTTGTCTCGGAAAATATCTTCGCCATTCGGTTGGTAAAAAAGGGCGTAAGCGTAAATCTCAAATTCGCTCCGATTGTGGTACTGGAACATGTGGTAAAATACCTGTCCAATAGGGTGGCTACGGAAATCGGGCGAAATGTAACCAATTCTGATTCGCTTGTGCTGTGGCCAGTTGTGAGAATATGAAACTCGTTTTTTGATGGCTTCAACTTGTTTGGTGAAAAAACGGGCAAGTTGTTTCGACGCTTCTAGTTGAAGGTCGATAGGAATGTTGAAATAATTAAAGTTGAACACGCGGAAAGGATATTCATTCCCTTTATGAAGAATAGATTTTACGTTTTCGATAAATTGTTTTTCTATTTTTGCACGCTTGTCCCATTCACATAAATCGCAGATAATGCGGGCAAGCGAAAAGAAAACGTTCATATTATCGGGAAGCTTTTCGTGTAGTTCAGAGAGCAGGTTGAAGGCTTCTTCTTCTTTGTTCATGAACACGAGGGTTGCACAAAGTTCAATCTTAGGTGTGTCAATCCAGGGGTTTAGTTCAATGGCCTTTAATAGTGCTTCTTCTGCATTGTTTAGATGGGAAAGTGAATTGTAAACAACACCGAGGCTTGTGTATGTTTCAGCATTGTTTGGGTTGAATTTTAACGACTCGAGAAATGCGTTTTTTGCTTTTGAAAGTTCTCCCGTTTGTGTGAAGATATTTCCGAAGGCATTTAGAATATTGGAATCTACAATATTGTGTTTTGTTGCTAAGTCGAGAATTTCAAGTGCTTTATCTGTTTCTCCTTTTTGTGCGGTGAGCAATGCCAGTTTCGATATGGCAAATGAATCGTTTGGTGCAATTTTAAGTCCTTTAGTAAACCACTCTTCCGCTTTTTCGATATTGCCTTTTAGCTGTAAGCAATATCCCAAATTAGTAATTGCCTTTGCATTATTTGGATCGACATCAATTGTTTTCTGATAATAAATTTCGGCCTCCTCCATTCGGTTTCGCTCGGTGTAAAGGTTTGCCAAATTGTTGAGTGCAGAAATTGAATTGGGTTTGGTTTTTAACCAGTTTTTTAAAATTTCTTCTGCACGATCGGGTTCTTTTTTAAGCTTTTTGCAAATCGCCAGCTGTATCTGGCTTTTTTCGTAGCCAGGGTTTAACCGGATAGATTCTGTCAGTAATTTTTCTGCTTCATCGTATTTGTAAAGTCCAATATTGGACATGGCTTTTTCGGTGAAAATTGCATATTTAGCCGGATGAAAAATCGCTGCACGTTCAAGGATTTTTAGTGCATCGGTATAGCGTTTTAATTTGTTCAATGTCATTCCCAACAACAGCAAACATTCGGGATGGTTTGGGTTTACCTTTAAAATATTGGAACATATTGCCCCTGCATTTTTATAATTTCCAAGTTTATAATATTGCTGAGCTGACTGAAATTCAATATTCAAATCGTTCATTGTTAAGTTTTTTAGTCAATGTATATATCGGTAAACTTCTCTTGTTTTATATAGGTATTCCAAATTTTCAGGTAAGCCTTTTCCATGTATCCTACGTCTTTTCTCAGGTCGAAATATTGGCTCGACGGATTATTGATTGGGAGTTTATCTTTAAGCTGTTGTAGTTTTTGGGGAGAATTAGCCAAGTCAATTGCAAGCTGATAATATTCATCCAACGAATCGCAAATTGTTTCATCGAGCCCGGCGGCATGGCAAACCGAGGCTCCTTGCCGCATAGCGTTGGTTTCTCCTCGGTAGGTAACAATTGGCATTCCCATCATTAAGGCATGTATCCCTGTTGAACTTGATGTGTAGTAGAGGGTGTCGAGAAACAGATCGCAAAGCCGATACCTGTTGAGGTGTTCTTCAATAGGGGCATATTCTGAAAAGATGATCCGGCTTTTGTTAACGTCATGTTCCTGGGCAAAAGACCTGAGGTTGTTTTCGAATGATTGGTTGGAGATGCCCAGTAACCATAACACGCTGTTTTCAACTTCGTTTAGAATTCGCATCCATATTTCAAACATTTTAGGTTCGTATTTGTAAGGGCTGCAAAATGAGCAGAATACGAATGCGTCGTCAGCGATGCCAATTTCTTTGCGGGTAATCTGTTTGTCTGAGGGTTTTATCGGCGAGCATATAAAACCGTGAGGAAGATAAAGGATGTTTTCGGTGTAATATTTTCGGTTTACTTCATCGATTAGCAGAGAATCGGAAACAAAAAAATCGTATTTGTCTGAGCCCGTAGTGTCGGGTTGCCCAATCATGTGAATTTGTATGGGAGCAGGTTTCATTGCCAGTATCTCGGGTTTGGTGTGATTGGTGTATGCACCAAAATCGACAAGAATGTCAATTTCACATTCATAAATTAATTTGGCTGCTTCGATGACTGAGATTTTGCTTATATCGTGGAAGTAATCGACGTCGGCTTTAATTTTCCTGTAGATGAAATCTTCTTCGGTTGGGATTACCAGAGAGAAGGCAAAAATTTCGAAATAGTTACGATTGTGGTGTTGAAATAGTTGGTAAACACTCATTCCAACAGCATGGTTTCTGAAGTCGGGCGAAATGTAGCCGATCCTCAATTTTGCGTGGTTCCTGTTGCTGAACTCGAATTTTGTTTCGGTCTCAGGGTTGTATTTTTCAGCAATTCGGCGCATTAAGCGAAACTGTAACTCGTCGGGTATGTTGTAATAATGGGTGTCGTATGATGAACAGGTAACGGGCTCGGGACTTTTAATGTCTTTTTCGAGGTAAGAGATAAATTTCCCCCTTGTTTTTTCCCAATCTCTCCAATCGCACAGGTCGGTTTTACAACGGGCCATCAGGTAAAATGCCGCCGATAAATTAGCATCAATATCCAACGCTTTTTCGTAACACCCGATGGCCTTGCTAAATTCCCTGCTTAGTTGATATGAACGGCCCAGAGCTACAAGAATTTCTTTGTTATCGGGTTGCTTTTCAAGTGTTTTCTTATAAAGAGTAATGGCTTTGGAATGCTTGTTCTCCGAGACCAAAAGGTTGGCAAAATCGATCAGCAGGTCGGCATCTTCGGGAAAAAACTTTGCGGCGATGCTGAAATAGTGCAGCGCTTCTTGTTTGTTCCCGTTTTTCAGTTCAATTAGCGCGATGTTTTTGTAAGCGCTACCCAATTGAGGGTTGATTTCAATTACTTTTCTGAATAGCGGCAGGGCTTCCTCAGTTTTATTTTCTTCCATTAGTAATGTACCAAGATTGTTCATTGCCGGTGCCGATTGTGAGTTTATCGAAAGTAATTCCCTGAGCAGTCTTTCGGCATCGGTTTTTCTTCCGGTTTGTTTGTTCAACTTTGCAAGTTGAATGTATGTTTTTTCATACTTGCTGTTGATGTCCATCGATTCGGTAAGTATTTTTTCTGCTTCTTCTAATTTATCGAGGTAGACAAGAGCCGTTGCTAATTCTGTTAAAATTATATGTTTACTCGGGTGGAAAAACAGACATTTTCTCAGATATTTCTCTGCATCAGCATAACGTTTTGCTTTGTTGCACATCATGCCAAGCATTGCCAGGCAGTCGGGTTGGGTAGGGGCTGTTTTAAGTATGTATTGACATAAGTTCCATGCTGCGGCGTAGTTGCCTTGCTTAAAGTGATTGAATGCGCTTTGTAGCTCGTTTTCCATTGGGTTGGTGGTTAAAGGTTGTTGAATTTCTTTTGCTGAGCAAAATATACAATGTTGGCGAATATCGAAAAGAAAAGTGGTATAAAATACTGAGAAATAGAATTACTTTCAGCCTTCTTTAAGCAAGAAAAAGATAAAACAGCGGGTACTTATAAGGAAATAGAGTTCAATATCGAGACTTAGTTCTTTTTTTCAATCTCCCTGAGGTTTTCCATCTTCTTTTTACTCAGGAAACTGTATATGTCGCCCAAATGTTCTTTTATGCGTTTGTGCCCAAACTCGTACACCTTTTCAACCAACCCGTCGAGAAAGTCGCGATCGTGCGAAACCACAATCAGCGTGCCGTCAAAATCTTTCAGGGCATTTTTCAGGATGTCTTTGGTCTTCATATCGAGGTGGTTGGTCGGTTCGTCGAGGATCAGCAAGTTAACCGGTTCGAGCAGCAGCTTGATCATGGCCAGCCGGGTACGTTCCCCTCCTGAGAGCACTTTTACTTTCTTTAGCGAATCGTCACCGCCAAACATAAACGCACCCAGAATGTCTTTGATTTTTGTGCGTATTTCGCCCACCGCCACATCGTCGATGGTTTGAAAAACCGTTAGTTCCTCGTCGAGCAAAGATGCTTGGTTTTGAGCAAAGTAGCCAATCATTACGTTATGTCCAAGGCTAAGTTCCCCGGTGTAATCAATTTCTTTCATTATGGCTTTTACCAGTGTCGATTTCCCTTCACCGTTGCGGCCAACAAAAGCTACTTTTTCGCCCCTTGAAATGGTTAATGAGGCATTCTCGAAAACCACATGTTCGCCATACGATTTGGATACGCCGTTAAGTATTACAGGGTAATTTCCCGAGCGGGGCGAAGGAGGGAATTTTAAACGCAGAGCAGACGAATCTACTTCGTCAACTTCAACTAATTCAAGTTTTTCAAGCATCTTAACACGGCTCTGTACTTGCAGTGTTTTTGAATATGTTCCCTTAAAACGCTCGATGAACTGCTCGGTCTCGGCAATCATTTTTTGTTGCTCGTCGTACTGTTTCTGTTGTTGCTGGCGGCGTTCGGTGCGCAGAATCTGGTATTGCGAATAGTTAACCTTGTAGTCGTAAATGCGGCCCATGGTCACCTCAATGGTGCGGGTGGTAATATTGTCGACAAAGGCGCGGTCGTGCGAAATCAGGATCACCGCTTTGGCACTGTTGATCAGAAACTCTTCGAGCCATTGGATCGATTCGATGTCGAGGTGGTTGGTGGGCTCATCGAGCAGGATTAGGTCGGGCTTTTTCAGTAGTATTTTAGCCAGTTCAATCCTCATGCGCCAACCTCCACTGAATTCGCTGGTTTGGCGAGTGAAATCTGAACGTTCGAAGCCCAATCCTAACAATATTTTTTCAACTTCGCCATCGAAATTGGTTTCTTCAATTGAATAGTATTTTTCGCTGAGCGTTGAAACATCTTCTATAAGCTTGTAATAGCTTTCCGATTCATAATCTGTTCTTTCCGAAAGTTGTTTGTTTAACTCTTCAATTTGCTTTTCCATCTCATAAATATGGGCGAAAGCTTGTGCAGTTTCTTCAAAAACAGTCCGGTTGTCTTCAGTCATTAAGTGTTGTGGCAAATAGGCAATTATTGCATCGGCCGGGGCAGAGACTCTTCCTCGGGTAGGGGTTTGGGCTCCGGCTATAATTTTGAGCAGGGTGGATTTTCCAGCCCCGTTTTTACCCATTAATGCAATGCGGTCTTTTTCGTTAATTACAAAAGAGATGTCGCTGAAAAGGGTTGAACCACTAAATTCTACTGTAAGCCCGTCGACTGAAATCATTAGATTTTTTTTATGTGAGCGGCAAAAATAGAAACATTGTGCTAATCGGCAGCATTTGTTGTATAAAACGAGGGAAAATTCGGACGAATTTAACTTGATGTTGCTCTTCCCAAAGTTCGTAATTTAGTGTTAGGTATTGAGTGTAACTTTTTGAAATATATTTACTTTGGATTATTTTGCTGATTGTAATGAATTAATTACATGCGTATAAATCTCGACCACAGTTTGCGTGAAATGGGAATATACTTTGTCACCGCTATCTGACGGCACTTGACAAGATTGGTGTAAAAACCGCAACCATAACAGCTGTAGTAATTTGCCAGTAATAGTTTGTGACATATAACCCGGTCAATATCAGAAGTGGATCATCGGTGTTTGTTTCAATTTGTCCGCGTGAATAAGAGCCTTCGTATTTAATTTCAATTCCTTCGGTATTGAAGATTCTCCATTTTGTATTCCATACATTATCGTACTTCCAATAGGTGTTTTTTTGGTTGATTGAGATAGTGGCTTTTGTCATCCAAGAATTATAGCTTATGTTTCCAATAACCTTATTCTCTGAATTGTCAATTATTTCTGTATGTTGCTTAAAAATCCCTTTAGTCTTAAAGGTAAATTCTTTACCAAATAAGTCGCCATTCGAAGTTACAGAAAACGCTTTATCTCTTAGTTTTCCAACCTGTTGCTCATTTGAAAAAATGTTATATATGTTGGAAAAAAATTTCTTTTTCCAGTAGAGTCTTATCTGCATGATGAGTTTTTTTGTTGTTAAAGAATCTTTTGTGAAACAACTAATTGTTTTGTTAAAAGTAGAAAATAAAAGGTTAGGAGATTTGTCTGAGTGGCTATTTTTTCACGGTTCGTTTTTTACCCTAAGACATTAGTAATCATTTGCGCTCTTTTTGTTTCCTGTACTTTGTATTTAAGGTGGTAAAGTTGTATCAACGATTATCTGAATGATTATTGAAAAAAGGGAGGAATTGTGCAAAGCAAGCAGCTATTACACATTTCCTCCCTTGGTTATTTGTATTAACGAGAATTTATTGGTGGAATTATGAACGTCTTCTCATTAATGAATTATTTTAATGGTGTGAGGTTCACCGTTTTCTGGTGTCATTATCAAAAGATAAATGCCCTTTTCAAGGTTGCGGTCACCTACATCCAGTACACGGGTACATTTACCTGATGACTCAAAAGTAAAGGTTTTTATTTTTGCCCCGGATAGGTTGTAGAGCGTAAAGTTTACCTTCTGCATAACCGGAGTTTCGTAGTTAACTACCAAACGGTCGGTGAAAGGGTTCGGGTAAACTTCAGGAATCTTGAAATCTTTTACCAAATGTGCAGATACATCATTAAGTGCGGTAATCTGAACCTGATCTTCGGCGGTAAAGGTGCCGTCTGAGACTTTCAACAAAAGACTATAATTACCTTCAGTATCGGGCAGGAAGGTTGGTTTCGCAGTGTTGGCATTGGTAATTGAAGCAATGCTGCCAAAAGGTTTGGATACAAAACTCCATTGGTAAAAGATCGCTTTATTTTCCGGGTCGAAAGAATCACTTCCGTCAAGCGATACGTTGAGGTGTTCCGTAGTAGTCTGATCATCACCCGCAAGGGCAACCGGCGGCTGATTGGTGGCAGCGGAGATCATAATTTCATCGGCATTGCTTGAATTTACCCCATCGGAAACAATAAGCGATATGCTATAGTCGCCATCTGTATCCGATTTGATGGATATTTTTGCAGAAGTTGAGTCGGTAAGAGTTAATTTACTGCTGGCTGGTTTACTGTTGATTTTCCATAGATAGGAGAGTTTATCGTTCTCCGGATCAGTTGATCTGGTACCATCTAGTTCAATTATAGAACCTGTAACCATTTCTCTGTTTTCTCCTGCAATGGCAACCGGTGGTTGATTGGCAATTACCGAGATGTCAACATAGTCGATGTTACTTATTGAGAAGTTATCGGCTACTGTAAGGCCAAATGTATATTTCCCTTCTTTATCGGCTGTGAATTTAGGATTGACAACGGTGGTTGAAGAGAGTTCTGCAAGGCTGCCCTCAGGCTTTTGAATAAAACTCCATTGGTAAGTAAGGTTGTCGCCATTGGGATCAGATGAACCTTTTCCGGTGAGTTTGACAACTGAACCATGGCATCGGGTCTGGTCGCTTCCTGCGTTGGCAACTGGAGCCTGGTTTACAGCCTGAATAGTGTCGAAAACCGTTTCGCTTGATTTTTCTCCATTGTCGACTTGAAGTGAAACCACGTAATCGCCAAACTGATCGGTAACAAATGATGGCTGCATGCTGGATGGATTTGATAGTGAAGCCTGGCTTCCTTCCGGTTTCGATACTAATGTCCAGTGATAATTGAGCGAACGATAGTCGTCAGTGTAACTTTGAGATCCATCGAGTATTACCTGTTCGAATTTACTCACTGGAGCAACTTTTTTTATTGAAGCAACAGGGACTGGAACAGGTGCATTGAGGTCGGTGTAAAGAACATATAGGGTAGGTGAATAGCCTTCGTTTTTATCGAACGAAAAAGCACCACGGGTTCCGGTTCCTTTAATGATAAACGCAAGCGGATTTTCTGGTTTCCACCCTAAAGATTTTAATTCAATTAGAATTGAAGTTACATCGGCAGATTGATAAGAATAGTATGTATCGTTAGTAAAATTCCATGGTCCTGGTTGCCAGGTAACCGTGGCATTGGTCGTTTTACGTGAACTGATAAGGGCTGTTGAGCTAAAAGGTTCTGGGGCCACAGAAGCCTCTCCCTGAATAGTGAATGTAGCTGAATCGCTTTTAACGCTTGCTGACACAAAATATATGAATGCCCTACGGATAATAATTGAATCCTTCAAATCGGCCAGATCGGTGAACCGTAACCCGACTAACTGGTCTTCACCCGATGTGTTTTTCCCCATTCGAATGATTTTGTTGGTAAGGTTAATCTCTTTTGTTTTGATGTTTTCTTCAGCATCGTTGGAACTGGCTGTAACCCATTGATAGGCGTATTCAGTATAAATTCTTTCGTAATAATAAATAGTTACTTTTGCTTCAGAACTACCTTTGGTATCCGATACCTGATAGGTCAGTTCGTCGGTACCCATGTAGTCTTTTTCAGGAAAATAGGTTATACTGTTGTCGTTATTTACAATAGCTGTGCCGTGTGTTGGCATTTGGGTTATTGAGACCTTCCATGAGGACATATCCCCATCAAGATCGGTGTCATTATACTGGGCATACACATTACATGCCATATTTTTGTACGTAAAAGTAGTATCGTTAATAGCCACAGGTGCAGTATTAGGGTTAACCTTCAGGGTAAGGTCAACCACCTTGCTAACACTGTTTACATCTTCTACTTTGAAAGAAACAGGGAAAGAGCCAGCTTGTACAGGGGTGCCATCGATTAACCCGGTTACCGGGTTCAGGGTTAACCCATCGGGAAGAATTCCAGAAGTGGTACTCCATGTATATGGCGCATTGCCGCATGTGGCAATGAGTTCCCTCGAATAGTATACTCCTTCGGTTGCATCGGGGAGGAAGCTGTTCTTGATTCTCATTCCCGGAGGAGTAGCCATCCAGTTTGCCGGATCATTGCCATAAGCAGTTGGAGCTACCCGCAGAAGTGCATATCCGTTTCCATCGGCATCGGGCCAAAGGTTATTGTCGTTGTAATTTACCTTGTCGATCCGGATATAAGATATCTTCTCTTCATTATTCTCGATATAACTCTTATATGACTTAAGGAGGGTGATTTCTTCACCTTCGTTTCTAAGTTTAGTATTGAAATTGAAAACTATAGCATTGGAATCGAGGTCAAAAATAGCCCTGAAATCAGAAGGTGTGATATCTTTTCCTGCAATATATACCGATTGTCCGGGAGCAACAGACGTTTGAGCCGGAAAGGTAAAGTCAATGCCTTCAATGATCCATGGAGCCTGATTGGTTTCATTATACAAGTTGACAACAGAGGGAGAGGTATTGAGCAATTCGATGAATTCATACTGATCGGCAGTAGGGTTGTACATTATTTGGTTTATCACCACCGGGCCTACTTTAGGAAGACCATTCACCGCGTTAAATGAAGCAGACTCCTGAGCTACGAAATGTTCTTTACCAATTGAATTAATATATCGTCCAAAGGAGACACCAGGATCGGAAGCCCCGAATTTGTAGCCATTTTCATATCCGGTAAGTTCACCTGCAGGGGTTCCGGAGAAGAGATAAACTTCTTCGCCAAGTTCGCTCAGCGAAAAAGCAGAACCAAACTCATTGGCATTAAACTGAAGTGTTGAATTTACATAGTGGCCTTCGTAAAAAGTGATATATCCATTGGCCGGGATTACTGTTCCTGTCGGAATTTTCCATTTTGAGGGAACTTTGTGGTTGTTTGAAAGGTACCATCCACCAATAGATGCATCGGTATTTCCAGGGTTATAGAGTTCAATGGCGTCGACCTCCGGGCTTACTGAATTGGCCAATATCTCATTAATAATAATTCCGGGGATCTTTTCCGGAACATCATCAGCAAAAGGCGATCCGGCAATTCGCGATGAAGCCCTCCAGTTCCTGCCGTCGTTCCAATCGGCAGAAAGGTTGTTTACTGCAGGAACAAGAGAGAATCCCAGACTATCGGCCGTAACAGGCCAGGGTTGCTTGTTGTCGTATTTGACCGAGATGAGTGTGTCGCCAATGGCACCAACAAGGGTAATACGCTCGCCTCCATTACTAAGTTGTCCTTCGTATTCGCCCGACGCAGCCATGCCATACCGCTGGCTGAAACTAAAACTACTTGATGCAAGTACAATAAAATTATCGGGTTCGATAACTGTTCCTTTGGGAAATGCATAGCTGATCCCATCGATAAAACGGCAGGAAGTGAGGTTAATCGGAGTTTTGCTGTTGTTTTTTAATTCAATGAATTCAAATTCTTTTCCAGCGATTCCGTTTTGCCCAATCGGATTATATTGTATTTCGGTGAGCTGAAGACCGTTATTTTCAGAGTCTACTGCAACCATAAGGGTGTGAATCGAACTCCATTTACCGTTGGTGAAAACCCTGGCTTTTACCAAGCAATTTTGAAGTACAGCAATTGTTGTCGATTTTCCACCGTTAATAGCAGTAGAAGATACTCCGTCATCAACAATCCTTGGATCGGTTCCGTCGAGCGAATAGAAAATATTGCCTGTGCTGTCAGGGTTAAAAATGGTTAGCGCGCCCCCGGTAGCAAGAGAAATGATCGTATCGGTAATTTCAACATTATCTTTTATGAAGATTGGGGCCTGTATCCGGGAAAGAAGTTCTTCGGTTTTAAGTTGCCTGATTACAATATTGGTGCGGAAAGGAAAGAATCTGTTCATTATATTGTCGACGCTAGGCTGCCAGTTGTCGTCTTTGGTCATTATGTTTCCATATTGGTCTTCGCCCCATCGTGCCGATTCTGCGATTACGGCAGTATCGATTTGGTCGGTACGCATTTTAAACAGCTCGGCAGCAACAGAAGGAGTAAAAACCCCTTGATTAAAATATTGTTTATAGGAACGGTCGGAGAATCGTTGTCTGTATTCAGCATTTTCGCTTAGTTTGAAGTGCAGCCATTGTGGATTGAACTTTTCAAAATTCCTGATAACCATCTTTCCTGATTGATCGGCAACCCTGCCAATACTTACCCTGTTCGCGGTGATTCCTGTACTATAACTTATAGGATCTACAATTAAGGTGTGCTCGTTATCGTGGGCAATAAATTTGAACCCCTCTTCACCGTTGTGGTTATAGATTGCATAGAAATTGTTTGGCATCGTATTTCCTCCCCATGCAGAAACAGGGGCGTCAAAATTGCCGGTATAAAAAATGATGTTCATATAATCGATAAGGTTATCAATATCGACGAGCACTTTCAGTTTTGGGTCACGGACTCCCTTTTCATCTAATCCCTGGAGCCTGTAATAATCGGCATTTGAGGAAAAACCCTTACCGCAGAGGTCCCAGATTTCTTTCCATGTATCCATGTTCCCATCGGTTGCTTCCACAAATTCGCCCTCACTCGCTCGTTTCAATACGTCGTATTCGCTTTTATCGCCTCCCATATATGACTCTGCATAGTTGGCTTCAGAGCGCTCCTGGCTTTGATAGAGTCCCCAGTATAACCCATTCAGGTAGAGGTGATAGTACCGGCTTCGGGTATAAAATTGTCCCATTTTGCCTTGTAGGTCGCGTGAAAAGACATCGCGGGTGAAGGTATATAACGGAGACTCTTCACCATCGCCTTTACTCCAGGAGTAGTTTTGGGCACAACGTAAATCTATCTTATCGAAACTTTTCACCCCTTCATCTTCAAAGAGGGGGTAATTTAGTTTTGATTCACCATATTTTTCACGGAAAAAGAGCCTGAACGCGTGTTTGCGGAAACTACTAGTCCTGCTGTATCCCCCTCTGATCCTAAGTCCGGCATCAATGTGGAAGCCATTTGAACCATCGGGATTGATTAACTCAACCGATACTGGGCGTTCCCACTCAATACCATGGCTTTGGGCATTGACATAAATCCCTGAATCACTAGAAAACAGGTTGCGGTTATCTGTAGCCAGCGAGATGGTAGGAACCTGTTTGAGGGCTTCTCCCATAATATTCTTATATCTACTGTCTTCAAGTATAGAAGGCAATACCGTGAGCTCAATTGTTTGTCCGTTCACGTAATAATTATAAGGCCAGTCGTGACCCGGATTGCTGGTCTGTATGCTTAATTTATCGATAAAAAGGTAAGTTTTGGTAACAACCGGGCTGAAGTCGTAGTTTTCGCCCTTAGCTCTTGCCCTTAATACAACGCCGGGAGTTTTTCCCCTGCCCAATGTATTTTGGGGGTCGATACGGACTTTGGCAGGAGATGGGACAACGATCACAAAGTTTGAGTTTTCAGGATCGGAACCGTCGAGGGTGTACCAGATATTCATTTTGTCTGATGCTGTTGAAATCACTACATCGAACGGTTTGGTATAAAACCCTTCGTCGACAGATATTTTAGGATCCTCGGCCACAAAATGTGTGCTTATATTATTGATTAACCGGGCTGTAGCAAAGAGAGAAGGGTTTTGCCATGAATTATCTTCTGTTGTAAACCATGCAATCTTATTATCACGGTCGCCCCCGTTATCATCATCCTGCACGTGGATGTCGAAACCGAGCAGGTCGTCTTGTTTAGGATTCTGTACCCCAAGTGTATTCCAGGGAAATTTAACTTCAAGAATATATCCCGCAGTCGTGCCGTTCATTTTGAACTCGATCCCATTTGAAGGATTCCCGTACATCACAGGATCGTTCCATCTGAATGTGTATTGGTAATCAGTAGCACCATAGGAAGTTAACTTGTCGTTGTTAATATCAAGGTAAATTTCAATTGCATCGTCTTTCCATACTTCATTGCTTTCTGAATCTTTTATTTTAACATCATCGGTAACAACAGCCAGCACGTAAAGCCCGGTAGAGTCCCAAAGAGTCTTGAAATATGCAGAGATATTCGATGAGGCAGGTGTATTGCCCACAAGAATGTGTTCAATTGAGGTAGATGGGGCAGCCCCCCATGTAGCATCAATAATACCGTCGATGGTTGGCATTGCCTTAGTCGATGGAATTTGTAAGTTCTCACCTGCAAGTAGTGTATGCGCAATAAACAGGTTGATGAGCATAATCAGCATTCTCACTGAGGAATAACGTTTCTTCATGATAAGTACGGTTCTAATTATTTTGTTAAGGTTTCTTTATAGTTTCAAATATAAATATTTAGTTAAGATTTGATTAAATTTTTCTTATAAAAAATGTGAAATAAGTAATAAATTCCAAGGGATTGCATTTGGAATCAACCAGATTAAAGAATAGGTTGATTCTGTTTTATTATGTCGAACCTTAAACGGTTAAAATTCACGCCGCTAAAATTGGAGAATTGTTACTAAAACCTTACCTTTTATGAATCAGTAACATGTTAATTATTGCGATATGAAAAAAGTGGTTGTGTTTGTGAAAATGGTACTAGTGTTGCTGTTTTTACTTTTGTTGGTGTATTCCTGTAAAAAAGATACAGAAACTACTGGGGGAGGGGATGTTGTAGACGTAGCTTCAATAGGAAAAGAAGGGGGTGAATTATCTGATGATGTTATTACTGTTGAATTTCAAAAGAACTGTTTTACTGAAACTAAAACAATAAAACTTACGAATGTTGAAACCGTTGAAGAATTTGGTGCTTATCAGGCTACCGATTTTTATAGCATTACAAATCTTCCGGCGAATTACAAAGAACCAATAATTGTTACATTAAACCCTGATGAAACATTGAAAGGAAAACAGCTTTTAATGGTAGTAGGTGAAATGAAATATTCCACCACTTTACACGACAATGTTTTTGCCTACGAATTTCTCGATGCAGTTGACGAAGATGGAACTTATACCATTTCTTATCAGCCTCTTGAGTCGGTTACAGATGATAAACAAACGTTGTCGTTAACCTTCGGGTTGGTGAAGGATTATGTTACTACTAGTGAACAGCAAAAATCAACAAGAAATTTCGTGGTTTATGCCCCGGCAACTGAGATTGAAGCCGCACTTGATGTTGAAGATTATCTGAACGAGTCGTATGAAAAACTTAACGCCATGGGGTTCTCTTATGCCGCGCGTACTAAATGGCCAATCAAGGTCACGTTGTCAAAATTCCCAGCAGAGCACAAAAATGCGTATGGTTTTTTCACCCAATCCAGCTGGAGTCATAACCGTTCAACACTAGAGTTCAACCTTGATATGATAGAGAATAGCCAAGATGTAAAAGCTACAGCAGGGCATGAGTTTTTCCATTTTGTTCAGTCGCTTTACAACAATACCGGTGCGCTTTCAAAAAAACTCTTGGGCGATCCGTTTTATTGGCTCGACGAGGCTTCGTCTGTTTGGTTCGAAGGGATAATCCTTGGTAATCCTGATTATAACTCATCCATTCGTGACGGGCATCACATGGAGCCGTTGAACGGTGCTTACGAACAAGCAGAAAAAAATCCTGCACACTATGGGTATGGCATGGCTGCAATGATTAAATATATTGTAAAGCGTTATGGCAATAATTCGGTGTTGAAGATTTATCAAAAAGTTCTCTCGGGCGAAGCAAAAGATCCGGTTGATGCCATTACGAGGGCACTCCCTGAATCGTTCGGGGAACTATATCCTGATTTTCTGAATGAATATTTTCAGCGAAAGATTTATTCTGATTTTAACATTTCGGCTTTACTGCAAGGTTTTGATCAACAGTTTGAAATCAGATCATTAGAGGATTCAGTACATGTTTTTAAGGTGAGCAATCTGGGGTTGGCCGCAAAGATACTTCGAATAGAAACATCGTTATCCTCTGGTGAATTTAGCCAAGCTCAATCGTTGTTAATTAACTCTTTCAGCCTGAATCCCAAAATAATATACAAACTTAAGGGGGCAACTTTAACCTATCTTGGCACAAGTTCAGGAGAATTTTTGGTGGAGGGCCTTAAAGAAATTGAGGAACAAAATGCTGTACTATTGGTTGTGATGGTTAATACAAACCATACCAATAAAGAAGAAAGTGTTGAAGTTAAGTTGTCTAAGGTTCAGTATGATGCTGTTTATGCCTATCTTAACGTTCGAGGGAATTCAGGTTATGCGGCAGTAAAGACCCAAAATGAAGTTGAAGTATTGAATGGAGGTAATTTACAATTTACAAGTGGATCATATGATGCTAAAGCGAATACATTTATTGCAGATAACGGGGCTACTTCAGTTTCGCTGTACCTTGACAGGATAGGTAAAACCATGAGTGGAACCATTCATTTTCAAAATATTGATCCAGGTGATCCGGATCATATGGTTTATGCCGATGTTAATTTTAGCGGCTTGCCTTTTGAGGAATCGGGTGGTAACTTGCGGAGTTCTTATCAATGGGTAGGTTCTGTAGGAACGTTTGTTACTAACAACTTATACTTTACGTCTATTTCTTCAGGAAGTACTTTTCGGTTTGAAACTATTAGGGAAACAACCTTTGTGATTGTGTTGGCAAAAAAGAAAGATTAGAATGCGCTTATTCGGGGCTAATTCATAATTCACTTTTTAGTCCAATCCCTTGTATTTTAGGAGGTAAAGCTGAATTATTATTCCATCGGTAACTTTGCTGTCGCGAATTGTGTCTTTTTTAATTAGTTCCGATTCGGATAAGATATGGTCGAGGTTTTCTTTGTTTAATTCTAAATCCTGAAACCTGACAACACAGAACTCTTCTCCCTGTTGAAGAAATTCTGATGGTTGTGAATGCTGACTGATGGTTGAGAATGCATCAACATTCGACATTTGTGCATTAAGCCAGTAATGGCCTAGCCCAGAGTTTTCTGAATATTCAATCATTGGGCCTGCGGTAATTTCTGCGAGATGTACAATTTTTTTTATGTGCGGATACGTACTGGCGATATATTCTATGGTTTGTTTGTAAGGCCCGTATGAGAAATAGTAGGTTGAAAAAGAAACTCGGAGCCCCAAAACTAGGATTGCCGCTATAATGATGGTCTTAAGCCATCTCGATCGAATTGTCATTAGCAGTAGGGTAGGAGCAACAACCAACATGGAAGCAATAGCCATTACATATCTCGAATAAAGGATGGGTTGAGAAAACAATGAGATTAAAGAAGCCAGTAACAGGGTTGCTAAAAAAATAGTGAGCGACATCCATAACGTTAGTCTATATTCGGCAAACCGGCGAAGGAAGCTAAGTATAACAGTAGTAGTAATTAGTGTGTACATTAAGATAATGAGTGCATTGGAGTAGTTGCTTATCCAGAATTGTTCGGTAAAGGGAATTGTAAAGCACGAAAGTATTGTGCTGAAGCAAGGTTCAGGTGCCCAAAATGCATGCTGTACTTTTTCAATCTGAGTAGTAAACAGCGTGAGCCAGGGAAGAAAAAGTATCGCGACCAACACAAGCGAAAGGATGTGTTCGCGCCATTTCTTCTCTTTTTTTGCTAGTAGGTAGATAAAAACATAAACGTTAGCAACAAACGCTGCTGCCATGCTGTAATAATGTGTATATAAAAGTATTATATGTCAGTTGATTACTGTTGTTGTTCCTTTAAATCGGCGGTAAGGTCTTTCATGGTTTTTATGATTTCTCTCTCAAGGTTGCTGTTGTCGGTCAATTGGCTATCGGGCTGCAGATACAGGCAGTACGCTGCCAATTCGTTGATCCATTTTGGCTGGTTGTACTTTTCGTCGATGCGGCTTACTGTATCGGCCAAGTTGTATAGGTTCTGTTTTTTTTCGACAATATCTGTCAGCAATTCAAGAAGATTTTTTTTTATTGAAAATCTTATTTCTTCATTGTCTGGCTTGAAATGTTCAACGAATACTTCTTCTGCATTGGCAAGTTCCCAAGGGTCGTTTTTGTCCAGGAAGGCAAGTTTATTGATGAGATTTTCGTCGACGGGTGTTTCTGAAAAAAGGCACTCTTGCGCCCACTCAACGATCTCTTTTCCTTGCGGTATCCCAAGGTAATAGTTTGCAATAATGTGGGGCAATTGATTGTTTTTCATTGTTATATCTTCGCAATAGTTGTGTGGTTCCTGTATTGGTAGATTTTATAAAGAAGAAGAGGTTGCGCATTTCGTATGGACAACCTCTTCGTATATACTTCAAAAGATTTAAATCTTACTTATTTGCTCTTTTTCTTCGTTTTAGGTAAACCCCGCTGCCAATTAAGCCAAATCCGAGGATTGAAGCAACGAGAGGAACAGGGACAGCAAACGGATCGCCCAATCCTGCGGGTACTGCTGTTTCGGGAGCAGTACCAATTCCCGAAGAATGAAGGGTGACCCAATTGTGTGCAGGATCAATTTCTACGTTGATCCAACCGTACAGCCATCCGGTACTCCCTGAAAAATAGGTTCCCAGATATCCGCTGTAAACTCCGTCGGCATAATTGTTACTGCCCAACGCAGGTTCCGATCCAAGTGGTTCTCCGGTATACATAATGGCTGATAGGTTGGGGTACCAAACTGCTTCGTCATATAATTCTTCAGGTCCCACCATTTCACCTTTTTGCAATATGCTGCAAAATGAAGCTCCAGGAGTACCTTCTCCTAATTTGGCCTGTTGACGAGATGTGGGTGGGGTCGAAGGCTCCATAGGCACAAATTCGGTTAAGATTGAATTACCCTCCATACCGGAATACCTAATACTTATTGACCCGATTATACACAGATTTCCTCCACCTCTTTCTTCAAATGTTACAAGATAATCGTCAACCCCATCTCCATCCAAATCAATAAAACCACCCGTGTTAGATAATGAAAAGGTTTGCGGAAGGGAAACAGACGGATAACCATTTGTTAGGGCCGGCAGCTCGGCATAGGCTCCTGTGATGATGAACATGAACAACATGTTCATTAGTAAATAAGGTACTTTTTTCATACTGGAAATTTTTTTGTTAAAAATAGATACTGCTATTATAACAAACAAATTTTTTACTCAGTTTGTTATAATCCCGGTCTCATCTTCGCTTAGATTATGTAAATTATGGTTTGTGTTGCAGGGTAATAACAAAAATTTGTACTCAAAAATTTCCCTACTTGCTGAACTTTCTCGAAATCACCGTATTATTTAGCAGCTCAATGTTCGCAATGTAGACACCCTTTTTCAGCATTGAAATATCTACTCCGCTGTTTAGTAATGGCTCTACCTTAGTCTCCTTTCCCTGCACGTCGATTATGTTGCATGCAACGATCTTAATGTTTTCGGGGTTGTTTATTTTCAGTTCATTTTCTGCAACAACCAACGTTATTGAATTATAGCTGGCGTTGGTTAATTGAATTGCACTTGTGCTATTGTTCCCCGATTGTTGGTTGAAGAAATCAACCATTTTTTTAATGTTTGTTTCGGTGTGAGTGTTGGTATAGTGTTGTCCACCTGCTACTTGTATATATTCGCTTTGAACACCCGCTGCTTTTAGTGCATTGTTTAGCAGTTCGCTTTCGCAGTAAGGGACAACCACATCGGCATCTCCATGGAAAATAAGGAACGGAGGATCTTTAGGGTCGACATAGGTTATGGGGTTGACCAAGATAAACTTTGCGGTATGCTCGGCTTTTTTTTCGCCAATAAGCACCTCTTCAGGGGTTTGTCCCGGGGTGCCGAAAGAACTTCCGCGGCATGAGTCGATCACCAGCATATCGGTAGGGCCAAACCAGTCGCAAACCGCGTCGACATGACTGCTATATGAGGTGAAACTGCCCAAGTTCCCTTCAATATTCATGGTAACAGGCTCGGCGGTAAAGGAGTCGACAAAACACGATGTACCGGTTAACGCGGCCAGATGTCCCCCCGACGAACTTCCTGAGATGCCGATAAAAGAGGTGTCGAGCTTATATTTCTCAGCATTTCCTCTCAAAAAGCGCACAGCGGCCTTTATGTCGTGAATCTGTCCCGGGAAAAGCGTATCGCTGCTCGATCGGTGGTTTGGGGTTGCTACGGCATATCCGGCATCGAGCAGGGCTTTGCCAACGGTATTCATGTCAGCCCCTTTGAGGTTGTTGCTATACCATGCACTCCCGTAAATGTAAACAACAACAGGATATGATTCTTTCACAACCTTCGGAAGGTAAATATCAAGAAGGTGGTATTCTTTGTTGTTGCCAGCATAGTTGATATTTGACCACTTTTGAGAATATTGTTGCCCGTAACTATACGAAACAATACAGATTAGAGAGAATAACAATAATTTTTTCATGTGTATGTTTTATTATTTTTTATTGCCACATGGAATTAGCTATCGCTGAACTCCGTTTCGCATGATTGGAAAATAATCACTTCGATTGGTGTTTCTGCAAATCATGCTCATTTCATTGGTTTAACTATTGATTAAGTGATAAGAGGTGTGTTCTCAATGATAGCCAAGGCTTTAGTCGCGTAGGATCATAGTCTTAAAACCAGATTGAAAAGCAAACAAAAATACTAATTACGTTCAATATATCAAGGTGAGAAGAATTGAATTGTTTTAGATGTGTTACAGAATGCCCGTTTCTTGATCATGGGATTTACGCTACAACTTTTGAACGGCGTTCCAGTTGATAGAGTTTAGATAGGGCTGGAGAGAAGTTTTCTTTACAAAAAAGCCGGAAATCAATATTGCTATTGTGTTCCGGCTTTTCCATTTTGTGATTAGTTTTCGTTATACCATTTGACTTTTTTCGAAGCCTGCATGATGATTATCAGTATGATAAACAATCCTATACTGCCCATTAGCAAGGCATAATCCTGAAGTTGCAGAATGGTAAATAGGAAGGCATATAAGCCTAGTTGCAGTCCCGTAATTGAAATTGTAGCTTTTTTGTTTTCAACAATCGAATGGGCATACCATGATACTAAGGTGGTTATGGCAAGTGCCGATAGTGCAAATGCTGCATTAAAGCCAATTTGTTCTCCCAGCGAGGTGAGCAGCGTGTAGAACAACAGCAGTGCAAATGCTACCAAAGAGTACTGAAATGGGTGTATCCGTTTTTTGTTCCGCATTTCGATAAAAAAGAATACGATGAAGTTGAGTGCGATGAAAAGAATGGCATATTTTACCGAACGTGTCGATTTTTGGTAATGATCGACCGGGAGCAATAGTGATACTCCAAGCTGAGCATCGCTGGTGTCGAAACTTTTACCGGTCCATTGTTGTGGAAAGTTTCGGTTCAAGTGGGTTACAATCCACTGTGCAGTGAACCCGTTTTTGTCAACTTTTCGTTCGGTAGGGAGAAAGGAGCCAACAAAGCTCGGGTTGGCCCATGTTGAATTCATTTTTACTTCGGTGGTTTTACCAAGAGCTTCGACCCAAAAACCGGAGGAGCCGTTGAGTGTGAACTGCATTTCGAACGGGATAGGACCAACACCGGTCAGATTCTCAGTTTTTACGGTTATGCCCGAAGCAAACAAATCGTTGTCGGCAACACCAGGATCAACATTGGCTTTTGTTGTGTTGAATTTTAGCGAAACCGAATCTTTAATTCCGCGCAGGTCGGTAATTCCAACGGTGAAATAAGCTTCGTTCCAAAGAATCTTTGTTGGCTCGATGTTCAACTTTTCAATGTCGAAATTCGAAAATGATCCTTTTATTGCTGCATGGGTTTGATATACAGGTATTTTGTATATTCCCCGGTTGCGTACATCCGGTTTGATGTTTGCATCAATGTAAAGGACTTCCGGGAGAAAATGGACAATTGTTTTGCGTTCAACGGTTCCTTGTTCTTGTAAATTGGGCTGATTGTAAATAACCGGAACATTGAGTACTGGTCCCGAAATGGTTTGTCGTTTGCCCCATTGACCGGCAAGTTCGTTTTCGATGTTCTCTTTCAAGCTGATTCGTTCTTTGATGATGTTCTGTATCCACACTGTCGGGATCAACAGAAAAAGAGCGAGTACCGATACAACTACCATCTTAACGCTGTAGCTGTTCATCCAATGTTGAATTTGTTTTGTTTCCATTTGCTTTATTTGTTTTAAAAAGAACTTTGAATTACAAAGCGTGTGATTAAAAAAATTATTTCATTTTCAGTAGTTCCTCAAGGGCCCCAAGGTGTTGCTGAAATTCTATGCGTCCCTGGTTGGTTACCATATAGGTTGTGTTGGGTTTTCGTCCAACAAATTGTTTCGAAATGGCAACCATGTTGTTTTGTTCCAATGCTTTCAGGTGGCTGGCCAGGTTGCCGTCGGTAACTTCGAGCAACTCTTTGAGGCTGTTGAAATCGAGGCTGTCGTTCACCATAAGTGCCGACATGATTCCAAGCCTCACGCGGCTTTCGAATACCTTATTCAGATTGGAGATTGGATTCATCATTATTGATATTTTTTATACATCACCCAACCGTATACGATGTGAAGTAAGCCAAAACCCAATGCCCAGAACAGCAAGCCATAGTTAAGAAAGAACCCGGCCAAAAGTCCAAGTACGATTTCGCTTAAGCCCAGGTAGTGAATTTCGCCGAATGTGAATTTCCCGGCATTAACAAGGGCTAATCCGTAAAAAATTAAGGTTGTTGAGGCAACCAAAGTTATGTTGTTGTGCCAAATCAGTAAAAGAGAAAAGATTCCCCCGGCAAGCAGCGGAATAAAAAGATGGATTAGCATTTGACGTGTGGTTTTGTTCCAAAAAGGTTGATGACTCTTCCGTGCTTTTCTTAGCGAAAAGAAGAAAGCCCCTCCCAACGCCAGCAGAAGAACTGACAGTGCCAGCAAAAGAAACTGCAGCCTGATGGATAGGGTAGGTGTTTCGCTCAGGCTACGCATGTATTCGTTGTAGGTTACATTTCCGGCCTTCATAATGCCGAAGTAGGCTACAGCAGCACCGGCCAGGGCGCAACATCCGGCAAATACACCCGATAAACCACTCAACGAAAGGAATTTCGACGATCGTTCCATCATATTGCGTATGGCTTGCAGGTCGTCGGCATGTTTGCTGTTTGTATCCATTTTATTCTAAATAAAAGTACTTTGAAATGCAAAGTAAGTGAATTGAAAATTGAAATGCAAGAGATAGCCGAATAAAAAATTGTGCAAGGGGCGGAATGGGTGTGTCGGTGGGTTTCAACAAGAAAAAATAAATAAGAAACAAGGAATGAGGAATTTACCCTACAGGGAAATAGCCAATGTCCAATATTGAATATCCAATTTCCAACTCTATTACTGGCGGAAAGGGAAAGATCTTTTATAAAAACACGA
>Ga0123334_1000203_pt1 | contig 78135 bp, 67 predicted proteins | sample BiotimSIPDNA_FD_89706 | JGI IMG/M metagenome (GOLD analysis project Ga0123334, IMG submission 89706) | Anaerobic biogas reactor microbial communites from Washington, USA - Biogas_R1 time_0 SIP DNA | ecosystem: Engineered > Bioreactor > Anaerobic > Unclassified | place: Washington, USA...
CTGCTGATGCTTGCGAATTGCTCAAAGCTCTTATCGATGGTAATCCAAAGTTCCATAAACTCTATAAAATGTATAATTTATATGTCGCTTGATGAATGAATATTCACTTGCGAAAGTTGAGTATATAATGAAAAATGTTTCTTCCTCAAAAAATGTTACATGGTGCTTGATGCCTTAGCAACAGGAGTAATCCCGTTGCGTTTCAGCAGGGCATTAATGGTGGGTTCGCCTCCTCTAAATCGCTTGTAGAGTGTCATAGGATGTTCTGTCCCTCCTTTTGAGAGCACATTGTCACGAAAACTCTGTGCTGTGGTTGGGTCGAAGATTCCTCTTTCTTGGAATAGAGAGAAAGCATCTGCATCAAGCACCTCTGCCCACTTGTAGCTGTAGTAGCCAGCAGAATAGCCCCCTGCCATGATGTGTGAGAACTGAGTTGTCATGCATACGTTTTCCTCATCAGGTCTTACACGAGCACGACTCCAAGCCTGACGCTCAAAGTTAATGAGTTCTTCCTTGTTGCCTTTGTATTCTTTCTCCATCGTGTAGAAGGCCATGTCGAGCAATCCAAAGCTTACTTGTCGCATGCAGGCGCAACCACAGTTGAAGTTACGACTTTGGGTGATGCGGTCAATCAGTTCTTTTGGAATGATTTCGCTTGTTTCGTAGTGGGTGGCAAAGGTGTTGAGGAACTCTGGTTCAATGCTGTAGTTCTCCATGAATTGAGAAGGTAGTTCTACAAAATCCCAATACACGTTAGTGCCAGAGAGCCCGCTGTAAGTGGTGTTGGCAAATATGCCGTGAAGCGCATGTCCAAACTCATGCAGGAAGGTTTCTACTTCTCCAAGCGTGAGCAGGGCGGGCTTGCTGTCAGTTGGCTTGGAGAGATTCATCACAATAGATACTTGTGGACGAATGTTCTTTCCGTCTTCTGTTCTTTCCTGCTCTCTGAATGAAGTCATCCAAGCACCAGATTTCTTTGTGGCACGAGGATGGAAATCACAGTAGAGTAGGGCTAAGTGACTGCCATCCTTGTCTATCACGTCGTAGGTCTCTACATCTGGATGATAAGTGGGAATGTCTTCTCTTTTTTTGAAGGTAATGCCATATAGCTTTGTGGCAAGACCAAACACGCCTTTCTTCACGTTGCCAAGTTCGAAATATGGACGGAGCATTTCACTATTGATATTGAACTTGCTCTCCTTGAGTTTATTGGCATAAAAGGCGAAGTCCCATGCTCTGAAACGACGAGGATCATCTTCTGTGAGGGTGGAAGGGTCTATATGATTAGTGCTATAGTAGAGATTCTCCACTTCCTTCGTCTCCTCTTGAGCAGTTGGCATATATGTGTCAATGAGTTGGTCAAACAACTGATACACATTCTCTGTCTTCTCAGCCATGCGGCGCACGAAGGCATAGTCGGCATAGTTCTTGTATCCTTTTAGTTGTGCAATCTGTCGATGCAGATTCACTATCTTTTCCACAATAGCCACATTGTTATTGTCATTGTCATGGGTGCAGAGTGTATTATAGGCCATATATATCTTCTCTCTCAAATCTCTCTTGGCTGAATAGGTGATGAAAGGAGAGAAGGATGGCGCTTGTAGTGTAATCACATAACCTTCCATGTCCTTTTCTTTAGCAGCCTGTCTGGCTTGATCAATGGCACTTTCTGGGAGACCTTCCAGATCTTCCTCTTTGGTGAGATGGAGGAGAAAGTCATTGGTGTCTTTCAGTTTGTTTTGAGAAAACTGCAAGGAGGCTATGCCCAGTTCGGCTGATAGTTTGCGCAACTCTTGCTTCTTGTCATCTGGTAGGTTTGCTCCACTATGAATGAAACCGTCATAGCAGTCGGTCAGCAACATCTTCTCTTCTTCGTTGAGGCGCACAAAGTGATCGGTCTTATGGTCCTCATACACAACCTTCACTCTTTCAAACAAAGATGTGTTCAGCGTGATGTTCTTCGCATGTTCTGACATGATAGGTGACATCTTCTGTGCCAACTCATCCAGAAAGTCTGTTGTTTCTGCACTGAGCAAGTTGTAGAACACATTGGTTACTTTCTCCAGTGTTTCTCCACTTTTGCTGAGTGCTACAATGGTGTTCTCAAAAGTTGGAGCATCAGATTGATTCACTATACGATCAATCTCCAGGTCTTCCTCTTCTATTCCCTTCATCATGGCAGGCTCATAGTCTGCCTCTGTGATTTTGTCAAAAGGAATATATTCGTATGTTGTGAAAAACGGATTCAAATGTTCTTGATTCATCTTGGTTTATTTATTCATCTTGTTAATGGATGTGTTCTTTAATTGTTGATCTTTACCTCTAATCGGTAGCACTCTTGTAGGTCTTTGAGGATAATCATACCTCTTTGTAGGGAGAGCAGCCCTTCTGTTTCCAGTTTGTTGAGTGTGATTGACACATTGAGGCGAGTCTCATGAAGTATGTCTGCCAATACTCTCATCTTGATTTTTGCTTCTTTCTTTCCCTTGGCTATAGTGGCATAAGAGAGGAAGAACTTAACAATCTTCTGTCTTACGTTGTCTTCTGGGAAAAGACATGTGAGTTGTTGTGTTTGCTGATAGCGGTTACATGCCATATTGAGGAAGTTGATCTTGATGATGTCGTTGTTCAGCAGATGTTTCACCACCACACTCTTGTCGATGGTTAATGTGCATCCATCTGTTGCGAAAGTATAGGTGCGTGAATATTTCTGGTGCATGCCAAACATGTTGTATGGCTCAAGTATCTTGGTCTGAGGCAGTTCTTCTGTGTAGATGAAACGGCCTTGAATGTCACGATATTCGGAAGTGACCTCTCCACTGATGATGTAGATAAGGCATCGGCAACTATCACCCTGAAACACAATCTCGTCTCCTTGGTGATGGTTGGTGAAATCTAATCGCACATGCGACATCACATCCGAAATCTCTGCTGTGGACAAACCCTGAAAGAGGGGAAGCTGTAGCAGGCGTTCAAACATGGTCATTTCCATAAGCCTCGTCTCATCTTCAGTTTTATTTTATTGAACAATCAAGTTTTTCAGACTCTCGCTACTCCATATCTTTGTCTCGCCATTCTCATCAGCATAGATGAAGAATGCCATTAGGTCTGGTTGCCTCTTCAACACTTTTTTTGCCTCGTCAAGTCCAAGTACCATGAAAGAAGTGGCGTAGGCATCGGCTTTTGCGCAGTCTTCTGCCAACACCGTGGAGGAGAGAACACTGTGTTGCACAGGATAGCCTGTGTGGGGGTCTATCGTGTGTGCGTATTTCTTACCGTCTTTCTCGTAGAAGTTTCGGTAATTGCCCGAAGTAGCCATGGAGAGTTGAGTAATCTGCAACACTTGCTCGATCTCAGCATTCATGTTGGTCACGTCGTCAATGGGTTTATTGATACCTACACGCCATAATTCTCCTTTAGGATTGATACCTCTCACTCTTACTTCTCCACCAATCTCCACCATATAGTTTTTCACTCCCTTCTTTTCAAGGTATCTGCCTACCATGTCCACACCATATCCTTTTGCTATGGCGCTACAGTCGAGCATGGTTTCGTCCATGTCCTTTTTGACTATCCCATCTATGAGGTGTACTTTCTGATAGCCTACCAAGGGCAGAAGACTATCCACTTTGTTCTTTGTCACCTCATCCATGTTCTTAAAACCAAATCCCCAGAGATTCACCAATGGGGCAACAGTGATGTCGAAAGCTCCGTTGGTGGCTTTTGACACCTCTTGAGCCAAGATGAACACTTCTGTGAACATCTCGTCTGCTTTCATGTTGGTATTATTGTTGATGGCTGTAATTACAGATTCCTTGTTGAATGGAGAAAGAGAAGCGTCCACCTGACGGAGTGTGGAGTCAATACCATTCTGTAGAGGTTGCGCCGACTGATAGGTGATGTGGTAAAAAGTGCCAAACACGCCACCTTCACATTTTTGTGTCTCGGCATCATTCCATGCTGTGTCAATCTTCAGGGCAGAAACTGCATCCTTCTTTTTCTTGTCTTGATTGCGTACCACGTAGATTGTACCCACAATCAGAAAGATGAGCAAAGGCCAACCCCACCACTTGATTTTGTGTGGAGCATAAGGATCAAAAGCCTTCTTTTTCTTGGCTTCCTTATCCTTACCCTCATTCTTCTTGTCGCTTTCTTGTGGATTATTCTGCTGTTCCAGAGTCATTTGCTGATTCTGCATCTGCTCCTTCGTTTCCAGTTCCTGTTGCTCCTTCGTCATGACTTTCTTGTTTATCTTCTTCTATATCTTTGTTTTCCTTCGTAGGAGTGTTTTGTGCAGGAATATTGCCCGACGTGATTCTCACCCCTCGTTTATGACTACGCTTCATGCCCCAATTTAGATCGAAGATGAGATTGTATGTCCCTCCCCAGCAAGTGCTGTTGGTCGTATATCCATATCCTGGTATGCAGTGAGGCTTGGAATAGTCGCTTTTTGTCGATGCAATTTCAGTCTTATATCTTACCGACCACCCCATGTGGAAGTTCTTCATGATCTTCACCTCTACACCAAACACCAGTTCTGCCCAGTGGCTCGTACATTTGATACCTTCTTGATTAAAAGACTCGCTACCTCCCCAGATAGGGTCAGTTTGTGCAGGTCCAGAGATGTCATATTTGAAATTCGAAATACCATAGCGCGCACCTAAATACAGGCGATTGCTCTGGAATTTGTTTTTCAGCATATTGAGATCAAAGCCCACACGAGCATAAGGCGCTTTCACATCATACGTCACTTTGGTGTTGAAGTCTTCCTTTTTGCATTTACCTACACCCATTTCCACTATAGGAAAGAAGGTGTTCTTCAGGTTAAGTCGTAAGGCTGCTTCTGCTGTTCCATAGTCAGACACCAAATAGGCTATAGGACCAAATAGATCTGCTGACAAAGTAAAGCCTTGAAAGAATACAAGATGTTCCTTCTGTTCCTCCACGGCGATGTATTTTGTTGGCCTTGGGCTCTCTCCTGGCATCAGAGGCTGATTCTGTGCAGAAGCATGGTCTTCAGCCCGTGACTGTTGCGCCTGTTGAGGCTGAATGATGGCCTGAGGCTCTTGAGACCAAAGAGGTGAAGAGGCCATTCCAAAGAGGAGTAGGGTGATGATATGTTTTGAAAAACTCTTTCCCATGACTTGCTAATCCTCCACGCTTCCGTTAAAGTAAATCTTCACATTGACGTTGCCCTCATAGTTTACCTGTGCATTGCTGATTTCTATGTGGTCAATGGCGGCATCAGTGGCAGAAATATTCTCCAGGGTGTGAAAGCGATAAGTGCCACATTCAGGCTGTTCCACATGAGGGTAGCTGCTATGTTCAATCTTGATGGTATCTTTCAGCGTGATTCTCTTGTAGGAAAGAATAAGGGTGTCTATCTTGTTAAAGTAACTCATCGGAATCTTCATGCTTGATGCTTTGCTCAATTGATTGACAAGTATCGTGTCATTTCTCACCTCTCTGGCAGTCTCTGTGTAGCCTTGCTCCACTAATGCTGCATCTTTCTCATATTTGATTACCACGGGGTTGCCCAATTTGCGGTACACATATTCGGTCTTATTGCCAGGCATGAGTGTCGTCACAGTGATGGTGTCACCATAGTTCACAGCATTACCTTCAGCATCGTAGAAACTGTAGTTACACAACACTGTGTTCTCAAGCGGACAGTTGTTGGAGTAGCAACTGGCTAAGAGTAGTACTATTCCAGCCACTCCCATCCACGTCTTATTTCTTCTAATGTCAATCACTGAAAAATGTTTTCTTTTCAAAAATATTGGAATGTCCTAATATGTTAGGAAAATCCTAAAGTTCTTTTTCCACCTGATACTTATTTCTCTCTTGACTGTTGCGGCTGATGAGATCGCCCAAGAAACCACCTACAAACAGTTGAGTGCCTAAAATCATCATGACCAGTGAGATGTAGAAGTAGGGGCTATCAGTCACCAAAATGTGTGGCTCGTTTTGAGCCAAAGCCACCAGTTTGATGGCTCCTACAGTCACGATGGCAATCAATCCAATGATGAACATGAGTGTGCCAATGAACCCGAAGATGTGCATAGGTTTCATGCCAAAACTGTCAATAAACCAAAGACTGATCAAGTCAAGGTATCCATTCACAAAACGATTCAGTCCCATAAACTTGCTCTTGCCATGCTGACGAGCCTGGTGGTGTACAGGTTTCTCGCCAATCTTGTCAAAACCTGCATTCTTTGCCAGATAAGGAATGAATCGATGCATTTCTCCATACACTTCAATGTGCTTAACCACATCGCGTCTGTAGGCTTTCAGTCCGCAGTTGAAATCGTGTAAGTTTTGAATGCCACTCACCATTCTTGTAGTAGCATTAAAGAGTTTTGTAGGGATGGTTTTAGAGAGAGGATCGCCCTGACGACGGTTCATCTTATAACCGCTTACGAGGTCATAGCCTTCCTCTTTAATCATTCTATAGAGTTCTGGAATTTCATCTGGACTGTCCTGCAAATCAGCATCCATTGTGATGACCACATCACCCTCCGCCTTGTCAAATCCATGAAATAGGGCAGGACTCTTGCCATAGTTGCGTCGGAACTTGATGCCGTGCACTTCTGGATACTCCTTGATCAACTTCTCAATCACATCCCATGAATGATCGGTCGAACCATCGTTCACAAATATCACCTCATACGAAAAGTGATGCTCATCCATCACGCGCTTAATCCACTCATGCAGTTCTGCAATTGATTCCTCCTCATTGAAAAGAGGCACTACCACTGAAATATCCATATTTTATTTCTTTTCGCTATTCACTTTTAACGTTTAGATTTTCTGCTTGCCACAAATGCTGCCACAAACGACAAGATTACACTGAAGAAGAAGTTGTTGTTGAATACAACTAAGGTCTTTTCCCATGCCGACAACACATCAATTTCTTTCAGTATGTTGATCATCTGTGTCTGCTGGCTGGCCATGCCCATCTGCTGATAGGTCTTGGTCATCTCAGGCTGGGTCAGCAAGTTGTTCAGTTCTTCCATCAGTCTTCCGTCGTCTATGAATTGGAAGAAGGAGAACACAATCAGACCATTCATGAGACAGGCGTACATGAACATGGAAAAAGAGAAAAGCAATCCTTGCAGATAGTTCATCCGTTCGTCGGCAAGAGACATTTTTCTGTTGAGTCGGTATGCCAATGCAAACGGAAGTACCACTCCCACTCCGCAGAGCACCAAGCAAAGCAGAATGAGTAGCCCATTGTTGTAACTGATACCTTCCACATATGTGAGGAACGCTCCTCCCCAAGCCAAACCCACGAAAGTGCCGTATTCCATCGAATACGATTTGTACACTGTATTTCTTGTTGCCATTTTTAGTTGTAAAGAATCAATTTGTAGTTGCGAGTCATTATGCTTCTGCATCTGCTCTCTGTAATTTTTCACACATGTGTTGCACGCATGCGAAAAATATGTTACAAAGATACAACTTTTTCGGGACTTTTTCAGGAAAACAAGAATATTTAACGGTAAATAACTTGAGTTAGATAGATTCACGTTTGATTTTCCAATAAAACCTTGCAGAAGAGGTTGTGTGTCGGAGGTATTTATCACCTATGACCGATAGAGGGCTTGAATTTCCCATTAGGAAGTAATTAACTTATTCTCGTATCGAAGGCATATCGAAGGCATATCGAAGGCTTGTGAAAGTAGGAGGGATGAGTTTTCTCTTGTGAAAAGATGCGTTAGTGCACCTTGTCAGAATTCTTTTTTACGAAGTCTTTCCAAGAGTTGAACTTGTGTTCTGTTTCAGGTTTCCCCATCTGGATGAAGTGGCAGTAGGCGGCTCCTAAAGCATCTGTGGCATCTAATTGCACATCCATTTCTTCCTTCGGAATGTGGAGCATCCTTTGCAACATTCCTGCCACCTGCTCTTTGGCTGCCGATCCGCGACCTGTTATGGCCATCTTGATTTTTCTTGGTTCATATTCCGTGATGGGAATGTCACGCATGATAGCAGCGGTGATTGCCACTCCTTGTGCTCGTCCCAGTTTCAGCATTGACTGCACATTTTTGCCGAAGAAAGGGGCTTCGATAGCCATTTCATCTGGTTTGTAGGAATCTATAATGCCTGTGATACGCTCAAAAATCTTGCCCAAACGTAGGTAATGGCTTTCGTATTTCTTCAGTTCTATCACCCCCATAGCAATCATTTCAGCCTTGTTGCCTCTAACTTCCAACACTCCATATCCCATCACGTTTGTGCCAGGATCCACACCCAGAATTATCTTCTCTGCTCTGTTGTTTGGCTTCATCATCTTTCCCTTCTTCCTTTATCCGTTATTCCATCACTTCCATCACCGTTGGAAAACTTATAACCTTCTTGTTGTATAACTTTGACATTTCGTTGTTAAGTTTCGTCCCTTCAGATGTATACCATTTGTGGAGTTGAGCCATTTCCTCTACTTCAAATTGGACACAAAAACTTTCCGTTCCATCTTCTTGATTTGATATGATTCTACTCATTCTTGCATTTCTCATCACACCTGATTTCTGTGCTTCGGGGATGTACTTTTCTTGTAAGTAGATGATAAGGTTTTTAGATTCCTCCATCTCTGCGTGAAATGTAGTGTTGAATATCAGCATAGGATTTCTTTTATGATTGAAAGTATATTAAAAAAGGATGCACCACTTAGGCACATCCTCCATTTAGAGCCGGATGGGGGACTCGAACCCCCGACCTACGCATTACGAATGCGTTGCTCTACCAACTGAGCCAATTCGGCAGCGCAAATAGCAAAAAGACTGTGCCTTTTGTTAAAAGCAATGCAAAGGTAATACTTTTTTTTATTATGAAAGCATCTTTTTGTAATTTTGTTCTTAAATTTGCATAAAATAAGAGATTATGGCAATAAGCCCCATGAAGTAAAGTCAAATCAAATCATGAAAGGAAAGAAAAAACAGTTAAGCATCCTGCTCTCATGCCTTGTCATCATAGGTTTTGTGGCAGGAATGAATCAGTTGTGGTCATGCAAGGGCAATGACAAACTCCCATCAGAGGCGAGCAAGGGCTTCTACAGCATGACAAGTGCAGAGAAGAACGAGCAATTTGCAGCGGAGGAAGCTGAATTAACTGCTGAAGAACATTGGGATGACAAAGAGATAGTAGCCCCTTATGAAAACCTTGAACAGCCTGCGGAAATCAGCGGGGATATACTCATTTTCAAATCTCAATTCATTATTTCCTACAATCTCAAGACTCGTTGTCCAGACTATGTGTGTTGGGCACTTACCAAAGAACGTGCTCAGGGCGGTGTTCCACGCTCCAATGAGTTTCGTGGTGATCCAGTCATGAATGATGCCAGTCGTGTGGAATCTTTTGATTACAATGGGTCTGGCTATGATCGTGGACACATGTGTCCTGCCGCTGACAACAAGAATAGCCAGAAGGCTATGGAGGAGTCCTTCTATATGACCAATATTTGTCCTCAAGACCACAATCTCAATATTGGGGCATGGAATGATCTTGAGATACAGTGTCGTGAATGGGCTCGTAACTACGGCACTCTCTATATCTGTTGTGGTCCTATTTTTGATGGCAAGCAGCCTAAGACAATAGGCAGTCGTCATCACATGAAGATTGCCGTTCCCGATCGTTTCTTTAAGGTCATCCTCGCACTTGGCCACACACCCAAGGCCATAGGCTTTATCTACCCCAATAAACCCTGCAATGGTGATATGCGTGATTATTCCGTTTCTGTAGATGAGGTGGAGCGCATCACAGGTTATGATTTTTTCCCTCAACTTGATGACAAGATTGAGAGAGAGGTTGAAAAAAAGTTCAATCCTGCTTCTTGGGGAATATAAGAGCAATGGATTTTCCAATCTCTTGCGGTCTTCTATGCAATACTCATGAGGAGCATGATGTCTGCAATGCTCATGAAATGAAAATCACTCAATAATAAAATATGAAGAAATATGTAAAAGACCTAATGGTAAAAGCCGTGGAGTTTCCGCACGACCTCTATGTCTTGCTTAAACTCACAGATTCAGAGCCTTTACCAGAAAGTTTGCCAGGACAGTTCGTGGAGGTGAAGGTAGAGAATAGTCCCAACACATTCCTCCGTCGTCCCATCTCCATTAATTATGTGGATAGGGAACGTAATGAACTTTGGCTTCTCATCAAGAAAATAGGTGAAGGCACACATCAATTGGCTCAGCTCAAAGTGGGTGACAAGCTTAATCTTGTTTTTCCTCTTGGCAATGGTTTCTCTTCTGTGCAAAAGGCAGGAGAGAAAGTGCTTCTCGTAGGCGGTGGAGTAGGTGTTGCACCTATGCTTGACTATGGGAAATATCTCAAGGAAAATGGCGCACAGCCTGTATTCCTCTTGGGAGCTCGTACAAAGGCAGATCTTCTCGAGCAAGACCTCTTCAAGTCTGTTGCTCCTGTCTATGTTACCACCGAGGATGGTTCTGAGGGTGAGAAAGGTTTTGTCACTCAGCATTCTCTTCTTCAGGCAGAGAAGTTTGACCGTATTTCAGTGTGTGGTCCTAAGCCCATGATGGTGAGTGTGGCTCGATATGCCAAAGCCACCTCCACGCCTTGCGAGGTGAGTCTTGAGAACATGATGGCATGCGGTATTGGTGCTTGCCTTTGCTGTGTTGAAAAGACAGTCAAGGGCAACGTGTGCGTATGCACGGAAGGACCTGTTTTTGATGTAAACGATTTAACTTGGGAGGTATAAGAGATGGCAGATTTAACAACAAGGATAGCGGGTCTTACGATGAAGAACCCAGTGATGACAGCTTCGGGTACATTTGGCTATGGCGTGGAGTTTGCTGATTTTGTCAATCTTGAAGAAATTGGTGGCATCATTGTCAAGGGCACAACGCTCAATCCTCGTGAGGGTAACGACTATCCTCGCATGGCTGAAACAGCCAGTGGTATGCTCAACTGTGTGGGCCTTCAAAACAAGGGTGTGGAATATTTCTGCAATCATATATATCCTGAAATAAAGGACATCAAGACCAATATGATTGTCAATGTGAGCGGTTCGTCTCCCGAGGATTATGCAGCATGTGCGGCTCGTATAGATGCGCTCGACAACATTCCTGCCATAGAACTCAATATCTCTTGTCCTAATGTCAAGCAGGGCGGTATGGCTTTTGGTGTCACTGCCGACGGTGCAGCCCAGGTGGTCAAGGCTGTTCGTGAGGCTTATCACAAGACTCTGATTGTAAAACTCTCACCCAATGTCACCTCTATTGCAGATATTGCTCGTTCTGTGGAAGATGCAGGTGCCGATGCTGTTTCACTCATCAACACCCTCATGGGTATGGCTATTGATATTGAAAGGCGCAAGCCATTGCTCAGTATTGCCACAGGAGGTCTGTCAGGTCCAGCGGTCAAGCCTGTTGCCATTCGTTGTGTATGGCAGGTTGTCAAGGCTGTAAGCATTCCTATTGTAGGTTTGGGAGGCATCATGAATGCTCATGATGCTATCGAGTTCTTTCTTGCAGGTGCTTCTGCCATAGAGATTGGCACGGCAAACTTTGTTGATCCCGCTGTCACCGTCAAGGTAGCCAATGGCATCAGCGAATGGTTGGATCAGCATGGTTGTGCGTCTGTCAATGATATTATTGGTCAGCTCGATGCCTGATGAATAGTTTCTGGCAAGATATTCTTGAGGTCTTTGAGTCCGCTCAAACACTGCGTCAAAAGTATCGTTATTTCCATGATGCGCTCTATCGTGTTTGTATAGAGAAGACCAAAAGCCTGCCAGCAGACTACAACGACTTTTTCTCTCGTCTTCAGGCTGTATGCCGACTGACCAACTATCCGCTCCATTCGGTGGATAGTTTCCGATGGCGTGCTCGTCAGGTGTTCCTGCATGATATGGAAACGGACGAGCACACCTTCTTGATGGACATGCGTATCTTTGTCGACGCCTTTGCTCATTTCACCTCCACACCTGTGCCTGATCTCTTTAGAGGTGCTTTGCCCGATGTGGCAGCCTTGCCCATCTCTTTAGAAAAGATTCAGCATCAGACACGCCAGAAACGCATGCGCTTCATGGTGGAAAGAGTGGAAGAACCTTATGTGTATGCACGTACTCGTGACATCCCTTCTCCAGAATCCTTCCGCATTGACATCTCTGCCAATCAACACACTCTCACTGCTGTTCAACTTCTTCAGCCAGGCATGCAGTTCAATGTGGTGTCCTTCACCATTGATGCAGAAGGTATCTACCATCCTCTTTATATCGTGGTAGAGCCAGATTTTCTGCTCGACACCACCAGCGTCACCAGTTGCATCAAAGGGTGGGGTGATTCTGCCTTCAATCATCTTTTGGCAAAGTTCCAGCCCTCGGTGAGTACGGTTCACACGCTTATGGGAGACTTTGCCAACCAGTTCCTTGATGACATTCTTCATCAGTCTGACGCAGACTATCTTACCTCTATGCGCAAGGTCTTTGCCGATAGGGCTATTGATATCTGTGCCTGTCCTGATATAGACGCAGACTTCTTCAGTGCTGCCCATCAGCAGTTCCTCAACATTCAGTTGATAGTGAGTCATCTCAAAGAACAGCCCTACATGAACAAAGATGATGTTGATATTCGCATAGAACCCTCCTTCTTCTGCGAAGCACTTGGTCTGCAAGGTCGTATGGACGCTCTGATTAATCTTGACGACAAAAGAAAATTCCTCATAGAACTCAAGTCGGGCAAGTGGGATGAGTATCGCAATCGTGCCAAGGAGGAACACCTCATGCAGATGTTGCTCTACAAGGAGATTCTATTTTATAATATGGATGCTCGGCAGACAGATGTGATGGGCAACCTGCTCTATTCAAAATATCCGCATCTGCAAGAGCAACGTAGTTTTCAGGAAATCATCTTTCGTGCCATGAATATCCGCAACTCCATTGTGGTGCTCGAACATGGTCTTCGAGAAGGGAAGGCTTCTCAATGGTTGCCTAAACTCACCCCTGAGTCATTGAGGCGCAATCCTAATTGTAGCGATAAGTTCTGGACAGTGTGGTGTCTGCCACCTCTTCGTGACAAGCTCAACCCGCTTCATCAGATGGACTCTCTTACTGCCGACTATTTCTATACCTTCCTTCAGTTCATCGAACGTGAACAGGCAGAGAGCAAGATGTGTGATACCCGTCCTGATTCCACTCGCGCGCTTTCTTCCCTATGGAATGCCGACCTTCATACAAAGATTGAGAATGGTGACATCATGATCAATCTTTCCCTCATTGATTTCCGTTGTGATGAAGGCATAGAGGCTATCTGCCTGCATCGCTCTTCTGAAGAGGCTGTGCAACCCAACTTCCGTATCGGTGATGCCGTGATTCTCTACCATCGCAATGGTGAAGAGGATTCTGCCATCACCCAAGAGGTGATCCGTTGTTCGGTGGAAGACTATGATGATGAGCGCATTTGGCTTAAACTGAAATACCCTCAGAGGTTTCAGCGAGAAAGAGCTAAAGAGAGCGGTTCGCTTCGCCTTCTTCCTCCTTATTTTTCCACAGAGTCTCTCTATGCTGTAGAGCATGACCACGTGGACACCACTTTCCGCAGTCTTTATAGCGGTCTTTTCTCTCTGCTCACTTGCAACAAGAACCGGCGTGACCTGATTCTTTGCCAGCGCATACCCTCTGCTGACGAACTCTTTCTTCTCATGGGGCCTCCTGGCACAGGCAAGACCTCTGTTGCGCTCAAGCGTATGGTGGAGGAAGAGCTTGCGCTCGACCACAATGTGCTCCTCATGGCATATACCAATCGTGCAGTTGATGAAATCTGTGAGATGCTTTCCACTATCAATCCTTTTCCCGATTATATTCGTTTGGGACGCGAACTTTCCTGTGCTCCTAAGCATCAGTCCCATCTTCTCTCTCAGGTGATAAAGGGATTGACCAACAGGCAATCTGTCAGCGAGAAGATTCAGTCCACACGTGTGTTTGTAAGCACAGTGACATCTATGTGCGGACAGCAGGCACTCCTTTGTCTCAAGCACTTCCATGTGGCTATCTTTGATGAGGCTTCACAGATTCTCGAACCTCAGATACTCGGCATTCTCACTTCTTCAGCCATCGACAAGTTCATCATGATTGGTGACCACAAGCAACTCCCTGCCGTTGTGGTGCAGGATGAGGCTCAATCAGAGGTTCGCTCCCCGCTTCTTCGTGCTATAGGTCTTACTGACTGTCGCAATTCTCTCTTTGAGCGTCTCTACGAGCAGAATCGTCATAACACTCATGTGGTGGCGCTGCTCGACCATCAGGGGCGCATGCATCCCGCCATTGCCGACTTTGCCTCCCGTGTTTTCTATGATGGACTGCTCCAGCCAGTAGGCTTGCCTCATCAGAAAGAGAATCTGCCTTTCAGCATTTTTGATGCTGATAATGCTATAGAGTCATTGGTGTCCACCCACCGTTGCGCCTTCATCAATGTGCCTCGTCCCTCATTGGAGGATCGACAACTCAAGGCGAATTTGCTTGAGGCTCGCATCATTGCTCAACTCATCAAGGGCATTCACTCCGTCTTCCACAAGAATGGGCTTGCGCTCAATCCTCAACATCAGATAGGTGTCATTGTTCCTTTCCGCCGTCAGATAGCACTGGTGCGCTCAGAGATTGCCAAACTTCATCTCGACGACACAGCCAGCATCATGATAGACACTGTGGAACGCTATCAAGGTTCTCAGCGTGACATCATCATCTATGGCACTACCATCACCCGACGCTACGAACTCGACACGCTCTCCAATCTCACTGATACTCCTTCTGGACCAATAGACCGAAAGCTAAATGTGGCGATTACCCGTGCTCGCAAGCAACTCTTCATCCTCGGCAATGAGCGTCTGCTTCGTCAGAACACCATCTATAATGCCTTGATTGACTATTGTAAACAATAGTTGTGCCTCATTCTGCCAATCAGCGCAAATTGTATGGAAGACTCCTGTCTTGAGATATGAAATGCGTCCCGAGTCCAATCCTTTTTCTGTTGTAAACATCATTAGGAATGGTCGTTGTAAACAATGTTGAAAAGGGAAATGCAACCATGAATTTTATGGAATGAAGCACATCTCACGATTGGAGTTTTCTTCGTGCTTCAACGAACCATTGTTCAAGTGCCAACGCACCATGCTTCAAGTGCTCATGAACAATTGTTCGTTGGCCTTCGCACCATGCGTGTGTTTTTGCTCTTGCAAGTATGGGGTAGCAGAATCTCCGTTTCATGGGTGCATCATACAAACAGAGCCACCCTGTCTGCACATCATGTCCACTTTATGCCATCACTGCTTAAAAAAGTCTCTGTTCACTTTTCATTCTCACTTAAAAACACTATCTTTGCAACCAAACTATTATTCCCATAGCTTTCTAATGAGAAAAATGAGACTTTTCATGATGGTTGTCGGCATCACACTGTCGTCCATCGCCACAGCACAAAAGAATGCGACTTTTCAGCAATATATAGATCAGTATAAAGAGGCAGCCATTGACCAGATGCGTCGCTATCGTATCCCTGCCAGCATCACCCTCGCACAAGCCTTGTTGGAGAGTGGAGCAGGTTCCAGTTATCTGGCTCGCACTGCCAACAATCACTTTGGTATCAAGGTGAGTGGTGGATGGACAGGACCATATGTCACTCGTGATGACGATGATAAGGACGAGCGTTTCAGAAAATACAGCCATGTGTCTGAAAGTTATGAGGATCATTCCAAGTTTCTTCTTAAAGACCGTTACAAGTCGCTCTTTGATCTTAATCCTCAAGACTACAAGGGATGGGCTCGTGGACTCAAGGCATGTGGCTATGCTACATCGCCTACTTATGCCAATCGGCTCATTACTATCATAGAGACCTACGAACTCTTTGATCTTGATGAAGACCGTCTTGGTTTCAGGCGTTACAAGCGACCAGAGCCTCCTGTCTATGTTGCTCCCACTCGTCACAGCGTCCGTATGGTCAATGGAGTTCAGTGCGTCACGGCACGTGAGGGTGACACTTGGGAAGGTCTTGCTAAGGAACTGAAGATTTCCAAGAAGAAACTCCTTAAGTTCAATGAGATAAGTGAGGATTATCAGCCAGCACCTGGTATGAACATCTTCCTTGATAAAAAGGCAAAGAAGGCAGAAGCCCAATATAAAGATACTTGGCACAAGGTTCAGTCAGGAGAGTCCATGTATGCTATTGCTCAATACTATGGCATTCGTCTTGAGAGCCTCTACAAGATGAACTTCAAGGACGACTCTTATGTGCCAGCCACTGGCGATTTGCTCAAGGTAAGGTGAGGGGAGTGAAAGAGATGTTGGTTTCTCTTCCCACTTGTTGGCTTTTTGAGCCTTTATGGATGCCTTTAGGTTGTCTTTGCCGATGACAAGGGTTTGTTGCCGGTGAAGCCTGAAGGCAGGTCTACAGAGAGGTTTTTTACAGTTGGCAGAGATCGAAAAGAAAGAGAGAGACAGGTCGGTGATTGACTTGTCTCTCTTTGTATGAGGTGCATGACATGTTTTTCCCTCGTTACATTCTTCTTTGCAGATGTGGTGAGAAGAAATGCCCGAAGATTTTTTTCATGGCAGACGGTTTGTGTTCTGGTCGGGGAAAACCACCTGAGGCTTGAAGGTCTTGGCTTCTTCAAAGTCCATGATGGCATACGCCATGATGATGACAATATCGCCTACTTGCGCCTTTCGGGCCGCAGCTCCGTTGAGACAGATGCATCCGCTACCACGTTCGCCTTTGATGACATAGGTGTCAAAGCGTTCACCATTGTTGTTATTGACAATAAAGACTCTCTCGCCGACAATAAGGCCAACAGCATCCATCAGGTCTTCGTCGATGGTGATGCTGCCCATGTAGTTGAGGTTGGCTTCTGTCACCTTTACACAATGCAACTTTGATTTTAATACTTCAATTTGCATGACTCAATCTTCTGATAGTCTTTTATTTATATTTGATGTTGTCAATGAGGCGGATGGGGGTAGAACCACAGAATACAGTGATGCAACCCTGGATGTGTGGCGCATCTTCCCATGCAGTGACACTCTCAAGAGTGAGGGCATTAACGATGTCGTAGTACTGCACTTCCAAGCCTTCAATAGCATTGATCTCACTGACTGCCTTGTCGTGGGTTTCCTGCACCGAGTGTGTCTTGCTGTATTCCACACTGGACTGGAGTGCCTGATAGATGCCTGGGGCAATGGCACGCTCGCTGGCAGAGAGCAGCGTGTTGCGTGAAGAGCGCGCGAGTCCATCATCTTCACGGATGATTGGACATGGGCAGATGGTGAGTCGTTTAGCCCATTCAGCACCTTGACATTTATAGTCTGCCACCATCGCCTTGATGACTGCAATCTGCTGGAAGTCTTTCTCGCCGAAGTAGGCACGGTCTGGCTCTACAAACATGAAGAGCTTGCTGACGATCTGACAAACACCATTGAAGTGACCTGGACGGAAGGCTCCTTCCATCACCTGGTCGGTAGGAGGATAGGAGAAGCTGCGTGTGTCAGGTTCTGGGTATACCTCTTCAACCGATGGGGCAAACACGTAAGTAGCGCCGATGGAGCTGAGGAGCTCGCAGTCTGCGTCGAGTGTGCGTGGATAGGCCTGAAGGTCGTTTTTGTCGTTAAACTGTGTGGGGTTGACGAAAACGCTGACCACAGTGGCATCGTTTTCCTGTACGCTTCGGCTCACGAGTGATGCGTGGCCTGCATGGAGCGCTCCCATGGTTGGCACAAGACCAACGGTTTTGTTTAGGCTTCTTAAGGCAGAAACCTTTGCCTTGAGTTCTTTTACAGAATTGATAATTTCCATTTCTTTTTGTTCAATTCATCAAAATGTGGGTGCAAAGGTACGAATTTTAGCGAAAAGAGGAAAGTGAAAAGTGAAAAATATATGTTTCTCGGGCAAATAAGAGGATAGAGGAGTGGGGAATGATGGAAAAAGAAGAAGCTGTTGGCAATAAGAAAGGCAACCGATTGAGTTCGGTTGCCTTTCTTTATGTATAGCCTAAGTCCCTACGGAAACTTGGATTTTTCTCTTTTCACAATTCACTTTTCACCATGTTAAAGTGGATAGTTCTCGAAGTCGTAGAGAACTGTGGAGAGGTATCGCTCACCTGTGTCTGGGAGAAGAGCCACAATCACCTTGTCCTTGTTCTCTGGGAGTTTGGCCAATTCTGCTGCTGCATAGGCTGCCGCACCAGAGGAAATGCCTACGAGCACACCTTCAGTGGCTGCGAGTTTACGGCTGGTGAGGATTGCGGCATCATTGGGTGTCTTGAAAATCTCATCTACCGCCTCACGGTTGAATATCTGAGGGATGAATCCTGCTCCGATACCCTGAATCTTGTGAGCACCTGGTGCTTCACCGCTGAGCACGGCTGATGCCTCTGGTTCTACAGCCACAATCTTCACATTAGGGTTGAGTTCCTTGAGGCGTTTGCCTATACCGCTCACAGTGCCTCCTGTGCCCACACCTGCCACGAAGATGTCAATCTTGCCATCAGTGTCACGCCAGATCTCTTCAGCAGTATTGGCATAGTGGGTTGCAGGATTGGCTGGGTTCTCAAACTGCTGGAGAATGATAGAGCCAGGAGTGGAGTCGCGAAGTTCTTCAGCCTTGGCAATAGCACCCTTCATGCCAGCAGAACCTGGTGTGAGAATCACCTTTGCACCATAAGCCTTCACGAGGTTGCGACGCTCGATGGACATGGTTTCTGGCATGGTGAGGATGAGTTTGTATCCTTTCACAGCACTGACAAAGGCGAGGCCTACACCAGTGTTGCCCGATGTTGGTTCGATGATGGTTGCGCCTGGTTGGATGACACCACGCTTTTCTGCATCGAGCACCATGGCGAGTGCAATGCGGTCTTTCACAGAACCTGCTGGATTGAAATATTCGAGTTTGGCGATAATGTTTGTCTGGAGTTTCTCTTGTGCAGAGAAAGAACTGAGTTGCAGAAGCGGGGTGTTACCCACAAGATCTGTTAGTTGTTTTGCAATCTTAGTCATAATATGAATGTTTTTTGTTATTGTATTTATTGGTGCAAATATACAAAATAATTAATGATATAATCAATGAAAGACTCAAAAAACGTTGATAGTGTTGATATTTGTCTTTTCTTAACTGATTTGAGCAAATGCCTGGTCAAGATCAGCGATGATGTCTTCAATGTGTTCCACTCCTATAGAGAGACGAACAGTGGTTGGAGTGATGTGCTGTTCGTTGAGTTCTTCAGGACTGAGTTGTGAGTGTGTTGTGGTGTAGGGGTGAATGACGAGCGACTTGACATCAGCCACATTGGCGAGGAGAGAGAAGATTTGTAGAGAGTCGATAAACTTCCATGTGTCTTCCTGTGTGCCATTTATTTCGAATGTGAAGATGCTGCCACCGCCATTGGGGAAGTTCTTCTCAAAGAGCGCATGATCGGGGTGAGAAGCAAGGAGTGGATGGCTCACGCTCTTCACTTTGGGATGGTTGGCAAGGTATTCCACCACCTTTTGCGCATTGAAGATATGACGCTCTATGCGGAGTGGAAGTGACTCTACACCCTGCAGAAGAATCCATGCGTTGAATGGGGAAATGGTGGCACCTGTGTCTCGGAGGATGACAGCACGGATACGTGTGACGAAGGCAGCCGCTCCTGCCACCTCTGCAAAGATTGCTCCATGATAGGAGGGGTCTGGCTTAGCGAGAGTAGGATACTTGTCAGCATTGGCTTTGTAGTCAAAACGGCCTGCATCTACAATCACACCTCCGAGGCTTGAACCATGACCGCCGATGAACTTGGTGGCTGAATGAACGACCACATCTGCTCCGTGTTCGATAGGACGGAAGATGATAGGTGCAAAGGTGTTATCTACGATAACTATAGTGTTGTGTTTGTGTGCGATTTCTGCAATAACATCCAGATCGGTCACATCACTGTTGGGATTGCCAAAGGTCTCTACAAAGACAGCCTTGGTGTTGGGACGGATAGCTGCTTCAAGAGCCTTGAGGTCGTGAGGATCGACAATGGAATAATCTACTCCTTGAGTGCTGAGAGTATGGGTAATGAGATTGTACGAACCGCCATAGATGTTGTTGGCAGCAACAATGTGGTCACCATTCTGTGCAATGTTCTGGAGTGCATAAGTGACCGCAGCCGCACCAGAAGCAACTGCAAGACCTGCCACTCCTCCTTCGAGGGCTGTGATGCGGTCTTCAAATACTCCCTGAGTGGAGTTGGTCAGACGGCCATAGATGTTGCCTGCGTCGCGAAGACCAAAGCGGTCTGCTGCATGCTGAGAGTTGCGGAACACATACGATGTGGTCTGATAGATAGGCACAGCACGTGCGTCAGTTGCTGGATCTGGAGTCTCTTGTCCCACATGGAGGGCAAGTGTTTCAATGTGAAGTTTCTTTGTCATAGTTGTGTATTTTTTATTTGATTATAATTGCTTGGTTGATTGATTGCATTGTGTTCATTCAATGCGTTGATGTTTTGTCTCATAGTGTCTTGTTTTACTATTGACGATGCAAAGGTACGATGTTTCAGATGTATTCTCCAATAAAAAGCATCAACATTAGAAAATTAATCTTAGAAGAGATTCTTCCATAGAAAATTTATATTGATGGTATTTGGCTTTTAACATTTTTATACGAGTATGAATCCCTGTCTCTTCATACGAACAAAGGAGCTTTTACATCATTTTCTCCTGAAGAACTTTGGTCTTGTCGGGAGAAAGAAGTAATTTTGTACCCTATACATTATATATAATAAAGACCTTCAGATGAAATTGATGTACTTAAGGATAACAGCCGTTACCTTCGCGCTATGTTGCCTGCTCACCACGACAGCCCAAACGACAAAGGGTAAACCTTCCTATGAAACGTATTTCCACACAGCCGAATTGCCAGATGCAAGTGTGTATCTCCCTGCTCCGCCCGACACGTCGAGTGTGGCTTTTGTAGATGACTTCATGCAGTGGGTGTGGGGAAAGTCTGTGAGAAACACGTTGCGTGGAATACAGGCAAGTGATGATTCTTATTATGGAGCAGGGAGGCTGGCCCAGGTGTTTGGCGATGCTATAGGCATAAGGATTTCTCGCAAAGAGACACCAGCCATGTGGCGACTCATTCACCGAGTGGGCGAGACGGGCAATAAGGCTACGAACTTGGCAAAGAGGAAATACATGAGGAGAAGACCATTTATGGTGATAAATGAACGCACTTGGGGTAAATATGATGATGAAGCGGACTTGCGACCCAATGGTTCTTTTCCTTCAGGACATACAGGATTTGGGTGGAGTGCCGCTTTGGCTATGGCAGAAGTCGCTCCCGAGGCTCAGGACACCTTGCTGCGAAAGGGCTACGAATATGGTGAGAGTAGAGTGATTGTGGGCGCACACTGGCAGAGCGATGTGGATGCTGGATATATGGCCGCTTCTGCTGCTTGGGCAAGGATGCACACATCCTCTGAATATATAAATGATTTGAAGGAGGCAAAGGCAGAATACCGACGCATCAAGGGGATAAAGACCAAAAAGGTGGAAGCGGAATACCCACGAGTGGAAAGAGTGATGAACCTGCCTTCAGATTCTTCCACCTTCCGCATGTATGGCGATTGGTCTGCATATTGGTTGTCTAAGTCTGTGAGGGAAACGGAGCGTGGACAAGAGGCTGTAGAGGATGCGGACTGCACAGAAGAGAGTTTCATGAACTGTTTCTCTCCCTGTGTAAAGATGACCTTGAGCGAAAAGGATACACCTCAGATAGCGGAGTTGATGAAGAAGGTGTTTGCTGAACTCTGCGTTGTATCGGGCGATGCCAAGGATGCCACCTTCCGTACAAGACCTTTTGCCCGAATGGGTGAGAGTTCTGGCATAGAAGAACTCAATGACCATTACCTAAAATCATCCAGTTTCCCTTCGGCTCACTCCATGTTGGGGTGGGGCTTAGCACTTGCATTGGTGGAGGTGATGCCCGATTGTCAGAATGAACTACTCTTGAGAGGTTATGAATATGGCAGAAGCCGAACCATCTTAGGACTTCACTTTGAGAGTGATGTGAAGGCTGGCAGAGTGATGGCAGCATGTGCATTGGCAAGAATGCATGCAGATACAGACTTTCTTAAGATGATGGAGGAGGCAAGGAAGGAATATACGAAACTGAAGAAACGACAAAACTGATTGGCGAGAGCAAGAACCAGACGTGAAGAGTACCATCTTGATGGCAGCAAGCTTGAATTCAATTGAATGTTTCATTGAAACTAATCTATTGTGTCCAACTTTTGGGGTTCACTTCACAGATGTCTCAATTGTCTCAATCTCATCCCTTCTGATACGTATGTCCTTAAAACACTCGATTCGTATTTTGACTTTTTTGCCTCTTGTGCCACAGTGCATATCTGGGTGATTGAGATTGAGACAAGTGAGATAAGGAAAGAAAAAATGGTGGAATTATCCCATACTCCTATCGAAGGTCTATCGAAGGCATATCGAAGGCTTGCAGAAGCATGGGGAGAGGCTTTTTGTCCGTGAAGGGATTTTGTCGTGTTGCTTCCACACAAGTGGCATGATGAACAAAAAGCCCTCAGTCTTTTTAAGGCTGAGGGCTACATGAACCATAAAACTATTTTTGCTCAAATAGATTGCAGGGGGTTCAGAAGAGGGGCTCTTCCCAAAACTCATCATCGAGGAATATAAATTCCTTGCTTGCCGCAGGTTCTGTGGCTGGTTCTTCACTGATTCCTGTTTTGAATGACCCTACAAGGCAACTTTCATTCATCCCAATTTCTATTACACTGATATTGGGGACTAAATACTTTTTCTTTTCCATTTTCATTTACTATTATAAGTTTTCTTTCCGTCCTTAATATAGACACCCTTAGGCTGACCATCAAGCGTAGTGCCGATGTAGCGACCCTGCATGTCGTAGTAGCGCACAGTGCCGTCACGGTCGGTGGTCTCGATGGTGCGAATGTCTGTGGTCTCACCTTCCAGCAAGAGAGCCAAAGGCTTGGCTTCCCGTGTTTCCGATAGAGTGAGGTAGGCACGGTAAGGAGGGATATTGACCGCATCGTCGCCGGCAGTCACCTTGTGGAACTGACCGTCACTCTGCAAGATGTAAGCACCAGCGGCTGCAGCCTCGGCATTGCTCATACTGGTGTAGGTGGCGCACCATTGGATGCCGTTGCCTTCGTTGGCCACAGGCTCGGCTTCAATCCAGACCCCATCGCAATCCAGGTAATCCATATCGTTCTGTGGAATGACGAGATAGGGTTGGTAAGCCGAGAAGGGTATAGGGAACTCCCTGCCCAGATCGTCTGCGCGAGATACCTCGCTGAATAGGGCAACGTCACCGTCTATCTTCTTGAGCGTATATACTTTGTCATCCGCACTACTTACCTGCTTCCAATCGTATGGCAGGACAACGGTGTAGGCCTTACTGGCTGTGAAACTGCGATCGATGTGGAATTGGTAGGCGTAGAACTGCAAACCTGCGGGCATACATTCGGTAGGTTTGAAAAGTTCACACTGCCAATTTTGTGCAATCGGATTGTTGTTGTAATATACATAGTTGGCGTTGCTCACCTTGCTTTCGTCGTAGAAGCTCGGCATTTCGCCCAACTGCTGCGCCCAGTAGCACTGGTCGGTGCGCCCGGCTTGCAGGAGGTTCGTCACCTCGCCGTTCTTGAGTTGTTTCTCCGTCACCTGTGTGCCTTGCAATTTTCCGCAAGAATTGAGGTAGAAACAGTGATTGAGCGTGAGGTCGCCATTGCTGCTGCCGACAAAGGTTCCACTCCAATCGGTAACGTTGTTCGTGCCCAAGTAGAGACAGTTGTTCAGAATGCAGTTACCATCTGAGTACTGGATGAATCCACCCCAACTCCTTTGAGCATTACTGTTAGTACCATTGAAAGATCCTGTAACCATGCAGTCGTTGAGGGTGAGGGTTGCGCCACTACGTACACTCTGTACCAAGCCACCAGAATTGGCACTTTGTGATGAAGTGGAGGTAATCGTAATATTTAGAGCACCGACACATTTCGAAATCGTATTCGTACCGAAAACATTGCCAATTGGCGCTCCGTAACCACTGTTTGTGCCATTCATCTGGCCCTTAAAGATGACGTTGCGGATAATGGCATCCTGAATATATTCAAACAAATATATGCCTGAGCTTAAATTCCAATTCAGAGTGATACTGTGGCCGCCACCGTCGAACGTACCACCATATTTAATATTATTCTCCCCCACCTTCATGGCCCAGATATCATTTAAATTGTTAGAATAACCCAAGTCGATATCCGCCGTCAGGCGACCGTTCAGCACGTTACGTCCACCATTTACAAGTGCGCAGAACGCCTTCCAGTCGTCCTTCGTGGCTATGTCGTAGTATTCATGCTCAACAAGCGTAACGACGACGTCCTTGTCGCCAGTCACTGGGGTCGATGCGTTGAAGTCGTCGGCAAAGGTCATCGTATAGTAATAGTGGTCATTACAATTTTCGTCCATGAGACCTTCCAACACTGGCAAAGCACCATAAACGCTCTTATCCTGATTGGCATAACGTGTGGAAAGGAGTTGTTCATCCTTCTTAAACGTAACCTTATACACACGTCGCGTAGCATCGGCTGTGGGCAGTGGTGCATCTTCTGCACCAAGCATCTGTCCCCAGAACTGGTCGGTTCTGTCGCCTTGTAAGAGATGCGCCACCTCGCCACTCTTCAACTGATCTTCCGTCACCTGTGTGCCCTGTGCTGTGCCGCAAGGGTTGAGATAGTAGCAGTTGGTGATGGTGGCGTTCTTTGCAAAGGTTCTGCTCCAGACTCCGCCGTTATTGCTGCCCAGATAAAGGCTGTTGCTGATGGTGCAGACGGCTTCCTGACTATACACAAAGCCACTCATTCCCCAGCTGCCCCCTTCGTCCGTGGCGTTGAACGTTCCTTTGACGATGCAGTCGGTGATGGTCAGGTCGCCTTTTTGGTATGCGTTAAGATATACCAATCCAGATGCACCGCATGCACCACCATAGGCGTAGCTGCTGGTGATGTCCACTTCGCTGATGCAGCCGGAGATGGTGGTTTTTCCCACAACTCGGTCTATCAGCCCTGATGTTCCTTGGAAATCTGTTGTTATCTGCCCCTTGGTGTGCAGGTTCTTGATGGTCGCTCCACCCGATGTATAAAAGAATGGTGCTGCCTCAGCTTTACTGATATTCCAGTTCAGAGAGAGCGTGTGGCCGTCGCCATCGAAGGTGCCTGAATAGTGATTGCCATAGTTTCCTATCATCCACACGTTACTGCCGAGGTCAATATTCTTGGTCAATTTGGCATCTACGGTAATCTGCCCGCCGTTCACGAGGTCGCAGAATGCTTTCCAGTCGTCAGCTGTGGCAATCTCGAAGTATTCCTTGTCGGTGAGGGTGACGGCTACGGTCTTGTCGGCTGTTACTGCGGTCGATGTGTTGAAGCCGTCGTCAAAGGCGAGGGTATAGTAGTGGTGGGCGTCGTAGCTGCTGCCGAGAATTTCCTGCAAGGTGGGCAGAGTGCCATTGATACCCTTACCCGTGTTGGCATAGCGCGTGGTCACCACCTTGTCATTGTAAGTGAAGTCCACCTTATAGATATGCTTGGCAGCGTCGGCCGTGGGTTGCGGCTCGGTGTCGGTTCCGATGGTCTGCCCCCACACGTTGTCCGTCCTGCCATTCTGCAACAGATAGGGCACCTCGCCGCTCTTCAGCTGTTCGGCAGTGACCTGCGTACCCTGAGCCGTGCCGCAGGCATTGAGGTAGTAGCTGTTGTTGAGAGTGGCATGGCTTGCAAATGTATTTGCCCATGCCCCTCCGTTGTTGTTGCCTGCGTAGAGGCAGTTGTTCATAACACTTGTGCCATTTTTGTCATTTTCGTAATGAGTAAACCCATTCATTCTAATTTCGTCCTTATTTGTCGTGGTGTGGATGTTTCCCAAAACAAGGCAATCGTTGAAGGTTAGCGTCCCGCCGTAGACACGGGATACCATGCCACATATCGTCCATGTGGAATATTTACTGCTACTGCCACCTGTAAGATTCACCTCGCTAATGCATTTGGTGATGGTCGTTGTGCCGTTGGAAGAAGAAGCTAATCCTGCTATATCAGCATCTTTGGCAGTGATCTGCCCCTTGGTGTGGAGATTCTTGATGGTAGCATTTCCCAAAAAGGTGAATGGGGCTAAACGGGTTTTTCCTGTCGCAGTCCAATTCAGCGAAAGTGTATGACCTCCACCGTCGAAAGTACCTGAATATAGAAAAGTGCTCCCCCACGTGATGATGTCCGTTCCCAAATCCACATCGGCAGTCATTGTGACGTTGACGTTTGTATTCTTTCCTGTCTGCATAAAATTGACAAACGTCTGCCAGTCGGCCTTCGAGCCGATACGCATCTCGTTGTCCACGGTGACGGTGTAGGTGAGTTTCTTCTCGTTGTACTTGTTGGTCTGGGGAATGGTGATGGTGATGGTTGCCGTCTTGCCGTAGCCCGAGCCGCCGAAAATGAGTTTGGCGCTATTGCCTGTGGGTTTTACGACGCTTTCATCGGAGGAACTGTAGGTACATTGATTCCACGTGGGGCGGTAATCACTGGGCATATCTTGCAATGTCGGCATGTTTATGGTTTCCCATGCCTTCATCGTCTTTGAGGTCCACTCGAGCGAGGGATTGAGATCTCTGCGGTAGATATCTATAGTGGCGGTGGCAGTGCCCTTGGCATAGTTGGCATCGGCATTATATGTGGCGGTAAGCGTTCCCTTGCCAATTGCTCTGGTGGTGAGCACATTGTTGCTGATGGAGGCGATATTGGCATTGTTCACCGCATAGCTGATCGATAGGCTGTTCGGATTGGTGAGACAGGAGCTGAGATCCATAGTCTCTCCCAGACACGGGTCATAAGTGGTCTGGCTGAAACTGATCCCAGGGTCCTTCACATATTCGATGGTGTATTTTTGGAATGTTGCTGCGATCTCTCCCGTATTTTTGAGGGTGATGCTCTGCAGGGGTGCGTCATAGTTGCTGATGTCGCCTTCGCCCAGATACAGATCGGGATTGGAAGAACACTTAATGTTTCCCGTATGGTTTTGAAAATCAGAATCTTTTATTTTGAACGAGCGAATGCGCCATCCTGCCTTGCAGTTGATGACGACAGTGCTCCCCCCGCCATTTCAATTGTATTATATTTTAAAATGGCCCCTCTCGTCTGGTAGTAACTCGCATTTGTCCAGATCACGGTCAGTACTCCATCGGGCGAGGTACGAGTACCCATATTACTTTTTGTTAAAGAAACATTCGAAAAATCCTCTACGTTTTCCGTAAATGTTTCGCCCCATGCTGGCATCGCCAGCATGAAAGCCAGCAGCACGAGGGACTGGATTTGAAAATAGAAATTGATTCTTTTCATGTTTTTGATAAATATGTTATTTAAATAATAGTCTGTCAGGAGCATGCCATATTTGTACGCTGATGCTTGGATTCTTGTCCTTTTTTACCTCTTCTTCAGGTCAGTCGGTACAGGTCTATCGCTTGCAAATGTTTAATGGCAATACAAAATTAAGAAGAATAGTCTGGTTTTTCTTGGATTTTTATGATAAAAAACGCCTTTTTCAAGTGTTTTCGACCCCTAAAAACCCTAAAACACCCCTAAAAAGATGTTAGTTGAATGAAAATAAAAGCGTAACTTTGCAACCGTTAATTTTCTAATAAAAGACTATTGCCATGACCCTTCGCTTTCTTTCTGAAAAGATGAAACCCTTTCCGCACTCGCAAGGAAAAAGTGCCATAGACCGCCATTGCGCCATCGTGTATGCTCTCCACACGGCTATTGTTGTCATCATCATTTCTGTGCAACTCGCTGGGCTGGGTGGCTCGCAGGAGGTTTTTCCAAAGGTTATGAGTGTCATTCACCTGTCTGTGTGTCTCACGCTGTTCATGTTTTGGCGTTTGCATAGGCTGTCCATTCCGAAAGCTTTGTCGATAGTGGCTCTTGTGGCACAAACTATCTTCGTGTTTCGGGCGATTTACTTTGCTCAAGAACGTCCCGAAAATTTCCTTCAATTCTTTCTGCTCAACCAGATTGCCTCGCTGTTGGCTGTGGTGTTTCTTGTGATGTGTTTTGTCAAATACACACCATTCATTGTGGCGGCTCTCAGTCTTTCCACCTATGCTGGCATTGCTGCCTATCTGGAAGAACCAGCCTTGTGGAACATCTTTGGATTCTTTGTGGGTGCTCAGATCTTTTTATGTGTGTTGGGTGAACTGTTGCGCCGCAATGTGCTACATGTGAACATGGAGAATATAAGTCTGCATATGCATGCCGTCAGGCTCAATGAACGTGAGATCGAAGGCTATCTGCGCATGAGCAGCAACGACCATCCATCAGCTGACGATGTGGACCGCTTGTTTGCAATGCTCACCCCGAAGTCTCAGCGCAATATCATCAATGCTGTGCGCATGCATCTGAGGAGTCATCTGATGGATGACTGTGACCTTACGCACTTCTTCCCAGCCCTCACGAAATCGGAGGTGGACGTGTGTAGCCTCATCCTGCAAGGTAAGAAATTGAGCGAAATCTGCCAACTGCTTGACAAGACGGAGAAGAATATTGGAGTGGTGCGCACTCATGTGCGCAGAAAACTGAATGTGCCTTCCAACCAAGACCTGAAGAATTATCTCATGGAAAAGTTGGCGGACCGGAGGCAAAAGGGGGTGGACTGATGAAATAGCACTCATGCTGATGTTTTCTGAATCCGTTCAATGACTTGTTCATATCGTCTTTGGCTGAGATTCATGCCCTTTTTCCTCGTTGTGTGGTGTGGGTGCTTGCTTGACATCTTCCTTCTTTTCTTTCTTCAAAGAAGTGTACCTTTTTTCTCTCAGACTACTATATGGTTGGTGAGTAAAAACTATATGGTTAGTGAGTAAATACTATATGGTTGCCACTCTGCTACCATATGGTTGCTGTTTTTCTACCCTGTATCTTCTGAAAAAGAACAATTGTTCGATGGCCAATGAACAATGCTTCAAGTGTTGATGGATAATGCTTCAAGTGTTGATGAACAATTGTTCGATGCTCAACGAACAATGCTTCGTTTTCATGCCTACAATGGCATGTCCTTTGTGTTTATTGGTAATGGCTTGTCTGTCAATAAAATAGATGGGGATGAGTTTGCGCTTGTATATAAAGAGAGTGGAGAAGGGGGTTGTCCTTCTCCACTCAACTTTTCAACCATCATTCCTCGTTGGTGCGAGGAGGGGTGGTGTGGGAATCTATGTTCTCGTCAATCAATCCTCATTGAGAATCTTCATGATTTCACAGCAGGCTTTGGCCACGTTGGTGCCAGGTCCGAAGACTGCTGCCACGCCTGACTTGTAGAGGAAGTCATAGTCTTGAGCAGGGATGACACCGCCTGCGATGACGAGAATGTCTTCGCGACCGAGTTTCTTGAGTTCTTCAATCACCTGCGGGATGAGTGTCTTGTGACCTGCGGCAAGTGAGGATACGCCGAGCACATCAACGTCGTTCTCAACTGCCTGACGGGCAGACTCGGCTGGAGTCTGGAAGAGAGGACCCATATCGACGTCCATACCACAGTCGGCATAGCCAGTTGCCACTACCTTTGCGCCACGGTCATGACCATCCTGTCCCATCTTTGCGATCATGATGCGAGGACGACGGCCGTTTGCCTGTGCGAATTTCTCTGTGGCTTCGCAGGCTTCCTTAAATGCCTGGTCGCCTTTTGATTCTGTACTGTACACGTTGCTGATAGTTTTGATGATTGCTTTGTAACGACCTACTACAGCCTCGCATGCATCTGAGATTTCACCGAGGGTGCAACGGAGGCCTGCTGCCTTGACGGCGAGGTCGAGAAGGTTGTTCTCACTCTTCTTGCCATCCTGAAACTCTTGCACGCACTTGGTGATTTCGGCAAGTGCTGCCTTGCAGGCTGCCTCGTCACGGTTGGCTTTGAGTTCTTTGAGGGCTGCTTCCTGCTGAAGACGTACGGCAGTGTTATCAACCTCAAGGATGTCGAGTGGGTCTTCGTGGTCAAGGCGATACTTGTTAGTGCCCACGATGGTCTGATTGCCAGAGTCGATACGTGCTTGAGTGCGTGCTGCAGCCTCTTCAATGCGCATCTTTGGAAGACCTGTCTCGATGGCCTTAGCCATACCGCCGAGTTTCTCAATCTCCTGAATGTGTTCCCAAGCCTTGTGAACAAGTTCGTTGGTGAGTGTCTCCACATAGTATGAACCTGCCCAAGGGTCGATTTGCTTGCACACCTTGGTCTCGTTCTGGATGTAGATCTGGGTGTTGCGTGCAATACGTGCAGAGAAGTCTGTAGGAAGTGCGATTGCCTCGTCGAGGGCATTGGTGTGGAGCGACTGGGTGTGTCCAAGAACAGCGGCCATTGCTTCTATGCATGTGCGACCTACGTTGTTGAATGGATCCTGCTCGGTGAGTGACCAGCCTGATGTCTGTGAGTGTGTGCGGAGAGCGAGTGACTTTGGATTCTTTGCGCCGAAGCTCTTCACAATCTTTGCCCACAACAGACGGCCTGCGCGCATCTTGGCAATCTCCATGAAGTGGTTCATGCCGATGGCCCAGAAGAAGGAGAGGCGTGGTGCGAAGGCATCAACATCGATACCTGCATTGACACCTGTGCGGAGATAGTCCATACCGTCGGCCAGGGTGTATGCCAACTCAATATCTGCTGTTGCGCCCGCTTCCTGCATGTGGTAGCCTGAGATGGAGATAGAGTTGAACTTAGGCATCTTCTGTGATGTGAACTCGAAGATGTCAGCGATAATCTTCATGGAGAATGCTGGTGGGTAGATGTAGGTGTTGCGCACCATGAACTCCTTGAGGATGTCGTTCTGGATAGTACCAGCCATCTCCTCCAGCTGTGCGCCTTGCTCCAAACCTGCGTTGATGTAGAAGGCAAGGACTGGGAGCACGCCTCCGTTCATGGTCATAGACACTGACATCTTGTTCAATGGAATACCGGCAAAGAGTGTCTTCATGTTCTCAAGAGAGCAGATGGACACGCCTGCCTTGCCCACATCACCTACAACACGAGCGTTGTCTGGGTCGTAGCCACGGTGGGTTGGAAGGTCGAATGCCACAGAAAGACCCTTCTGGCCTGATGCGAGATTGCGACGATAGAACGCATTGGACTCTTCGGCAGTGGAGAATCCGGCATACTGACGGATGGTCCAAGGACGGAAGGGGTACATCATTGAGTAAGGACCACGGAGATAGGGAGGAATACCGGCAGTGAAGTCAAGGTGCTCCATGCCATCGAGGTCTTCCTTGGTATATACTGGCTGAATGTCAATCTGCTCTGGTGTTCTCCAGTTTGCACTGATGCCATTCTCTTTCTGCCACTGCTGACCGTTCTTCTCCTGAACGCCAGCATATATATCTATATTTTTAAAATCTTTTCTTGCCATAATTATAGACCGAGTTTAGCATTGTACTCTTTGAGAGTTTCGAGTTGATTAACACGCACGTGGATGAAGTTGTCGATGCCGGCAGCCTTCAAGTCGTCTGCGCATGCTGGTGCGCCTGCCACAACGAACATGGCACGACTGTTGAGATACTTGAATGCAGGAACGGCATATTCTGTGTATTCGTCATCGGAAGAGCAGATGACCACGATGTCTGCTTTGGCTTCGAGAGCGGCATCAACACCTTCTTCTACAGTCTTGAAGCCAAGGTTGTCCATCACCTTGTAGCCTGCAGCCGCAAGGAAGTTGCAAGAGAACTGTGCACGTGCCTGACGCATGGCGAGATTTCCAATGGTGAGCATGAATGCTATTGGCTGTTTGGTAGCCTTCTCTGTGGAGAGGCGGAGTGACTCGAACTCGGAAGCGAGACGTTGCTTGTTGAGGGCAGGAAGCTCGCCGTTTTCATGGCCTTCGCCACATTTGCACTTGCAAGTGAGTGTTGTCTTGCCTTCTGACTTTTCAGTGAAGTTGGGGAACTGGTTTGTGCCGAGGATGAATTCCTTACGCTTTGCGGCATCGGAGTGACGCTTGTCGTTAGATGCATTGACTGCGTTCTGGATGTTTCCATTGAGGCACTCGGCCAAGAAGCCACCTGCGTTCTCCACTGCGAGGAAGAGTTTCCAGCCTTCCTGAGCGATAGCATCAGTGAGGTGCTCGATGGTGTAAGAACCACCAGCCACATCGACGAGTTTGTCGAAGTGTGCTTCTTCCTTGAGGAGGAGTTGCTGGTTGCGTGCAATACGTTCAGCAAACTCTGTTGGGGTCTCGTATGGTTGGTCGAATGGAGTGACAATGATGGAATCTACGTTTGCGATAGCGGCAGACATTGCTTCTGTCTGTGAACGAAGCAGGTTCACGTATGAGTCGAAGAGTGTCTGATTGTATTCAGAAGTGGAAGCGCAAACGTGCATCTGGCAAGCGCAATCGCACTTTGGCTCATATTGCTTGACAATCTGTGCCCAGAGCATGCGTGCGGCACGGAACTTGGCAATCTCCATGAAGTAGTTGTCGCTTACACCCATGTTGAACTTGATGCGCTTTGCTGCCTCTGTAGCCTCTACGCCTGCCTCTGTGAGGAGGTGGAGGTATTCAGAGCCCCATGCGAGGGCATAGCCAAGTTCCTGATAGATGTATGCGCCTGCATTGTTGAGGGCTACTGTATTGACATTGATGCACTTGTAGCCAGGAAGTTCTGCCAAGGCTTCTACAAGTGGTTTTGCAAACTCAAGAACAGCGGAAACATCTTTGCCCTTGCAGAGAATCTTGCTGATAGGGTCGAAGTTGATAGAACCCTGAAGTTCGGTGAGTGGGTAGTTTTTCTCCTTGAAGTACTCGACAAGCATCTGTGCGAGTTCTACGCAATGACGCTGGCAAGTCTTGAAGTTCAATTCCACATGCTGTGGGAGAATGCCATCGAGAAGGGTGGCAATGAAGGTCTTGCTCACATCCTTGCCAGACACTTTGAAACCGATAGAGTTTACTCCCTTGTTGAGAATGTCGAGTGCTTTCGCATTTGCGGCTTTTGCATCTTCAACCACGATGTCTTGACGAACATACCAGAGGTTGTTGTCCTTCTTGTTGCCACGGATGAATGGGAACTCTCCAGGAAGAGAGTTGATGGCCTTGAGGTCTTTCAAGTCCTCACGACGATAGAAGGGCTGTACACTGAAGCCTTCGTTGGTTCTCCATACCAACCTCTTCTGGAAGTCAGCACCCTTGAGGTCTACCTCAATCTTGTCCAACCACTCTTGTGTGGTGGGCGCATGAAACTCCGTGAAGAGTTTTTCTTTCATATTAGCCATAAAATATCAATTAAAGTTGTTGTATGTATTCCTAATTTAGGAATAGCGTGTAGTTTACAATAAGGCATGCTACGTGGGCACGTAGCGTATAATAACGTACAAAGTTACGTATTTTTCATGATGTCACAAAGGAAAAAAGGGAAAAAGTGACAATGTGTCGTAATAGTATTCCTGTGTACGATTTTTTGTAAAAAAGAAAAGTAGGATAGTGCACTTGGCGTGTACTTATCCTACTTGAATCTCTTGATGATGTGAATGCAGAGTTTTTTTATTTGCATGGAATCTCATCAATGCGTGCCTGATGGCGACCTCCTGCAAACTCTGTGTTGAAGAACTCGTCCAGGCACTGACGACATACTTCTTCGCTGATGAATCTGCCAGGGAAGACAATGACGTTGGCATTGTTGTGCTCACGGATGAGGTGGGCAATCTCGGGTTGCCAAACAAGACCTGCACGGATATGCTGGTGCTTGTTGAGTGTCATGGAAATACCTTCACCAGAACCACACATGGCAATGCCTGGATAGACCTCGCCGTCTTCAATTCCTTTGGCTAAAGCGTGTCCGTAGGGTGCGTAGTTGCAAGATTCTTCGGTACATGTGCCATAATCTTTGTAGGCGATACCTTTTTCTTCGAGATATTTCTTGACGAATTGTTTTAATTGGAATGCTGCATGATCAGAAGCAATTCCTACTGTCTTGATTTCCATATCTATCAAATGAAATCCCCACCCACGTGAGAGTGTGTGAGTGGGGATTGTCATGGTTTATTATTGTTTAGAACAATTTGTTTACCTGTGTGTAAACGTTTTCAGCTGTGTAGCCAAGTTTCTCGTCAAGCACCTTGTAAGGAGCAGAGAAACCGAATGACTCAAGTCCCCAGATTGTACCTTCTGCCTCTGGAACTAAGCCGAGGAGGTTTACAGGAAGACCTGCTGTGAGACCGAACTTCTTCACCTCGCGTGGGAGGACAGAGAGTTGATACTCCTTAGACTGCTGACGGAAGAGGCCTTCTGATGGAACGCTCACGATGCGAACCTTCTTGCCGTCCTTGCGGAGGAGTTCTGCGCCAGCCACAAGAGTGGAAACCTCTGAACCTGTAGCAACGAGGATTACATCTGGGTTTTCATCAGAACCTGCTACGATGTAGCCACCTTTTGCTGCCTGACTGTAGTCATTGCCGGCAGGGAGGTTGTTGATGTTCTGGCGAGAGAGAATGAGAGCAGATGGAGTTTCCATATTCTCCATTGCGAGTTGCCATGCTGCTGTTGTCTCCTGAGCGTCTGCTGGACGGAGCACGAGCACTGATGGTTTGCCTGAATGGTTCTTGAGTTTCTCCATGAGGCGAATCTGTGCCTCCTGCTCTACAGGCTCATGAGTAGGGCCATCTTCACCCACACGGAATGCGTCGTGAGTCCAGATGAACTTGACTGGAAGTTCCATAAGGGCTGCCATACGAACAGCAGGTTTCATGTAGTCAGAGAAAACAAAGAAAGTACCGCATGCAGGGATGACACCTCCGTGGAGAGCCATACCGATGCAGCAGCAAGCCATAGTGAGCTCTGCCACACCTGCCTGGAAGAATGCTCCAGAGAAGTCACCCTTTGTGAATGCATGAGTCTTATTCAGGAAACCGTCTGTCTTGTCTGAGTTAGAGAGGTCGGCAGAAGCACAGATCATATTAGGAACTTGTTCTGCGAGAATGCTAAGACATGCAGCAGATGCTGAACGGGTTGCATCGTTGTCTTTCTGAACACACTTGCTCCAGTCAATCTTTGGCGCCTTGCCGCTGAACCAGTCTGCCTGTGCGGCAGCCTTCTCTGGGTTGGCGTCAGCCCAAGCCTTCTCTTCTGCGTAACGCTCTGCACAGATGCTTGCCAACTCTTTTTCACGGTTGGCGTAGAGAGCCTTCACATCGTCGAAGATCTGGAATGGATTCTCTGGATCACCACCAAGGTTCTTAATAGTGTTGGTGAATGCATCACCACCGAGTGGAGCACCGTGGGTCTTGCAGTTAGCCTCGTATGAAGAACCGTCTGCCTTGAGTGAGCCTTTACCCATGATACATTTACCAATGATGAGGGTTGGCTTGCCTTCGACCTTCTGTGCTGCATCAAGTGCCTGACGAATCTGGGCAGCATCGTTACCTATGATTTCAATGACTTCCCAACCGAGTGCGCGATACTTGGCAGCAGTGTCCTCATTCATGACATCCTTGGTCTCTGTAGAAAGCTGGATGTCGTTTGAGTCGTAGAACATGATGAGATTGTCAAGACCAAGGGTGGCAGCGATGCGTGCACCGCCTTGTGAGATCTCTTCCTGAATACCACCGTCTGAGATGTAAGCGTAGATAGTCTCTTTAGAGAATGTTGGATTGCCTGTGTGGGCAGCCAAGAACTTAGCGGCGATAGCAGCACCGATAGCGAACACGTGACCCTGACCAAGAGGACCAGATGTGTTTTCAATGCCACGAGCAATCTCGAATTCAGGGTGACCTGTGGTAGGAGCACCCCACTGACGTAGCTGTGCCAACTCTTCGAGGGTGAACTTGCCAGTAAGGCAAAGCTGAGCGTAGAGCATTGGTGCCATGTGGCCAGGATCGAGGTAAAAGCGGTCACGACCTACCCAAGATGGGTTTTTAGGATCGTATTTGAGATACTCAGAATACAAAACATTGATGAAGTCGGCACCGCCCATAGCACCTCCTGGGTGACCTGACTTGGCCTTCTCTACTGCACTTGCTGCCAAGATACGAATATTGTCGGCAGCATGATTCAAAACACTAATTGAATTTGCCATATTGTTATATGTGATTAAAAAATAGTTTAATTCCTAATAAATGGGGATAGGCGGGGTTGTTGTCCCCGCCATCCTTTATTTCTTGTTTTTAACAGCGGCTTGCTCGATAGCAAGACCTGCCTTGTAAACTTCGATGTATTTGTTGAAGCCTTCAACGTCCTCTGGATCTGGAGCAATCTCAACACCTGTATTGCCTGCAAAGACAACATCCTCAAGCCAGTCTGCAAGGTTCTGCTTCTTGGCATTGTTGATGCAGTAGGATGCAAGGAGCGCAATTCCCCATGCACCACCTTCGCCTGCTGTCTCCATCACTGAGATAGGGGAGTTGAGGGCTGCTGCAAGAATGCGCTGACCTACAACTGGAGTCTTGAAAAGACCACCGTGACCTGTGATGCGATCAACCTTGACTTTTTCCTCATTGAAGAGCACGTCGTTTCCAAGCTTAAGTACTGCTACTGTAGCATAGAGGTTGGTGCGGATGAAGTTGGCAAGGTTGAACTTGTCGTTGGCAGAACGAATGATCATTGGACGTCCATCCTGAAGTCCTGCAACAGGCTCTCCAGAGATGTAGTTGTAGGCGAGTACGCCACCGCAATCGGCATGGCCTGTCAGGGCGTGGTTGTAAAGTTTACCATAAATATCATTCATATCTACAGGGATGCCGAGAAGTTCCTGATATTCCTTGAAGAGTTTTACCCAAGCATTGATGTCTGAAGTGCAGTTGTTGCAGTGAACCATAGCAACGAGTGATCCGTCTGGTGTTGTCACCATATCAATCATCTCATTAGGTTTTGAGAGGTCTTTCTCAAGTACAATCATAGAGAATGATGATGTACCTGCTGATACGTTGCCAGTGCGCTGTTTCACAGCATTTGTGGCAACCATACCGGTGCCTGCATCGCCCTCTGGAGGACAGAGCGGGCAACCACCCTTGAGGTGACCAGAGATGTCAAGGCGATGTGCGCCATGTTCTGTGAGCACACCTGCTGTTTCACCTGCTGAGAGGCTCTTGGGAAGAATATCCTCAAGTTTCCATGAGTAACCCTTTGGAGCAACGAGATCATTGAACTTCTTTACCATCTCTGCATTGTATGACTTTGTGTCAGGATCAACAGGAATTATACCTGATGCGTCGCCAACACCGAGTACCTTCTCGCCAGTGAGACGCCAGTGGATATAACCAGCGAGGGTGGTGAGGTAAGTGATGTCACCTACATGCTCCTCACCATTGAGGATGGCTTGATAAAGGTGGGAGATGGACCAACGAAGTGGAATGTTGTAGTTGAATAGTTTGGAAAGCTCTGCAGCGGCAGCGCCTGTGTTGGTGTTACGCCAAGTACGGAAAGGAACGAGAATCTTCTCTGCTTCACCCGCTGGAGCACCTTTGCTTGCTGTGCCTGTTGGACCGAATGCCATGTAGCCATGCATCATGGCAGAGATACCGATTGATGCGAGGTTTTCTATTTCACAGTCGTATTCTTTGATTACATTCTTACGAAGATCTGCGTATGCGTCTTCGAGGCCGAACCAGATAGCTTCTGTGCTGTAAGTCCAAAGACCATCTACGAGTTGGTTTTCCCACTCGTGGCTACCCTGTGCGATAGGCTTGTTCTCTTGATCGACGAGAACTGCCTTGATACGGGTAGAGCCAAACTCGATACCGAGAATGGCTTTACCTGTTTCTATTGTTTGCTTTGCAGTCATGTTCATCTCTTAACTCTTTAATTGTTTAAATTGTTATTTGAGTGCCTTATTGAGCATGAAATAGAGTTCATTGTTGCGTAGAGTCTGCTTGAAGTCGTAGGTGTTTGTTTCCTTGTTGATCTTCACATACTCAATGCCGAGCATTTCAGCAAAGTCCTCCCAATACTCTTCAGTGATGTCATAAGAGAATGCACTGTGATGAGTGCCACCTGCAAGAATCCATGCGCCTGCTCCGATTTCGAATGTAGGCTGAGGAACCCAAAGAGCTGATGCAACAGGAAGGTTTGGCATTGGCTTTGGTTCGATGCACTCTACCTCCTGAGAGATAAGACGGAAGCGATTGCCAAGATCTACTACGGTAGCCTTGATGCCACGACCTGTCTTGGAGGTGAAGACCAAGCGAGCGGTTTGTTGCTTTCGAATACCAATACCGAGGAAGTGCACCTCAAGTGTTGGCTTGTCTGTAGCGATGAGTGGACAAACCTCAAGCATGTGGCTCTGGAGACAAGAACTGCGGTCGCCAGCAAAGTTGAGGGTGTAGTCCTCCAAGAAAGAGCATCCTTTAGGCATGCCTTGCTGGATAACCCAAAGTGTGCGGCAGAGGCATGCTGTCTTCCAGTCTCCCTCTGCACCAAATCCGTAGCCTTCTGCCATCAAGCGTTGAGAAGCAAGGCCTGGAATCTGGTCGAAACCTACGAAGTTTGGATCGTTGATGTCTGCATCACCAAGGTCATCGAAGTTTGTGGTGAAAGCAACAGCTCCTTCATCCTTCAACACTCGACGAAGTGCAATTTCTGCTTTAGCGGCATTCTTCACCTTCTCCCAATAAACCTCTTCGCCACTTTCGTCAATCTTGATGGTGTATTGTTGTTTGTATTCTTCTACGAGGGCTTCTGCTTCTGCATCAGTTACTTTCTTGAAGTATTTCATCAATGAAGATACAGGGTAGTAATCTACGTGATAGCCCATACGCTGTTCGAATTCAACACGGTCACCATCAGTAACAGATACATTGTTCATGTTCATACCGAACATCAAGCAGCGTACGTTCTTGGCATCTGCTACGCCGGCTGCCACACGAGCCCAAACCGCAATCTTCTGTTGAGTATCTTCGCTCTTCCAGAATCCACAAACCACCTTACGAGACACGCGCATACGTGTGCAGATATGACCAAACTCAATATCTCCATGAGCAGACTGGTTGAGGTTCATGAAATCCATGTCGATAGTGTTCCATGGAATTTCTGCATTATACTGAGTGTGGAAGTGGAGGAGAGGCTTCTGGAGAGCCTGAAGTCCCTTGATCCACATCTTTGCTGGTGAGAATGTATGCATCCATGTGATGACACCAGCACACTTCTCATCGTTGTTTGCCTCCTTCATCACAGCCTCTACTTCTTTAGAAGAGTTTGCTGTACCTTTATATACTACTTTAATAGGAATAATTCCGCCATTATTGAGGCCATCAACCATTTCTTTAGAGTGAGCATCTACAATTTTAACTGTTTCGCCTCCGTAGAGAAGTTGTGCTCCAGTTACCCACCAGAGTTCAAGATTTTCAAAAGCCATAATATTAATATTTTATTCGTTTGTAATTTTCTTTGATTTTACTAATCATTTCATGTGAGTTCGATGAATGTTCTAAACTTTGTTTTGTATGCATTTACTTCTCCAAAAGAGACCTCTTCATTGCGATTTCTTTAGATGTTTATATCTTCTGATATACAATTTGTTATAGTTACTAAAGAATCGACACTGATGGTGGTTGAAATGAATTTCAATTCATGGGTTGTAGAAGTACACTTGCTTTTAGGGAGAAGTTGATAAGATACGGGTATTGTTGGGTGTGAACTTATCGAACCTGTGGTCTATTTAATGACTCTGACCTTTCTGGCCATAGTAAGCGTTTGGACCGTGCTTGCGGTTGTAATGCTTTTCAACCAAGAGAGGGTTCATGGTTAAGTTTGGATTAACAGAGAATGTCACAAATGCCATCTTTGCACATTGTTCCATCACCTTGGCGTTGTAAACAGCGTTGTCTGGTGAAGTGCCCCATGAGAATGGACCATGGTTCTTTACAAGAACTGCAGGTGTGTGATCTGGGTTGATTTTACGTGTGTTGATAAATTCGTCCACAATCACGTTTCCTGTTTCAAGTTCGTAAGAGCCTTCTACTTCTGCTTTGGTCATATCACGTGTACATGGGATTTCCTTATAGAAGTAGTCTGCATGAGTCGTTCCAATGTTTGGAATGTCCCTTCCTGCCTGTGCAAATGCTGTTGCATAGGTGGAGTGAGTATGTACCACGCCTTGAATGTTAGGGAATGCCCTGTAGAGTACGAGGTGGGTTGGGGTATCGGAGGAGGGGTTGAGTTCTCCCTCAACAACCTTGCCGGTCTCAAGATCCACTACAACCATATCGCTGGCTTTCATCTCATCGTAACTTACTCCTGATGGCTTGATCACTACAAGACCTTTCTCACGATCAATACCTGACACGTTACCCCAGGTGAAGATGACCAATCCTTGTTTTACCAAGTCCAAGTTTGCCTTGAAAACTTTCTTTTTGAGTTCTTCTAACATATTCTTGTCTTTTTATGATATTTCATTTTTTTTATCGTTCTTCATCTGCATTATCCCAAAAGAGCATGACGAAGAGGACGATTTTACTGAATGTTGATTTATATTATGTTGATTTCTTAAATTGTGAATTTATATAGTGTGGCTCCTCGACGTGATGTTCGATCAATCAAGTTGGTTGCCTGTATAAAGTCTTTTTCTGAGATAGATCTGCGGAAGTTTCGCTTATCTATAGATGTGCCGAGAATGCTTTCATAGAGTGTTTGAAGCAGACCCAGTGTGAAATATCGGGGCAGAAGATTACTGCCGATAGGTTCTGTCTTGATGGTTTTGCCAATCATACGGCGTGCCTTCTGGACCATCTCATTGTGGTCGAAACAGAGGGCGGGTAGTTCATCAACATCTACCCATTTTGCGTTATGGATGTCGGAAAGATGCATGTCGTAATTGTCCACATTGATGAGGGCATAATAGACAATGCTGATGACTCGCTCGCCTGGGTCGCGTTCCACATCACCAAAGGCGGCAAGTTGTTGCATGTAAACATTGTTAAGACCTGTAAACTCCTTTAAGATGCGCTTGGCTGAGGAATCTACGCTTTCGTTGCTTTGAACAAAGCCTCCAATCAATGAAAGTTCGCCCATTCCTGGCTCATAGGGACGCTGATGAATCAGCACCTTGAGATGACCATCCTCAAATCCGAAGATGATACAATCTACGGAAATGAGAAACTTGGGATATGAGGTGTATGCTGTCATTGATTGGAGGTTTGAAGTGTTATTATATATTATATATAATGTGTAGGACTGATCAAATTACCAGAGAAGAATGTAAAGAACCATTGTAATCACACAGATGCCAAGTGCACCGTATGCATATCCTGATGAAGTCTCGAAGAGAGTAATATCAACAGGAAGAGCCTTTGGATCCTTCTTCGTCTCTTTAGCGTTAGAGATGAGGAAGATAGCACCAGTAGCAATGAGTACTCCGAAGAAGTAGAATGCCTGGAAGCCAATATCGTTGAGGTAAGCGAATACGTTGTTGTCTGGAGTAGCATCTGCGGGGACAGTCATGCCGCCGATGGTGACAACGAGTGCTGCTATTTCGCAGACTGCTGCACATACAGCGAGAGTGTTACCCCACTTGAGCATCGCTTTACGATCTTCCAATGATGGAAGTTCGCAGTTCACATACTGTTTGCTGAGGAATGACACCACAACGAAGAATGTGAAGAGAACGATAAACACGTAACCTGCACGGAACTGGAAAGCAACATCTGGAAGGAATACCTTGAAGAGGACACCCATTGGAATGGTGATAATTGCAGTCCAAACGGCAGCTGTAGAAGATGCACGCTTCCAAAGAAGACCCATACCAAATACAATCACGATACCTGGATATACGAAACTTGAGTACTCCTGAATATACTGGAATGCCTGATCAAGACCACCAAGGAGTGGTTTAACAGCGATAGCAGCAATGACGAGAGCAACTACGGCTACAATACGACCTACGTTTACCAAGTTCTTGTCAGAGGCGTTCTTGTTGATGTACTTGTTATAGATGTCCATAGTGAAGAGGGTAGAAGTACTGTTGAACATAGAAGCCAAAGAAGAGATGATTGCTGCCGCAAGAGCTGCAAATGAAAGTCCTTTGATACCTGTTGGAGTAAAGTTGCGGATGAGCCATGGATAAGCGTCGTCAGCAACATTAATTGAACCCTGAAGGTTAGAGAACTGGTCTGCATTCTGAGACATGTAGTATGCGCAGATACCTGGGAGCACCACGATGAATGGAATCAAAATCTTGAGGAAGCCTGCGAAGATAAGACCCTTCTTTGCCTCTTCAATGCTCTTGGCTGCAAGACCTTTCTGGATGATATACTGGTTGAAACCCCAGTAACCAAGGTTGGTTACCCAAAGTGCACCGACGATTGCTGCGATACCAGGTACGTTGTTGAATGCGCTTTGGCTGTGGCTCTCCTGAATCACAAGATGGAAGTGAGGGTCTGTTGAGTGCTCGCCTGTAGTGAGGAAGGAATAAACCTTGTTGAAGCCATCAATGAATGTGCCATCTTCGCCAGCAACAGAGCAAAGAGCGAAGTAAGCTGTGATCAAACCGCCACCCACAAGGAAGGTTACCTGCATCACGTCAGTCCATGCTACAGATGCAAGACCGCCGTAGATAGAATAGGTACCAGCGATGAGGAAGAGGGCGATGATAATAATCATTCTCATTGAAATCTCCATGCCTCCAACAGCAACTGAGAGTCCCTGAAGACCCAGAATCTGCTCAATAGCGAGTGCGCCAAGCCATGCCACAGATGTCAAATTGACAAACACATAGAGGAACAACCAAAGAATAGAGAAAGCAAGGCCTACACCGTCGTTGTAGCGTTCACGTAAGAACTGTGGAATAGTGAAAATCTTACGCTCAATCATTGTTGGGAGCAAAAATTTCCCAATTACTACCAATGTGACGGCAGCCATGATTTCATAAGCTGCAATTGCAATACCATCAGCATAACCAGTACCAGACATACCGATGAACTGCTCTGCAGAGATGTTGGCAGCAATAAGTGAAGCACCTACTGCCCACCAAGTCAGCGTGTTGCCGGCAAGGAAATAGTCATTAGCACTCTTTCCTTTTCCGTCTTTGTCACGGCTGAGGAACATACCGAGGCTCACGAGCAAAACGATGTAAACGACCAAGATGATAAAGTCGATGGCCTCAAACCCGCTCTGACTTATCGCTTCGGTAAAACTCATTTGTGAATCCATTTTTTTTGATAATTGTTTTTAATTGTTATTGTTGTATTTGTTGTTATTTGGCTTTTATGCATTATTCCTCAACAGAGAACACATACTTGCAATAAGAGTGGTATGGCTTTTCTGGAGTGACGAATGGGTTGCTCAATTCCCAACCTGGCATCATGTACTTATTGGGTGAATCTGGGAACTTTTGGCTCTCAAGGCAGATAGCACTGTGTTTCTGATACATGATACCGCCCTTGCCTGGACGAGTGCCATCTTGGAAGTTTGCTGTGTAGCATTGAACACCAGGCTCATTGGTGTACATGTCCATCTTGATTCCAGAACGTGGATCTGTCATTGTGATGCAAATCTCATCCTGATTGCCCTTTGTGTTCAAGACCCAGTTGTGGTCGTAGCCACCACCAACAGATTCCATCTCAGCATCCTTCTTGTCGAAATCTGTGCCGATAGCACGAGGTGTACGGAAGTCGAATACAGTTCCTTCCACAGGCTTAACTTCACCTGTTGGGATGAGGTTGTCGTCGCCTGGAGTATAGTTGTCGGCGTTCACATAAAGGATTGATTCATTGATGGTGTTTTTCATGTCGCCAGAAAGGTTGAAATAAGTATGGTTCGTCATATTCAACACTGTTGGCTGGTCTGCTGTACCATCGTAGTTGATAACGATAGCATTGTCGTCTGTCAGTTCAAACTTCACTGTCACCTCAACCTTGCCGGGGAACTGGTTGTCGCCATCAGGAGAGATACGCTTGAGAGTGAGCGACTGATCAGATGAATCTACAACATCGTAAACTTGATATTGCCATCCTGTGTAGCCTCCATGTAGGCATGCCACACCGTTGTTGTTCTTTGGAAGAGTGACTGTTGTGCCCTCGTAAGTGTATTCACCATTGTTGATACGGTTAGCGTAGCGACCTACAGAGCAACCGAAGTCTGTTTCATAGTTCCATGGGAAATAGTTCTCGACCTTGTCGAAACCGCAAGCAACATCCACGAAGTTCCCGTCTTTGTTTGGAACCATGATGCTGACAATACGTCCACCGAAGTTGGTGATGCAGACTTCCATGCCATTCTTGTTGGTCAGGGTGAAGAGCTTCACCTCTGTTGCATTCGCAGAGTCTGCCATAAATGTGTTTGTTGCAGAATCGTATGCTACAGCAATGCATGTGTCATAGTCTGCTGGATTGATACCTGATTTTGTCAGTTCAGGCTGAGTTGGGTTCTGTGCAGAGTTGCATGCACATAAGAGAGCTACGGCCGTAGCACTCCCCATCAAAATTGTTTTGAAATTTCTCATAATTGGGTTAGATAATGTATTAGTTTATAAACTATTTTCAAAGTTCGGTATTTTTCACGTCTTTTTAACGATTGAAAACATGTTTTTCAACATACAGTGTGATTTTGACACTTTTTTCTTCTGATTTGATCTGAAAAACTTTGTTTTTGATGCTTCCATATTACATGTGTTACATCCATTCGTCATAAGAAAGAGTCCGATGTCTCTCGCCGTGTATGTCATATTTCTCACTGGTGGGTAGGACATAGTGGCCTATTCACAAAAATCACAAATCCAAACATTCTCAAAATAGATATTACTGGCATGGAATACCCGCATCTGTCTCAGCCTTCATTCCACTTTCATATTCTTTCATGCCACAAAAGAAAACCTCATGTCACTCAAGAAAAAGGTCGTGGAATTATCTAAGACTCGTCTCGAAGGCATCTCGAAGGCATCTCGAAGGCTCGCAGAAGCATGGGGAGGGAATGTTTGTCTGTAAAGGATTCTTTTTCGTTATTGTTTCATGTCTATTGAAAGTGAATGTGCAAGCACCTCTTGGTGGTTGGATGGAGTTTCTACGTATGAATCATGTGAGTTCGACATAAGAAGCCCATGTTTGGTTCATAGATGATGCTCGTTCCAAACTGGAGTATGTGTTTGTTGGAAAAAGAGGAAAAAGGGAAGTCTGAATGATGCAGACTTCCCCGTATTTGTTGTCTTGAACGATTGCTGATCGAATTAGCAAAGTTTGCGTGCTCCATCTCCAATCACTACATCAATGACAATAGGTTTCTTTCCATATTTCTTCTGAAATTCACTGACAGCAGTTTTTATGAAATTGTCGTAAAGTTCTTCTGCTACAAGGTTGATGGTGCATCCACCAAAGCCTCCTCCCATCATGCGTGAACCTGTCACAGAACAATCTTTTGCAATATCGTTGAGGAAATCAAGTTCCTCGCAAGATACTTCATAATCTTTAGACAAACCATCATGAGTTTCGTACATCTTCTGGCCTACAGTTTCGTAGTCGCCTTCTTGGAGTGCATCACAAACAGCCAATACACGGTCTTTTTCTCCGAGGACAAAGGTGGCGCGCTTGATGTCTTCAGCAGACACTTTCCCCTCTATCTCCTTCAACTCTTCCCATGTGGCTTCACGTAGGGTAGTGATCTCCTTCTCCGGGTGAAGTTCCTTGATGGCTTTCACACATCTTTCGCATGAATCTCGTCGGTCATTATAAGGAGAACCTACAAGCGCATGCTTTACGCAGGAGTTGATGAGAATGAGTTTATAACCCTTTGGATTCCAGGGATAATACTCGTATTCCCCAGAGCGACAGTCTAAGCGCATGAGATTGCCTTTCTTGCCAAACACAGAGGCGAACTGATCCATAATGCCACAGTTCACTCCAATGTATTTGTGTTCTGTTGCTTGACCTACTTTGGCAAGTGTCATCTTGTCAATCTTATTATCTCCAAATAAGTCATTAACAGCATAGGCATAACAGCTTTCTAATGCTGCGGAAGAAGACATGCCTGCACCATTTGGAACATCACCAGCAAAAGCAGTGTCGAAACCCTGAACAGGAACGCCAAGAGCCATCATCTCACGCACCACTCCATAGATGAAACGGAAGTGTGTTGCACGTGGTCCTTTCTCATCATCGATAGAGAATTCGACATAATCTTTCATGTCAATTGAATATGCACGGATAGTGCGTGTTCCGTTCGGACGAATTTCTGCAATCATTCCTTGCTCCACAGCGCCTGGAAAAACAAAACCGCCATTATAGTCGGTATGTTCGCCTATTAGGTTGATACGTCCTGGTGAAGCATAAACAGAACCAGGCTCACCACCAAGATGCTTAATGAATCGTGAACGAACGTCGTCGATTTTTAATCTCATAAGTTGATAAGTTTTCTTGTTTGCCCAAAAAGGCTATTAGTTAAGTTAATTATAAAGAACACTCCCTCGTCCATTCATGGACGAGGGATGTGTAGTTTTTCTTAAAGAACATCAAACTTGTAAATGGTCTTCTGGATGTATTTCTCACCAGGCTTTAACACAACCGATGGGAAGTATGGACGGTTTGGTGAATCAGGGAAGTGCTGAGCCTCAAGGCAGATGGCTGAGCGACGTGGGAATGTTGCTCCAAACTGACCTGATTTTCCTGTGCCAAAGTTGTCTGTGTATATCTGAAGACCTGGTTCTGTTGTGTAGGTTTCAAGCACACGTCCTGATTGAGGATCAGTGACACGTGCTGCCAATGACAACTCGCCAACCTCTTTCTTGTTCAATACATAGTTATGGTCATAGCCAGAACCGTTCTTCAACTGTTCGTTGTCTGCATCAATCTCCTTGCCGATAGCCTTTGGACTGCGGAAGTCAAAAGGTGTGCCCTCAACCTTTAAGATTTCGCCTGTTGGAATGCTGGTAGCGTCAATAGGGAGATAGAAGTCTGCATTCACCTCCAGCAATTGATCCATGATGTCTGGAGTTGGGTTGGCAATTCCTTGCAAAGAGAAGAAAGCGTGATGTGTCAAGTTGATGATAGTCTTCTTGTTTGTTGTAGCCAAATACTCAAGGATCAATTGATTGTCATCAGTCCATGTGAATTCAACAGAAATCTTCACTTCGCCAGAGAATCCCTCATGACCATATGGCAGGATGTAGTTTAATGATAAACTCTGATCGCCAGTTTGGTAAGCATCCCAAACTTGAACATGAAGTCCTGTTGGACCTCCATGCAGGTGGTTAGGACCATCATTCAGATCCAGCTGATACTCTTTTCCGTTAAGGGTGAACTTTCCTTTACAGATACGGTTTCCCCAACGTCCAATCAATGTGGAACGGTAAGGCTCTGGTGAATTAATGACACTCTGTATGTTGTCATGTCCCTGGATAACATTGGCCACTTTGCCATTTTTGTCAGGAACCATGATTGCACAGATTGCACCACCATAGTTGGTTATAGATACTTCGTAACCATCCTTGTTCACAAGGGTGTACAGGTCAGTTTTCTTGCCTTTCACTTCCGTCTGGAAGTCTTCGGCTTTTAGACCACTCAATTTGGGCTGAATAGTGCTCATAGAGATTGTATTTTAAGTATGATTAATAAATCGGTTTTAGTTATCTCATTGCAAATTAAACGAAAAATATTTTACTAAACTAACTTTCCGCAATTTATTTTTTAAGTTTCTTGTTTTTTCAGCAGAAAATGGTAGAATATTCTTAGACTTTGCCACATTTCAACTCGGAGAGAAGGTCTGCTACCACAAAACTGCTACCACCTACATAAATGAAATCATTCTTTTCTGCATCTTTTAGCGCAGCCTGATAAGCTTTCCCTACAGTTTGATAACTTTCTCCTCTTAGACCATATTCCAAGGCTTTTTCTTTGATTGTTTCGTGAGGCAAAGCACGTTTCACATTGGCTTGACAAAAATAGTAGGAGGCATGTTTAGGTAACATTTCCAAAACTCCGCTGATGTCTTTGTCATTCACCATTCCAAACACGATACGAAGGTTTGATGTGATGCTGTTCAATTGTTTTACTATCCATTTGAATCCTCCCACGTTGTGAGCAGTGTCACACACTACTTTGGGTGTCACTTTCAGTGTTTGCCATCTTCCCATCAATCCTGTCAATTCACATACATGAGCAAATCCTTCTCTGACATTTTCATCTGTGATTCTGAAACCTTTTTCTTTCAATCGGCTTATTGTGCATAAAATAGTGTTAGTGTTCTTTTGCTGGCAATGACCACAGAGTTCACCTGTCAATAAGCCATAGTTCTTTGTTTTATAGACGACTCTACTTCCATCGAAATCATGACTTGTCATTTCATTTTCTTCCTCAGCAAAGAAGATGGGAGCATCCATCTCTTGAGATTTCTTTATGAAGACAGGCTTTGTTTCACTCACACTTTCTCCAATCACCACAGGGGTGTTTTTCTTGATGACACCTGCTTTCTCATAGGCAATCTTTTCCAAGGTGTTGCCCAATAGAGTGACATGATCAAAACTGATGTTTGTGATTACGCACACTTCAGGACGAATAATATTCGTGCAGTCCAATCTTCCTCCAAGCCCCACTTCTATTACAGCCACATCTATATTTTGTTCTGCAAAGTACTTGAACGCCATGGCTGTAGTAAGTTCAAAGAAAGAAGGGTGGAGCGGCTCAAAGAAGTGACGATGTTCTTTAACGAAATTGACCACATACTCTTCGCCAATCATTTCCCCATTCACTCTAATTCTTTCTCTAAAATCAATGAGGTGAGGTGAAGTGAAGAGCCCTACCTTCAATCCAGAGGCTTGTAGGATTGCGGCTAAAGTGTGAGAACATGAACCTTTACCATTTGTGCCAGCCACATGAATAGTCTTATATTGCGTGTGTGGATGTCCAAGGTGCTTATCCAATTCGAGGGTATTGTATAGACCTTCTTTGTATGCACCAACTCCTGTGTTTTGAAATAAAGGGGTAGAGGTGAACAAATAATTGATAGTCTCTTGATATGTCATGAAAACCTTTTTATCTTATTTTTCTACAAAGTTATGAATAAATGTTGAAAAAAAAGAAGGATGTAGAATTTTTGTCTTATCTTTGCATATAATAATTCAACATGACTACCAAACCTCGCATATTATTTGCTGTTGTGATACAGGCTGTTTTTATATTCCTGTCATCCTGTGGTCATGCGCCTAATGCAGACGTAGAACAGATTGATTCTCTTAATATACTTGCCTATCAGATGAAGTATCGGTCTATGGATTCTGCCATGACCATTACCAACGATTTACTATATAAGTATAAGGATTCCCCTTATAAGGATGGTTTGCATGAAGCTTTGCTCAATAAAGGCGACCTCTATGAATTGCGAATGGAGTTCGACTCAGCACAGATGCTCTACAATCATGTGTTGAAAGAGTCCAACAATGATCTTCTTTGCAGCATGGCTGATGTGAATATGATGTCTATATGCCTTAAGTTGTCGATGAGCAAGGAATTCTACGACTATCGCACAGATGCGCAAGAGCGTATGAGTGTTGTGTCGGAGGAAGTGGAAGACATGACCGACCATCAGACATCTCTTTGGAAAGGTGTTCAGACAGACTTCCATCATGCTTCTTTAAATTATTTCATTAAAATGAGGCAGGACGACCCTGCCAAAGAAGAGATAAAATGGCTCACCGATAATCAAGAACTCTTTGAGAATGATACAATCAGATTCTCTTCTTTTCTATACTTGAAGTCTATCTGTAGTGTGTTTGACGAAGACTCAGTGAATGCAGCAGACGAACGTCAGAGCAATCTCATCCGTCTTCTTTCTCTCAGTAAACAGAGTGGCTACACCTACTATCAGGTGCTGGCTTCCAATGGATTGGCTCGTTCTGTTCTATATGGAGCACCCCTGCGCCCGTCAAGGATGGTCTTTATTGACGAACTGATAGGAGAGTTCAGTTTTGCTCCACTTGATATTCGGTTGGCTCATCGCGCATTAAGTTTGGCGGAATCTTTTGGTAATGATTACGTGCATACCTCAGCTTTAGTCACCTTGTCAGATTGTTTCCTGAGACAAGGAAAAGACAGTATGGCTCTTCAGCAGATGGACCGAGCGTTAGCACTCATTAATAAACATCATCAGAAGATGTCGAGGAATGGCAGATACGGTGCTGACCGAGGAAAAGATATGCTTTATGCGTATGCCCCTATGACAGATTCTCTTTCCACAGAGATGCGCTGGATTCTTGACCCTCATGTCGTTGCTGTTCCAGAGTGGATGGCTATGGTGAGAGAGCAGCTCAGCGTTATTTATGGGGCGATGGGCATGAAAACAGAATCAGATTACAACCATAACATATATTTTGACATTCTTGATGCCACTCGTCAAGACCTGCGTGCTTTGCAGGAAGAGGACAACCTGAAGGGAGAGGAGAATATGCTGAATCTGCTTCTGTGGTCATTTATCATTGTGTTTATTGTTCTGGGATGGCTTTTATACCTGTATAATAAGCGCAGTCATTTTGAATACCATAAGAAGGTGAAAATGTTGAGCAGAGTGATTGACATCTGTAAAAACATGTCATCAGCATTGAACGAAGAAATAGAAGATGTGGATGATTTGGATGTTGCACTCCATCATATTGTTGATTCAGATGTGGAGAAACTCTTTCCCCAATTAAAAGGAAAGGACTGGACAAAAACGGACATTCATTCCATGAAGGGGTTGGATGCGGAACTTTTCCATGTGTTGCTTGTATTCTATGATTGGATGAAACAGAAGGGTTTGCAATATATACAGTTCACTGAAGAGCGTGAACGCTTAGAGAGCGAGACTTATTTGTTTGAAAAGCGATTGGAGGATAACAAACGTCAGTATATTGAGAAACTCACATCCATGTCTATCGTCAATGGTATCACCCCATTTCTCGATCGCGCACTTCATGAAATAAACCGTCTCAAATCAGACAAAGACGCAACGCCAGAGATTGTGCGCAATCGTTTCATCTATCTGAGTGAACTGATAGATATGATTAATGATTACAATGATGTTCTTGGTCATTGGGTCAAGATACGTCAAGGCATGGTATCGCTCAATATAGAGAATTTTGCTCTCAAGCCTTTGTTTGAGACCTTGCGCCGAGGCTCTAAGAGTTTTGATATAAAGGGTGTCTCTCTAACGGTCGATGATACTGACTGTGTGGTGAAAGCAGACAAGTCTCTCACACTATTTATGATGAACACGCTGCTTGACAATGCTCGCAAGTACACGCCAGAAGGAGGTCAAGTGATGCTCATGGCAAAAGAAGCAGAACAGTATGTGGAAATATCTGTGAAGGACACAGGTCTTGGCATGTCTGCAGAGGATACTGATACGCTCAACAATTCTAAAGTATATGATTCCAGCAAGATTGGCACCAAAGGAAATGATGCTTCAGACATTCAGAAGAACAAGGGTTTTGGTTTTGGTCTAATGAATTGTAAAGGTATCATAGGTAAATACAAGAAAACCAATGCTGTATTCAATGTGTGTGAATTTGGCGTAGAGAGTGAGAAAGGGAAGGGTAGCCGCTTCTTCTTCCGCTTGCCTAAGGGCATGCTAAAAACAGTTGTGGGTGTGCTACTGCTGTTGATAGGATTCAGTCCCGCAGAAGCAAAAGACAATCAGGTGACGACAGCAAGTCATTACATGGCTATGGCTCGTCAATATTCAGATAGCATTTTCTCTGCTAATGTGAATGGAAATTATGAGAAAGCCATTGTCTATGCAGATTCAACCATCTCGTATCTGAACCTTCATTGTCTTTCACTCCATCCTGAAAACAAATATCTGATGGCACTCGAAGGTCATACGATGGCTGAGATTGAATGGTGGCGACTCGGTTATGAAACAGATTATGAAATGATCATAGGTGTTCGAAACGAGGTGACCATTGCTGCCCTCGCCCTCAATCGTAATGATCTTTACCACTATAATAGTGAGGCCTTCACACGACTCTATAAGATTTCAAGCACAGACCCAACCCTGGAGGAGTATTGCAATGATATTAGAGTGGCCAACCGCAATAAGAAGACCATCATCATTCTTTTGGGCATTCTCATTGTATTGGTTATTGCCGCTTACTTTTTTGTATATTATCGCACCAATCAACTATTCATCTTCAATCTTCGTCAGTTCATACAACTCAACAACAAAGCGTTCTCATCCAGAGAGAAGAACTTGCTGGAGGTGTTGCGTCAGAATTTGTCAGACATCAAAACAACCGATATGATTGGGATGATGCTTCCCTCTCAGGTCTCCTCAGACCAATTCCAATACCAGTTCACGGGCAATGTTGCAGAACGAGCCACCTTCGAAAGTATGATGCAGGCTGCTTATCGCCAAAAGAAGTCTGTTGTCAGTAACAATGTGCGTTTCCGCTCTTACCCCATGTTTATGCCTGGTGTGGAGGAGACCACACCCATAGGCGTGTTGGGCATCCGTTTTATTGACGGTAAACTTTTGGAGGAAGAGTCGTTGATTGTTAATCTGGTAGTGCAGTTCATGAGCATACACACATACTTCTCTAATTATAAAGTGGATGAAATGTCTGAACTTCTCGAACTGAAGAATGATGAGCGCACTCGTATAGACAATGAGCAACAGAAGGTTTATGTGAGGAATCAGATCATGGACAACTGCCTCTCTACCTTGAAGCACGAAACCATGTACTATCCCAATCGTATCAAACAGATAGTAGATGCCACACTCGAAAAATCAACGTTCTCTGCTTCTGAGCCTGCTATCAGAGATATAGATGAACTATTGTCCTACTATAAAGAGGTTTTCACCATATTGAGCACATGTGCTGGCAAACAGGTGGAGAAGGTGCTCTTCAAGCGTGCTTCCATGAGTTTGATGGACATAGAAGAAATGATAAGACGCTCATTCAAGAAGCAGGCAAGGAAAGCTCTCGTTAAGTCATCTATTCAGGTGGCTCACGTACCGACAGTCAATCTACAAGTGGATAAGATTTTCCTTCAAACTCTTATAGACAATATCCTTTCGCTCTTTTTCGAGCATCAGTCTGGTGGAGATTTATTGGTTGATTTTGAAATATCAGATGGTTTTGCTAAATTTGCATTCACTGACACGGCATATCAATATCCAGAAGAGTGTATTCCACACCTCTTCTATATTGACAACATGAAGTATGATTCCAAAACCGACACTCTCTCTGGTTCGCAATATATGATTTGCCGTCAGGTGGTGAGAGAGCATGACGCCTATTCTTCTCGCAGAGGATGCCGAATCTATGTGGAGAACAAAGAGCAGGGGTCAAGTTTCATCTTCACCTTGCCTGTTCAGTGATTTTTGACACGATTAAATAATAGAATATCAATATGGAACCTTTTAAAGTAATTATTGTAGAAGATGTGGCTCTTGAGATGAAGGGCACAAAAGAGATTTTCCGTTCAGAAATACCTGAAGCAGAAATTGTGGGTACAGCCATGAATGAGGTAGATCTCTGGAAACTCATGCGAGATACCCAGTCAGACCTTGTGTTGTTAGACCTCGGTTTAGGAGGATCAACTACTGTGGGTATTGATGTGTGCAAGCAGTTGCGCCGTCGTTACCCCGATGTCCACGTGCTCATCTTTACAGGAGAGGTGCTCAATGAGAAGCTCTGGGTGGATGCCCTTGATGCGGGCACAGATGGTATTATCCTCAAGAGTGGCGAACTCCTCACTCGTGGTGATGTGCAGAGCGTTCTCAATGGAAAGCGCATGGTGTTTAATCAACCCATCCTTGAAAAAATACTTCAACGATTCCGCAAGTCAGTGCTGAATGAGTCGCTTCGTCAAGAGGCTATCCTTGACTATGACATTGATGAATATGATGAGCGTTTCCTTCGCCACCTTGCCTTGGGCTACACGAAGGATATGATTGCCAGTCTCAAGGGCATGCCTTTTGGTGTGAAGTCTATCGAAAAACGTCAGAATGATTTGACCAACAGGCTCTTTGGGGAAGATCATGAAAGTATCAATGCAACTCGATTGGTCACCAAGGCTTTTGAACTCCGTATTCTTGACATGGACAATCTTGAGCCTGATGATGAGTGAGTGATGAGGAAGGTATTGAATACACAGGATTAGGCTTTTCTGCAAAATGATTTATAAGCAATATATACAACGATTTCTTACGGGACTCTTTTGGACAGTGCTTGTCTCCTTAGTCCTTTTGCTCTTTGTGTCATGGGTGTTGAGCATCTATGTGGATGGTGTGCAAGGCTTGCTCACCTCTCGTGGCATTCGTTGGATGTGTAGCAATATTGTTCCCAATTTTGCCACTGTTCATATTGCTAAAATATTGATTGGGCTGATGGCCATCAGTGTGCTCCGTGATTCGGGCATACTTCACACCTTCCGTGGTCATCTTTCTCTCAAGCAACGGCGCTCCCTCCAAATCACAGGCATCTCTGCATTGATTCTTCTTCTTTCCTTCTCTTTACTGATACTCTTGCCCGACGCTGTTCTGCTCAGTGCGTTTGGAACAATCAAAAATTCGGCTTTTTCTAAAGGGTTCTATGGGCTGTTAGCCTGTTTGGTTTTCTTTATAGGCAATGTTTATGGATACACATCAGGACGCTTTACCACCATGAATGACTTTGTGCAAGCTCATGTGTCCATGTTTTCATCCGTATCCAGATATTTTGTACTTCTCTTTCTTTCCAGTCAGTTGATTGCTTGTCTGGATTTCACGGGCATTTTGCCTTTGTTGGGCGATGATGGCACTACGCTTTTCCTTCTGAAGGGATTGCTCTACAATCTTTCACTTCTTCTTTACATTCTTTTGGCGTTGTAGCCCTTCCTTGCAGAAATCTATAATTCCACATTCTCCACATAGCGGGCGTTGGCTTTTGCACACATATCTCCCGTGTAGAATCAGCCAATGGTGGGCTCTGAAGATTAACTCTTCCGGGAAATTCTTCACCAATTCTTTCTCCACAGCTAAAGGGGTGGTACACTTTTCCGACACGAGTCCTATGCGATGACTCAATCGAAACACATGTGTGTCCACAGCCATTGTCGCTTGGTTAAACACCACGCTAAGCATCACGTTGGCTGTCTTTCTGCCCACACCTGGTAACTTTACCAAATCATCCAGATTGTCGGGAACTTCTCCTTGGAACTCTTCCACGAGCATTTGTGCCATTTTCACCAAGTGCTCCGCCTTGCTGTTGGGGTAACTTACGGATTTCACATATTCCAGCACCTCCTCCTTTGTTGCCTCAGACATCTTCTTTGCATTGGGAAAGGCCTTGAAGAGGGCAGGGGTCACCATGTTCACTCGTTTGTCTGTACATTGTGCTGAGAGCATGACAGCCACAAGAAGCTCAAAAGGATTGTTGAATCTGAGTTCAGTGTTTGCATCTGGCATTGCCTTCTGAAAATATTCGATGAGTCGTGTGTATCGTTCTTTTTTTGTCATGGAAGTGAGGAATGGTTGGTTATGTTTCAATGAATGGTCTATTTGATGCGGAGAACGCATGAATGAACTTGAATTTGATGAATTTGTCACACTCCATCTCTTATAGGGGAGGGCGAATGCAAACAGGTGCTTGCGAGGATGGAATGGCTCGATTTCCCTTCAATTTGACACCTCTCATGATCGAAGCCTGCTTCATGTTCCAACGAACAATGTTTCAAGTGTTCATGAACAATGCTTCAATGACCAACGAACAATGCTTCGAAAGCCCATGAACAATTGTTCGATGGCGAATGAACCATGCGTGCGTTTTGACCAACAGAAGCGTTTGGTTCTTGAGTGTGCATAAATCGTTGTGTATAAAGAAGATATAAGGATATTCGAGGTATTGGGTGACATCATTCTCTTTCTTGCAAGAGTCGCCCAACGACAAAATCTGTCAGAATTGTTTAGCCCTTCTTCTGCCGACAGTAAATGTGAGGTGAATACACCTTGAATTTTTGCAGAGAAAGAAAGGCTGTAGTGTGGCTGAACAGGTGTGCTAACCATCGAAATCCATCGCCTCTTCTTTCAAATGGGTCAAACTCACGTTAAATTCAGCGAGTGAATTTACTGGGCCGGGGTCACAACGCATTTAATTTGTTTCCTTCACATTGAATGAAACAAAGAAACGGACAAAAGCCAAAGCCCATGCCCGTTTCATTTTTCTTTTAGTAAGAAGTGTTACGCCTCAGCCTGTATTGGTTCAACAGATACTGTGCTGCGGTCAAGACGACCACGCTTAAACACAACTACACCATCAGTCAAAGCGTAAAGAGTATCATCCTTGCCGATACCTACGTTCTTGCCAGGATAGTGCTTTGTTCCACGCTGGCGTACGATGATGTTACCAGCCTTTACTTTTTCGCCACCGAAGTGCTTCAAACCGAGTCGTTTTGAGTGTGACTCGCGGCCGTTCTTAGAACTACCTACACCTTTTTTATGTGCCATTTCTAATTACTGTCTTAAATGATTGATAAATGAATTTGTTTGGTGCCTGTGTGTTTGATTATGCAACAACAGACTTTACGAGAACCTGAGTGAACTGCTCTCTGTGGCCTCTAAGCTTGCGATAGCCCTTACGACGACGCTTGTGGAATACGAGTACCTTGTCACCCTTGATGAGTGGTACAAGCACCTCAAGCACAACCTTTGCGCCCTCTACAGTAGGAGTACCTACAGTTACTACACCGTCGTTGTCTGCCAACAACACTTTCTCAATCTCAACAGTTGCACCAGTCTCAACATCTTTGATGTGATGAACGTAGAGCTTCTTGCCCTCTTCTACTTTGAACTGCTGACCCTGAATTTCTGCAATTACGTACATTTTTTTGAATTGTTTAGGGTTCCATCGGGAGGCGGAGCATGATGACATGCACACTTGTATGAGCCTTTCCGACATAAATCGGCTGCAAAGTTACGATATTTTATTGAACATCCAAATACTTTTTTTGAAAAAGATGGCTTTTTATAGGATATTTCATTCCCACTTCATCAGTTTTTGTAGATAAGGGGTTAATTCATTCGCCATCTTTTCGTGCTGAAGCATAGAAGGATGCCATGAAGCACCATACCCAAGTTCTCCTGTTTGAGATGGAAAGTCAAATCTATACACCTCCTTGTCTCCATTTCTCTCTGCATGTTTTTGAGTCTCATCCATTGCTTGCCGAACCAGTTCCAACGCATTTCCACTCATCATGCAACCTGAAAGTAGCACAATCTTGGTTTGAGGGTAATGGTTTCTCACCTGACTGTATAGCTTCTTGAAGCCTTCGAGCAACAGGAGAGAGTCTGCTCCATCGGTAGAAGTGTCGTTCGTGCCGAGATTGATACACACCACATCAGGAGTATAGCGGTTGAAATCCCATTTGTGTTGATTATTATATAATAATGTGTATGGGTATTCTGTATTCATGTTTACCGCATCTCCTGTCTTTGGTCCATTGTAGTTTCTGTACACTCCTATGCCACTTCTTGCCACAACCACAGCTTGTGCATTCAGATTTCTTGCTGTCCTTGCCGCATAGGTGTAGTAGTAGTTGGCAGTCTCTTCCTTGTAAGGGTCGCTGGCTGACTGAGCCTCAATGCCGTATCCACAGGTGATGGAATTGCCGATAAACTCTATCTTTCTCTTGGGCAATGGGGTGGCAGGGGTCAGTGACTTGCCTTTTCCTACTCGGAATCCTCTAAATTCGGGTAGTGTCTCATAGCCTTCTCCTATGTATGTCACGATGGCTTGATGCTCTTTATCTTCCAGACCGTCAGCCAGCGTCACGGTGTGGTTGTCGTAGAAATGCACCTTGAAGGGTTCTCCTCCGTCAATCTCCACCATGAAGTAACCACTACGTGGCTTGGCTGTCATCTCAAACAATGAACCTGTAAAACCCGTTCTGATCTGCACGCCTGGGTAGGTGAATGTGGGGGAATCGGGGTTGGAATCCTCGATGCGACCAATATATTGGATGTTCTTGTCGGTAGGTAGTACAGGCAAGGATCGAGCGTCCTTCCCATTGTCCTGTGCATACATACTCGTAAGCCCCAGCAATGCCATCAGTATGGCGGCAATACGATTCATTCTCATTTCTTGTTCTTTTTGATGCGAATCACCGAGAGAGAGTATTTAGGCAGAGCCATCTTGATGATGCCATCTGTCTCGATCATGACAGTGCCATTGGCATTTTCATCCCATTCTTTCTCTCTGTCAGGATTGGCGTTCTTGTCCATATAAATGTAGTCAGCCTTTTTGCTGTAGCCATTCAGTTCACCCGTGATGATGTCCATGCTTACAGCCTTTGGAGCTAAGTTCACGAGTTTGATGATGATGTCGCCTGTCTTTGTGTCTCTCACCACCGACTTGTCAATCCTCTCCTTTACCTCATTGCCTCCATTCACCTGAAGGTCTGAGTAGATGTACTCATCACCGGCATTCTGTCCGAAGGCGCGCTGCACATAGTAATTGGCGGTTGGATACACACTCTTATTGTCGAAATAAATCAAGTCAGGATTCCATTTCGTATTGTCTGTTCTTGCCAAGAGAGGCGCATAGGATGTCATCACCACTACATCGGCATTACGCTCCACATTGGTCAGATAAGAAGCCTCGATGAGTGCATTCGCCACATTGTTGCCCTTTGAAGCCCATTCTCCCAGATAGACCTTTGTTCCGTTGCGGTCATAGTTGTCATAAAAATCACGGTGGTGGAAGTACCAGCCCGTGCTGTTGTAGTAATGTTCGTCCACAATAGGAATGTTTTTTTCTTTTGCGCTTCTCCACCCATATTCATAGTCGCTTCCTTCCCAGAAAGGTCCTACAGTGCCTATGACAGTGATTTCAGGATGTGCTTTCCTGATGCCATCAATCAAGAAATGGTATCTCTCCAAGAAGACATCGCTGATGAGATCTTCGTTGCCTATTCCTAAATATTTGAGGTTGAAAGGTTTGGGGTGTCCTGCTTTCGCTCTCATCTTGGCCAGTTCTGAGGTCTTCGCGTCACCGTTGGCCCATTCAATCAGGTCGAGAAGTTCTTGCAGATAACTCTCCATGGTGAGAGGTTTACCATTATATATATAAGGTGAAGGCTTGCCATTCAGGTCTTTCTCAAATGGGATGCCGCCTTGCTGGCCTGCACCACCTTTGTGTGAGTTCTGGCAAGGCACACCTGCAGCCAATACAGGTAGAGGCTCGGCGTCAATATCCTCGCAGAACTGGAAGTATTCATAGAAGCCCAAACCACGTGTCTGATGGTAGTTCCATATATTCATGTCGGGTTGGCGTTCCCACAGTTCACCGATAGTGGCTTGCCAGTGGTAGATGTTGTCAATGCCTTGCCCATGTGTGGCACATCCACCAGGAAAACGTACAAACCGTGGCTTCAGGTCGGCAATGACCTCAGCCAAGTCCTTTCTTAAACCATTAGCATGCCCTCTGAATGTCTCCTGGGGAAAGAGTGAAACGAAGTCGAGGTGGATTGTGCCTGCTTCCTGTGGCTCAATCACCAATGTAGCCTTCTCGGCAGAAGCAGATGCAGTTAGTGTTGCTTTCTGCTGCTTCCAGTCGGATGAGGCATTGAAGGTCTTGCTGGCAATGGTCTTTCCACCCTCTATGAGCGAAACCTTTAGTGCTCCTTTTCCCTTGGCAAACAACGATAGATTATATTTCTTTCCCTTGTCAAGAGCGATGCCAGCCCAACCCTCGTTGATGAGTTTAGCTCCTTTCTCCGTGGTTGTCAAGACCGAGTAGTGAGCATTGTTCTTGTGGAGAGGCTCTTCTGTGGCAATGCTCCATGTTGTGCCACTCCCTTCCAATTTCCATGCTGTTTGGGCATTCCAGCCGTTGTGGTCGTTGGCATTATATTCAAAGTCGCGATTCTGAATCAATTCGGCATACAGACCTCCATCGGCTGCATAGCTGATGTCCTCAAAGAATATGCCCATCAAGTCGGGTGAGATAGCCTTCCTGTCATTCCAGCTGATGGTCATTGTTGCCTTGATGTCCTCCTTCATGTCGGCTATTTTCAGTCCGCTGGCTATGTAGTCGTATCTATCCCATTCACCATTTCTGTCTGCTCTCATCTTCTTGTTCAGCAGATTTTCCAAGCCGCTATAAGGAATGCGGATCACATTGGTCTCAGACTCCTTCTGTTGCTTCTCCAGCACAGCCTTAAACTCACTCTCGTTTAGATAGGGATAGTCTTGAGGTTTCCACAAAGAGAAATTGTCCGAACGTGTGGTGGCTATCTGTGGAATATTGGGGTTGGGGATGAATGTGGCATGATATTCCTTTCCGTCAAACGAGAGGATAGGGTAGTAGAGTTTCTTCTCGACTCCCCAAGTGCCAAAGTCGCTCTCAAAGAGGTTGCATTCCACACTCTTCCAGTGTTTCTGGTCAATAGAATAGGCAATGCGCATGTCACGACCGCCGTTTCTCACGTCTGGTCTCACATACACCGAATCAGGACGATTGCCCATAGCCGAGAGGCTCATGGATGTTAGGGCAACAGTGATTAGTAAAGATTTCATTCTTTTGGTAAAGTTTTGATTGGTTAATAATTAGGACAAGTAGTCAGCTCTTGTAAATTCCTATTTCACACAGAAAAAGTGCAGCATCAAGGCTGCACTGTGAAAGTCACGATTCTGTTGTCAATGGTAGCACTGCTATAGATAGCCCCACTTGGTGGAAATAGTGTAGAAGCACTCACGTTCTTGATATTCACCTCCAGTCGGTAGAAGGTCGATTTCTTGATTGTGTCAGGCACTTCAAACGAGAACTGGGGCTCGTTCATGTCAAGCGAACTGGATTCGTTGCTGCCAGTAATGGCCTTGTAGGAGTACTGATTGGTCTCGTTGTTCCAGAACTGCTCATACAGTGTCCATGAGTAATTCACCTTGTACCAGTCTTTTCCCTTCTCCTTGAATTTAACTGTGCAATTCACCTTCTCACCCTTCTGAGGGCGAGCGGGATCCATTACTACATCGCTGAATGCAGGTGGCACAGCACTCATCTCTGGGTCGTCGTTGCAACTTGTAAGCATCATGGAAAATGCAACCACGGCGAGGGTTGCAAGCATAAAGAGTTTTCGTTTCATGTTAGAAAATGATTTTGGCATTATTGTTTTTTTCTGTTGCAAAGTTATGGAAAATTGATGAAATATCAGTATCTTTGCACACATATTTAATATTCTTTAGAAATTATGTTTAGTGGTATTGTAGAAGAATTTGCCACCGTTGTGGCAATAGAACGTGATCAGGAGAACATGCACTTCACGCTCACCTGCTCATTTGTGGATGAACTGAAGATAGATCAGAGTGTGGCTCACAATGGTGTTTGCCTCACCGTTGTGAAGATATTCGATGGTAAATATGTGGTGACTGCTATGAAGGAGACGCTCCTCAAGAGCAGCCTTGGCATTCTCAAGGTGGGCGACAAGGTCAATGTGGAGCGTTCAATGATGATGAACGGCCGTCTTGATGGGCATATCGTGCAGGGTCATGTGGATCAGACAGCCACCTGTGTGGAAAAGATAGACCAGCAGGGCAGCTACACCTTCCGTTTTCAGTATCCTTTCGACAAGGAAATGGCAAAGAAGGGTTATCTCACGGTGGACAAAGGCAGTGTGACAATCAATGGCGTGAGCCTCACTGTATGCAATTCTCAAGATGATAATTTTGAGGTGAATATCATCCCTTACACCTACGACAACACGAATTTCCATCAGATAGAAGTGGGCACTAAGGTCAATCTCGAATTTGACATCATAGGCAAATATATTGCACGCATTCAGTCTTTTTGAACAGGTGAGTCTTTGTGGTGGGAGGAGGTGAGTCCTGCCGTTTTAAGACAAGGTAATGGTGTGTCAATGCCTCTTTGCGTGTTGATGCACGATTGCTTCAGAATCTATACAGAATGTGTGGCAAGGCTTCAGTCTTGAGTGTTAGGATGGCGGAAAAACCCAAGGAAAAAGGGAAGGAATTTAGCCCTTCTGCGTCCCGAAGGCGTCTCGAAGGCATCTCGAAGGCATATCGAAGGTGTCCCGAAGTCATACCGAAGGGTTGGGAGGGGTGCTTTTCCTTAACGGATATTTCTTTCTGCATCATTGCTGATTGATAGGACTTCTCCCCGTAAAGGATGTGTTTGGTAGTTTTCAATCTCATCCACCAGTATTCATCTGTCACACAAAACGGATTCTGCAACTTTGTCCTCAGTGCCATTCACCATTTGAGAAATGATAAAAATACATACATTTTATTGAAGAAAGTTAATACATGTAAGTTTTTTCTACGATATATGTGTTATTTGTCAAGGAATTTTTGTAATTTTGCCACGTTTTTGATGCTTGAGCGAGAATATCTCAGGTTAAGTAAAGGCAATATTACATCAAATCGTCGTTTTTCCTATTCGGTGGTTTAGCGATATTAGGAACACGAATAATATTCGAATATAATTAAGATATAAGGCATAATGAAACATCAGTTACGTAGTGCTGTTTGCACAGAAGGACGTCGCATGGCAGGTGCTCGTGCGCTTTGGGTGGCCAATGGAATGAAACGTGAGCAGTTTGGCAAACCAATCATTGCCATTGTAAATTCATTCACTCAGTTTGTGCCAGGTCACACTCATCTTCATGAGGCAGGACAGATTGTGAAAGAGGAAATAGAGAAGATGGGGTGCTATGCAGCCGAATTCAACACCATTGCTATTGATGACGGCATTGCAATGGGACATGATGGCATGCTTTATTCACTTCCTTCTCGTGACATCATTGCAGACTCGGTAGAGTACATGTGCAATGCCCACAAGGCTGATGCCATGATTTGTATCTCCAACTGCGACAAGATCACTCCAGGCATGCTCATGGCCGCTATGCGCCTCAACATTCCTGCAGTCTTCGTAAGCGGTGGTCCGATGGAAGCAGGAAAGTACAAGGGGGAGAACCTTGACCTGATAGCAGCCATGATTAAAGGTGCGGACAATACGGTGAGCGATGAAGAACTTGCAGAGGTGGAGAACCGTGCATGCCCAGGTTGCGGATGTTGTTCAGGCATGTTCACCGCCAACTCCATGAACAATCTCACAGAGGCCATAGGTCTTTCCCTTCCAGGCAATGGTACAATCCTTGCCACTCACGCCAACCGTCGTGAACTCATGAAGGAGGCTGCTCGCCAGATTGTGAAGAATGCATTTGCGTATTACGAAGATGGCGATGAATCAGTGCTTCCACGCTCTATCGCCACTCGTCAGGCATTCCTCAATGCCATGACACTTGATATAGCCATGGGTGCTTCAACCAACACTGTGCTCCATCTTCTTGCAGTGGCACAGGAGGCAGAGGTCGATTTCACCATGTCTGATATTGACACGCTTTCTCGCAAGACTCCATTCCTTTGCAAACTTGCACCAAACTCCCAGAAGTACAGTGTGCAGGAGTGTGGACGTGCAGGTGGCATGCTCAACCTTCTGGGCGAACTTGCCAAGGGTGGCCTCATCAACACCAATGTGAAACGCGTGAACGGAAAGACGCTTGCAGAGGACATAGAGAAATATTCTGTTTTGAAGGAAAACATAGATCCAGAGGCAATGCGCATCTATTCAAGTGCTCCTGCAGGCGTGTTCTGCAACCAGTTGGGTGCTCAAAACACCAACTACGAGACACTTGACACAGACCGAGTCAATGGATGTATCCGTGATATTGAACATGCCTACACCAAAGATGGAGGCATGGCCATTCTCTTCGGAAACATAGCACAGGATGGCTGTGTGGTCAAAACAGCAGGTGTTGATGCAAGCATTTGGAAATTCTCAGGTCCGGCAGTCGTGTTCGACTCTCAGGATGATGCTTGCGAAGGCATTCTTGGCGGTAAAGTCAAGAAGGGCGATGTGGTAGTGATCACTCACGAAGGTCCCAAGGGTGGTCCCGGCATGCAGGAAATGCTCTACCCAACCTCTTATATCAAGAGTATGCACATGGGCAAGGAATGTGCCCTCATCACCGATGGACGTTTCTCTGGCGGAACTTCTGGACTTTCTATTGGCCATGTGTCTCCAGAGGCAGCTTCAGGTGGTAACATCGGCAAGATTGTAGATGGTGATATTATCGACATCGACATTCCAAACCGCTCCATCAATGTCCGTCTCTCAGACGAGGAACTGGCAGCACGCCCTCAGCAACCCCTCAAGCGCAACCGTGTTGTATCCAAGGCTCTTCGTGCATACGCTCAAAGCGTATCCAGTGCTGATAAGGGTGGCGTTCGAGTCATTGATTAATGTTCAAGGACACGAGGACAAAGCATATAATATAAATGTAATGGAGGGGCAGGACTCCCTTCAAAAAACAGATGAACGATTAAAAGCGTAGGAGTCTGTTCCCGTCAGCTCAGTTGGCGGGGCTCTCTTCTTCTAAACAAAATAATAATGGCAGATAAAATAACAGGTGCAGAAGCGATGATGCGTGCTCTTGAGCACGAAGGCGTAGATGTCCTCTTCGGCTATCCCGGAGGCTCTATCATGCCAACCTACGATGCACTCTACGACCACAAGAAGTCACTGAATCATATCTTAGTACGTCACGAGCAGGGAGCTGTTCATGCAGCTCAGGGATATGCTCGAGTCAGCGGCAAGGTAGGATGTGCCATTGTCACATCCGGACCAGGAGCAACCAATACAGTCACAGGCATTGCTGATGCCATGATCGACTCTACCCCCATGGTGGTCATCTGCGGACAGGTCGGTGTGGCCATGCTTGGTACAGACGCCTTTCAAGAGGTCGATGTGGTAGGTGTCACATCACCCATCAGCAAGTGGAGTTACCAGATTCGTCGTGCTGAGGATATTCCTTGGGCAGTTGCTCGTGCGTTCTACATCGCAAGGAGTGGCCGTCCTGGACCTGTTGTGCTCGATTTTGCCAAAAATGCTCAGACTTCCATGCTCGACTATGAGCCTGCCACTGTGGATTTCATTCGCAGCTATGAACCTGAGCCAGATGTGCAGATGACCGACATTGAGCGTGCCGCCACTATGATCAACAACAGTGTCAAGCCCTTCGTGCTTGTAGGTCAAGGTGTTGAACTCGGTGATGCCCGTGAGGAACTTCGCGCTTTACTTGAGAAAGGAAATATCCCATGCGCTACGACCTTCCTCGGTCTCTCCGCCATCCCATCAGACCATCCTCTCAACAAGGGTATCCTTGGCATGCATGGCAACCTCGGCCCAAATGTGATGACCAACCAGTGCGACCTCCTCATCGCTGTGGGCATGCGTTTCGACGACCGTGTAACAGGCAACCTGGCCACTTATGCTAAACAGGCAAAGATTATCCACTTCGATATAGACCCGGCAGAGTTTAATAAGAATGTGAAGGTGGATCTCGCCGTGCTCGGCAACTGTAAGGAAACACTTGCTAAAGTCACAAAACTCATCGACAAGTCCACCCATTCTTCCTGGATTGAAGGTTTCAAGCCCTATGAAGAGAAGGAATACAACAAGGTTATAGAAAAGGCCCTTTATCCTACAGAAGGCCCTCTCCTCATGGGTGAGGTCATCCGCAAGGTCAGCGAAGCCACTCAGAACGCTGGCATTATGGTGACAGATGTGGGGCAAAACCAGTTGATGGCCTGCCGCTACTTCAAGTTCACCCAGCCACGCTCTGTCGTTACTTCCGGCGGTCTTGGCACTATGGGCTTCGGACTCCCTGCTGCCATCGGAGCAACCTTTGGTGCTCCCGACCGTACAGTCTGCCTCTTTGTGGGCGATGGCGGTTTGCAGATGTCCATCCAGGAACTCGGCACCATCATGGAGCAGGGCACACCTGTCAAGATTGTGTTGCTCAACAACAATTACCTTGGCAATGTGCGCCAGTGGCAAGAGATGTTCTTCTCTCACCGCTACTCCTTCACACCAATGGACAACCCCAACTACGAGCTGATCGCTCAGGGTTACGGCATTCCAGCCCAGACCATCACAGAACGTGCCGACCTCGATGCGGCCATCTCCGAGATGCTCTCCACTCCCGGTCCATACCTCCTTCAGTGTGTTATCAAGGAAGAGGACAATGTATTGCCAATCACTCCTCCAGGCGCAAACATCGACGAGATGATTCTGGAGTACCAAGGATAACGGACTATGGCTCGCAAATCCTTTGGAGGACAATGTGGCGATTGCGCCACTTGTGGCAAGTGCGACCGCTTGCTCAGAACAGCAGAGATAGACAATCTTCTGCACACTGACCAACCGCTCGCATCCCAGTCCCTTCATTCAGAGACAGGACATTCAATAGTCGAAACTGAAACATTAGAACAACATCCTACAATGGAACAAGATACTCAAACAAAACTCTATACCTTTCTGGTATATTCAGAGAACGTGCCTGGCTTGCTCTCGCAGATCACGGCGGTCTTCACACGTCGTCAGGTAAATATCGAGTCCTTGAACGTATGTGCATCCAGCACTCCAGGTGCTCACAAATATACGATTACCGCCATGTGCGACGAAGCAATGGCACGCGTGCTCACTTCCCAAGTAGAGAAGCGCATCGAGGTCCTTCAGGCACATCACTATACTGATGACCAACTCTTCATCAACGAGACTGCACTCTTCAAAATCAGCACTCCCGTAATGCTTCAGAATCCCGATGTAGGTCGCAAGATTCGTCTTCATAATGCACGTATCGTGGAGGTGAACAACACCTATGCTGTGGTAGAGATAACAGGAATCACGCGCGACATCCTCTCACTCTTCGATTCTCTGAAGACACTCGACTGCATTCTTCAGTTTGTACGTTCAGGTCGTATATGCATCACCAAGAGTCCAGTAGAGCATCTTGACAAGTATCTTGCTGTGCGTGAGGCAAAAAAAATAGCAAAACAAAACAAATAATCTATATTATAACCGGAATTGGGGCTGAGAATACAGAGTTGAAAAGAAACAGGACTATCCTGCCACAGTCACTCAAGCAATCATTCCCCACATTCCTTAAATCAATCAAAATCAAATGGCAAAAATGAATTTTGGTGGCGTTATCGAAGAGGTAATGACACGTGAAGAATTCCCACTCGACAAGGCTCGTGAAACCCTCAAGGATGAGACTATCGCAGTGATTGGTTATGGTGTACAGGGTCCTGGTCAGGCTTGCAACCTCCGCGACAACGGTTTCAACGTAATCGTTGGTCAGCGTCAGGGCAAGACTTATGAGAAAGCAATCAAGGACGGTTGGGTTCCTGGCGAGACCCTCTTCTCAATCGAGGAAGCAGCAGATAAGGCATCTATCGTTATGTGCCTCCTCTCTGATGCAGCAGTGATGTCAGTATGGCCTACACTCAAGCAGTACCTCACCCCAGGCAAGGCTCTCTACTTCTCTCACGGTTTCGCAATCACTTGGAGCGACCGCACAGGCTGTGTTCCTGCCAAGGATATTGACGTGATCATGGTTGCACCAAAGGGTTCCGGCACATCACTCCGCACCATGTTCCTCGAAGGCCGCGGCTTGAACTCTTCTTACGCAGTATATCAGGACGCTACAGGCAAGGCACTCGATCGCACACTCGCTCTCGGTATCGGCATCGGTTCTGGCTACCTCTTCGAGACCACATTCCAGCGCGAGGCCACATCCGACCTCACAGGTGAGCGTGGTTCACTCATGGGTGCTATCCAGGGCCTTCTCCTCGCTCAGTACGAGGTTCTCCGTGAGAACGGTCACACCCCATCAGAGGCATTCAACGAGACAGTAGAGGAACTCACTCAGTCACTCATGCCACTCTTCGCTCAGAAGGGTATGGACTGGATGTACGCCAACTGCTCTACTACAGCACAGCGTGGTGCCCTCGACTGGATGGGCCCATTCCACGATGCTATCAAGCCAGTTGTGGAGAAGCTCTACCACTCAGTCAAGACTGGCAACGAGGCTCAGATCTCTATCGACGCCAACTCTAAGCCAGACTACCGTGTAGGCCTCGAGAAGGAACTCGCCGCTCTCCACGAGTCTGAGATGTGGCGTACAGCAGAGGTAGTTCGTCAGCTCCGTCCAGAGAACAACTAATCTCCCGCTTACACACACATAAGCAAACATACTGAAGCCCCGACTGATTCCTCAGCCGGGGCTTTTTGTGTATAGCGACCGGCCAATAGGCCATGTAACGTTCACTTTTAGATTCTTGTAGACCAAGCGACCTTAGTTGATCTTTAATCCTTATAGGAAGCGGTCGATGATCAGTTTTTAGTTTTCACAAGTTCCATCACCATTTGCCTGTTCCCGCCATCCCTCCGATAGCTCACATGAATCCAGAAAGTAGGGGAGTCCCGTCGTTGCCGTTCCTTGATCAGCTGGTCAAACACCAGATGATCCATCATCCATGCCAGCCACTCATTCCCCGTATCATTATTCGGGACATGGATGTCCGCCGCCTCGCCCCTCATGTGCTGCGAATGTTCAGCCCCATGCACAGCCCCATTCAGGGCAGGGGAGCGGTATCCGCTCGAGATGATGACAGGTTGTCCCGCATGCTCCCTCAGCGGTTCCAGCACATGCCGGCACAGAGCCTTCAAGTTCTCCACCTCAGCCTGACCAGGCACATTCGCAATCCCCTGCCTCTGCGCTGTGGCAGAGTGCGTAAACTCTCGTAAATCAAAATGTTCTGATAACTTCATAAAACTCTTTATTATTGTCGCAAGCGACTGTTGTTCTCCATATAATGTCCATAAATTCCCACGAATTAACATAAATAATTTAATGAAAATTGGCTCCGCCGAGCTGAAGGTTCGTGGTCATTCATGGTCATTCATGTAGACCAAACGACCTTTTTATATTTTAATTCATATAGGAAGCGGTCGATAACGTGTTTATTAATCAAATACTGCGTCTGGCAATCTTACATGTCATCCACAGCACCGCCACGATCCCGATGGTCGCCAGCACCTTGATGTGAGTGGGGATGTACGGCTGAGCCTTGGTGACCTCCACCGTCCTGACCACAGGAATGGTATCCCTCTCCACATGATGCAGTGTGTCATGCACCACATGGTAGCTCAGCTCCCGGATGCGGTCACGGATATGCACCGTGTCCCGGCTCCTATCCACATCATGCCAACGGTCGATGTAGATGCTGTCAAACTTGATGTTCGTCACTCGCACAGTATCCACTGTCCTGCCCATGACAGGCACACTCTGGATCACCTCTTTACTGCCTCCACACGAGAGGAGCAGAATGGCAATCAATGCCACAAATAAAATCTTCTTCATTGTCTTCATGTTTAATTCATATATGTGCGTCTATTTTCACTTGAATTATTGTAATTCGTGTAATCGAGCGGGAATACCCTCACTCCGCATTGGGAAGTGAAAGGTATTCCTGCGTCTTGAAGTACTGATTCAGCATAGGTTCTATCTCAATGTAACCCCGGAAGGTCCACGAGTTGATCATTTGGCGACAACCATCCTGCGAGAGCCCCTGAATCTGACGCATCTCCATAGCCTCCGTGAAGGTAAAAGGATTAGGCAAAAGGTTCAGGAGGTTCTGACGACCTCTGCGCTTAGGCATCTTCTCCTTGGCCTTTTCTGCAGCCATCTCGTTGCCAAAGAAGTGCATCTTGCACCAGAGGTCGTACTTGAGACTCCACTCGGCAAAGTCGGCGATATCCTTACTCCAGGTCATGTCGTTGGCGATGTAGAGCACCATAGCCTTGAGGTAGGCGATGGTCACTGCACGATAGGCGAGTTCCTGATAGGTGTCATCGTCCGCCAGCGACGCCTCGTCCATACAATTATCCAACATCTTCTGGGCCAACTGCAGTGCCTGCTTACACTCAATATGACCTGTGGCGAGATTGAGATTGGTGATGAAAGGCTTCAGCTCCTCAGCATACTTGTCGTCATACTTTCCATACACGAAGGGCTTGCTCTTGTCGCGGAAGATTGTGGAGAAGTTGATACGGCTGAGTGTGCCGTCCACCAATCTTCCCTTGAAGAACTGAATGCCCTTCTGCACAGTAGAGCTGGCGTTCCAGTTCCAGCGAATCTTCACACGAGCAGTCACAGATGCCGTGCCCACACGCTCCTGACCATACTTTCCGTTGTCGAAACACAGACAGATGATCTTGCCCACATCCCTTGTTCCATTGGTCTGCAACTGTTTCAAGAGGTCCAGCTCCTCCAGATTCGTGTAGAGGTAATGATCGCCCGCATCCTTCATGCGCTGCACAAAAGCGGCATTCGTCATGTCAGAGACCAACACTTGTACGCAAAGGTCCTCGGGGCGTTTTGGCTTTTCCTTGTTTGCACTCTTGGTCTGAGTAGAGTCCTTCCACTCCTGCTCGCGCTTGCGACTGATCTCGTCCCTCTCCACGATATCTGCCAGGATATACTCGATCACCTTATTGATGGCACTCTTCCCACTACTTTGTTCCGCCATGTTGATGCTCATGAAGGTAGCCTCCTTCTCTGTGCCATCAATCAGCCAGAACCTCACGCCATGCAGATGAGCCGCCAAGGCAGGGAACACGCCATTCGCCACAGAAGGACGACAGCAGTCCGGCACATTCTTGATGAGATGACGGATCAGCTTGGGCAACTTCTCTGGCATCTCCGGAGGCATACCCTCACCAGCTGCGCCATTCTCCATGTCCATCTTGTGACGAGCCAGTTCAATGGCACGCTTCACTACATTCGGCATCACCTTATACTGCGAACGCTGACAGGCACTCATGATGGTCCTCTGCCACTTCTCGTGCGTCTCACCATAAGTGGGCAGGATACTCGCAATCCACTCGGGATCGTCATTGCACACATAGCGCAGATAACATGCCATAGAATAAATGAAGTTGTTGCGACTGCCATGAGCAGGCACTCCACCCAGCATCTCGCAGAGAGAAGAAACGAGGAGCGAATAAGGAATGCCCTCAAAAGAAGACTCAAAGACTGAGCGCTCCCCCTCATCCCCCCTCGAAAGGGGAAGGTAGCCATCCGACGTGTTTTCAGGCTGATTTACGAGAATAGCCTGTTCTTCTTGACCACCCTCGCTCTCTCCCTTCAGGGAGAGCATCTCCTCGCCCTCGAACAGACTCTCCTCATTAATATAAAGGAAATACTCTTTTGGCACAGCGAAGCTCAATCTTGCCAAATCCTTCGTACATGCGTCCACCTGCAACTCCAGCTCCTTGGCATAGTAGCACTGAGCCTGCACAATATCCATGCCCTTGGGGATAGGGAAGACGAGACGCAGACCCTTGGTGCTGGGTGTGACGTGCGCCACCACCAATCCCATCTCCTTGGCCCTCTTCTCCTTTTGGGCGAACAACTCGCGAGGCTGTCCCACATGATCCACATCTATCATGATCAGACCACTGGCATGAGCATGATAGTTCTTGCGCTTGCCCTCGTCAAACCATGCGTGCCAGCAAAAAGCAGGCAACTTGCGCTTGAGAGTCGTCTCTCCCTTGGCAATGCGTTCGCACTTTGCCTTGATATCCTCACGACCAATGATGTCGTGGAAGATCTGGCGGCTCACTTCCTGCGCCTTGCCAGCCACAGATTCAGTATATGAAAATCTATACATCTCTTATTGTTTTTATCAAGAATTAGAGTTCGTAGCCGAATGGTCTGAAGTCCTCGCCATTGATGAGTTCCTGGCGGTCCAGCGTGATATCTCCCATGAATTGCGGCACCATATCTCGGATCTTATCCTCGCTTGCCTCGCGGCTCTCCACCACAGGCATCTTGAGTGTGACAATGTAATGACGAGTGGTGCGCTTAATGTGGTATCCCTCACCACTGCCCACCTTGTGCACCTCTGGTGGCAGATACACTCGGTTGTCCTCCTTGAACTCCACGTCAGCATTCTTGTGGATCTTCAGCTGACCGCGCATCTTCATCGCCTTATCCAATACAGGTTCGTCACTTGGCATTCCACTCTCAAACTGGAAGCCCCTGTTGCTAATGGTAGCAACACCTTCAATCTGAATCTTTTTCATATCTTTATTATTTAGAAGTTTTCCATCTTTCCCATTGCCTTCTCGTAGATCTGATGAACACGGCGGTTCGTCAGTCCCAGTTCCTTGGCAATCTCGCCGAAGCCCTTGGGGTCGCCCTCCAAGCCATACACAAGGCATACCACCTCACGTTCCTTCTTGCCGAGAACCTGCAAACGCTCTTCCACCTGGAAAGCCCTCTCACCGCAGTCCTCCGCGTCATCAATCACGTTTAGCCTCTCCACGTCCTTGTCCACAAAACACTGCTCGTTGTGCTGAGGGCGGATCAGCAACTGCATCTGCTTTCTGCAGATGTTGAAAGCAAAGGTGATGAAGGTCACGCCCCGCTCGGGATTGAAATCGGCGGCCGCAAGGCAAAGGCCCAAACGAGCCTCCTGTGTCAAGTCGGCCAAGGCGATGCCACGCATCTCACCGCTTGCACGATACTTGCGAGCCTGCTTGTCGGCAAACGCCATGTTATCTACCACCAATTGCTGCTGAGCAGCCGTGAGCTGTTTGCTCACCTTTCTCTTATTATTTTGCTTTTTCATTGTAAAACAATTTTTATGTTTCATGATTTTGTTTTTTAAAAGTGCTTCTATCTACGTTATACCAAAGTGCCTCCGAAATGGGGTTGCCTCAAAGTTTCCCCCAAGTTGCCTCTTCCATCATATCAAACAGATTGTCAATCACTTGAAAATCTCTTGGAGGCTCAAAATTTTCTCTGTTTTGACGAAGATTCTTCAGCGTGGTCGTTCCAAAAAGGGCGTTCAGCATCTTGGCAGGGAAAGCACCATCGCCCCACTGCCATGTCATTGCGTGCTTTCTACGGCTATACTTAGCCATGTCGCCCGCAAACAAACGACCCAGGAAATAAGCCAGCAGCGTCTTGCTGCCCAGCATCCACTCAAGATGTCCATCCTCATGCACGCGGATGTACTCTCTACGCACAGCCTCGTCAAAGGCCTCAGCATTTCGCATCTTGATGCGCAATGCCATTGAAATCTTTTGTTCTTTCATCTGAAAACTAAGATTTTGCGAGAGAGGCGATAGGAATCCTGTGCACTTTATCCGGAAATATCCTCCTCGTCGTCTCAGCCCAGATTATTAAATATGTGTATGGGCACAAAAAAAAAGCACCCGGAAGATCAGTGCCAAACTGACTTCCGAGTGCAAATTTCGGTATAATATCTAACAAGTCAAGAGATAGAATTCACTTTGTTCTACCTTTGTTCTATCATCATTTTATCAGTTGATAATCAATAAGGTGAGAGTTTGTGATAAAACTCTCACCTTGCCTCAACTGTACCACTTTTCATTTGTGCTATCACACACTATAGCATCCGTGATTATTTTTTTCACAAGTGCGAGTGCCTCCTCATCAAATGCACTGTCAGATGTGCCGACATTTTCATATTTTGACAAATATGGCCTCAAATTTTTCGTGCTCAAAAGGTCACTGATATGTTGCTTGTTATCATCAACAAGGGTGCTATTCTGTTTGTCGTTGTTTAAATGAAAAGTCGTCATTAGACCTATCACGTTGCAAACCATCTTCTGATTCAGATTCCAAGAGTTCTTTCGTGGTTCAATCTTCTTTAATAGATTGTATGACTTTGTATCTAAGCAAATAGACCTCCAAATTTGCTTATAACCGTTCCACCCGATTCTACACATGGGCCTTATTCCCTGTGTGTTGCTTATGACAGCATTCAGCAACAGCTCAACTTCACCCCGGGCAAGTTCATCCATCGCGTCCTCACAAACCCCATGTTGCATATAGTCTTTTATCGGCAAAACAATCTTTTTCCCCTCGTAATCATGTTTCTTCCGTTCAAATGCCTGTATAAGTTTCTCGGGATATCCGTTGAAACAAGGGGTTGTTAAGATTTTGGCAAGAGAAGCACAGATTGCTTGATGAGGATTCTTATCCCTCTCGCCGGCATCACACAGTTGCGAAAACAAGATGGTCAAAACAATCAGCGCCGTTCTGGTTGCCTCGGATTCAGTTCTTTGAACCTCAACGCCGTTCTCTACAAAGGTCACGTACCTTTCCTCCAGATCTGACAGGAAAAATTGAACTTCATACTCTCTATGTTCGTGTATTGTCTCCAACTGTCTGCGCAGGCGTTCTGCCTCACACCATATCTCAACAGGATTCAACTCTCTTTTATCTAGCCGAACCAATGTGTCGATCCAGACACGGAACAAATCGTCACCGATATAGCGATGACGAACGTTCTGTGACTGATTGTTTGTAAATCTTATAAATGACATGGCTACTCGTAAACATCTGGCAAGTTTTTCATAAACAATTTCACCTTGTCGTAAGGAGTAGTACCCATTTCAGGTATCAATATTTGATCGCTGACCAGCTTCTCAAATACTTTGTCATCAAGAACTTTGACCACATATTGTCCCTTACCACATATAATGCGCTTTTTCTCTCCCTTAGGATACATGATGATCCAAGAGCCAGTCCCTGATGCCCCATCCACCAAAGCCTGCTTTTCTTCTATGTTCTTCTCCAGATTCAGTTTCCCCCCCTCATCTGCATTCAGGGCTATATCCAAATCACTTTCCCAATCCTTGCGCGCGTCTGTAATAAACTGATCCATAGTCTTTGACAGTCGTTCCAAATTGAGGCTTGGAAAATGGAAAAGGATTTTCCTGAATCCCTTGGGGTGTTCTTCTGTCACTTTCCAGAAAGTGTGCTTGGGGTAAGGAGCATCCAACACTACTTTTAAACGATACTTGCGGAGCCATGCGTTAAATGTGGCTTCAAGAATCCCCGCCACTGTTTGAGCTTTCTGAAAAACTTTTGTCTTTTTTTCAATGGCAATCTTTTGAATGCCTGGGCGGTTATCTATGATGACAAGACAATTGCGGTAGTCTTTGACCACCTCTTCCTTCAGTGCTTCATTTGTGATGCTAAGGTTTCGAATATTAGCCACTCTCATCACATAGACATCATCTTTAGGATCAACAATTTGCTTGTGCCAATATTCCCATCCCCTCTTGTTGATGTATTGGAGTGTTTGACGATAATCCAGATCCAGATACTCACCCAAAATTTCCTGTTTTCTCGAGAAGGATTCTTCCAAATTGATATTTTCCCAATCTGGATACTTCAACTGGTATTGCTCGCTGGGTTCTACAACCCTTGCGAACTGATAATTGTAAATAACAAAATTAGCCATTAAGGAACGGTTAGTTTAAATGATTAAAAACTTTCAAAAAACGACTGCGAAATTACAAAACATTAACGACAAAAACAAAAATCCATGTCACAAACTTTCATCTCATTTTAATAATCTAATGTTATCATCAAGGTAGGCAGCGCATAAAGAGAGTTGAGCCATCCGCTAAAACTCCTCCGCCACAAAAAGAAGCGAAGGAGTTTAGTGAATGAAAGGTCCAAATGGCACAGAGCCCGTAGCGATTTAAAAATGAGCGGTCATTTATGGATCTCAAGGAATTTCCAACCATTGAAGTGTATCATATGTTCGGGAATATCTGCAATCCAAACCTCAGTTTCCCATGCTATTTTGTTGGATATCGTTCTAAATTGATCTATGGTTTCAAATGCCGACACATAAATGACATTAGCCTTGCAATTTGCAAGTTTTGACTGGACTTTAAAAAGTCTAGCATTATCCCACTGTCCAGTACAATGAAAAGCTTCAATCAAGAACAAAAGATTCTTTTCTTTATTATATGCAATAACATCTGGCAGTTCATCGTGATCTAAATCAAAAAAGTTGAGATCTTGAAGAACTTTTTCTTCCTTGTATAGAAGTTTGTCGCTCGAATCTCCAACATATAGGACTTCACAACCCTTACCATAAATAGCTAAGAAATTTTCGATGATGGCCTTTTGTAGCTGATTATGCTCACCGTAGCTCAAGATAAGCTTTTCCCCCGAAGGCAGCAAGACAGGAACTCTTTCAGATTCTCTTTTTCTGACAAGTTCTTCTTCTAAAACCTTTACTCTTTTCTTGTACAGACCAAGAGCCTCCGTCCAGTTTGGAGTATTAAAGGCTCGCAGCAAGTCTGCAAACTCATCACTTAGACAATAACCCCTGCTTCCGTCATTTGTCGCTTGCGATTCAATAAAAGAAGAATTAATTGCTATGTTTCCTAACACTAAAAGCTTCAAATCTTTGCGACGTATATCATCATAAGAACCTGGAGAAATATTCTCTCCGTAGTTGTCATTCTCGAATTTTAATATTTCTCTCGTTCGTAAGTAAATGCCATCTTTTTACTGATTTAACCTCATCAAAAGATTGTTTTATACCTCCGATTGCCATACAAGCCTGTGCCATTCTTTGTAAGCGCAAATCAGTCATGCCTTCAAATGGCACACCTACTTCTTTAAGGATGCCAAGAACATCGAATATGTTTTTAGCGACAGTCTTGGGAGTTTTATTTGATAGTTTTATTTTCATGAGTTCAAAAAAAAGCCACGTTCCATTTGATTTATTGTTTGAATATCAGAGGACGATTTTACTTCCATGTGATATGTTCTCTTTACTTCCATAGCAATCTTGTATGCAAACAATGGTGGAACAGCATTGCCTATTTGATAATATCTTCTTGTCTCATTACCTGAGAAGTCATACCAATCAGGGAAGCTTTGCAAACGTGCGGCTTCTCTATCAGTAAGTCTTCTCCTTCTTCCATCAGAAAGGCGAACTCGTTGCATGTCACTCGTTGCGCCAGCAAGATTTCTACATGTAATGGTTCTTGCCGGTTTGTTTGGATGAAGGTCTCTCGGTGTAACGCAATGGGATTTCTCTTCATAAGCGGCAATATACTCATCCTGCCTGGGAGTTAAAATTTTACTTTCTGGTTGCGGACTAAGCATGGAGTCACCGATTGCATCTGAAACGGTAACTTTACTTTTATCAGGAGAAGGAAAATTGAATTTGGATTTATGACCAACACATATTAAACGTTCTCTATTTTGCGGAACTCCATAATTAACAGCGTTCAAAACCTGATATTCAACTATATAACCAAGCTTTCTCAGTTCTTCCACTACGAGCTCTAAATACCATTTATGTCTTCCAAGAATATTAGCAACATTCTCAAAAAGGAAAACTTTAGGCTGTATCCTTTTAACTGCGTCAATAAATATAGGGAATCCGTCATGCGCATCCTCCATTCCCTTTTGATTTCCAAAACGACTAAAAGGTTGGCAAGGTGGACCACCAATCACAATGTCAATTTTTTCTGAATCTGGGTATTCAAATCCTACTGACAGAAAATGATTGTGACACTCCCCTTGAAGATTTTGATTGTAAGTATCAACAGCCTCCCGAACCATTTCATAACCAAGAGTTTTAAAACCAGCAGCTTCAAAACCCAATGAAAGCCCCCCACAACCTGCAAAGAGATCTAAAACAATGGCATCTTCCGTAATATTAGGACGAAGAGCGTTGTTTATGTAATTTGAGAAATCAGTCATTATTTATTCTTATAACCTATATTATTCTATTAAATATTCTTCAGTTCTTATGTTCAAACAAATGAGATGTCTCTAACAGAAATTCTGATGAAACGGATTTGTATTAGAACATCATTCTAAAATAGAGATCAAGACTTGCCTAACTATATCTGCTAGACATGATTGGTTGTTTTTGACATCATCACCTTTATTCTACTTGTATCTGTATGATCATCCATAGATATTTATTTGTGCACAAAGATAATTGTTTTATTTTAGAAATCCTTGTATTTCCTAATTAAATATGATAAAAATGTTCATTTTTTTGAGGGGAGAAGACGGGTCATAAAGATAGTTGGCAGTTGCTCATCCATCAGATCAACGATGGGACTAAGCACACCCGCCGTATTCGATAATCTCACGCAGTTCTGCCCGTCGGTTAGCTCCTCTGCGGTATTCCGTTTGATGGAGCGTGCGGTCTGTATCATCTGATCCACCGTCCGGCCGCCATATTTAGCGAGGAAACGATCACAAAAGCCTGGGATAACTGCACCTGCACATCACTTCTTCCGAAAGAAGAAAAGGTCGGTATAGACTGTCTTTTCCTCATCACGCCGGGTGTGCCATCGTCACAGCGTTCGAGGTTGATTTTCTTCAGGTCTGTCATTTTTGTTATTCCATTCAATGTCAAAATGCCATTCACTTATTGCAAAGCTGCTATAAAAATGCATAAAACGAGAGAGAAGGCGATTCATTTTCATCTACAAAACGAGAGTTTTCCA
>Ga0123334_1000208_pt1 | contig 77346 bp, 66 predicted proteins | sample BiotimSIPDNA_FD_89706 | JGI IMG/M metagenome (GOLD analysis project Ga0123334, IMG submission 89706) | Anaerobic biogas reactor microbial communites from Washington, USA - Biogas_R1 time_0 SIP DNA | ecosystem: Engineered > Bioreactor > Anaerobic > Unclassified | place: Washington, USA...
CGGAGAGTCGATGAAAAAATCTCTGTGTCCTCTGTGTCTCTGTGGTGTTATGTCTACTTGTTCGGGTAAGCGATAAATCCCGTCTTCACGTTGCGTTGAAACCCTGCCTTTTCGTACAACTGGAATACCCCCTCGTCCTTGCGTCCGGTGAGCAACATCACTTTGTAGCAGCCGTGCTCCCAGGCGACGGCGAGCACGTGACGCAACAAAGCGGTGCCGATCCCCTGGCGGCGATAATCCGCATGTGTGACGACGTTCTCGATCAACCCGTAGGGCCGCGCGCCCCGCGTCAGGTTGGGGATGATTGCCAGGATACACGACGCGACCGGCGTGTCATCCGCCGTGGCGACGAAGCAGTGCAGTTTTGGATCGTTGCATAGTTCGTCCCACACCTGCGCAACCGCCGTTGCATCCGGCAGCGGTTCGTCTGCGGCGTGCATGTGTTCGTACAGGTTCAGCAGCGCTGGTAACTCGTTTGGTCGTATTGTGCGAATCTGTAAGTTCATGGGGTTGTGCGGAGCTTGCGTTTATTCAACGTCCTTCTGCGTCCACGCCCCATCGATCCACCGCCACATCGTCCCCGTCGGATTCTTGTCCTGTAACTCTGGCGGCAGGCGGTGCGGGCGGACGGCGTCGTAGCTGTGCAGTGCGCCGAAGCGCAACAGTGACGCCGGCACGCCGACGGCGGTGAAGCCGGGATGTCCGGTCGCGGGGTAGGGGCCGCCGTGATTCATCGCCGGGCTGACGGCGACGCCGGTAGGCATCTTGTCGTTGAGCAGCCGCCCGACTTTGGCGCGCAGGATCGGCGCGACCTGATTGTAGAACGCGTCGTCGTCACTGCCGGTGTGGGAGTAGAGACAACCGGTGAGGTTGCCTTCCAACGATTCGGCGATTTTGCACATCTGCGTGATGTCTTTCGCAAAGACGACGAGCGACACGACGCCGAACGCCTCGATTTGCAGCGCGTGCGGGTTCATGAGGAAGTCGTCGCCGGAGACGCGCAGGAGCGTGTTCGCGTAGCGATAGCTCGGCCCCTCGACTTCGTACCCACCGGTGACGAGCTGCGCGCCGGCGGCCTGGAGCTTTTCCACCGCATCGGCAATCGTCCACACGCCGCTCTTGCCCAACAGCACGCCGGGCGGGTTTTGGAAGTGCTCATTCACCTTGTCGAAGAACGCCTCACTTTTGTCATTTTGCAGCAGGACGACGAAGCCCGGTTTGGTGCAGAACTGCCCCACACCCATTGAGCACGAGGTGTACAGCTCTCCGGCAACGGCGAACAGCCGCTCTTCCAACGCGCCCGGCAAGATGAAAATCGGATTAATGCTGGACATCTCCAGATAGATCGGCTTGCCGGCTTTGTCCGCCGCTTCCTTGAGGCGCACACCGGCGCTACGACTACCTGTGAACCCCGTCGCACCCACCAACGGGTGGCTCACCAGCCGGTAGCCCACGTCCGGCTTGACGCGATAGAGCAGTTGCACCAACGCCGGAGGCATACCGGTCGCCTGGATCGCCTCGAACGCGGCCTCGGTGAGCAGTTTCGTCGTGCCGGGATGCCCGGTATTGGCCTTGGCGATCACTGGATTGCCCGCCGCAATCGCCGCGACGAAATCTCCACCCGCCGCCGAGTTGAACGCAAACGGGAAGTTGTTCGGCCCGAAGACGACGACCGGCCCACCCAATGGCCCGTACATCGAGCGAATGCCGCGTTTGGTGTCAATCGTCGCCAGACACCAGGACCGTTCGCGGGCGACGGCGGCGGCCTGCCGCAGTTGGTCCGTCGTGCGCGGCAATTCCACATCGCGCAGGCGCGGCGATTTGGGCAGCGCGGTCTCGGCGTGAGCCAGGTCCACCAGCGCGCCGGTCCGCGCTTCGATGCTGTCCGCGCAGGCTTCGAGAAAGCACGCGATGGCCTCCGGCGACATTGTCCGCAATGCGACAGCCGCCTCATACCCGGCGTGAATCGCCGCCTCGACCTCCGCCGCGCTCGATACGGGATACGTTTCTGGCAGCGCCGTCTTCGTCGACGGGTTGATGGCCTCGAATTCGCCCACCGCATCCGACGCGCGCCATTTGCCGTCGATCAGGACTGGTTGTAAAGACATTGTTTCCTCCTTATATTCAAAGTGTATCACATGTCGTCTATATCATCATCGGGAGACCATCCTGGAGTCCAAACTGTGTCGTCCAGCTCCAGAAAATGTAAGACACGATTTGCGTCGCGCATTGCTTGATGGCGACCGAGCGTATACTCAGTGACAGGTAGTCGCCGCCCAGATTTCAAAACAAGACATAATTTAAAAAACTCCCAATGCCTTCTCTGCCTGTGCTGAGCCTCAATAGCGATGATGTCTGCAAGCGCCCACACAAGGGTCCGTTTGCCTAACTTTGAATCGAGTATTCCCGACCATTCGAGCGTGAGTGTGTTCTGTTGTTTATCGAGAGTGATATTTCTGGAACGACCAATCATCAATAGTTCGATTGGCGATAGTAACATAAGAATACCAGGAAAAAATACATAGATCGCTTCACTCTTCACTAGACATTCCCAAGATAGAGCTTCATGCATGTTGGGTCCACACGTTGTTGTAGCGTCGGCTATCCCAATCAAAAGCATAATAGCGCCTAAGAGCGGAAAAATGATGCTCTCATTCCTGATCCTGTTTTTCTTGAAGGTATATTTGAGGCTTAAAGTGGATGGGCAGGATTGAATGATTGTGAGGTTAGTCTGTTTATTTTCCATCTTCAATCATTCTACTGTACAACATTCTTCAACACCAGATGACCGACTGCGATTGTGACCATATCCCCGCGTTGCAGAGTGAAGTCGTTCGGCGGGACGAGGCAGGTGCCGGTCATCAGAAACGCGCCGTGCGGGAAGTTGAGTTCGCGGTACAGGTAGGCCGCCAGCTCCTCGAAGGCGCGCTTCATCTGCGATGTGTTGGCTTCGCCCGTGTAGATTGTCTCGCCGTTGCGGGCGATTCCAATGTGGATCGGGACGTCGCGCAATGTGTCGGGTTCGGTGATTTCGATACCCGGCCCAAGCGCGCATGAGCCGTTGTAGACTTTGGCCTGCGGCAGGTAGAGCGGATTCTCGCCCTCGATGCTGCGCGACGAGACGTCGTTCCCCGCGCAGTAGCCGACGATCTCGCCGTGACGGTTGATGACGAGCGTGAGTTCCGGCTCTGGCACGTCCCACGTGCTATCCGGGCGCACGCGGATCGCGCTGCCCGGCCCGACGACGCGCCAGCCGGCCGCCTTGAAGAACAGCTCGGGCCGCTCGGCGATGTAGACGCGCGTGTAGATGTCGCCGGTCTGCGACTCGGCTTCACGGGCGTCGCGGCTGCGCAAGTAGGTTACGCCGGCCGCCCAGACTTCCTGCGCCGGTTCGATGGGCGCGAGCAAGTCACCTGTCGCTTCGCCCTCCGTGGGCAGCGCTGCCAGAAATGGTGCGACCGCCTCGCGGGGCAGTTCCAGGAGCAGGCTCAGGTGAAAACTGGGGGGTAAATATGCGCCGTCCAGCGCCCAACGCGGGCCGTCATGGGTATCGTGTCGTGTCAGATTCATCGTTATCCCTCCAATCTATGTTATCGGGCCTATTATCCTTGCGCTTTGCGAAATCTGCAAATCGACAAAATCAAAACGCGCCACAGTTTGGTCGGTGGCGCGCTCGAAGAAATCAGTAGGCATATACCGGCATACATCAGATGGCGAACATACTGGCAGGGATCAAGGGTGATGGCTTGATGTCTTCGGCGTCAAATCGTTGACATGATATACAACTGGGAGTATGATGACTATAGGCTAGAGCAAGGAAGTCAGGAGTCGCTGCACCCGGTAGCGGCTCAAATGTAGTGTCTGAACACTGAAAGGAGCAACAGTAATGGAGCTGCAAGAGTGTATCAAATTCGCTAATACCTACCCGGTGTGTTTCATCGCTACCGTGGATGGCGACCAGCCGCGTGTGCGCACCGTTATGCATGTGTCTGCCGATGAAAGTGGTTTCTACTACGCCCTGCTTTCCATGAAGCATGTGTCGCGGCAACTCAAGGCTAACCCCAAAATGGAAGTGTGTTACTATAATAACCCGCCCGGCTTGGGAGAAGCCCGGCAGATGCGCGTCGCCGGCGTGGCCGAGTTACTCAACGACCCGGCGCTGATCAAGAAAGTAGCCCATGATAGAGCCTTCCTGGAGCCGATTCTTGGGCAGCCCCTGGAGCCTGTCAGCGAAATCTGGCGCATCAGCCATGGCGACGTGCACTTCTGGACGATGGCTGATGCTGGCAAGGAGCTGCAACTGGAACATCTCAAGTTTTAGTTTGCGTAAGCTTCTTCAAAATACTGCGCCTCTCGAGCGCCAGCAGTGTCTCTGCACACTCCCGTAGCCTGTTCGTATGCATGGGACGGTAGTGGCGCGCTTCAACTTTGCTTTTGATCGCATCGTCGTACACGGTGGTGAAGCCCGGTCTCTCAGTCGGTCTGCTGGCGAGATCTTGCCTGCCGATTATTACGGCAGTTTGTGCATAAATCGGGTACATAATCCCAGTTGACGTTGTAGCGGATGGTCGTTCCGCACCTGACGCAACGTTTCTCTTTCCATTCAGCCTTTTTCTTGTCGCGGCAGTTCTTGCACAAATCGGGAACGCGCTCCCAGTGCACGTTGTAACGGATGATTGCCCCGCAATTCGCACAGCGTCTCTCCTTCCATTCGGCTTTCTGCTTTTCAAAACAGCTTGTGCACAGATCGGGAACGTAGTCCCAGTTCACGTTATAGCGAATGATTGTTCCGCAGTTGGTGCAACGTTTCTCTTTCCATTCGGCCTGCTTCTTATCGAGACACTTCCGGCACAAATCTGGAATGTAGTTCCAGTCGGTGCGATACCTGATCGTCACGCCACATTGCGAGCAGCGGGTCTCTTTCCAGGTTATGTCTGTTTCTGTGAATGTCGATTTGGTCATACCCTTTCCTGCTGTCTTAACCTTGACACGATCGGCTCGACATCGTACACACACCCGCCCCACGTGCCGCCGCTGACCTGTTGCAGCGCGGCTCACAAGCGGGTGTTGTCGGGCCGGTTCATAGTTTTTTGCGCATATAGACACACTCGAATGTCTTACCGCCGATGTCGCCAACCGTGTGCTCGAATATTTCAAAGCCTGCCTTTTCGTAGGCTTTGATCGCTCGTTGGTTGAATATTGCCACACCCAGACGTACATAATCCCCTTGATAGTTGTACCGTCTGACGGCATAGTCGGCGCACGCTGTCACGAAAGCAGCGCCGTGTCCTTGTCCTAGCAGGTCGGGCCGTAGTCCAAAACCGATCCACAATTCGCACTGATTGATCAGCGTGGTGTCCCCGAAGTCATGGTACTCGGTATAATCTCCATGCGCGTCGAAGAACTCGATGGAAAGTTCTCCAATCAGGTCGCCTTCCTGGTTGAGCACCGCAAATATTCCAGTCCCCCAGCCCTCCGCATCCAGCATATGTTCGGCTTCGTTGGCGTAGTTGTAGATGGCGTATTCATTCTCATACTCCCAGGTTTGGACAATCGTGGCGGCATACACTTGGGTCATGGGAACAAAAGTGTAGTTCATCGTGACCTACCACAGCGTATGTGATCAATAATCGCTTCCACGTCATATACGCATCCGCCCCATGTCCCGCCGCTGACTTGTTGCAGCGCGGCCCACAATCGGGTGTCATCCGGCAAACCTGGATCGGGCGCGAGGTCGGGGTGGGGCGGACGGGCATCCAGCACGCGCGCACCCTCTTCCGGGGAATAGCGCAAACCGCCGTGGCGGTCTCCGTCGTGGCCCACCAGGTTGACGCTGCCGCGCAAGTTCACACGGTCGATGACGATCTCGATCAAGTCGCCCTCCTGCACGCGCCCCAGAGGGCCGCCTGCGAGGGCCTCTGGGCCGACGTGACCGATGCACGCGCCCGTGCTCACGCCGCTGAAGCGCGCGTCGGTGATCAGCGCCACCTCCTTGCCCCACGAGATGTGCTTCAGCGCCGACGTGAGTTGATACGTCTCCTCCATCCCGCAGCCGAGTGGCCCGCGCCCGATGAGGACGATCACGTCGCCGGGCTGCACGGGATTCGCCGTCTGTCCCTTAATCGCCGCAATCGCCGCGCGTTCCGTGGTGAACACCTGCGCCGGGCCAGTTTTGCGGTAGACACCGTCTGCATCCACCACGCTTGGATCGATTGCCGTGCTCTTGACGACGGACCCTTCCGGCGCGAGATTCCCGGTGGGAAAGGTGAGGGTGCTGGTGATCCCGCGCGCTTTGGCTTGCTCTGGGGAGAAGATGACCGTATCCGGGTCAACGCCGTCTTCCGTGAACAGCCGATCGCGCAGGCGGCGGCGACGCTCGGAGCGTTCCCACACATCCAGTGATTCGCCGAGCGGTTGTCCCTGCACCGTGAGGACGTCGAGGCGCAGCAGGTCCAGGTCTCGCAGGTGCAGCATCACCTCCGGGGCGCCGCCCGCCAGGTAGACACGCACCGTCGGATGGCCGACTGGGCCGTTGGGCAGCACGTCCACCAGCCGGGGCGTGGCGCGGTTGACGCGATCCCAATCCGCGACGGTGGGCCGCGCCAGACCGGCGGCGTGAGCCACGGCAGGCAAGTGTAAAAGCATGTTCGTGCTCCCGCCGAACGCCGCGTAGACGACCATCGCGTTGTGCAGCGCGTTCTCGGTGACGATGTCACGCATCGTCACGCCGGCCTCCGCCAGCTTCACCAGCGCCTCCGCCGAGCGCCGGGCGACGTCGAGCCAGAGTGGCTGTCCGGAGGGGGCCAGCGCCGAATGGACGAGCGCCATCCCCAATGCCTCGCTCACTACCTGGCTGGTCGCCGCCGTGCCGAGAAACTGGCAGCCGCCGCCGGGCGACGCGCAGGCCCGGCAGCCGAGCGCGGCGGCCTCTTCCAGCGTGATCTCGCCCTGGGCGAAGCGCGCGCTGAGCGTTTGCACCTTGCCCAGGTCCTCGCCCACCGTGGGCTGCAAGGTGACGCCGCCGGGCACGAGCACGCACGCGCCGTCGCGTTGCGCGGCGAGCGCCATCATCATCGCCGGCATGGCCTTGTCGCACGTGGCGACGCCCAACACGCCGCGCCGCGTCGGCAGCGAGCGGATGAGTCGGCGCAGCACAATCGCGGCGTCATTGCGATAGGCCAGGCTGTCCATCATCCCCGGCGTACCTTGCGTGCGTCCATCGCAGGGATCGGTCAGGTATCCGGCGAACGGAATCGCGCCACGTGCGGTGAACGTCTCAGCGGCGGCGCGCATCAGCCTGTCAGTTTCCCAGTGTCCGGAGTGGAGACCCAGTGCCAGCGGGGTGCCATCCTCCGCGCGCATCCCACCGGCGATGCCGAGGATGAGGTATTCTGGACGGCGCAGTTGGTCGGGCGGCCAACCCATTCCGGCGTCCATCGTCAGCCCGAAGAGGTCGCCGCTGGTGACATTGCGCAGATAATCGGCGTCTAGCGGGAGCGCACCCTGTGGCCCTGGGGCGTGCGTCTGTGCGTCGTAAAAGCGGCTGTCTGCCGCCTCGATAGAAACCGGTTTGGGAATGCATTTTGTGTTCATAAGTCCTCCAATAGTCCCAACGGATTTTGACGGATCCAATGGAATTATGTCCACTAGAGTTCGCTCACTCCGTTGAGAAAATCTGCGACCGCGTGCAAGACCTGTTCGAGTGCCTTGAGCGAATGGAACACGTCGTTGTTGACGCTCATGCCGTGGTTCGCGCCTTCGATAATGGCGAATCGGCGGGTAGCCGTCTCGCCGATGGCTGCCAGGAGACCGGGATCGTAGAACGAGTCGGCGGTGCCAATAACAACGAGCGATGGGCCGGGAAAAGCGGCGATCTGTTCGCGCACGGCTGGATTCGTCAGTACCGGCGTCAGCCACAGCGCGGATGTGTGTACAGGGAGTGTTTGCGTGGTAAGGAGGTGTGCCATCGCCAGCGTGCCCAGGGATTTGCCGGCGAGGGTAAGGCGTGTGTACGGGCGCTGTGCGACGAGCGCGCGATAGGCCGCGTCGCTGTCCGCTGCCAGCCACTGGTGTTGCACGGTCTTGTCCAATCCGCGAAAGGCATCAATGTAGTTGTAGTTGACTTGCAGCACGTCGGCACCTTGTGCCAACAGCAACTCGCCGATGTAGTACAGTAGCGGCATCTGTGCTGTGTAACCCAGACCTGGCAGGATGATGGCCGCATGTGACGTTTCATCCTGCTGTCGGATGAAGGTGTTGGGCACGGGTTTATGCTCGTATCCAGTGATGGTTAGGGCGTCCCAGGTGTACATCATTCTCACTCCTTCCTCAAACGTCATTGGCAGGTGAATGAGTTATACCCACGATAGCGAATAGGTCAACCTGCCGAGCTTTGTTGACTGTAACGCAGATAGGAATATTATCGAAATCTATTGTGCTTGGCGCGCTTCATTTATCTGGGGGGAGGTGCTCTTATGGTACGTTCATCAACTTCGTTTTGGGATAGCGTTCGCCGACTGCCGCGCAACGTCTGGGCGGTGAGCCTGACCAGTTTTTTTATGGATATTTCCAGCGAGATGGTCATCAATTTGCTGCCGCTGTTTTTGTCGAACGTGTTGGGTGTCAAGACCAACATCATCGGGCTGATCGAGGGCATCGCCGAGGCGACCGCGAGTATCCTCAAGGTGTTTTCCGGCTGGCTTTCGGACAAACTACGCGCGCGGAAGTGGCTGGCGGTGGCTGGTTACGGGATTTCGGCGCTTGCCAAGCCGTTCTTCTATATCGCCAACACGTGGGGGCTGGTGGCGGGCGTGCGCTGGGCGGATCGCGTTGGCAAGGGCGTGCGCACTGCGCCGCGCGACGCGCTCGTGGCCGACAGCATCGATGAATCGCAGCGCGGACTGGCCTTTGGTTTTCATCGCGCGGCGGATACGGCTGGGGCGGTTCTAGGCTTGATCATCGCCCTGTTGGTGGTGTGGTTCGCGCAGCAAAATTCCGGGGAGTTGACCCGTTCGACTTTCCAAGTGGTCGTGCTCATCAGTCTGATCCCGGCCGCACTGGCTGTAATTGCACTCGCCGTCGGCACACAGGAAGTGGCTGTGACCAAAGTGCGCGAGTTGCCGCGCATCTCATTCAAGGGATTGGGCAAGCCTTTCTTGCTCTTCATGGTGATTGTAAGTATCTTCGATCTCGGAAACTCGTCGGATGCCTTCTTGGTGCTGCGCGCGCAGGAGCGTGGACTGAGCATCATCGGCATTCTGGCGATGCTCGTCACGTTCAATGCGGTCTATACGTTGGTGAGCGCGCCGGCGGGCGCGTTCTCCGACAGGGTGGGGCGGCGTCGTGTCATCATCGGCGGGTGGCTGGTCTACGCGGCGATTTATCTGGGATTCGCCGTTGCTGGGAATGGCTGGCACATATGGGTGTTGTATGCCATCTACGGCGTTTACTACGGTCTGGCCTACGGCACGACGAAAGCGATGGTCGCCGACCTCGTGCCAGAGGCGTTACGCGGCACGGCTTACGGAACGTACAACGCTGTATTAGGCATCCTGGATTTCCCAGCGTCGCTCATTGCTGGAATCTTGTGGCAAGGTCTCGGGAGTTGGGGCGGTTTTGGGGCTTCGGCACCGTTCTTTTTCGGCGCGGCGCTGTCGCTGATCGCGGCGGTGTTGATGGCCGTGTGGAGACCGAAGAAACTGGCGTCGGCGTGATCATGTGATGTGGCGGGAGACCATCCCCGCCACATCACGTTACTGAATCCGGGCCAGCAAAGCTTCCCATTCCGGCATCGTATGCAGAGTCTCAAATTCCTTGCCGGTGATCAGAGGTTCGACATACGTCCAGCCTTTGTCGATCGCGTGGGAGAGATGTTCAAGGGCCTTCGCATGATCGCCGATTCCGGCTCGCGCGCGAGCCGCATCAAAATCGACGTAGCAGGGCAGGTCAGTGTTCAAGGCCAGACATTGTTCCAGCATCTCAACGGCGGCTTGATACCGGCCTGTCTGTAAATGAGCATATCCTGCCAGACTCAAATGCTCTACCTTATCAAACGCAAAGTAGTAGAACGTATAGTCGGATTGGCGTTCAAGCCCCAGCTTTTCTGCGGTGCGGATGGAGCCGAGGTTGTCCTCGGCGCAGGTCCAACTGATTTCAGCCAGGCCGTGTGATAGACCATATTCCAGTGCAGCACCGGTTGTAGCGACTGCCAAGCCGCGTCGTCGGTATGCGTCCACAGTGAATAGCCCCGCGTCTCCAATACCATCCACAACCGCATCGACCGTTGCCCAGGCAACGATGGCTGGGGCAGCCGGGTCTTCGTGGATTGCCACGAAACCGAAGTCTCGAAAGTCGGGGTGTGTGTTGTGACACCACCCTTCCCAGGTTTCCCGGATCTCATCGGGGACGCGCAGCTCCGAGCTGGAGAATACTGCCTCACTCATCTGTTGCACTGTGAATCCGGCAGGGAGATGGGCGCGCCAGTCGAACGTCGCTGTGTGGCAGACGTAATGCCGCCGTGTCACAGGCGCCGGCGGGTACGGTGCACAGATTGTGTCGATGGCGTTTTTCCAGTCCTCCGAATCGCACGTCAATGACAAGAACGAAACCGTCGAAGGCACAACACTCCGCTCGAAGATGGCTTGGTTTAGTGCGTGGTTGAATGCGGTATTATCGGCTTTACCCGCCAGGAAACACCACGAGTCTTCACAGCTCACGAACGCTGTCTTCGGGTGCTTACGGTTGTCCACAAACACCCGACCCGCACGTAGTCCTGCCAACACGGCAGTGCAAAATGGCTGAAAGCGTAGACCTGCAAACAGCGGGCGGACACTCTTGAACTGGTCTGACTGCATTTCGTATAGCATACGACCTCCATTTGATTTGATGAATGTCTAATAAGATTATATCTTATATTTTGAAAATAGTCAATATGGAAACATAAAATCAATTCGATGATTCTGTGGATTTTCTGCTAGACTGATAAGCAAGACGCCCGATGAAGGATCGGGCGTCGAGTGGAGTTGTTTCGCGTTTTGGCAAGACGTGTGGAGGAGACGATGTTACGTGAGGTGCACCGGTCGTGAGACGAGGATGCCGTCTTCGCGCTGGACGAGGATGGCGAAATCACAGGCGTCGATGTGCAGGCCAATTTCACCGTCATTGGGATAGCCGTCGTGATGCTCCTTGAGATACCATGCGTAGGTGTTCCCCGTGCGCACCAGGGCTTTGATGGCCTCTTTGTCCGGCTGGCGGCCTTCGAGTCGATTGAGCAGGTAGTAGGCGCACAGTTCGTCTTCGTCGGTGCGCTGTTCCCAGGCCCCCATCGCCACGATGGAGACGACGTCGGGCGCGTCGCGTAGCACGGCCTGGACGGTGGCTTCGGCGGTCAGGAACGAGGCCGCGTAGAGCCGGTCAGCGCCAGGTGCGGCGGCGCACAGCCCGACGACGCCCGCGCTGGTGCGCTGGATGGGCGTCTTCCCGCGTACATCATGCAGGTAGAAATTGCGCGGTGAGTTGTCGAAGTCGAAGCCGGTTTCCTCGTAGGTCATCATATCGCTGACCTCGCCCATCGTGAAGTCGCCGCGCCCTTCTGCCTTCCAGCGGAGCGCCTCGTCGTGATCGTCGGTGAGGAGGATCTTTGCCGCGCCCTGGGCGAAGGCCACGGCCTGGCAGGTGAAGGCGCGATACACGTCGATGACTAGCACGGTACCGGATGCGCGTCGTGCTCCCTCTAAACAACTGAGCCGTCGAATTTCCATGGGTTTTCGTTAAGCCTCTTTTGTTCCAGGATAATTCCGCAAGTCTGTGATGCCCATCGCAATCTCATCACGCGCGAGGTTTCCAGCGATGAGTGTCTCGTCATCTAGCTGCTGCAGCCGTTCGTAGAACATATCCCCGATAGCGACGATGTCCGCTGTTGTTTTAGAATCGTCGGCGACGACGTCGAGCATCTCGAAAAGCACATCCTCCGCTCGCGCATACGCCCCGATTTTCTCGAAGTAGAGCATGATTGCATGTTGTGCTTCGAGGGGGAGTATTTCCGAATCGATTTTGGCCAGCACATCCTCAACGGGCGGCGCGTAGTTCGGCAGACTGACGTGGTCATCGGTGAGGATCAATTCGAGTAAAAGGTGCAGCGCCTGGGTGTAACAAGCGGAACTCTTCTCCGTTTGTTCTTGCATCGCATTGATGTCGCCAGCCTGATCCAACAACGCGGCGGCAAATAGCACTTTCTCGCGCCCCACCATCGCGGTCTCGGCGATGGTCAGGCGGCGGAAAAGCTCAGCCGGGGAGAGGCGTAGCAGTTTGTCGAGGTCCAGATCGAGCAGCGTGTTAAAGGCTTCTTCAATGGTCTCTTCGGCTGCGCGATACTCCTCGCGTTTTTTCAACCCCAGAACCATCGCGAGTACGCGCGCAAACTGGGACAATTGCTGTACGAGCCAGTCTGTTTGCATTTATCTCTCTTTCGACAAGATTGACAGGATTCACAGGATTGTTTACCCTGTCAATCCTGTCAGAAGTTCCAATCTAAATCCACTTGAGGATGACGCCGAAGACGAGCGCGCACAGCAGATTAACGGCGAAGATACTGCCAACGGTGATGGCCTTGCTCTTGATGGTCTTCATATCGTGCACCCAGTACGAGACGAGGAAGAAGTGGAAATACCCGCCCAGGAAGATGGTCAGCGGCATACGGGCGCTCCACCACGGAAAATCCCACGTGAGCGCGCCGAGGGCGTTGAGAATCACTTCGACGAAGACGCAGAACGCGGCGTTGACGACGGCGAAGAAGAGGCGGTTGGGGATGCCGAGGATCTTCATCTTCTTGTCCTTTGGCAGCATTTTCCCAAAGGCAACGCCGGCAACGGCGAACATAAAGCAGATTTCGATGTTCAGCCCGATGAGAATGAGGTACGCGGTCTTGCCCGGCGCGCCCCAGACCGGCGCGTAGTTGTTGAAGTGGAAAACGAGGGCGTTCCAGATCTCGTTGAACCAGTCCATGCCCCAGAACGCCAACCCGGCGAAGACCAAGTCCCAGTTGCGCCGCTCCACTTCAACGGCGTAGACGTACACCACGAAGGCGAAAAGGGTGATCAGATACCACTGGAAAAGACTCCCGTCACGTAAAATGGCTAAAGCTGCGGCTGCGGATTCGGTTGGCATAAGCTCCTCCTAGATGCGATTGGCGAATTTCAGATGAAACGTAAGATCGTCCTGTTCGATCAAATAGGTCAACCCGGTGTTGCTGTGCTGGATGTGCCCGTCCGGCTCGAGACCGAGGAATAGTTCTACTAACCGACCTCCGGCAAATTCGTGTCCGACCACCAGAACGGTGTCCGGGCGCCCGCTGTGCCAGCGCAAGAGGCTTCTGTAGACGTCGTGCACGCGTGCGCGACCTTCCTGGTACGTCTCGTCGGTAGGCGGCAAATCCTGGTGCCCGTCCAGGAGGTCGAAGTGGGTGCTTGCGCCTGGCGGCATCACGTATTTCGTTGGTGGCGCAGTGCGCAGTGGCGCAGGTGTTGTGTGATTGCGGTGCCAGCACGCCTCCTGCAGGGCAGGCCAAAGTTTGGCGCGTATGCTGTGGTTCTGGAGATAGGGAACAATTGTCTGCATCGCGCGGGTGGCGGTGCTGACGTAGATACAATCGAAGTGGATGTCTGCGAGCCGCTCGATGAGTTGCTCTGCTTGTTGCCAGCCGTTGGATGAAAGCTGATCGTGGGCCGGGGTGCTGTAGTCGTCGGTCATATTCCCCATCGATTGCCCGTGTCGGACGAAGTAGAAGTGCATTGGTTATTAATCCTCGTTGCGGAGTCTATGCAGGAAGTCGACGCGCCGCATGGTTTTGAGCGTGTTCAGGAATTGGTTGGCGTCGGCGACCCACTGCCGCGCTTCGTCATGTTTACTGGTCAGTCCCAGAGTGCGCTCGCCTGGCGGGTAGTGGACGTCGAGCAGCACCTCGGTCTTTCCACTCTCGGCATCGGGGCACGTGGTGAAGGCTTTGATGTCGTGGATCAGGACGTTGACGCTGCGCACGCGATGGGCGGTTTCCGGTTCCGGCAGCCAGTATTGCGCGATCGGATGGCGTGTCAGTCTGAAGGCCGCAGTGTCTTTGAGACCCTCCCAGCGAACCAGCAGCCCGGCCAGGATGTCGCTGCCGTCTTGATCGTAATCCCATTGCCATCCAAACCGGACAATGGTTGGACGAGCCGTGTCAATGGTCGGCGGGTTTTTCCAGGTATCGAGACGTTGCGGGCGGATGAAATATGGATATCGGCGGCCCTCGAGTTCACTATAGGGGAATTCGGTCACGGCACGGGTACGCAGGGGCAGATCGGGTTCGCTACCGTCGATCCAGTGCAGCCGGCCGGACTGTACCCAACGACGCAGGTCCCACCATGATTCACGGCCATCCGGCAGCTCCCAGAACATCGGCGGCGTGCGTGGGTCACGGAAAAAGGTATTGTAGGCGCGTACAACTTCGCGGGTGTTGCCTGGGTTTTCGGAGAAGTAGGTGACGATGAAGACGTTATGGGCCGGTTCAAAGCGTGTCCCGGTCGGGCGACAAACCGGTAGTGCGTGAAGGACGGCGTGACAGTAAAAGTCCTCTTCCTTCAGGATGTAGTCGATGGCGTGGGGGACCGGAAACGGACCTGGCTTGAGCAAATAGCCGATGACGTGGGGGACTTCCGGCCCTTTGATACTGCCGTAGATTTCGCCGGATTGTATGCCGCGCAGGTTGAGGAAGCGTTGCACCAGGGCAAAGTGTTCACAGTGCCGCACCACCGCGTGGTGCCCGAAGATCGATGTCCCGTTGAGGAGATTCATCCCCGGCCACTCCCGCAGCGAGTACGTGTCGAGCCGTTCGATGTTTTCCGCGCCACAAAGCGGACAGCGCGCAATCACGTATGCGGGCAGCGCTGCATAGTATACTTCGGCGTGTCGTCCCATACGTCCGCCCAGGGCGTTGTATTCGGATACGCTTAAGTCTAGTTGTAGCAGATGTCGGTTAAACATGGCTCATCAATTCCCGCCATGTTAGCACATAACGGAAGAGCATCAAATTCCTGAAGACGAGGATTTTTTGGCATTCTGGGCACGGGGGTGGGGGATTTCGACGTTGATCGACAGTCCGCCGGTGGGGAGGTTTTGGAGTTGCAGTTTGCCGCCGAGCAGCGCCACACGCTCGCTGATGCCGAGCAGACCGTAATGGCTGCTTGCGGCCAGCGCTGCGAGGTCGGCATCTTCGTCTAGCCCTCTGCCGTTATCGCTGACCGTGATCTGCAATGTGCGCGGGGAGGTGTGTTTGAGGCTGACGGTAGCTTGAGTCGCCCGAGCGTGCTGCTGGACATTGTTCAATCCTTCTTGGACGATGCGGAAGACGGAAAGCTCGGTGGCTTCGGGGAGCCGCCGCAAATCCGGCGCAATCTCCAGGGTCAACTCGATATTGTGACGCTCGGCCCACTGTTGAGCATGTGAGCGGACGGCCGCCCCCAGCCCCAAGCTATCGAGGGATGGCGGGCGCAGATTGTTACAAATCCGCCGCAGGTCGCCGATCAATCGTCTGACGTCTTCTTGCATCAGGGTTAAGCCGGGTACGAGGTCTTCGGCAGAGGGTTGGCCGGCCAGCATTTCCTCAATTTGATAGCCGATGCCCAGCAAATCCTGAATAGCTTGATCGTGCAATTCGCGCGCCAGATGCTTGCGTTCGTCCTCGCGTTCCAACAATAAGCGCCGCTGTGCGTCTTGCAGAGCGGCGTTGGCCTGATCTAGCGCGGCGACTTGACGGGATAGTTGGTCAAGCAATTCGCGATTGAGGGTGTCCTGTGCAGCCAAGTCGCGTTGGAGGAGCATCTGGTTGTGTTGTAGGGTCTCGGCCTGCTCACGAGCACGGTAGTAGCTGTCGAGCGCCCAGATCAGCGGTGTGACCTGTTCGGGCGGCGGCGTTCCCACCATCAGCGCGACGATTTCTTCTTGCGTGGTCTCATCGGTGCGGCGCTCGGCGACTTTGCGTCCTTTGTTGAGGACAATGAGGCGGTCGGTGGCGGCAAAGAGATTGCCCAGGTTATCGCTGCAGATCAACACGGCGCTGCCACGCTCTTGCCAGCGATGGACCAGGGTAAGTAGCCGATTTTGGAGTGTGAAACTCAATCCCATCAATGGCCCGTCGATGACCACCAGCCGGCCTGGCCCCACCAACGCGCGAGCGATAGCGACGACTTGCCGTTCTTCACCGGAGAGATTGGCGGCCTTCTCTTGGAGTGAGTCGAAGCGCACGCCCAACTCGTCGAAAATGCGCTGTGATTGTGCATGCATCTCTCTGCAGTCAGCCCAGCGCATACTGTGTTTGAACAGCCCCCCGGTGATCTCGCGACCCAGGAAGACGTTGGCCGTGATGTCGAGTTGATCCACCAGTTCCGGTTTTTGATGGATCACCTCGATACCCAGTGCGCGTACCAGATAAGGGCGCAACCCACTATAGCGGCGACCTTCGAAATAAAGGTCGCCGCTGGTGGGTTCGTACAGCCCGGCGATGATCTTCGCCAGCACCGATTTCCCTGCTCCGCTGCTACCGGCGACGCCGACAATCTCGCCTGGCACAATATCCAGGTTGACGTTTTCCAGCGCCCACAAATCGCTGAAAGATCGAGAAACGTTGATTACCCTGAGCAGCGGGTCCATAGCACGTTATCAAATCCCATACCATGCACAAATGTGCAGGCGTGTTGACAAAACGTTCGATTAACGGTTTTTCTTGAAATAGACGTCGGTATAGACAGCCAAAATCAGCACAATACCTTTGACCACATATTGCCAGGACGAGGGGACGTTCAGGATTTGCAGGCCGTTGGTGAGACTTGCCATAATCAACGCGCCGATCATCGCCCCAAAGACAGTCCCTTCGCCGCCGAGGGTGGAGGTGCCGCCCAATATACAACTGGCGATGGCGTCCAGTTCGTAGCCCTGACCTGCCGCGACGGTGCCGTAGCCGATGTAGGAAGCGAGGACGATACCGGATACACCACAGAGGAGGCCCATCACCACAAAAATGCTGAAGACGTTTCTCTTGATGTTGACACCAGAAAGTCGCGCTGCTTCGCGGTTGCCGCCGATGGCATACGCGTAGCGCCCAAAACGGGTGTTGTTCGAGACGTAAGCCATCACCACGGCCGAGAGCGCCAACAGCAGCACGGGAATCGACACGCCGTTGAAAGAATTGACGATGATGACGTAGGCTACGATCAGCACAGAATACAGGGCTGTCCTGAGAATGTCCATGTATAGGGGCGAGAGTTCGAATCCGTAACGCCGTTTCTTCTGGCGGCTGTTGAACATTGCATAAAACAATAGCACAATCACCCCGATTGCAACAATCCAACCTTGGGTTGGCTTCAAGTATCCCTGTCCAATCCACGAAAAAAGAGGTTGGTTGGCCGGGATGGTCTTGCCCTGGGTCACAATCAGAATGCCACCGTTGAATGCCCATTGGGCGCCAAGTGTAACGATGAAAGACGGTACGGCAAGATACGAAACAATGTAACCTTGAATCGCGCCGATGAGCGTGCCAATCCCCAGACCCACGACGACCGAAAGGATTGTGGTCAGCAGTGGCTGATCAGGCAAAATCATGTTCCAGATATCTGCCTGGAATTGGGCGACAATGACTGATACGAACCCAGCCACTTTCCCCACAGACAGGTCTATGCCTCCGGTGACGATAACCAGCACCATCCCGACGGCCAGGAAGGACGTCACGGTCATTTGACGAATCAAGTTGGAGATGTTTTGCGCTGAGATATACAGGCCACCGGTCGCGATGGTGAAGAGGATCCATATGAAGATCATTGCGACAATGATGGCATACGTTTGAATATTGGTGCGGAACTGTTTGGCGAGATTGGCAACTATGCCTTGCGCCGAAACGTGATTGGAGGTTGTGTTCATAAGTTCACCTTCTTTGTCAGGATGTTGTTTCAAGCAACACCGGTAGCCAATGACATCACACGCTCTTGAGTCGCCTCGCTGATGTCCAGCATACCAGCAGAACGGCCTTCGTGCATAACCATAATCCGGTCGCTCATCCCCAGGACTTCTTCGAGGTCACTGGAGATCATAATGATCGCGATGCCTTGCGCCGTGAGGTCATTGATCAATTTGTAGATCTCGTATTTGGCGCCCACGTCGATCCCGCGTGTAGGGTCGTCCATGATCAGCACTTTGGGATTGGACATCAGCCATTTGGAGATAACGACCTTTTGCTGATTGCCGCCCGACAGAGTGTTGCACTGCACGTTCAGATGCGGTGCTTTGATGGACAGGCTTTGGGCAAACGTGCGACTGGCCTTCAATTCGGCGTTGTCGTCGATCTTATACCACGTCGCGAAGCGATCCAGATTGGGCAAGGAGATGTTCCGGAGGATGGATTGAATCAGCACTAGGCCATGGCGCTTGCGATCCTCAGGGACGAGGCTGAGGCCCTGCATCATCGCCTCGCGCGAGCTTTTGCTGCTAACGGCCTGCCCTTCCAGTTTCACCGCGCCCTGGGTGATTTTCCCATACTCGCCAAAGAGCGTCATCGCCAGCTCCGTGCGTCCAGACCCCATCAATCCAGCGATGCCCAGCACCTCGCCCTTGCGGAGGTCAAAGTTGACGCCCTTGAGTACTTCGCGGGAAGGCTCCTCGGGGTCGACGGCATGCAAGTCGTTGACTTCGAGTACGATTTCACCGGGCTGGCGGTTGCTCTCGGGGAAACGCTCCGTCATCTCGCGCCCCACCATGTAGCTGACGAGTTTCTCCACCGTCAGGTCCTGGGTGGGTTGGGTGGTGATGACACGCCCATCGCGCAATACGGTGACGGTATCAGTGATGGTGAAGAACTCATTCAACTTGTGGCTGATGTAGATGCAGGTCACCCCATGCTCTCTAAGTGTACGGAGGATGGTCATCAATTGCTCAATTTCAGTCTCGGCCAATGCGCTGGTCGGCTCGTCAAGGATGAGAATCCGGGCGTTTTCGGAGAGCGCCTTGGCGATTTCCGTCATTTGCATCTTACCGACGCCGAGGTTCTTGACGAGGGCTTGAGGGTGAATATCGAGCTTGTACTCGGTCAAAAGCCGCTGCGTGTCCGCATAGAGCTTGTCCCAGTTGATCGCTCCGCGTTCGAGTGGTTCCTTGCCCAGGAAGATGTTTTCGCCCACGGTGATGCCCGGCACCAGCGTGAGTTCCTGGTATACGATCGCAATGCCGGTTTCGATGGCTTGCCGGATAGCGCCCCTTTCCAGCTTCAGTTCCTGCCCTTCGATAAAGATTTGTCCCTCATACGTTCCCCACGGGTAGACGCCGGATAGGATTTTCATCAGCGTTGATTTGCCCGCGCCATTCTCTCCGCAAATGCCGTGGATCTCACCCCGTTTGATCTGGAGAGAGACATCGCGCAGGGCTACGACACCGGGAAATTGTTTGGTGACGTTTCGAAAATCAAGGATAATGTCATCGTTGCCGGGATTGATCGCGGTACTGCTGGCGTTAGTACTGGCAGCGATCACAGGATTGTCATCATTCATCGCGTACTCCTCACTGCGAGACTGTTTACAAAAACAACTGGCAAAATTTCTAAGGAAAGTGCCTCCTTATAGCAAGTGACACACGCCTTACTACAAGGAGGCACTATCGCTTACTGAATTGGATTACGTGCCTTCGTGCTTAGGGCTTCGGTGGACGTTGCGCGTCGGGGATGTCGCGATAAACGTCGTCGTAGGTCTGGAATCCGCTCTTGACTACCATATCATAAACGTTGTCCTTGTTGACCTGATAGACGGGCAGGAACTTGCAGGGCACATTGCCGGTCTTGGATGGATCATTGGTGAGTTCGGCCAGAGTGTACATCTCCAGCTCCGGTTTCTCACCCTTCAGCAGTTGGTCCACCAATTCGACGGCGAGAGGCGACAGATCACGGGTGTCTTTAAACACGGAGACGGTTTGCTCACCCTTGACGATGCTGTTGCAGCCATCAGCCGTCGCGTCCTGTCCCGAGATCGGGACTTTGCCGGCCAGACCTTGGGCCTTTAGCGCCTGGAGCGCACCCAGCGCGGTCCCGTCGTTGGAAGCGACTACAGCATCGATGTCATTGCCCACCGAGGTCAGGACGTTTTCCATGATCGTGAGGGCATTCTTGGGATCCCAGTTGTCCACCCACTGATCGGCAACGATCTCAATTTTCCCCGCGTCTACCAGCGGATCGAGGATTTCATCCTGACCTTGGCGAACGAGGATGGCGTTGTTGTCGGTGGGGCTACCACCCATTTTCATAACGCGGGCCGGGCCGTTGGCGGCCACGTCCCAATTGTCGATGTCGAGTGCGGTCACCACGCCCAAAGCCTCCTGGCGCCCAACTTCGACGTTGTTGAAGGAGATGTAGGCGGCGATGTCGGGGGACTTGATGAGGCGGTCGTAGGCAATAACGACCACGCCTTTCTTGGCGGCATTGGTGGCGGCCGTCGCGGCAGCGTCGCCGTCCTCAGCAATGATGATGAGGGCTTTGACACCCTGCGTGACCATGTTGTCGATCTGGTCATTTTGCAGCTTCACATCGTGGGCGGCTTCCTGGGAGATCACTTCATAGCCCTTTTCTTCCAGCAGCTTCGTCATCAAATCGTCTTCGATCTTCCAGCGTTCGGTGGCGAAGTCCGAGAATGACAGGCCGACTTTGACTTTGCCGCTGCCCTTGCAGCCAGCGAGGCTGGTCATGAGCATGGCCACTAAGAGAATGGCTGTTACCAATCGAAATTTACGAGACATTTCTATTCCCTCCTGATTTAGTGTGTTTGAATGATAAAAAACTATGTGGTGATAACTCTCTCTCTTTATTTCTGTGGAATTGAACCTCCTTGGCTAAATGTTTGGTTATGTGTTGTGTTGCATATAGCATAATGATACCATTGAAATTACATTTTTGCACACAAAAACGCATCTATTATACACAGGTGTGCTATTTCTCTATTGTCCCTTTCCCCTGCATCGTATCAGGAATATCCCCCAACCGCGTTAGGGGATTTCCCCCTGTTGAGGGATAGGGTATAATGGAGCCATGGCACCGATACGTGTTGTTTTGGCTGACGATCACACCATTGTGCGCGCGGGAATTCGCAATACGCTGGAAAACATCCCTGACCTCCAAGTGGTGGGGGAGGCGGGGGATGGACCGGAGTTGCTGGCCCAATTGCGCAACTTGCGCCCCGATTTAGCCTTGATTGACGTCACCATGCCGCAGTTCGACCCCATCGTAGCAGTGCGGCGCATCTGCGCTGACTATCCACAACTCAAAGTCCTCATCATCAGCGCCTATGATGATGTGGTCTATGTGCGCAGCCTGCTGACAGCCGGTGCACACGGCTATCACTTGAAGGATCAGCCGCTGCGCGATCTATCACTCGCAGTTGAGCGGGTGCTGCAGGGTGAGCGCTGGATCTCCAGTCCGCTGCTCGACAAGCTTGTGACCGGCCCCTTGCCCGCCGATCCGGCAGAGACGTTGAGCGCGCGCCAGCGGGATATTCTGGAACTGCTGCGGCAGGGTCGCTCCAATCAGGATATTGCTGCGACGTTAGGATTGAGCGCCAAGACCATCGAAAACCATCTGACGCGCCTCTACCGGCAACTCGGCGTGACTAACCGTTTGGAGGCCATCGCCCACGTCATGCAGCAACCGGAGCGCCTGGCGCTTTCCGGCGCGCAAGCCGCGCGCGATTGCGACGGCCCCGTGGCGAACACATCTTATATCAATTTGCTGTTGGTCGACGATAATGCCCGCTATCGCAATCGCCTACGCCAGATGGTGGCCCGCGCCCACCCGCAGGCCACCATCTATGAAGCTGACGGCAATCGCGCCGTCGTGCAGCTTGTCAAGCGTGTAACCATTCATCTGGCGCTGGTGGATGTCGTTCTGGGCGACGAAAGCGGCATCCAGTGTGCGCGCACGATGCATACACTCTCACCGGCCACGCGTATCGTCCTGATCAGCGCCTATCCCGATGCCGAATTCCATCGCAGCGGACTTGAGGCCGGCGCGTGCGCTTTCCTGGACAAAAAGAGCCTTGACATTCTCACCTTGCGCCAGATTATCGGTGACATCGCGGCGCTGTAATGCCGGTCTAGTTGCTATATGACCGCAACACCAGCGGCAAGTAGATCTTGCGGCCTCCGACTGTTGTGGACAGGATGTCGAAATCGCCCCAGGCGTTTGGCGCGCTGATATCGACCCGGTTTTCCAATACCCCCGAAGCGTCTGCTGCCACCGTTGTGGTGATGACGACGGTTCCCGTGTCTCCCGCGTCCAAGGTCGGAACGTTGTCCCACACATAGCGTTGACCGGTGTTGCTGGTGGGCGCCGGGTCGGCGGCTTCATAGATGACGCCTGTGGGCAGCGTGTCGGTGAGGACAATGTCGTCTGCTGCTATAGAGCCTTTGTTGCGGTAGGTCAGCGTGTAGATGAGTTGATCGCCTGGATAAACTTCAGCGACACTGCCGGTTTTCTCCACCTTCAGAATGATGCCCTCGGTGACGACTTGGGTAGGCCACAGCGCCTGTACTGATGTGTGCGTCAGCGCGTTCAACGAAGCGGTATTGGTGATGACTCCTGGGGTTGCTGGTGCGGTGGTGACGAGGGTGACTTCCCACATTGCGCCCGGCGCCAACGTTCCGACTGTCCATTTGAGCAAAGGTGGTGTTGTTGTTGCCGGTGTTACAGAGGCGCTCACCAATGTCACACCGGTAGGTAGCACATCAATCACTTCGACGTTGTTGTAAGCCACCGAGCCGGTGTTCCGGCAGCGCAGCGTGTATTCCAGCTCCCCTTCGATCAATGCGGCAACGTCGCCATCTTTGACTAAGGTCAGGTGGGTGGTGGCTGGCACGGTCGTGATCAGTAGAGAATCCGTTGCGGGCGTGACACCATCGGCCGTGACCAACACCTGGTTGTTCAGCGCGGCGTAACCCGACAATACGCGCACTTGCACGGTGATGTTGGAGAGTGCTGTCGTTGGTCCGACAGATGGCGCGGTGAAGAGCAGCATACCGTCGGCACTGGACACGGGCGCAGGCGACGCGGAAATGAACTGCACGCCGGCTGGCAGGAAGTCGTACAGCCGCACGTTGAAGGCCTGCGATCCCGCTGCGGTGTTGCCGTAGGAGACGGTGTAATTCACGGTGTCGCCGGGTTGCGGAGCGGTGTTATCGGCTGTTTTGTCGATGGTGAGCACCGGGTCGCCGATGGGGCTATCGAAGAGCAGCGGTTTCGGCAGTGCTGCGCCGGCCTCCGATGTTTGCGGCAGACCCAGGCCGATGAAGAACAGGAGTCCGACGATGGTGAAGCTGAAGACGGCGGTCCACTTCGTGGTGGCTACAGTGTGACTTGCATGTTCAGTTGACATCATACCTCCTCAATTTTAAGCTTATACGATAGACTAGACGATGGGCATTTTGTGCGCCAAATAGCGGCGCAAGGCAGCGCTGCGCGTGGTCGCCATCACGGCACAGGCTGTGACAACGGGGACAACGACGGCTGTGGGAAGTTGATCCAAAAACGCTTCCGGCTCCAGCCGTCCCTGAAACATCGACTCGGCGAATCCGAGCAGGCGTTGGCTATCCTGCATCCCCAGGTTGCGATAGATGAACAACGACATGGGCGAATGGCTCATATCAAAGCTGGATGCGCTGGCGCGACCATATGCTAACAGGCGGAAGATCGGCGAACCATCATCTTCCAGGCAAGAGGTTGCCGGCAACGGCAGGAAGTCCTCCATGCGCACGTAATCCTTACCGGCGGCGTCGATGTCGCCCATGAAAAGCGCCATTGGGGCGTCGCCGCCGGTCAGTTCGGCCAATGCCTCGAGGATGTCAGCAGTGAGCAACTTGACATCCAGATATTGACGTGCCGTGTGGACGTTTTGGTGCGCCAGTCTTACCATTTCGGTGTAAGCTTCCAGGGAGGGAGTGTCGTGGTAGCGGTTGAAAATCACATTCGGATCGAGGGAATTCAGAAACCTACTCATTTTTTGTAGTGCCTGGCGATAACTGCGAATGGTGTAGATACCTTTGAGCCGTAGCGAGGGATTCGCTTCGGGCAGCAGCAGCCATGTGCCATCCAAAAAGAGCGCCGTATCTTTCTCCGAGAAGCTCGCTACATCGCGGTTCGAAAGCTCGACGGCGAGTTCGACAGTGTGCATGATCTCTTCCGCGGTCATATCGTAGTTTTGAAGGGCATTGATGGCGGCTAGGCGACGTTCGAGCACCTCGGCGGGGCCTTCTCCCTGCGCATTGACGCCGCGAAAGGGGATGGTCGCTTCGATGCAGGCCGTAGCTTTGAGCAAATCCCGCGCACTGACGATCCCTTCGAGACTTTTATTCAGCGTCAAGGCACTGAGAAATTCATTCTGCCCACTGAGCGGGGGAAGTCGCTGCCCGGGCGCGAAGTCGAAGACCTCCAATGTGCGCGCGAAGGCAGCGTCGGTTGAATCAACGTGTGCTGTGAGAAATAACTGCCCATCATCTTCTCGCACATAGGGCGCGATAAGGCGGTGAATTTCGGGGATGAAACCTTCGTCTACCTGGTAGTAGACGATGTCGTGATACAAAGCCGCGAGCGCCTGGATTGGACTGAACGCATCAGAAAGTGAGAAGATGTGTTCTGGCGTGTGGAAATAGCGGGCCTGCGCGGTCATCGCCTTGTGGACCATGATCGCCAGTCCCTCCAACTGCAATAGTTCGATGTTGGCGTGCAGCCCTTCGAGTGTTTCTTTGAAAAGCTTGATCGTCTTTTGGATCGTCCCGATTTCTGTCGCCACGATTTCCACCGCCCCCTCAGGTACAATCTATTAAAATTGCGCGAGTTTGTCGCATAATCACATGCATAACGTCGACGCTCTTCCTCTGTTGGATGACGGGATGCAGATTCCCGATCACTCCTATTCTACACTAAATCGGCGCAAAATGCACAAGCGGGTGTGCCCCTTTCCCCCCGCTGCCGATTGCCCGCTTCGTTATCTGCGGTATACTGTATTTTTAACGTCCGCAGCCTCGGCGAGCGGGGAGGGGAGACAATGAAAGCAACAATACTAGAAGAAGCCCACAATCGCGTGGCATGGGAAATTCGCACCTCAATCCTGTGGATTGTGCTGGGGTTGTTTATTGGCGGATTGTGTGCTGCCGCATTCCTTGTTCTTGCGCCCCTGACCCCGCGTTGGGATCTGGCGGGCGTCATCATGACGTTGATCATAGGTGTGGCCGTCTTTCTTGCACTGACCACCCCGCTCGCCGAACGCGGCGAATTGGAGCGCACGTTGGACGGCGGGAGCCTGGTGCGGACTTGGCATTGGCTGTTCCTCGGCCGACGTCCCGCGTGGCAGGCCGAACTGGAGTCCGTCGTTGGTTTTCGCCCCGAGACACGCCTCTTCGAGGACACCGGTGAGCAGACCTACACGTTGGCGCGGTTGTGGGTGTTCCTCACGAATGCTGATCCTCTGCCTATAACGGACTGGCTCGATGCGCCCTTTGTCCAAACCTTGGGTGAATCGCTCGCCAAAGCCGGGCGCTGCACCTTCGAACCCGAATGAGCAGCAAGAGCAAGCTCTATCGTCTGGAAGGCGTCGTCCTGAACCGGCGCGACCATGGCGAAGCCGACCGTGTGGTGAGACTGCTCACCGCCGAGGGCAGCGTGGATTTGCTGGCCAAAGGTGTCCGCAAGCCCCGTTCGCGCAAGGCCGGCCACCTGGAGCTTTTTGCTAGGACGCAGGTATTGGTCTCGCGGGTGACGGGTTCGTGGGACATTGTCAGCCAGGCGGAGGTTGTGCAAGTGCGCGCGCATCTTCAAGAAGATTTCCGTCTGGGCACATACGCTCGCTACGTTGCCGAATTGGCGATCCGCTTTTTCGAGGGCGAGGCCGAGCCGCAGTTGTATGCGTTGGTGGATGACGTTCTATCTAGGCTGGACAGCGGCGTCGCTCCGGAATTGCTGACGCGCTGGTACGAACAGCAGTTGCTGGCGTTGGCGGGCTTTCGTCCGGAGTGGGGGACGTGTGTGGGCGAGCGCGCTGGCGACCTCTGTCACACGTCGTTGCGCCCCCGCGCCGACGATCAGCGGTCCTATGGCCTCGATCTGGAACGTGGCGGCGCGGTCTGTCACGAGTGTTTTGCAGCCGACACGCGCGAGCATACCGTGCGTCCGTTGTCGCCGAGCGCGCTTTCGTGGTTGCAGGCGTTGCAACACCGCAGCTTCGACGATGTGACGCAGTTCGCGTTGCCGGAGCGCACCGCCAAGGAGCTGGCGCAGGCGATGGAGCAGTACATCGCCTATCATCTGGAACGGCGACCGGCGGCGCTGCGATTGTTGCACGACAGTCGCGGGTAAGTTTTTGTCAACGGATTGAACGAATTTTAACGGATTTTTTCTGATTCCGTGTACTCTGTGTGTTCCGCGGTCAATCTTAGGGGGATAATGAATACAGAACCGTTTTTCGCACCTGATCAGTATGTCACCGCCGAATTCACTATTCGCAGCTACGTGCCCGGCGATGGGCCATTGCTGGCGGAGGCGGTCAATGCCTCGTATGAGCATCTGAGGCGCTTTATGCCGTGGGCCAAGCCCCACACTGAGGAAGTCGAGGCCGAACAAACCGTTCGGCGCTTTCGCGGTGAATATCTACTTTCCACAAATTTTGTCCTGGGCATTTTTTCGCCTGATGGCAAGCGGCTGCTGGGCGGATCCGGCTTTCACTTGCGCGAGGGCGAGCTGGACAACCGCGCCGCCGAAATCGGCATGTGGATCCGCGCCGATGCGGCGCACAGGGGTCTGGGCGCGCGCGTGCTGCGCGCGCTCCTCACGTGGGGCTTCTCCGAATGGCCCTGGGAACGCCTCACCTGGCGCTGCAATGAGGAAAACGTCGCCAGCCGCCGCACCGCCGAAAAGGCCGGGATGCAACTCGAAGGCCGCTTCCGCGGCAACATCCGCCTGCCCGACGGCACGCGCGAAACCACCCTCGCCTTTGCGGCACTGAAAAGTGAGTGGGGGAGTGGTAATCAGTAACTGGTAACTGGGAATCGGTGATTAGGCTCTACTCGCTCATTCGCTCATTCGCTGATTCTTTGATTCGCTGATTTGCACAGGAGGTCACAATGGACGTATTCGAAGCGATTCGCACCCGGCGCAGTGTGCGCGCGTTCACGGGGGAGGCGATCCCGCGTGAGGACTTGGAGAAAATCGTGGATGCCGGACGGCTCGCCGCGTCGGGCAGTAACAAGCAGCCGTGGGACTTCATCGTCGTCACCGATCATACGATAATCGAGCAGTTAGCGACCACTTCGCAGTGGATCGAGCAGGCCGGTGCGATGATTGCCGTGGTGATGGACCCGGAATCCCGCTGGTGGGTGGAGGACGGGGCCGCCGCCGTGCAGAACATGCTCCTCGCCGCCACCGCGCTTGGCTACGGCTCGTGCTGGCTCGAAGGCTACGTGTTGCGCAACGAGGACACCTTCAAGACCCTGCTCGGCGTTCCGGTGGAGAAGCGGCTGATGGTATTAGTGCCAGTCGGTGTGCCGGTGGAGTGGCCCACGAAGGAGAAGAAATCCCTCGAAGAGGTCATCCACTGGGAGCGGTATTGAGATGAGAGCGCAGCGGATTCTCTTCCTCGGCAACAGTTATATCTATTGCAACGAGTTGCCCACGATGCTGGCACAGTTAGCGGCGGCGGGTGGCAAGGAGGTGGACGTGCATCAGGTCACAGCGGGCGGGGTGACGCTCGAATGGCACGCGCAGAATGAGGCCACCCTCGCAACATTGTGTGAAACGTGGGATGTCGTCGTGTTGCAAGAGCACAGCATCCGCCCGATTCAGGACACGCCGCAGATGTTCATGGCGGCAGCCGCCTTGCAGCCAATGATCGCCTCGACCGGTGCGCAGACGGTACTCTTTATGACATGGGCGCGTCAGCACTTCCCGGAGATGCAGGCCGGGCTGGCGCGCGTCTACACCACGCTCGCGCAGGAGATCGGCGCGCGCGTTGCACCTGTGGGCTTGGCGTGGGAAGCTGCGCTCGCCGCCGACCCGTCGCTGGCGCTGTACACCGAGGACAAGAGCCACCCCACGCCCCTCGGCTCCTACCTGGCGGCATGCGTCTTCTATGCGACGTTCTTCGGCGAAAGCCCCGTGGGCCTGCCTGCGAAGCTCACGACGACGGGCGGCGAAACACTGGTTGAGATACCGGAGGTGCAGGCGCGGCTGGCGCAGAGCGTGGCTTGGGAGGTTGTTCAAAAGCATAGTTAACCGCCTTCCTTAGGAAAAGAAGATGTTATGACAGAAATAGGCTACGGCTATGGAAGTGAATGGCACTTATTGCGTCATTTGGGTTATCATCGCGCCTATCTTTCTCGAAAGGTCATTGATGTTGTCCGTGTTCAGGGTGTTAAGTGGTTGGATTTCAACTTTTCCCCGAAAAATGTGCCATTGCAAGACGATAAAGAACTCGTTGGGTTGGAGTTTATTGAAGACGCTCAAGTCCAAGAAAAGTGGAAATCGTTTTGGCCGCAAACTGGTAATGCTCAGAATTGGGACGCGGTGGGTAAGGTTTATTTTGACGATACAGCCGAATGGCTATTGGTAGAAGCCAAAGGCCATATCGGAGAACTTGAAAGCAAGTGTGGCGCGACAAGTCGTGTGAGCAAGCAGGTCATCTATTCGGCTTTGGAAAAAACGAGCGAGGCATTTGGCAATCGTCAACAACAAATTGAAAACTGGCTCGCTCCCTATTACCAGTATGCAAACCGATTGGCTGTGTTGTACTTTTTGGTGCGTGAATGTTCACCTCCGGTGAATGCGCGTCTTCTGTTCATCTATTTTTACGGTGAAAACCGGGAAAATCTCAACTGTCCGCAAAACGAACAGGCATGGCTGCCGGAAATTGAGAAAATGATAGGCTGGTTAGGGATCGATAGACATAGCGAATTGGCGCAACGGGTTCATTACCTCTTTTTGCCTGTGAATCCCGTTGGTGTTGATATTCGTGCCAAATCAAAAGGATAAACATTGAACAAACGCCAAACCAACCGCCTCTTGGGCTGCCCGCCCGACGCGCGTTTGCTGATTCTCAACGCCGACGATTTCGGGATGTGCCACGCGGTCAACGCGGCGATTGTGCGCGTGCTGGAGGCGGGCATGGTCCGCTCCACGACCTTGATGGTGCCCTGCCCCTGGGCGCTGCACGCGATGCGTTTCCTGGCGCAGCATCCCGACATTTCCTTCGGCGTGCATCTCACCGTGATTTGCGATGGGATCGATTACCGTTGGGGGCCGGTGACGCCCAGAGAGAAGGCGCCGACCTTGAGCGATGAAGCCGGCTATTTCTACACCTTCGACTGGATGTCCAAGTTTTTCGCGCAGGTCAGCCTGGATGAACTGGAAATGGAATTCAGAGCGCAAATCGAAGTCGTACTGGCAGCCGGGCTGCAACCCACGCACCTGGATTGGCATTCGCTGCGCATCGGCCGCAAACCTGAAGTTTTCGATGTGATGCTGAGTCTGGCGCGAGAGTACGGACTGGCGCTGCGCGTCGCCGGACGAACCTGGATTGAAAAGGTGCAAGGCCTGGGTCTGCCCGCCAACGATCATGACTTTTTGGACAGCTATCTCCTTGATCCGCTCACCAAAGCTGCTCGTTACGCCGAGTTGTTACGCGTGTTACCCGCCGGGCTGAGCGAGTGGGCGATACACCCGGGTCTCGATACCCCAGAATTGCTGGCGATAGAACCCGGCGACAACCGTTCCCGCCAGGCGGACTTCGATTTCTGGACGTCGCAGCAGGCCAGAGACATCGTGGAAGAAGAGGGCATCCTCCTCCTCGATTATCGCGCCTTGCAGCAGTTTTGGTGCTAAAGTATAGCTCTTGCTTAACCTGCCTCCGGGACGGGGGCAGTGAGCGGTTGAGCGTTGGCGCGCACACAAAAATCCGTTACAATCCGTTGAATCCGTTGACATTATCTGAGGTGAATCACGTATGCTGACATTTCAAGAAGTCCTTCTCCGCTTACAACGCTACTGGGCTGACCAGGGCGCGCTGCTCTGGCTGCCGTATAGCGAAAAGGTCGGCGCGGGCACGATGAACCCGGCGACCTTCCTCCGCGTGCTGGGGCCGGAACCCTGGAACGTGGTCTACATCGAGCCGTCGTACCGACCCGACGACGGGCGCTACGCCGAAAATCCCAACCGGATGCAGATGCACACCCAGTTGCAGGTCATTCTCAAGCCCGATCCCGGCGACCCGCAGGAACGCTACCTCAAGAGCCTGGAAGCCATTGGCATCCGCCGCGAGGAGCACGACATCCGCTTCGTCGAGGATAACTGGGAAAGCCCGGCGCTCGGCGCGTGGGGCCTGGGGTGGGAGGTCTGGTTGGACGGGCAGGAGATCACACAGTACACGTACTTCCAGCAGGCCGGCGGCATCAACCTGGAAATTCCGTCTGTTGAGATGACCTACGGCCTAGAACGCATCGTGATGTACCTCCAAAACGTGCGCTCGGTGTGGGATATGGCCTGGGATGACAATCACACCTACGGCGAAATTCTGGCCGATCAGGAAGTGGACCATTGCCGCTACGAGTTCGAGTACGCCGATATCGACCGCGTGCAGGCGATGTATGACCTGTTCGAGAAAGAGGCGCTGCTCAACCTCAAACACGGGCTGGTCGTGCCCTCGCTCGACTACATCCTGCGCTGCTCGCACGCCTTCAACCTGCTCGACTCGCGCGGGACGGTGGGCGTCACCGAGCGCGCCGTCTTCTTCAAGCGGATGCGCGATTTGTCGCGGCAGGTCGCCGAAGCGTACCTGGCGCAGCGCGACCGGGCCGGCTTCCCGTGGGAAAAGCGCCCTGGACTGACCTCGGCCTCAGCCTCGCCGGGCGCGTTGATGCATCTGCCGCTGCAAGACAAGATGCCACCGACTGTGCAAACCGTCCCCGTTCAGGGATGCGCGCCGTTTCTCTTCGAACTGGGCATCGAAGAGCTGCCTGCCTCGCACCTCACCGGCGCGTTGGCGCAGTGGCGCGAACTGGTCTCCGCCGCCCTCGACGCGGCGAAATTGGAACATGGCGACGTTCACATCTGGGGTACGCCACGCCGTCTCGTGGTCTACGTGGCGGATATGGCGCTTCGGCAGGCCGACGAGACGCTGGAAATCAAAGGCCCGCCCGCCAGCGCCGCCTTCGACGCGGACGGAAATCCGACGCGCGCCGCGCAGGGCTTTGCTCGCTCCAAAGGCGTGGACGTGGCGGATTTGGTCGTCCGCGAGACGGAGGGTGGGGCGTATATTTTCGTCACCCAACACGTGCCCGGACGCTTTGCCGCCGATGTGCTGGCGGACCTCTTGCCCGACTGGATCGCCAGGCTGCGCTTCCCGCGCGCGATGCGTTGGAACGAAACCGGCGTCGCGTTCAGCCGGCCCATTCGCTGGCTGCTGGCGCTGTTGGGCGAGGACGAAGTCGCCTTCAGCTACGCCGGTTTGCAGAGCGGGCGCGTGACCCGTGGCCCGCGCCCGGCGGGATCGCCTGAAGTGGCGCTGGCTGCTGCGAGCGATTACCGGCCCACACTGGCCTCCTATGGCGTTATTGTCGATCAGGATGCGCGCCAGGCGGAGATTCTGCGCCAGGTGCAGGCGGTTGCGGCGGAGGTCGGCGGGCAAATCCCCGACGATCCGGCGCTGTTGGAGGAAGTCACCAACCTGGTCGAAGTCCCCACGGCGCTGCTCGGCGCGTTCGAGAAGCGCTATCTCACGCTGCCACAGGACGTGCTCATCGCCGTGATGAAGAAGCACCAGCGTTACTTCCCAGTGTTTGATGCGCGCGGACGCATTATGGCGCACTTCGTCGCCGTCCGTAACGGCGGCAGCGAGCACCTGGACCTCGTCCGCCAGGGCAACGAGGACGTCATCCGCGCGCGCTACGCCGACGCGGAGTTCTTCTACAACCAGGACTGCCGTAAGCCACTGGCGGAGTACCGTGACGGTTTGGCAAAACTGACCTTCCAAATGGACCTGGGGTCGATGTTGCAGAAATCCGAGCGGCTGGAGAAACTCGCGCCGTGGGTGGGCGAGCGGATGCACCTGTCCGCCGAGGATATGGACACGCTCAACCGCGCGGCGTATCTGGCGAAGGCTGACCTCGCCACGCACATGGTCGTGGAGATGACGAGCCTGCAAGGCATCATGGGCCGCGAATACGCCAAACGCTCCGGCGAACCGGCGACGGTCGCGCAGGCGATCTTCGAGCATTACCTGCCGCGTTCGGCGGGCGACAAGCTGCCGGAGAGCGCGCCGGGCGTCGCGCTGGCGCTGGCGGACCGGCTGGATAGCCTGGCGGGCCTGTTTGCTGTGGGTCTCGCGCCGACCGGGTCGGCGGATCCCTACGGCTTGCGCCGGGCCGCGGCCGGCGTTGTGCAAATCCTGCTAGAGCGCGGGTTGCCGTTCTCCACACGGGCAGGGCTGGCGGAAGCGGCGCTCGCGCTGCCGGTCGAAGCGTCTTCCGAAAGCCTCGCCGCTGCTGTGGACTTTATCGTCGGGCGGCTCCAGGTGATGTTGCGCGAAACCGGCCTGGCCTTCGACGTCGTCGAGGCGGCGCTGGCGGCGCGGGGTGAGAATCCCGTCCTGGCCCGCGAAGCTGCGCAACAGCTCACGACCTGGGTCGCCAAAGACGGTTGGAGCGTCCTGCTCGACAACTACGCGCGCTGCGTCCGCATCACCCGCGAGCAGCCGCGTTTCACGCTGGATGCGTCGCTGTTGCGCGAACCCGCCGAACAGGCGCTCTACAAGGCGCTGTCTACTGCTGAGGCCGCCATCAGCCCGGAAAGCGACGTAGACGGCTTCCTCACGGAGTTTACGCCGCTCGTACCGTTCATCCAGGCGTTCTTCGACGAGGTGTTGGTGATGGACAAGGACGTTGCCTTGCGTGAGGCGCGTCTGGCCTTGTTGCAGCGCATCGCGGGGCTGGCAGAGGGGATTGTGGATTTGAGTAAGCTAGAAGGGTTTTAGCGATCAGTGATTAGCCGTCAGCCAGAAAGTAAGTTGTGGAAAAACCGCCAGGGGTATTATACCCCTGGCGGTTTCATTTTCGATTACGAATCCTCACGAAGGGGTGGTTGTTCGGCGAGCAGGCGCGCGAGGAGTTGGGTTTGGGCGTCTGGGACAGGTGAAGCGTCGGCCGGCGGGGGTTCCGGCGGTGTTTCTTCGCGTAGCCATTCCTGAAGGGCACGTTCAGCCTCGTCATCGGGGAGATCGAGTGCCAGGAGCGTTTCGATTTCCGGCGGGACGGCTGCCTCTGGCTCCGGTATGGCGTCTTCCGGCGCGGGTGGCGTTTCGATGCCGAGCCATTCGAGCGTGTCCATATCGGCGAACGGATTGTCGCCGAGCGCGCGTGGTTGGGGCTGTTTTTCCGCGTCAGACATCGTTCATTACCCTTTCGACCAATTGTGTGTAGTCAACCGCACCGGGACTGTGAGGCGCGTATTCGTAGATGCTCTGCTGGTGACTCGACGCCTCGGCCAGCTTGACGTTGGCGCGGATGGGATCGGCGACTTTGCCCCGGAAGTACTGTTCGAGCAGTTGTAGCACATCGCGGTCTTTGCGCAGTCGCCCATAGTACATCGTTGGCACAACCAACGTCAGCCGTAGCTGGTGGTCGGGGATGCGCCCGATGCTTTTGAGCGTGTCGATGACCTGCCGGATCCCCACCATGGCAAGATAATCCGTTGAAACAGGGACGATGAGTTCGTTGGCATAGAGCAGCGCATTGTGCGTGAGCATGCTGATGCTGTGCGAGCAGTCGAGTAGGACGTAATCGTAGCCATTGACCGATTTCATCGTGTGGTAGAGGACGCGCCGGGCCACACGTTCGTCGGGGAACTTCCAGAGCTGTCCTTCGGTCCGTACCAACGCCTGGCTGCCCAGGATAAGATCGAGGTTCTCACGTGCGGAGACGATGCACTCCTCAGGCGCGGCGTAACCGAGCATCACGTCGGCGCTACCGCGCGGGTGCCGGACGCCCAGCCACGTCCCCAGACTGCCCTGTGGGTCCATGTCGATGCACAGCACGCGCGCACCACGCAGCGCCAGCCCCGCGCCCAGGTTGACGGTGGTCGTCGTCTTGCCCGTGCCGCCTTTGTAATTGAGGATGCTGATGATGCGTGTCATTTGTTGCGCTCGCAAACTCACAAGACCCAGTAGACTGCTTTTGCCGCCCACCATTGGCTGAAGGCTAAGCCTCCACTGGCATGGATTGTGCTGCATACATCTGTAAGCATATCACATTTTACGCCGGAGGACAATGCAAAAATGTTAAACCAGGCTACAAAAGTCGTGATGGTCTTGTGCTATGCATCCTTTGCCGCTTCTGCTATAATGGGTGAATCTGACTTTGTAGGGGCGTGCGTGGTCACGTTTGCGTTGGCGGTGAATCGGATTTCGTCGGATGTGACGGCGAACCTGGACGTGATGGTGCGTATGGCGAACGCTGCGGCTGATGCCGGGGCCGCTGTCGTACTGTTCCCGGAGGCGGCGCCGACCGGCCTGGTCAATAACGACGACCCCGCGCGCGATTTGCCGCTCGGTCAGTTGCTCCCCGGCCCGGCGACGCGGGCGCTCTCTGCCGTAGCGCAGGCGCGCAAGTTGTGGCTTGGTTTCGGGCTGCTGGAACGCGACGGCGCACTGTTGTACGACACGGCGGTGCTGCTGTCGCCTACGGGGGAGATTGCGCTCAAATACCGGCGCATCACGCCTGGCTGGCACGGACGGTATGCCGATCCGGCGGTGTACGCGCATGGAATCGATATCCACGGCGTCTGCACGCCGTGGGGCAGGGTGGCGTTCTTGCTGTGCGGCGATCTTTTCGATGATGATCTTGTACAGCGTGTGCGAACGTTGAACCCGGACTGGTTGCTGTTTCCTTTTGCGCGCGGCTTCGACGATGGAACCTGCGATCAAGCGCGATGGGAACGCGAAGAATTAGGTGCGTATGCTGCGCGTGTCCGAATGGCAGGTGTGACGACGCTGCTGGTGAACTATCTCGATGATGGTGATTTGGAAGATGACAATTCCTTCGGTGGCGCGTGGGTGATTTCTGGCGCGGGTGATGTGCTTGCGCAGAAATCGTTAGGGCAGGATGGACTGTTGTTGGTGACGATGCCGTTGTTGGCTGATGATAGGGTGACACTTTGATCAAATACCTGTTCTGGGATGCGGGTGGGACGTTGTTCGACACATATCCGGCGGTGGTGGAGGCATGCCGGGTGGCGTTGCGCGATTTTGGAGAAGAAGCCTCGCCGGAGTGGCTGAAGGCCTTGTTCAAACGCTCTACGTCCTTTGGTATTCGCACACTGGCGGATACGTTTTCTCTGGATGAGGATGCGTTTCGGCAGCATTTCGAGCGCGCCTATGACGCTATCGCCGAGCAGTACCAGCCACCGTTCTCTGGTGTTGAAGCGGTGTGCCGCTACGTCTGCGAGATTGGCGGGCGCAATTTTATTGTGACGCATCGCACGGAGGCTTCATTGCAGGCCTTGTTGGAAACCCACAATCTGGCGCGCTATTTCACCGATTATATTGCCAAGGAAGACCCGTACCCGCGCAAGCCCGATCCTGAGTCGTTGAACGCTTTGATCGCGCAGTACGCCCTTAACCGCGCTATGTGTCTTCTCATCGGCGACCGCGACCTGGACATCGTCGCCGGGCAGCGCGCCGGCATCCGTACGTGCTTTTTCGGCACCGATCCGCATGAGGCACGACCTGATTTGAAGATCGTGGACTATGCTGTCCTGTTGGATTGGTTGCGCGCTGAAAATGCCGATGCTTACAGCGACGCGTAACATCCGGCGCGTTTTCCTGTATAATGAGCTTTCTGATAGTTTAACGTTCTAAAGGTCCATTTCTAGGAGGCAAGTTGACTTTATGACGACGTATCCAACGTTCCCGGACTTCAAGCCGTTGACGCTTGAGGATCGCGAAGTATTGCATCGACGCTTGTGGCAGTACCAGCCGGACACTTCAGAATTGACGTTTATCAATTTGTTTATCTGGCGTGAATACTACAATTTTCGCTGGTCGATTGACGGAGAGTGTCTGTTGATTGTCGCCGACCGCGAGGAAGAGCCATTCGCGCTTCAGCCGGTTGGCCCGACGCCGCGCGACGCGGCAACGCGCGATTTGCTGTACTGGCTGCGTGACACACGTGGTGTGGCGTCGCCGTCGATCGAGCGCGCCGACCGGCGTCTCGCTGACGAGTTGCAGGGCTGTAAGGAGTTTGTCGTCGAGCCGGTGCGCGCCCACTTCGATTACATTTATCGCAGTGAGGATCTGGGTTCGCTCGCTGGGCGCAAGTACAGCAAGAAACGCAATCATGTCAACCAGTTTTTGCGTTCCTATGCCTACACCTATGCACCGATCACACCTTCGCTCACCGACGATTGTCTGGCACTAGCAGAAGTGTGGTGCGAGCAGCGGTTGTGCGAGGATGATATCAGCCTGCTCCACGAGTTCCGCGGTATCCGCGACGCGCTGGATCACTTTGACGCGCTGCGGCTTGAGGGTGGGGCCATACTCGTCGATGGGAAAGTGCAGGCGTTCTCCCTCGGCGAGCAGTTGAATGAAACCACGGCCGTCGTCCACATCGAAAAAGCGAACCCCGAGTTCAAAGGCATCTATCCGATGATCACGCAGCAGTTCTCTGAGCAGCGTTGGCAGGGAAGGGTCGATTTCATCAACCGCGAGCAGGACCTGGGCGATCCCGGTCTGCGCCAGGCGAAGGAATCCTATTTCCCGGACCACCTCGTAGAGAAGTTTAGTGTGCGGCTGGCGTAATGCGCTGTAAGGTGTTTTGATACTGTGGACGCGCGCTTACTGGACATTTTGCAACTGGCCCGTGATGAGCAGCGGGAAACTGCTCTGCTGCGCCTGCGTGAATATCTGAGATTGTATCCGCACGATGCCGACGCGTGGGTGGTACTCGGTGGATTAGCTCCGGATCAAAATATTGCACTCTCGGCACTGCGGCGCGCAGTGCAGCTGTCGCCGGAGAATGCGATGGCGCGTGATGCGTTGGTGGCGTTAGAAGCACAAACCATTGTGTCGATGCCGGAATTTCCCCCGATCCCCGAGCTTATCTCCTGGGAACTTCCCACTCGAGCCAGTGATGAGGCTCCGCTGCCAGAGTTTGCGGAGGACCCGGGGGTTGCCGGGCAGCCCGAGGATGTCGAGTCCTTCGAAGCGCCATGGGATACCGAACTGGCTGAAGAACCAGATGCTTCCTGGGAACCTGAATTGCAGCCGGCACTCGATGCTGTCTCGACGTTCGAGGAGGTGGCGCAGCCTGATACAGCCTGGGATGCGGATTTTCAGGTTGTGCGCGATGCGCGCGCAGTCGTGTGGCCGTTCGTTGTGCGTGGCGAAAAGACCCGCACGTTGGGCGCGTTATTGGATGAGAACCGGCTCACGCGCCAGGATTTGCTGTGGGCGGCGCTAGAGGCACGCAATGAGGACGTTCGCCAGGCAGCTCAGATCCTTCTGGAGACCACCCACCGTCTGACGGATGTAACAATGGCACTGGAGGACGCGCGTTTGATCGCCTGGCCTTTCCGCCGCTTGAACCGTCCGCTGGGCAAGTTAGTGGACGCGGGAACGGTGCGGGTGAAGGATTTGCGCCGCGCGGCCTGGTATGCGAAAGATGCGCGGTTGCGCGAGGCCGCCCGGGTGATGTTGCCGGTCGCGTTGGAGCGCCGCGAGGCCGAGAAACACAGACGCGCCGCGCAGAAAGAGCGCCAGCAAGCCGTCGAGCCGCCACCATCCGCGGAGCGGCAGCAGAGTGCTCCCGCAGCGTCTGTCCCCAAGGCATCGAAGCCGGAACGCGAGCGCAAGCCGGTCTGTGCGTCTGAAGATGCCTCGAAAGCCAACCGTACTGCTTCCGACGATCATATGGTGCGCCCGATGCCCGTCATCCAGGGATCGGACTATCTCGCCAACGAAGTGCAGCGTCGCTACCGGCAGAGCGCCATCATTGCCGCCATCGTGATGTTCCTTGTCCTGGCAGGACTTTTGGTCGTGTTGGCAATCATTGTGATGGAGGTTGTCAATCGAAAAGCGCCGGCCTTGTGGCTTTGGCCGCTTGTCCCGGCCTTGCTTCTGCCGCTCTTCTGGTTGAGCAACCGCTTCGTCGAATTGTGGCAAGAGGAACAGAACTTTCGCCGTGGGCAGCTTGGCGAAAGTGAGGTGGCGCGGCTGCTGCGTCTGGGTCTCGGCGGCGATTGGACGCTATTTCGCAATGTCAAATTACCGGGCAGCAAGGTGGATATCGATATGGTGTTGTTGGGGCCGCCGGGTGTGTTTGCCCTGGAGGTGAAGGCGTACACGGGCAATTTTCGGTATGCCAAACAGCATTTCTATCGTCGCTCGATGATGACCTGGCGGCGGATGCAGCACAACCCAGGCAAACAAGCACGCGCGGCGGGCGGCGTGTTGCATGCCTACATCACCAACACCTTGAACGAAGACGTGTGGGTCGAGCCGCGATTGGTGTGGGTGGGGCCGGGCGCGCTGAAGTTGGAGGAACCTGAGGTTTTCGTCTGGTTCGTCGAAAAAATGGATCAGGAGACCGAACGGCTGCGCGCACTTCCCCAGAAACTATCCCCTGAGAAGCGCGCCGCCCTCTCCGGCCTCTTGCGTGGTTTGTGCAGTACCTTGCGGTAGTGTCTTCTTGAAATGTGGGGGTGGGGATTTGGGGGCGGGCTGCGCCCGCCCCCAAATCCCCACTCTTCCTCTTTTATTTTGATGACATAACCACGGCTATCTTATCCGCCGATTCTTTTTATTGCCGCCTCCACAAACCCCCGGAAGAGGGGATGTGGGCGTTGCAGGCGCGATTTGAATTCCGGGTGGAACTGGCTGCCGAGCATCCACGGGTGATCGCGCAATTCGGCGATTTCGACCAGCCGGTTATCCGGCGATAGACCGCTGAAGATCATCCCCGCCTTTCCCAAAACCTCACGGTAGGCGTTGTTGAACTCGAAGCGATGCCGGTGACGCTCGTAGACTTCTTCCACACCGTATGCAGCACGTGCCTTTGTGCCCGGTTGTAATTCGCATGGATACCGCCCTAAACGCATTGTGCCACCCATATCGAGCAGGTCTTCCTGATCGGGCATCAGCGAGATGAGGGGGTGCTGCGTCTTGTGCTTGAATTCCGTGCTATTGACGTCGTCGGTCTGAAGTACGTGGCGGGCGAACTCGATGCACATCACCTGCATTCCCAGGCATAGTCCCAAGTAAGGGATTTGATTCTCGCGGGCGATTTTTGCGGCCAGAATCTTGCCCTCGATGCCCCGCGACCCGAATCCACCGGGCACGACGATCCCGTCAGCCTGGATGACTCGTTCGAGGTCTTCGCCGTGTTCCAATGTCTCACTGTGGATCCAGTCGATTTCGATGGCGTACCCATGATACAACCCCGCGTGGATCAACGCCTCGCGGACGCTCATGTAGGCGTCGTGGAGTTCCACGTACTTGCCCACCAGCGCGATGTGCACCGTCGGTTTGTCGGACTTGAGGCGCTCGATGGCATCCCGCCAATCGTTCAAGTTCGGTGGATGGGTTTTGTCTTGCAGGTGCAGCATCCCGACGGCCAGATCGCCAAGTTGGGCCTCTTCTAACATTAGCGGGACTTCATAGATACTGCTCGCCGTCGTCAAGGGAATCACTGCCTCGCGTTCCACATCGCAGAAAAGGGCAACTTTGGCGCGGATATCGCCGTTGATGGGCGAATCCGACCGTAACGCAATAATATCCGGCTGGATGCCCATGCCGCGCAGTTCGCGGACGCTGTGCTGGGTGGGCTTGGTCTTCAGTTCGCCGCTGGAACTCAGGTAGGGCAGCAGGGTCAGGTGGATGTAGAGGACGTTGTCGCGCCCGACGTCTTTGCGCATCTGGCGGATGGCTTCCAGGTACGGTTGGCCCTCAATGTCACCCACCGTGCCGCCAATTTCCACCAGTGCTACGTCGGCCTTCAGGTCTTGCGCCGCGCGGATGATGCGCCGTTTGATCTCGTTGGTGACGTGGGGCACGACCTGGATTGTGCCGCCCAGGAAGTCGCCACGCCGCTCGCGCGCGATGACCTCGCTATACACCTGTCCCGTGGTAACGTTGTTGAGTTTGCCCAGGTTGTCGTCGATGAAGCGTTCGTAGTGCCCCAGGTCGAGGTCGGTTTCCGCACCGTCTTCGGTGACGAAGACTTCGCCGTGCTGATAGGGCGCCATCGTGCCGGGGTCGACGTTCAGATAAGGGTCCAATTTCTGGATGGAGACACTCAGCCCGCGGGCTTTGAGGATATGGCCCAATGACGCCGCCATAATGCCCTTCCCGAGAGAACTGACCACACCACCCGTTACAAAGATATATTTCGTTGTCATGATCACCTCCTCACGGGATTGCTATTCTACAGGGTTTCCGGGAAATGCCAATTGGAAATAGTCAAGTGGTCGGGCAGTCAAGTCAGGTAGTCCAAAACCAGATAAGTGTGGTGTTTATCAGTCGAACTTCATCATTTGTTTTGGTTTTTCCGCAAGGTAGATTATACTATCCGACTATCGGATTATTGGACTGAAGACTGACAGACTATTGGGGGGAATAATGGAGATTCTAGGTATCGACATCGGCGGCTCTGGTATCAAGGGTGCGCCGGTTAAAACGAAGACAGGGGTATTTTTGTCAGACCGTCACCGGATTGCAACGCCGGAGGGGGCCAGACCGGGTGAGGTCGCGAAGGTCGTCAAGAAACTGGCGAAGCATTTTGCATGGAAGGGGCCGATCGGTTGCTGTTTCCCGGCTTCGATTCAGCATGGTGTCGCGCGTACGGCGGCGAATGTGGATAAAAGCTGGATCGGGATGAATATTGAGCAGTTGTTTGGCGAGGTCACGGGCTGCCCGGTGCGGGTACTTAACGATGCGGATGCTGCCGGCCTGGCCGAGATGCGCTTCGGCGCGGGGAAGGGCGTTAAGGGCCTGATCTTGATCGTCACGATTGGCACGGGACTGGGCACGGCGCTCTTTACCGATGGAATCCTCGTTCCAAACACTGAGTTGGGCCACATCGAGATGAACGGCCAGGACGCTGAATTACAAGCCGCGGATTCTGCCCGCAAGCGCGAAGACCTCTCTTGGGAAGCGTGGGCCAGGCGCTTCGATCAGTATTTAAACACGATGAAGGCGTTGCTTTGGCCCGATTTGATTATCCTCGGCGGCGGGGCCAGCAAGAAATTGAACGAATTTGTGCGTTATCTCAGCGTCGACGTCCCCATCGTTCCAGCGGCGACGTTGAACGACGCTGGGATCATCGGCGCAGCGCTGGCGGCGGAAGAACTCAAGTCGAAGTAAGTTTGTGTCGGACACTGATTTTTGCGGATGCACGCTGATTATTTAGCAATCGGCGTGCATCTGTGTTTGGCGCTTACCTCTCGCGGATCTGCACCCTGAATATTAATGAAATTCATATACTTTATCCTTGACTTTTAGAAGATAATCGTCTATAATATAACTATAACTATACAAATATTGGACAGTATTTATTAATCGTGGAGATTTCTGGTTTTTATCAGTGGAGGACATAATGACACGAAATATACAAGTGGAAGTCGCTACGCTAGGTGGCGGGTGTTTTTGGTGTTTGGAGGCGGTATTCGAGCAGTTGAAGGGCGTGCTGCATGTCGAATCTGGCTACGCCGGCGGGACGATTCCCAATCCGACGTACAAACAGGTTTGTACCGGCATGACCGGGCATGCGGAGGTGGTGCAAATCACCTTTGATCCGGCGGTGATTGCGTTCCGCGAGCTTTTGGAGGTCTTCTTCGACATCCACGATCCGACGACGCTCAATCGCCAGGGCGCGGACGTGGGCACACAGTATCGCTCGGCGATTTTTTACCATTCCGACGCACAAAAGGCGACGGCTGAGGATTTGATCGTGGAGTTGGAGGCCGCGCGCGTGTGGAAATCGCCCATTGTGACCGAGGTGACGGCGTTGGACGTTTTCTACAAAGCAGAAGACTATCATCAGGAGTATTATCAGCAGAATCAACAGCAGCCGTACTGTCGCGCTGTCATCGCGCCCAAGCTGGCGAAGTTTACTACCCACTTCGTTGCCAAGCTGAAAGTTGATTGATGGCGCGTTTTGTCAACGGATTGAACGGATTTTAACGGATTCTTCAACTTGTGACTGCTTTGGGAGGAATGATGATCGAAAATATCGTGAAAAGTGATGCGGAATGGCAAGAGGTCTTGACGCCGGAGCAGTATCGCGTGATGCGCAAAAAGGGGACGGAACGCGCGTTTACCGGCAAGTACCACACCTATAAAGAGGACGGCGTCTACCGGTGTGGGGCGTGTGGGCAAGAATTGTTCGATTCGCAGACCAAGTTCGACTCCGGCACCGGCTGGCCGAGCTTCTACGCACCGATTGAACCGGAGCGAATCGCGGAAGCGAACGACTACAGCCATTTTATGATCCGCACCGAGGTGATGTGCAGCCGCTGCGGCGCGCACCTTGGCCACATCTTCAACGATGGTCCCGCGCCGACTGGCCTGCGCTACTGCCTCAACTCAGTCTCGCTGGATTTTCGACCGCGTGAGGAAGACGCGTCGGCAAAGTGAGCTGACTCAACAATTGTAAGCGTGTACAGCGCCTCAGACCTTGTGCCTGGGGCGCTTTTACATGGACGATTCCCAAGTTTTGCAAAATGCAGTAACATGCAATCTATTGGCGGGTTAAGCTATCGGAGGGCGGGACATGCGGCAGACAGGAGATCGCGCTATTCGAGTTTTGGTCGTCGATGACGAACCCCTAGTCGTCGAGATGCTGGCGGGGATGCTGCGGGGACTGGACTTTGCACTTGCCGGTGTGGCGCGCGATGGCGCGGAGGCCGTGGAGATGACTCAGACGCTGCGGCCGGACGTCGTGTTGATGGACATCGGTCTTTCACGTATCAACGGCATCGACGCTGCCAGCAAGATCCAGCAGGTCTGTCCCACACCTGTCATTATCCTCACTGCCTACACCGGACGCGATATGCTCACTCAGGCCGTCGATGCCGGCGTGGGAGCGTATCTGATCAAGCCGCCCCATCCGTCCGATCTGGAGAATGCTATCACAACCGTCATCGCCCGCTTCGATGACATGCAGGCACTCCGGCATCTGAATGAGCAGTTGCAGGCCGAAATTATCATCCGCCACCGGGTTGAAAAGGAGCGCGAGCGCCTGCTGGCGGCAGAACGCGAGCAGCGGCTTTTAGCCGAGACGCTCACCGAAGTGACCCTCGCGCTGACCTCGCAAACGGACTACGAGATGGTTCTGGATGAGATTTTAACCCAGGCGCGGCGTATTATCTCTTTCAAAACTGCGGCAATTTTGTGCCTGGAGGACGATGTGATGCATACCGTGCGCTGGCAGGGGTACGGGGAGTACGATGCCTTCATAGCGAGTTTCGCGCCGCCGCTGAGGGATTATCCAGTTTTGAGTAGGGTCGTACGTACTCAGAAACCTTACATCATCTCTGATACATCTCAGGAGCCTGAATGGGTCTTCGTTGAAGAAATCTCCTGGATAAAATCGGCGTTGTTCATTCCGATTTGTTATCGGCAGCGCGTCCTGGGCACGCTCAATCTGGATAGCGCCGATTTGAACGCCTTCACCGTAGCGGATGTCGAGCGATTGACCCCTCTGGTAAACGCCGCTGCCATCGCCATTGAAAATGTCCGACTAAGGGAGGGCCTGGAGGCCGAAGTGGCCGCTCGCACGGCGGATATCGCCGCTGAGCGGGATACGAGTACGGCCATTTTGCGTAGCGCGGGAGACGCGATTGCGGTACTGGGCAACGATTTTCGCATCCAGTATGTCAATCCGGCGTTCGAACAGCTCACGGGCTATACGGCCGCTGAAATTCTGGGTAGGACGGCCCACGCTGTACTAAAAAGCCAGTTTCCCGAGACTGTCCTACAGAGTATGTATGACACTTCTCAAACGACGACCGAATGGCGAGGCGAGGTTACTTTGTCTCGCAAAGACAATCGTTTGTACGATGCGTCAGTCGTCATTTCCCCAATCAGGGATGTTGCCGGTCTTGCCGTCGGTTACGTCTTCAGTCATCAGGATATCAGCCGTTTTAAAGCGTTGGACCATGCGCGCGGTCAGTTCATCGCCGGCATCTCGCACGTCCTGCGCACGCCCTTGACGATCCTCGATCTGACCTTGCGCAAAGTGCAGCGGGGTGAATTGCGCGATGAGGAGCGGGCTGCGTTGGACACCATCGCAACCCAGATTGCGCGGCTGACCCACCTCAGTGATGATATTCTGGAAATGGCTGCTTTGGACAGCATCCAGGGTGGGTTGACGCTGACGCCCCTTATGCTCACACCGCTTGTCACCGATACCGTGCGCCGTTATGAGAGTCGCGCCGCTGCCGCCGGGCTGACGTTGACCTGCATGGCGGCTGCCGCTGAGCTTCCTGCTGTACGCGGCGACCACGATCGCATTGTGCGAATGGTGTCCGAGATTGTCGAAAACGCCATCGACTACACACCTTCCGGCGGGCATGTTACCGTCGAAACGGCCACCGCCTCCCGCGATGAGCGTCTTTGGCTGACCGTTGTCGTCCGCGATACCGGCCCAGGGCTGACGGATGAGGAGCGCGAGCGGATCTTTGAGCGTTTCTTTCGCGGGCGTTTGGCCGAATCGGGGCATGTGCTCGGTTGGGGTCTGGGATTGAGCATCGCGCAGGGAATCGCTCGCGCGCACGGCGGTCAGATTACCATTGATTCTATTTTGGGGGAGGGGACAACCTTCACGATCTGGCTGCCGGTAGCGGACTAGACTCCGCATAATAGAAAATGCCCGACACGCTCGCGTGTCGGGCATTTTGTTGCTGGTTTATCGGTGAGACGCTCAGTGATTTCGCAACACCAATGGCAGGAAGATGCTATACGAGCTGCTCTTTGCGGTGATGATTTGCTGCGCGTGCACTCCGCCCGGTGTACAGTTATTGTAAGCCGTCAGTTGCACCGTCTTATCGCCGACGGTGGTGTAAGTGTGCGTAATCGGCGTTGTGACGACGACCGCCGCTTGTCCATCGCCGAAGCTCCAGTCGTAGGTGATGGGCGCGGTTGCATTCGCCGGTGAATATGTGGTGGTGAAGGTGATGAGTGTGTTGACCAGAACTGTAGCCGGTTGATAGGTGAAGCTGATGCCCGTGAGTGGGATGCAGGCCGGGGTCACGGTGATAGTGGATGTCGCCACATCGCTATAGCCGAGCGCGTCGGTAACGACCAGTGTGATGGTAAACTCGCCGGGTGTGTTGTATGCGTGGGTGGGATTCTGCGCTGCGCTGACTTCGCTATCGCCAAAGTCCCACGCCCACGCCACGATGGGCGGCACATTGGTCGTGCTTGTGTCCGTGAAGTAGATGGTTGTGCCCGCGACGGCGCTGACTGCACTTTGATCGAAGCTGGCGACCAACGCCGGCGCGGCGATGGTGACCACACTGGTCGTCGTGGCCGTGTAGCCGCACGTATCGGTGATAGTGAGGCGCACGGTGAAGACCCCGTCCGTGGTGTAGGTGTGCGTGGTGTTGGCTCCGCTGGCGCTGTGACCATCGTCGAAATCCCAGACCCAGGCTGCGATGGCCGGGCCGTTCGTGGTGGACGTATCGGTGAAGCGCAGGGTCGCGCTGACGAGGGCCGTGACGGCGCTTTGGTCGAATCCCGCGGTCAACGTGGGAGCGAGCACGTCAACGCTGACCGGCGCGCCCACGGCGCTGCTCACGCCCTGATCGCTGTCCACCACGCGGTAATCGTCGTTGACAATCGTGCCCACCGCACAGGGCAATGTAGCCTCGAACATCTCGGTAGTGACGCCGCCGTTTGCCGCGAGGCTGTCGATATACCACCACATCCACGGCAAGATGAGCGTTCCCCCGTTGACGTTTTCCAGCCCCGCCGGGATCGTATCGCTGAGGATGACACCCGTACCCACGCTGTTGCCGCTGTTCGTCACCGTCAACGTGTAGGTGATGGGCATTCCCGCGACCGCCGTGCTCTCGTAGGTTTTACTCACCTCGAAGTACGGTAGATCGATAGGCAGTTCCAACGTCGCGTGGTTGTTGCTGTAGTCAGGTTCGGTGTCGCTGATCGGTTCGCTGCTGGCGACTGCGGCCCAGTTGGTGAAAGTGTCCAGGCCGGTGGCCGAAGCCGGGATGCGCACGGTGACAAGCAACTCGTCTTCGCCGCCCGCGGGCATATAGCCGGTATCCCAGGCCAGTTGGTCTCCATTGGTACTACTGGGAGGCCAGGGCGCCCAGCCCTGAGACCGGCGCGTCGCCGTGATGAATTCGAATCCGCTTGGCAGCGTGTCGGTCAGCCAGACGCTGCCCTGCGTATCCCACCACCATTCGTGCCCGTAGCGATCGTTGCCGAAGAGCAGGCTGAAGGTGACCAGTTCGTCGGGCAAGAAAGCGCCGTCCACCACACTCTTTTTCACCCATAGATCGGGGCCGGTGGTAAGCACGGCAGTATCGGTGTTGTCGTCGGGGTTGACGTCGCCCCCAACCAGCATTATTTCCGCCGTGTTGGTGAAGATCAGGCCAAAGGGCAGCGGCGAGGTGTCGGTGATCAGCCCGAAGTTGAAGCCCACCGACCAGCCCGGCTCCAGCAGCTCCAGCGTCATCGTGAAGTGGTCACCAAGATCGCGCCAATCCCACCAGCGCCAGAAACCGCCGCCGATGCCGCCGTCCATCCGCATCCCTGCCGGGTAGATGTCGGTGACCGTGACGTCGTTGACGGTCACATCGCCTACGTTTTCGACGTTGAGATTGTACGAAGCGCGACGGGTATCTGTTCCCCAGTCATCCCAACTGCCATCCTTGCGTATGCGCAGATTGAGACCGTGGTCGAAGAGTGTTTCTGTCCAGACACTGGAATTGTCGTCGTAGCTGTCCTCGCCGGGCAGGGACGTGACTTCGGCGGTATTAACCAACACCGTACCGGGTAGTGCATCGGGGTTCACATCCAGCACGACCTCGAAGTTGTCGTTGAAGCCGTTGTCTAGTCCAGTGAACTCCCACACCACGTAGCCGTCGCCGACGTGGAGCGGCGGGAACGGGTATTGTTGGCCGAACTGGTCTCGCCGCCATGAAGCGAGGAAGGTGGTTGATACCGGCAGTGTGTCGGTAATGCGGAATGTGCCGGCGGGGATGTTGCCATTGTTGTGGGTGTTGATCCAGTAGTGTAGTTCGCCGCCGGGTACGAGCTGCCCGCTGCCCCAGTTCTTGTTAAGGCTCAGGTTGGTGTGCGGATCGTTGACGCTGCCCGACCACCAGGCCTCATCATCGTTTGCGCTGAGATCGTTCGCAGCGTAGACGACGGCGTGGTTCCACAGTTCCATACCCGGCCAGGCCGCTGCATCTACGTGCGCGCTGACGTAGATTGTCTCACAGCGCCATCCCAAGAGTGCAGGTTTGGCTATGACAAGTTCCTGCGGGCTGCTGTTGACTTGGTACCAGCCGGGATTGTCGCTCCACCAGAGTTGCAGGGTCAGTGAAGGGTGCAGGGTGTCGGTGATTGTTACATCGCTGCTGGCTGTGCCGCCGTTGTTGCATGGGTTGATCTGGAAGACGACATCGTAATCCGCGGCGGGATCGCCGGTCCATGCCCATTTGCCGATGTTGAGCTGTGTGTCGTTGGACTGCACATCACCGCTCCATTCGGCCCATTTCTCCGAGGGGTCGCCTTGGTCGAAAGGATCGCTCGTGCCGATCTGCACGGTATTGGTGACGTGCTCGCCCTCTATCGCCATGACTTCGGCAAAGACGTAAAAGGGAATCCAATCGCCCGGATCGACTGTACCAAAATCCCAAACGACCTCACTGTCGCTGCCGGTGTGCTCAAAGCCAGAGGTGTCGGTGATGTACGTCATTCCTTGCAGTGTGTCAGTAATGACTACATTCTCGGCGGCGGCGTCGCCCTCGTTGCGATATTGCACGTAGAAGATGGCGTTACCGCCTTCGCCGAGATTGCCGTTCTCCAACCACTTCTCCACGCGCAGATGTGGCGCTGGTTCGTAAACCACGTTGCCAACCTGGTCGTGATCCGGCTCATGGTACCACAACCAGACGTTCTGACCGGGTTGTAAATCCCAGCCCATCGCCCCCAAGTCACAAACGGCGCTGCCGCCGTCTGGGTCGAGCGTAAACCTGGTTCCCGGTCCGTTTTCGACATTACAATCAACGTCGAGCATTTCGGAGAACCAGTCCACTTGCAATGTAATGGTGACGAGATCGCTGTTGGTATCCACCTCACCGTTGATCTCGCCGATTTGCACGTCGCTGGCGTAGACGCCGTCAAGGACGCCGTGAACCCAGTCACCGAGCGCGATGTCCGGACGCTCAGGCGACCAAGGATTGTCGAGATTGGTGGAAAAGCCGGTCTGACCAATTCCCCACCAGGGGATGATGCCGGTAGTCAATTCTGCAGTGGCTTTGATGTCGCCCAGATCATTGGTGACGGTAAGCCAGAGGGTGTGACCCGCTTCGTAATGGCCCTCGATCCAGTCGTGAGCGTAGTTGATCTGTAGTGCCAGATCCGGGTTGACCAGCCGGTGATGGAATCCGACCTGTGCATAACCAATCTCGGTCCAGTATCCTACATCGCCCTGCGCACCGCGTGGAATGTCAGGGTAAGAGGCGCTGTAATGCCCCTGGTCATCCGTTTCTACCCGTTGTGTCGGGAAGCCCCACAAATCCACCTGCACCGTTTCATGGTCGAGTGCGTCAATCTGCCCCCAGACTGTGTCGGTGATCGAGGAAGTCTGGCCGGTAAAGGGATCGGGGACGGTGATGATCACGGGGTACTGTCCCGCTTCCGCTGCGATGGTGACAGTCTTGCCGGGATCGAAGGTGTCGGGGAAGTTCTGGTCGTCCCAGCAGTTGCCGTAGACCATCTCCGCAGCAGCCGTGGTTACAGTGACTGGGCCTTGCGGCGCGCAGCCCCAGATGTGGGTGCGGTACACATCCAAATCGACCCATTGCAACTCGCCACCGCTGAAGTTAACAGTCTCGTCAGTGTTGTCATCGGGATCGGCATCATCCACCGGCAAGGTGATCTCCACCGTGTTGGTGAACCAACGCATCGGCACGCCGGATTCGTCGAGGTTGGCATTGAACTCGATCTGGCCGTTATCACCAGGATACAATTCCGAGAACTGCCAGGCCAGCACGTCGCTGTCAAGCGATTCTGAAACCAGACGGTTCTGGTCGAAGTACAGGTTCCACCCACCGTCCCAGGTTGTGCCGGTGGGCAGCGTGTCGGTGATCCAGACGTTGGAGACGGTTTCATCGCCCATGTTGTAGAAGTAAATGCGATAGCCCAACTGCCCATCGCCGTTCCACCAGGATTCTTTGGTCACGCGCAGGTTCGGGCCGGAGTCGTTGAGTGTGACGCTGTAGCAGCTTTCGTTATCCGTCGGTGTGCTTTCCTCCCCATCGGATCCGGCTATAGCGCAGTTGGTGATGATGTCACCTGCGTCGAGGGTGTCGGCGATGTTCATTTGGACGTGGAACCAGCGGTTGCCGCTCACCGGCAACTCGCCCAGGTCCCAGACAATTTGATCGCCATCGATGGTGGGATCGGGCAACGGCTCGTTCTCACCCGGCTGCCCGCCGCCCCAGTGCGCAAAGTCGAAGCTCAGACCGGCGGGGATCGTGTCGGTAACCCAGACGTGGGCCGTCGTGTTGCCTTGATTGTTGTACGAGATGAAGTAGTTGATCCACTCGCCGGGGACGAGGACGCCGCTATGCATATTCTTGTCCAGGTGCAGATCGTAGCGCGGCGCGCTCACGTTGGCGTCTTGGTTGAGACGCCAGTTGTTGGCTTCGTCTACGTCGTCGGGAACGGCGATGATGACATGGTTGCTCAGGTTTGCGCCGAGTGGCGCACCGGCGTCGAGCAATAGGCGCAGGTGGATGGTGTCGCAGAAGTTGCCGGGGAAGCCGGCCGTTGTGAGCGCGAAGATACCTGCCGGGGCGGTCACTTCCTGCCAGCCGACGGCTCCTGGGTTGTCGTGGTGCCACTCTACCACCGAGACATCGTTGGGCAGCGTATCGGTGAGCAGCACCGGGCCGGCCATGGAGCCCCGGTGATTGCACACCCCGATGTGGTAAGTGAACTCCTGTCCCGGTGTGGGGTCGCCGGGATCGGGCCATTTATCGACGCCCATCTCGACTTCGTCGTTCCAAACACTTACCGGAGCGCTGCACGCCTGGTCGTTTCCGGGGTCGTTATCACCGGGCGTAGGGGTGCTGATGGTGAGGCAGTTCTCCGGAATCACATTGTCGCCTTCCGGGGCGCTTGCATCCACGTTGAGCGTGACGGCGAACTGACGATATGCGCCGGGATCCAGGTCGCCCACGTGCCAGGTGATGACGCCCTCAGCGCCGATTTCTGGCGTAAAGCCGCTATTGTCGCCCGCGTACGTGGTGGAAAGCGGCAGGGTATCCACGATGACCGTGTCGGCGGCGGTGGTGTTGCCGTTATTCTGGTATTGAACGCTATAGTTGATTACGCCGCCGGGCCGGGCGTAACCGGGCGGATTTGATTTCCACACACCCACCTCCGGCACAGGGAGCCAGAACACCGACTCGACGTTGTGTCCGCCTGGCGCGTGGTAGTACACGTGGAAGTCGTCGCCGGGGAGGATATCCCACCCCATAGCGCCGAAGTCCAGCGTGTACACGCCGCTGGCATCCACTTGCACATCATCAATGCTCGCCTGGTCTCCGGGACGCTGTACGAAGGCGTTCAGTTGTCCTCCTGCCGGCGCGTTGCCAATGACGATGTCTGTATCGACGTTAGGATCGCCGGTGATGGACACCACCTCGACGGATTCAATCATCCCTGGACCACCGTCCACCGTTATACTGACCCCGGCGGAGAATGTCCAATCGGGGAAGTCGAGCTGGTAGTCGGTTGGAGCACAGCCATCGCATGTCCCGGCAATGGTGCTGTCGGCGGCAATGACACCCTCACTGGGATGTGTGATGGTGATCAGCACGGTACTGCCGGCGACAGCGTTGAAGCCGAAAACATCATTCCGCCCGTCCATCTGGTACCTGGCGTAAATTTGCGGCGATTGCGCCGGTCCTGCTATCCCATTAGCCTCGTCCGCAGGTAAAAGCGCGATCTCATTCAAGGGATAGCCGAGGCTCGGAGTCGAGGGTCGCAGCAGGATTGCGACGATGATTAACAGTGCGCAGCTCAGACCAAAAGTAAGTGAAAAAAGTAAAGGTTTCCGTTTCATGATGCCCCTCCTTTATAGGCATGAATTGAGTGGTACGAAAAAAGACATCTATCAAAGTCCGCCCGCTTTGACAGACTAACATGACGGCTACCCATTATGCTGCGGATAATCAATGGTAGAATAAGCGGAATCCTGTTTCGTGTTATAGCTGATTGTGCACTTGAGTGTTCTTATTGTATCCCGAATTGCGCCAGAACGCAATATCCGATTTCGGAAGCGCGTTATATAATGGGGGTTGGAGATGGATGTTGTGAACAACGTGAAGGAGGCGCAATGACCGACCTTAAGCAAAATCCGTTTTTGATCCCTCCACCGCAAGGCGAGGCTTTACAGCGCGATTGGCACACCGGCGCGTGGCCCTCCCGCTGGATCGCGCACCCGGAAGCGGCTAAGCTACCAAGCGTGGTCGCGTACAAACGGCAATTCACCATTGCCGAGGATGTCACGCTCTGCATCCACGTCTCCGCGGACGAACGCTACATTCTCTATCTCGACGGCGCGCGCATCGGGCGTGGGCCAGAGCGCGGCGATCGTTATCACTGGTTCTTCGAGACGTACACGTTATCGCTGGCGGCTGGCGAACATTGCCTCGTCGCGCTGGTGTGGGCGTTGGGCGAGGGCGCGCCGCTGGCGCAGTTCAGCGTGCGCCCTGGCTTCATCCTCGCCTGCGACGATCCGCAATGGCGGGTGCTGCTGGCGACCGGCGTGGCCTCGTGGAAGACGAAACATCTGGATGGGCTGACGTTCTTCAAGAACAACCAGGGCTTCGGTGTTGGCGCGAATGTGGAGATTGATGGCGCGCGTTTCGCCTGGGGTTTCGAACGCGGCGAAGGTGACGGCTGGGGCGCGCCCCACATCGGCGATGAGGGCATCGGCGCGGGCGGCTTTGACCAACACGGCACGCTTGGCGCGGCGCATCACCTTACGCCCGCCACGCTGCCGGGCATGGTCGACGCGCGCTGGCCCAAGGGTATGGTGCGGCACATCGCCGTGGTCGCCGCCAATGCGGACCTGCCGAGCATCCCCATCCGCAACGCCGACGATTTGCCGGATGAGCACACAGCATGGGACGCTCTTTTGCGCGGCGCAACGCATGTGATCATCCCCGCGCACACGCGCCGCCGCGTCCTCATCGACCTCGAGGACTACGTGTGCGCCTACACGCGCCTCGTCACTACGGGCGGCGCTGGGGCTGCGGTGTACGTTAGCTGGGCCGAGTCCTTGTACAATGGCATCATTCGCGCATGGTGGGACACCTTCCACACGCCCAAGGGCAATCGGGACGCCGTCGAGGGCAAATGTTATTGCGGCGAGGGCGATGTTTTTCGCCTCGATGGCGGCCAATCTCGCGTCTTCGAGAATCTCTGGTGGAAGGCCGGACGCTACGTCGGAGTTTTTGTTGTCACGGAAGAGGAACCGCTCACCATCGAAGCGCTCGATTTTCTGGAAACGCGCTATCCGCTGGAGCCGGAGGCTAAATTCCACGCCAGCGATCCCCGCTTCGCGCGAGTGTGGCCGATTATGGTGCGCGCGCTGCAAATGTGCTCGCACGAAACCTACATGGACTGCCCCTACTATGAGCAATTGATGTACGTGGGCGACACGCGCCTCGAAGCCTTGGCTACGTACTGCCTCACCCGCGACGACCGCCTACCGCGCAAGGCCATCACGATGTTCGACGTTTCGCGCTTTCCCCATGGGTTGACGCAATCGCGCTACCCCTGCCGCAGTACGCAACTCATCCCGCCGTTCTCGCTGTGGTGGTGCGGCATGGTCTACGACTACGCGCTTTGGCGCGACGACGCCGATTTTGTCCGCGCGCGAATGCCCGGCGTGCGCGCGGTGATTGATGCATTTTTGTCCTACCGCAACGCCAAAGGATTGATCGAAGCGCCGCCTGGCTGGAACTACGTGGACTGGACGACCGATCCGGCCTGGCACAGAGGCGTCCCGCCCGACGGTGAAGGCGGCGTCAACGGCATCCTCAACTGGCACTTTGCCCTTACGCTTACCTACGTCGCCGCACTGGAAGATTGGCTCGGCGAACCGGAGAACGCCACGCGGATGCGGCGCTATGCGCAGGCTGCTGCACAGGCGACCACGGTGGCCTTCTGGGATAAAAGACGGGGTCTATTCGCCGATGACCTTGCTCACGAACACTTCTCCGAGCACGCGCAATGCCTTGCGTTGCTCAGCGATCTGGTGGACGCGGACAAGCGCGCCCGCGTTGCTGACGGACTGCTCGCGGCGAGCGATCTCACGCGCGCGACGATCTACTTCAGCCACTATCTCTTCGAGACGTACCGGATTCTGGGCTGTGTAGATGCGCTTTTCGACCACCTGGACGAGTGGTTCGTGTTAGCGGATCTCGGATTCAAGACCACGCGGGAGAAGCCCGAACCTTCACGCTCCGACTGCCACGCCTGGGGCGCGCATCCCATCTATCACAGTTACGCGACCATCCTCGGCATCCGTCCAGACGGCCTGGGCTTTCGGGAGGTCGTTATCCAGCCGATGCTTGGGGCACTCGCGGCGGTCAGAGCCACACTGCCGCATCCCCAGGGCGAGATTGCCGTCGATCTGACACAGCCTGAACCGGGCATTTTGCGCGGCACGCTCACGCTCCCGCCCGGCGTCACCGGCAAACTGATCCTCGGCGACGAGGTTTACCCGTTGTGTGGGGGTGTGCAGGATATTCAGTAGATGGAGGTTATGCTATGTTAAAACTGTCGTTTACAACGCTGGGGTGTCCCGCTTGGACGTTGCGCCAAATTGCGGAGAATGCGGCGGCGATGGGCTACGATGCCGTGGACTTTCGCGGCTTGCAAGACGCGCTCGACATCACGACGACAGAGGAATTCACCATCAACCTGGCAGCGACGAAGCGCCTGTTCGCCGATCTCGGCGTTGCCATCTCCGGCATTGCTACGTCGGCGCGCTACGCCACCGTTGATCCTCTGGAGCGCGAAAAGCAGTTCGACGAGACCCGGCGCAATATGGAACTCGCCGCCAGACTCGACGCGCACGTCCTGCGCGTCTACGGCGGGCGCGTGCCGGAAGGCCACACCGCGGACTCGATTTTGCCCGCCCTCGTGGAGAACCTGCGCATCATCGGCGACGAAGCAGAAGCGTTCGGCGTCACGCTGGCGCTGGAAACCCACGACGACTGGACCGACTCGGCGACCTTCGCCCGGCTGATGCGCGAGGCCAACCATCCTCGCGTGCGTGTGCTCTGGGATTTGCACCACCCCTTCCGCACCAACGGCGAGCCGCCGGACGTGACCTACGCCAACCTCGCGCCGTACACCGTCAGCCTCCACGTCAAGGATTCCGTGCCCACCCCCGACGGACGTCACCAGTACGTGCTGCTCGGCGAGGGCGATGTGCCTGTCAAGCGGATGCTCGACCTGCTCGTGGGCGGCGGCTACGACGGCTACGCCATCCTCGAGTGGGAAAAACGCTGGATCCCCACCTTGCACGAGCCGGAAATCGCCTTCCCGCAATACGTCGCCAAGATGCGCGAATGGCTGGCATAGTCAAGCAGTCCTTAGTCGGATAGTCGTTAGTCCGGTATTCTACGGCTGATTCGCTGATTCTTCTGTTCACTGATTCTCTGATTCGCTGATTCACTTATGAAAACCATTGGACTGATCGTAAACCCTATCGCCGGGATGGGCGGCAGTGTGGGCCTCAAGGGTACCGACGGCGGCATGGTCGAGCAGGCGTTGGCGTTGGGCGCCACGCCGGTCGCGCCACAACGCGCGCGGGAGGTGCTGGCGCAGATGCAGCGCCAGGCCGACATCGCGTGGCTCGTCGCGCCGGGTGGGATGGGCGCGGACGTTGTCGAGGACTTTGGCCTCGTCTACCTCGTCGTTGGCGCGGTCGGCGAGCAGACGACCGGCGAGGACACGCGGCGCATCGCCCGGCTGATGCTCGATGCCGGCGCGGAACTCCTCGTCTTCGCAGGGGGTGACGGCACCGCGCGTGACGTGTACGATGCACTGAGCGCGCTTCCGCCTTACCAACGCATCCCCGTTGTGGCGATTCCGGCGGGCGTCAAAGTATACAGCGCCGCCTTCGCCCTCAGTCCCCACGCCGCCGCCGAACTCGTGGATGCGTTCGTCGAGGGGACGGGGGTCGTCGAAGAAGAAGTGCTCGACATCGACGAGGACGCGTTCCGCGAAAACCGGCTGGATGCGCAGCTTTACGGCTACCTGCCGGTTCCGGCGGTCGAACGTTTCCTGCAGCCAGGCAAAGTCGCCTCGAGCGCCAGCGTTTCCGTCGGAGAGAACAAGCGCGACATCGCTGCCTCTTTCGTCGAGGCGATGGCCCCGGAAACGCTGTACCTTCTCGGCCCTGGCACCACCGTCAAAGCCATTGCGGATGAACTGGCGTTGCCCAAGACGCTGCTCGGCGTGGATGCAACCTGCGATGGGACGTTGGTCGCGGCAGACGTGAACGAGCGCGCGATCCTCGACTTGCTCAGACGCTATCCTCAGCGTAAAATCGTGGTCACACCGCTAGGGGGCAATGGCTTTGTCTTTGGGCGGGGGAACAAGCAGTTCACGCCGGAGGTCATCCGCCAGGTGGGACGGGAGCACATCCTCGTTGTCGGCACGGAGGACAAGATGCGCCAGTTGCCCGGCCTGCGCGTCGATACCGGCGACGCAACGCTCGACGAAGCGCTTGTTGGGTATTTCGAAGTCGCCGTCGGCTACAAGCGCGGGCGAGTGATGAAGGTGCTGGTTGCGTGAATTAGCGAACTATATTTACCACTAATCTTCACTAATTTTGGTTTCTGTTCGTGAAGATTGGGGATTATTTCGGAAGGAATGGAGCTATGACGCAGAAAATGACAAAACATCCATTGGCCGAAGTCTTTGGTTTTCCGCCGGATAATTTTTCGGCGAAAGCACAACACTATCGAAGGCACAAACTCTGCCCGTATAACAATCGTGTGCCCTCTTGTACCAAAGATAAAGCCAATGCTCCATTGGGCGTGTGCAGTATCCATACTGGGGATGAATTGGCGATTACGTGCCCAATTCGCTTTCGGCAGGATTGGCGGATCGCCAGCGATGCGGCGGCTTTTCTCTTTGATACGTCGGCGAATTGGACATCGTTAACTGAGGTACGGCTCAATACCGTGAACGGGCAGAGCGCCGGCAACATTGATGTTGTGCTGGTTGCCTATGATGATCGAGGGCAGATTGTTGACTTTGGTTCTCTGGAAGTGCAATCTGTTTACATCTCTGGCAATATCCGGCTACCTTTCGAGTTTTATCTTGCCGCGCCGGAAGCGCGCCATAACATGGATTGGTCAACACAGAGATCGTATCCCCGTCCTGACTATCTTTCGTCGTCGCGTAAACGTTTAGCCCCGCAGTTGATCTATAAGGGTGGTATTCTCAATGCCTGGCAGAAGAAGATGGCTGTGGCGCTCCATAGTGGCTTTTACCAAACGATGCCTGTCCTACCAGAAGTATCAGAAGCGTCGGCCAACTTGGCCTGGTTTATCTATGATCTCGAATATGATGACGCGCAAGGTGTTTATCAGCTTGTTCTAGCGCGAACCATCTACACACAGTTCAAACCTGCTCTGGATACCATTACGACACCTGCTCCCGGCCCGGTCGAGGATTTTATGGCTTATCTACAGGAAAAGCTGGATGCGCATCTTGAGGAGCAGAATCCTCCCGACGCACCTATCTTGACCGATGTTTTGGAAGTGTAGTGCGCTTTATGCAACAACTAAGTTTTCTACCAGAGAATACGCACAAAATTGTCAACGTGGCTTCTGTGAAGCAGCGCAGCCCTTTTCGTTATCCGGGTGGCAAGACGTGGCTCGTGCCGCGTATTCGTCGTTGGCTGCTTAGCTTACCAGAGTCTCCTGCAGAGTTTTTCGAAGTCTTTGCCGGAGGCGCGATCGTAGGCCTGACGGTGGCGGCTGAGAAATTGGCCGCGCATATTACGTTGGTGGAACTGGATGAGCAAGTTGCAGCGGTTTGGCAAGCCATTTTGGGGGACGAAGGTGAGTGGTTAGCCGAAGCGATTGTCGCATTCGATTTCAGTCCGGAAAACGTAGAACAGGTGCTTTCGCGCGGTTCGGCATCGCAACGCGAACAGGCATTTGAGACCATTCTCAAAAATCGTGTTAATCATGGTGGCATTCTTGCGCCCGGAGCCGGGAGGATCAGAACGGGTGAGGGGAGTCGGGGAATGCGCTCACGTTGGTATCCTGAAACATTAAGCCGACGCATTCTCAATATCGCTGCTATCCGTGATCGCCTTTCTTTTATCCAGGGAGATGGTATGCAAGTGCTCCGTGAACACGCCAGCGACGCTAACACGGTTTTTTTCATCGATCCACCCTATACGGCTGCCGGAAAGCGCGCTGGTTCGCGTCTTTACACTTATCACGAGTTGGATCACGAGGCTTTATTCACTATTGTAGAAACTTTGCGAGGTGATTTCTTGATGACCTATGATAATTGTCATGGTGTGCGCCAGTTGGCGCGTAAACATGGCTTCGATATGGAACCGATAGCGATGAAGAATACACACCATGCCGAAATGACAGAATTGCTGATTGGCAAAAATCTCGATTGGTTGAGATAGAATACATCCCCAGTTCTTAGCCCCTATTACTGATGGAGGAAAAGATGACTCGAAAACTTTCGCATAAAAATCCGACAAATTTGAAGACGTTTTACTATGGTGCGCCGTACTATCCCGAGCATTGGGACGCCGCCACCCGCGCGAAAGATCCGGAGTTGATGGCTGAAGCGGGGTTCAATGTGGTGCGTATGGCGGAGTTTGCCTGGGGCTTGATGGAGCCGCAAGAAGGCGCGGCAGAAGACTGCCGCTTTGACTTTGCGCTGTTCGATGAGACGATTGCCCGGCTCGGCGAGAAGGGCATCGCGACGATCCTCTGCACGCCGACGGCGACGCCGCCTCGCTGGCTCACGCGCGCGCACCCCGACGTGCTGCGCGTCGACGCGGACGGTGTACGGATGCAGCATGGATCGCGGCAGCACGCTTGCCCAGGCAGCCCCGTCTTTCGCCTGTACAGCCGTAGAATCACCCAGGCGATGGCCGAACACTTCGCAGACAATCCGCACGTGGTTGGTTGGCAGACCGACAACGAGCTGAATTGCCACTTCAGCGAGTGTCACTGCGAGAATTGCCAGGTCGCCTTCCGCGAGTTCCTGCGCGAAAAGTATCACGACGACATCGGCGCGCTCAATGCCGCGTGGGGCAACGCGTTCTGGGCGCTCACCTTCGGCAGCTTCGACGAAATCCAGACGCCCAAGAACGCCAAGCCCGCCTATGCCAATCCCGCGCACCTGTTGGACTACGCCCGCTTTATCTCGTGGAACGTCACCCGCTTCCAGCGCGAGCAGGTGGAAATCCTGCGGGCGGCGAATCCGGCGTGGTTTGTCACGCACAACGGGACGTTCCGTCACATCGATTATCGCGGCGAGTTCACCCAAGACCTGGACTTCCTGGGCTTCGACGTGTACCCGTTTTTCGTCCCCGATCCGGCGCAGCGCCCCCTAGCCCAGGCGTTTATGCTCGATCATACACGCGCTTGGTCGGGCAACTTTATGATCCCGGAGCAGCAATCCGGGCCGGGCGGGCAGGGCGGCTACTTCCACGACAATCCTGAACCGGAAGAGATCGGGCGGATGGCCTACACGTCCATTGCCCACGGCGCGGACAGCCTGCTTTTCTTCCGCTGGCGGACGTGTCGCTTCGGCGCGGAAGAGTACTGGTGCGGCATCCTCGATCACGATAACGTCCCCCGCCGCCGCTACGACGAGGTCAAGACACTCGGGCAAGAGCTGCAAGTCGTCGGGGCGGAGGTGTTGGGGACGCACGTGCGGGTGGACGTGGGGATCGCGGCTGCCGATATGGAGGTCTACGACGCGCACGAGGCCCTTTCACTGGGTTTGCCTTCGCCGCATCAAGTCGCCGGGATGATCCATGGCTTTTTCTACAAGCGTGGTTATGCGGTGGGCTGCGTACATCCTTCAGACGATTTGAGTGGACTGAAAGCCTACATCATTCCCCATTGGGCGCTCTTCAACCCCGAATGGGTGCCGAATCTGACCACGTTCGTCGAGAACGGCGGTACGCTCGTCATCGGCGCGCGGACGGCGACGAAGGACTGGAACAACAACGTCGTCGCCGAGACGCCACCGGGCGTGCTGCGCGAGTTGACGGGAACGCGGGTCGCCGAGTACGGTCGCCAGAACGCGCCGGATAAGCGTCCATTGTCGATCAACTTCCCTAAGGCGAAAGTCCCCACCGCGCACTGGTACGAGCAAATGGACGTGTTACCTGGTTGCGCCGTCATGGCACGTTGGGAAGGCCGTCTGCATCTCGAACGCAAACCCGCCGTGATGATGAAGAAAATCGGCGCGGGCGCGGTGTTGTACGTGGGTACGTACTTCACCGAAGAAATTTTCGAACAGTTGCTCCCCGCGCTTCAGGAGCGAAATGACCTTGCTCCGTTGTGGCCGTCTGTGCCGGAGGGCATCCACGTCGTTGTGCGGGAGAACGATGAGAAACGGCTGTGGTTTTTCATCAACGATGCCGACGGTTTTGTGTCAATGGAAAACATCCCGGAGGGCGAGGACCTGGGCAAGGCGCGGATCACGGGCAAGTTCTACCTCAAGCGCAACGAAGTCGCGGTGGTGAAACAAGTGCTTGGTTGAGAAGGTTGTTGGAACGTTAGAACGTTCCAATGTTTTGCCTCAGGAGGCAGCGATGAAGCGGCAGGCTACGTTGGGATTGTTGTTGGTTGTTTTAGTGCCGGTATTCGTTACAGGAATGTTTACTGCCGGTGCTGCGGTTCCTCTACAAGGGCCTGTGGAATTGACACCGATGGCGTATCTGCCGTTTGTGGCTCGAGGCGGCTCCTGTCCTGGCAATGTCGTGCAGAACGGCGGGTTTGAGCTTGGCGATGCCGGCTGGTATACAAGCACCACCGGCATCGGCCCAAAGGTGCATCCATTGATTGGTGCAGTTAGGGACGGTTTTCATCCATACATTGGGCAATATGCTGCGCGTTTGGGCGGATACGAGGGCGTGTGGGATGTGCTGACTCAGACGGTAACGATCCCTGCAAACGGACAACTGGGCTTTTGGTGGTGGATGGGTACCTACGAGACGCTACCTCACCACGATGGATTTGCGGTGAAGTTGCTCACACAGGAAGGTTCGCTGCTGCTCACCTTGGCCTCACACGACGATCAGGCCGCTGAACAACAATGGCAGCAGGATGTGATCGACGTTTCGGCTTATGCGGGCCAGACGGTGACGCTGGCCTTTGAAGCCTACAACGACAACTATTATTTCACCTGGTTTGATCTGGACGAGGTGTGTCTCGGCAGCTTCGCAGGAAATTGAGCAATGTTTCAACAAAATTTTGAGAGGAATGTGCATAATGGCCGATTTGTCAGAACGTTCCAATGATCCATTACTTGAGGTGACGGCCCATTACGAAGTCAGCGACGAGGCCGGGCGGCTGCTGCAGATGACGGGGCAGCTTGAGCGCATCCGCACGCAGGAAATCCTCACGCGTTATCTACCTCCGCCGCCGGCTGTCATCCTGGACGTGGGCGGCGGTGCGGGGATTTACGCGCTGTGGCTGGCGGAACTGGGTTACACGGTGCACTTGATCGATCCGACGCCCAAGCACGTCGAGCAGGCGCGCGCGGCATCGGCGGCGCAACCGGCGCATCCCCTCGCCAGCGTCGAAATCGGCGACGCGCGGGCGTTACACTGGCCCGACGCCAGCGCCGATGTTGTGCTGATGCTCGGTCCGCTGTATCATTTGCCGGAGCGCGAAGAGCGGGTGCAAGCCTGGCAGGAGGCGCGGCGCGTAGTGCGGGAAGGCGGCCTGATCGTCGCGGCGGCTATATCGCGTTTTGCTTCGACGATGGATGGTCTGTTCTCCGGCTATTTGGACGACCCCGTGTTTTTCCACATCGCGCAGGAGGACGTGCGCAGCGGGCAGCACCGCAATCCCACGCAACATCCTGGCTATTTCACCACCGCCTACCTTCATCATCCAGAAGAACTGAAATGTGAGATCGCTTACGCGGGTCTGCAACACGTGGCGACGCTGCCCGTAGAAGGTATCGGTTGTATGTTACAGAATTTCGAGGATCATTGGCAGGATGCCGGACGGCGCAATCGGCTGTTGGAGGTATTGCGCTGGCTGGAGTGTGAGCCGTCCCTGCGCGGGGCGACCGGGCATCTATTGGCGATTGCGCGAAAGGAATCTGACCGGCAATGACAGACCATGATGCACGCCTGGAATATGTCTTTGGATTTACACATGATGATTTACGTGCCAACCTTGGGGAGCGCTTGACAGATAGTCAGATCGCAGTTTTGCAGGTACAGCAACGCAACTACGGGCTTCTGCTGATTGTGGTGTGTGTTGTTCTTGTTCTTATCATCGTCACTTCTTATGCTGGGATGAGCATCAATCTGGAAAACTGTTTCGGAGCGGGTATTCTCATTCTGGCGGTGTTGATCGCGCTCATCTACGTTGGGAAAAAGTTCATCGACTATCGAAACGATATAAAACAGGCGGTTGTTAAGCGGTTGTGCGGCGAAATCACGCTTGACATCACTGCATCTCGATACGGCGCGCGTTATTATCTTGCACTTGAGGGCCGAAGGTTTCGCCTGCGTAGCAAAGAACAATTATTGGCGCTCCGTGATCAGGAAGTTTATTGTATCTATTACGCGCCCAACAGCCGGTACATTTTATCCGCTGAGGCACAGTGAGAGGCATACAAAAACTACAATGACCGGAATGATCGAAACCCCTGAAAGTGTGTTAAAATTCGGTGAGAGCGATTTGCTTGTTAATCGTCAAGGAAAACTGACGGAACGACAGAAGGCGCATTTGAAAGAGAAAGCAAAGTCTTTCTTGATCCTATCGGCTGCAGTGTGCCTTGTTGCCGGGGTGGTTATCCTTTGGATCGCAGGAACATTTGACCTCGTAACGGGGATATTCTTGTTTGGACTCGTGCTCTTGCTGGGGAGTGTACTTGTCGGGCCAAGATATCTAGATTGGAAAGAGGATATCAATTCGGATAGCGTGGGTAGAATCTGTGACCGTGTGTTTTTGGACATCCAGTACAGACGCGACCGAATCGGATACATTAATTTCAGATTGACAGTAGGATCGCAAATTTTTGATGTATCGAAAGATATGTTGTTATCATTCGAGAACGGTCAGAATTACTGTCTTTACTATGCACCAAAGACAAAAACGATACTTTCCTTTGAGAAAGTGCCCTCATCAACGTGTTCAACAGACTCACAAAGCTTGCATGACAACTCTCCTTTGCACGCTCTGGAGGGTAATTGATGACTATGACAGATGAAAACAAGCGTTTACGTAAAGCCTTTTGGTTTGCACAGGACGATTTACTTGCTAATCGTCAGGAAAGGATGACGCAGCAACAGAGAGCTGTGCTAGAGGAGAAAGCGAAGTCTTTCTTGATTTCGTCATCGTTGTTGTGTGTCCTTGTTAGTATTTTTTTGATGTCGATTGTGGGGAAACATGACGCTGTAACGCTTGTGTCCAGTTTTGCGTTTGTTGCATTTGTGGGCGGTGTGTTCATCTGGCTGAATTACCAAAATTGGAGAGACGATATCAACGCAGACAGCGTTGAGGTACTGTGCGGGCCAGCATTCCTGGAAATCCGGGAAGGTGGAAGATATAGGCCCACTTCTTACAAGCTGAATATCGGCTCTGAAACTTTTACTCTTACACAAGCTCAGTTATTGGCGCTCGATCACGGTCATGATTACTGCGTTTATTATGCGCCAAAGACGAAGACGCTGTTTTCTGTTGAGGAAATGCCTTCTTCTTTGCAAGAACAAGCCCCCCAAACGCTCTCCCAACAACGTTTTGGCGCACACGCGCAAAACTACGTCATCAGCCAAACGCACGCCAAAGGCGCGGACCTGGATCGCCTGCTCGAACTGGCACAGCCGCGACCGTATTGGCACGTCCTCGACGTGGCGACGGGTGGGGGACACACGGCGCTCAAGTTCGCGCCGCACGTCGCGCGCGTCGTCGCCAGCGACCTCACGCCGCAGATGCTCAAAGCGGCGGAGGCGCACATTGCCGGCAAAGGTGTCACCAACGTAGAATTCAGGGAGGCACGCGCCGAAGATCTGCCTTTCGATAGCAACAGCTTCGATCTCGTGACGTGCCGCATCGCGCCGCATCACTTCGACGATGTGGCGAAGTTTGTCAAGGAGGCGGCGCGGGTGGTGCGGCCCGGCGGATTGGTGCTCGTGCAGGATCAGCAGATGCCGGAGGATCCGGTGGTCGCCGGTTACGTGGAAACGTTCGAGAAGCTGCGCGATCCGAGCCACAATCACGCGCTCACTGAAACCGAGTGGCGCGCGGCGTTCGCGGCGGCGGGATTGACGTTGGAACACGTCGAGAGCCTGGCGAAGTCTCACAGTTTCGAGGAGTGGACGACGACCCAGAGCGTGCTGCCCAGCACGAAGGCGTGTCTGGAAGCGTTGATCGCTGCCGCGCCGCTGGCTGCCGTCGAATGGCTGCACCCTTGTGATTTCGGGACGCCGGAAGCGACGTTCGTCAATGTCCACATCATCCTCGCGGGGCGAAAGAGCGGTTGAGCGGATAGGTGAATGAACGAGTCGGCGAACAATCGCATCGTTTGGTGGCGGCGGAGCTTGAGCGCGATCTTCGATCTTCTCAAGGGGACGGCTCAGGCCTGGACGAATGATCGGGCTTCGCGGCTGGCGGCGGCGCTATCTTACTATGCTATCTTTTCGATCACGCCCTTGCTGATCATTATCATCGCCATCCTTGGTCTGGTTTTCGGAGAGCGCGCCGCGCAGGCCGAAATCGCCCACCAACTCGAGGGCCTTGTGGGGCCGGAAGCGGCGTTGATGATCGAGAATATGCTGGCCAATTTTGGCAGTCCTGCTTCGGGCATTCTGACCTCTCTCGTCGGGTTGGTGACGCTGCTATATGGTGCAAGCGGATTGTTTCACCATGTCCAGGGCACGCTTAACACGATCTGGCATGCGCCAATCAAGTCGGGCAATGGTGTGATGGACTTCGTCAGACAGCGCGTTTTGCACATTGCTATGATTTTCGGGGTGGGGGCGTTGTTGATGCTCTCATTGTTTGCGGAAATCGTTATCTCGGCGATCATCAGCTATCTCGACCTGGAGAATTTTCCGCAGATGCGCAATTTCCTCGTCGCTCTGGCGATGCTGACGGTGCTGTTTGCCATCATCTTCAAAATCCTGCCCCAGGTTAAAATCGCCTGGCGTGATGTGCTCATCGGTGCGGCGGTGACCTCGCTGCTGTTCAACGTGGGCCGGATCTTCATCGGAACGTATATGCGTTTGAGCAACATCGGCTCCATCTTCGGCGCTGCCGGATCGTTGGTCGTGCTGCTGGTCTGGATTTACTACTCGGCGCAAATTTTCCTGCTGGGCGCCGAATTTACTCACGTTTACGCGCTGAAATTCGGTTCGTTACGCAAACCACCGCCTCGTGTCGAAGAGGACATTGTCCCTCTGCCCTTGACGGTGTCGATAAAAACTGACAACGCGTCACTCTCCGTTCCGCCCACTGCTGCGGTCGAGCCTGTACCGCCGTCTGCCGAAACGAAGCGCCGCACCTGGCCGAAGAAAGCCCTCGCCGTCACAACAGTGGCGGGAACGATCGTCGCCTCGGCATTCGGCGCGCGCTGGCTGTATCGAAAACGTAAGGAGAAATCAAATGAGACAGGCTTGCCGACCTCGAATCTTACCGAATAACGAATGGGCGCCTGAATCATTCGCTTATTCGTTTTCCGTTTGAGATCAGCGTTTGGCTTTTGTGGGTTTTGTATGATAATGATAATCGTTTTCTACGTAAACCATGGACACTGAAAAGGAGATCAATGCACATCATAGACGGAAAGGTCGTACACATTCATTACACGCTGACGGATGACGCCGGGGAAGTCCTGGATACGTCATCGGTGGGCGAACCGCTTGCCTATTTGCATGGCGCGGGCAACATCATCTCTGGGCTGGAGAATGCCCTGGAAGGCAAGGCGGTGGGCGACACGTTGACCGTGGTGGTCCCCCCGGAGGAAGGCTACGGCGTGCGCAATGCTGAGTTGGTCGATACGGTCTCACGCTCGCAGTTCCCGAACCCCGAACAGGTCGAGGTGGGCGTGCGCTTTCGCGTGCAAATCGGCGATATGATGCACATCGCCACAGTCACGGATATCGCCGGCGACACCGTGACCTTCGATATGAACCACCCGCTGGCCGGCGTCACGTTGCACTTCGACGTTGCTGTCGTGGATGTGAAAGATGCTACACCGGAGGAACTGTCGCACGGGCACGTCCACGCGCATGGAGCGCACGAGCATTAGGGCTAATCAAAAAGACCGAAACATTTGTTCCCGTGTAACCGGTCTATTCGCTTGCGACTTCGCTTTCGCGTTCAACGAAAAAACCTGGCAGGTCTAAAAAGACCTGTCAGGTTTTTTGACGTTTTACCAGGATCAGGTGAGGTCGAAACGGTCGAGGTTCATCACCTTGTTCCACGCGGCGACAAAATCGTGTACTAACTTCTCCTGACCATCCGCGCAGCCGTAGACTTCCGCCAAAGCCCGCAGTTGGGAGTTCGCACCGAAGACAAGATCGACGCGGGTGGCCGTCCACTTGCGCTCGCCTGTGGCGCGGTCGCGCCCTTCGAAGACATCCTCGTCTTCGGCAGTGGGCTTCCACATCGTGTTCATGTCGAGCAGGTTGACGAAGAAGTCGTTGGTGAGCGCCCCCGGACGCTTGGTGAAGACACCGTGCGGCGCGTGTCCGTAGTTGGCGTTCAGGACGCGCATCCCGCCGATGAGCACCGTCATCTCCGGCGCGGTCAGCGTGAGCAGTTGCGCGCGATCCAGCAGCAATTCCTCAGGTCTGACGGAGAATTTGGCTTTCTGGAAGTTGCGGAACCCGTCCGCCACCGGTTCGAGGACGGAGAAGGATGCTGCGTCGGTTTGCTCCGGCGTCGCGTCCGTGCGGCCCGGCGCGAAGGGGACGGTGACGTTGTAGCCGGCCTCTTTCGCCGCTTGCTCGACGGCGGCGCATCCACCCAGGACGATCAGATCGGCGAGCGATACCTTCTTCCCATAGGGCTGCGCGCTGTTGAATGCCTCTCGAATGCTCTCAAGGATGGCCAACACTTTCTCCAGTTGCGCGGGCTGGTTCACCTGCCAATCCTTTTGAGGCGCCAGCCGGATGCGCGCCCCGTTCGCCCCGCCGCGATAGTCGGAGCCACGGAATATGGAGGCCGACGACCATGCGGTGTAGACTAGTTCCGAAATCGTCAGGCCCGAGACTAGCAGTTTGGCCTTGAGGGCGGCGATATCCTGCGCATCAATGAGCGGGTGATCCACGGCGGGCACCGGGTCTTGCCAGATCAGCTCTTCTTCGGGAACCTCGGGACCGAGATAGCGCGAGCGCGGTCCCATATCGCGGTGCGTCAGTTTGAACCACGCGCGGGCAAAGGCATCGGCGAACTCTTCCGGATGCTCGTGGAATCGCTTGGCGATCTTGCGATAGGCCGGGTCCATCCGCAGCGCGAGGTCTGCCGTGGTCATGATCGTCGTCACCCGCTTCGACGGGTCGTGTGCGGCCGGCGCGAGGTCTTTTTCATCTGGATCGACCGGCACCCACTGCCATGCGCCGGCGGGACTTTTCACCAGGTTCCAATCGTAGCCGAACAGCATGTCGAAATAGCCCATATCCCACTGGATCGGGTTTGGCGTCCACGCGCCTTCGATGCCGCTGCTGATCGTATCGTCGCCCTTGCCACTGCCGAAGCTGCTCTTCCAACCGAGGCCCTGCTCTTCGATGGGAGCAGCTTCAGGCTCAGGCCCCACATGGGTTGCCGGGGCCGCGCCGTGGGTTTTGCCGAATGTGTGCCCACCGGCGACGAGCGCGACGGTTTCTTCGTCGTTCATCGCCATGCGCGCGAAGGTCTCGCGAACGTCGCGCGCTGAGGCGACCGCGTCGGGGACGCCGTTTGGCCCTTCGGGGTTCACATAGATCAGGCCCATCTGCACGGCGGCGAGTGGGTTTTCGAGGTCCCGGTCGCCGCTATAGCGCTTGTCGCCCAGCCACTCGGCCTCGGCCCCCCAGTAGATGTCTTCTTCCGGCTCCCAGATGTCCTCGCGGCCACCGGCGAAGCCGAAGGTCTTTAATCCCATCGACTCGATGGCGCAGTTGCCGGCCAGGATCATCAGGTCGGCCCAGGAGATCTTCTTGCCATACTTCTGCTTGATCGGCCAAAGCAGCCGGCGCGCCTTGTCGAGGTTCACGTTGTCCGGCCAACTGTTGAGGGGCGCGAAGCGTTGATTGCCGGTTCCAGCGCCGCCGCGGCCGTCGCCCAGGCGATAGGTTCCCGCGCTGTGCCACGCCATGCGGATGAAAAGCCCGCCGTAGTGACCGTAATCGGCCGGCCACCAGTCCTGCGAGTCGGTCATCAGCGCATAGAGGTCCTTTTTGACGGCCTCCAGGTCCAGGCTTTTGAATTCCTCGGCGTAGTTGAAGTCCTCGCCCATGGGGTTGCTCTTGGCCGAGTGCTGATGCAGGACCTTGAGGTTCAACTGGTTCGGCCACCAATCCTGATTCGACGTGCCTTTGCTGGCGGTGGGCATGGCGGGTTTGGCGGTTTTTCCCGTTACCGGGCACTTGCTCTCTTCACTCATTTCGGTTCTCCTTTCATTTCAGATTTAGGTTTGATAGGCTGACCGCATTGACTGTTTTGGTCAGCAGATTGAGCAGATTTAGCAGATGGCTTTGCGGGAAGCGATGATGGTCAGGCATCACTGCCTTCAAAGCACGGTTGACTGGCGTGCAGCATATCGGGCGTCAGTGTTTTGATGTGTAGCAGGTGCAGTGTCACGCCGGCTGCGATTGTGGCGAGTAATCCCCGCAGCCACCAAGCGTTTACCACAGCCAGGGCCGTGTAGCCGATGACGCTCCACAGCATGACCAGGGCGACGATTTTAGCCTGCACAGTGACGGCGCGGTATTCCCGGTAGTGCCGGATGTACTCGCCAAACCATTTGTGGCGGATGAGCCAGTTGTACAGCCGGTCCGAGCTGCGCACGAAGCATGCGGCCGCCAGGAGCAAAAACGGCGTCGTCGGCAGCACCGGCACAAAGATGCCGATGAGCGCCAATCCGACGGCGAGGATGCCTGCCGTCATCAGGGCTGCTTTGCGCAGGGTGATTTTGTCCATATCAGATCTCGACGCCGAACACTTCGCGGACGACCAGGCCGACGACAAAGCTCAACGCCGCCACGCCCAAACTCAGCCCCGCCATTTCTAGGAAGCGCTGCTTGAACGGCTCATCTTTGGCGACGGCGATGTAGTAGTTGAACAGAGCGATAATGCCAACCCCAATCGCCAGCGTCACCGCCAGGGCAACGTAGTAGTTCTGCAAGAGCAGGTAGGGCAGGATAAGGAGCACTACCGTCACGATGTAAGCCGCGCCGGTGTAGAGCGAAGCTTTGAGCGGGTTCTTGTCTGTCTCCTCGGATTTAGTGGACAAATACTCGGACGCGCCCATCGACAGCGCCGCCGCGATTCCCGTAATCGTGCCGCTCAACGCGATCAGGCGCGTATTCTGGAAGGCGAGCGTCAGCCCGGCGAGCGTGCCCGTGAGTTCGACCAGCGCATCATTTAGCCCCAGGACCATCGAGCCGGCGTAGCGCAGTTGCTCTTCGTCGAGCATATCGATCAACGCTTCCTCGTGCTCATGCTCGACGCGCATAATCTCCTCGGCTTCTGGGATGTACGCTTTCAACGCGTCATACTCTGTTTGCGCATCATGCTCGCCGCGTTCCAGTAGCTTGACGCCGAACGTGAAGCCAAACACGCGGCTGACCACGTAGTACAGCCAGATTTTCACGCGCTCCGGTTTGACCTCTTGTTGTGTGTAGTTCTTCCATTCCTGATAGTGCTTCAATTCATCGGTGGCGATCTGTGCCAAAATGCGTTGGTTTTCGGGTGATTTGATCGCCTCCGCCAGCCGTTTGTAGATAAAGTGGCCGGTCAATTCGTCGCGTTGGTAGCGCAAGAGTTGTTCTCGTATTTCTGGGCTAATGGACATAGTTCCTTCTTTCACTCGGTTACTCGGTTCCGTTTTTCTGGCACTCCGGGCAGAGGCCATAGAATGTTACTTGATGACTGAGGATTTGATAGCCCGCTGCTTCCTCTGGGGTGAGGTGTAATGATCCGAAATCGTGACGAATATCTATCAGAGCGTGGCAGCGCGTGCAGAACAAGTGGTGGTGGCGCTCTGTGTGGGTGTCGTAGCGGAGCCGGTTCTCACTTGGGTCTTGCACTTCAGCTAATGCTCCCAGCGCCACCAGCTCGTGCAGTGTGTTGTAAACGGTAGCACGCGAGACATCGGGCATTGTTTCCACGAGTTGTTGGTAGATATCCTCCGCGGCGGGGTGGGTGTCTTGCTCCATCAACAACTCGACAATGGCCCGACGTTGCGGTGTGATTTTCCGCCCGCTTTGGCGAAGTAAATCGATGAGTGTTTCGAGTGATTGCATCATTGTTCTTAGTTGTATAAATTACTAATTTGTAATAATTATAAACTAAGAATTCCAGATGTCAAGAGCCAGATTTTTCCTATTGACATCTTCTTATTATCGTCTATAATATGAATAAGTTGTGTGTAAATAAAATGAACACGAAAGCAAATTCAATGGAGGATTAACATGGCTGAGACAATTTACGATTACACTGTGGAGTCGATTATGGGGTTGCCCAAATCGTTGGCCGATTACAAGGGTAAGGTATTGCTTGTGGTAAACACGGCGAGTAAGTGTGGTTTCACACCGCAATTCGAAGGGCTGCAGGCACTCTACGAGAAGTATCACGACAGGGGGCTAGAAATCCTGGGCTTCCCCTGCAATCAATTTATGAGCCAGGATCCTGGTTCGAATGAAGAAATCCAGAACTTCTGCCAGGTGAACTACGGCGTGACCTTCCCGATGTTTGCCAAGATTGACGTGAACGGCTCGGACGCGCATCCACTCTACGAGTATTTGAAGAAAGCCGCCCCTGGCGCGTTGGGTATGAAGGCGATCAAGTGGAACTTTACCAAATTCCTGGTGGACGCGCAGGGTAAAGTCCTGAAGCGTTACGAGCCGACGGTCGAACCGGCCAGTATTGCGCCTGAGATTGCAGCTCTCTTGCAATAAAACAGCTTTTCAGCACAAACTATCTAGAGGAGGACTGACATGAAAGATCGACAACGACAACTTGCTGTAGTTTTAACGATTGTGGCGACGCTCATCGTCAACGTGTTGGCGAACAGCTTGCCGATTAACGGATTGACGACCGCTGAAGTCTCTGATGGTTTCAATGTGTACTTTGTTCCGGCCGGCTATGTGTTTTCTATCTGGGGGGTGATTTATCTTGGATTGATCGCCTTCTCCATTTTCCAGGCATTGCCTGCTCAACGCGAGAATCCCCGCTTGCGGTCCACCGGCTGGTGGATCGCTCTCGGTGGATTGGCCAACAGTGTGTGGATCTTGCTGTGGCACTATCTGCAATTCCCCTTGACGGTTGTCGCTATGTTGGTATTGCTGGTCACGCTCATCATCACTTATGTGCGTCTCGGGATTGGCCGGACAAAGGTTTCCACGGCGGAGACCTGGGCGGTGCGCGTGCCGTTCAGCATCTACCTGGGATGGATTACGGTGGCGACGATCGCCAACATTACCGATCTGTTGGATTACTGGAACTGGAACGGATTCGGGCTTGCTCCCGAGGTCTGGATGGGGATTATGCTGGCGGCAGTGGTGGTGATCGCGGCGCTGATGGCGTTCACCCGTCGTGATGTGGCTTACACGCTGGTGTTGTTGTGGGCGTTGATTGGGATTGCGGTGAAACAGGCTGCGGTTACCGCGGTCACTATCCCCACCTGGATCGCCTTCGGGTTGGTGGCGCTAACGCTGGTAGCAGCATTTTTTGCGCACCGTCCTGCACGGCAAGCTGCGCCATAGATTTGTTGCGGATCAAGCAAAACGTGAGACGCTTATCAAGAGTGTCTCACGTTTTTTGTTGCTTCATTTGCGCTTCTTTCGTAGTCATGATAAAGTCTTATCGGCAAATCCATTGAGCGTGGAGGAACTGTTGTGAACTTTGTCTTCTTCATCCCCGACGAGATGCGGGCGGAGAGCGTGTCGGGTTACGGGCACCCGCTGGTTTCGATGCCCAATTATGACCGTCTCGCCGCCGAAGGGACACGCTTCGATCAATGTCACGTGCAACATACCGTCTGCTCGCCGTCGCGGTGCAGCTTGATGACGGGCTGGTATCCACACGTCTCCGGTCACCGGACGCTGTGGCATTTGCTGCGTCCGCACGAGCCGAGCTTGTTCCGCTACCTCAAAGAGGCGGGTTACCATATCGAGTGGTACGGCAAGAACGATCTGTACGCCGCCGAGTCGTTCGCCGACGCGGTGGATCACTTTGCGGACTTCGGCGGCGGGCACGCCGGGCCGAACGTCTTCCGGCCGGGCGAGTCGGGCTATTTCAGCTTTCTCCACGAGCCGTTTCCCGGTAAGCCGGAGGAGACCGGTGACATGCGCTGTGTGCGGGCCGGCATTGACTTTCTGCGCGATCAGGCCCGGAAGTCCGAACCGTTTGTGCTGTACCTGCCGCTTTCGCTGCCGCATCCGCCCTACGGCTGCCCGCAGCCGTTCCACGATATGGTCGATCCGACGGATATTCCGCCGCTGCGTCCCGCGAATCTGCCGGACAAACCGGACTATTTCGATTTGATCCGTCGTTACCGCCGCCTGGACGAAGTCCCTGACGAGGTTTTCGCCAAGATTCAGGCTGTCTATCTCGGCTCCAACAGCTATGTGGATTGGATGCTCGGCCAACTGCTCGACGCACTCGACGATACCGGGTTGGCGGAGAACACGTGCCTCGTCGTCACCGCCGAGCACGGCGACTGGGCCGGCGACTACGGGCTGGTGGAGAAGTGGCCCAGCGCACTCGACGACACGCTGACCCGCGTGCCGCTCATCATCCGCGCGCCAGGTGGGGCAGCGGGGCACGTTGTCCCTGAGCCAATTGAGTTCTTTGATATAATGGCGACGACGCTTGATCTGGCGGGTGTGGAAGCGCAGCACACCCATTTTGCGCAGTCGCTCGTCCCGCAGCTCCGTGGTGCACCAGGCGATCCAGATCGCGCCGTGTTCGCCGAGGGCGGCTATGATCCGCACGAGCCGCACGCTTTCGAGGGCCGCGCCAACGCCGGCATCTTCCGAGACGCGACGAGCATCTACTATCCCAAGGGCCTCCAGCAGCAGGAGCACCCCCTGAGCGTCTGCCGCGCGGTGATGATGCGCACACTCGATTACAAACTCGTGCGCCGCCCGCTTGGCGTGAGCGAATTGTACGATCTGCGCGTCGATGCGCGCGAGCTGCGCAACGTCTATGCCGACCTGGCCTACGCCGATGTCCGTGCGCAGATGGAAGCGGGTTTGCTGGATTGGACTATCCGCACGGCAGACGTCGTGCCGGTGGGGGAGGACTCGCGCGGCCTTCCTCAGTGTTGATCCCAACACAACGTAGCAACCAGCAATTAGCAGAAGAGGTAACCATTATGCATAAACGCCCTTCGGTTTACGCTGTGAACATTCTGTTCTTGATCGTACTCTGTCTGCAGGTGGTAAACTTTTTGTTCTTGGAGATGCCGCAGTTTGTGCGGATGATCCTCAACGAAGCGTTGTTCGTGCTTCTGCCCACGTTGATCTTCCTCAGGTTGATGCGTTTGCCGTTTCGTGAAACGGTGCGCTGGCGTTGGCCCGGCTGGTCAGTTGCTGTAGCGAGTCTGCTCGTTGGCGCAGGGTTGTATCCGCTGGCGATGATCAGTATGGATATTTATCAGACGCTACTCGGTTATCGGATTTTCGGCGGTGAACAGCCTCTGCCGCGCACCGCCTTCGAAGGTGTGCTGGGGATCATCGCTTATGCGGTGATGCCTCCGCTGTGCGAGGAGATATTTGCACGTGGCGTTATTCAACGCGCTTACGAACGTCTCGGCCGCTGGCGCGCCATTCTGTTTGCGGGCGGATTGTTCATCGTTTTTCACCTGTCGCTGCTGCAAGGTCTCGTGATCATCCCGCTGGCGTTGGTGTTGGGCTACGTTTATTGGCGCAGTGAGTCCCTCGTCGCCAGCATCCTCACGCACTTTGGCGCGAATGTGTTGGCGGCGTTCGTGGTCACGCGCAGCGTCTTCTGGAACAATGCGCTTGATGTCTTGCTCTCGATGCCCGCGCTCGTAGTTGGTATCATTCTGACGGCAGCGGCTTTGTGGTGGTTGACGCGCGCCACAAGTCCGGCTGTGCCGGAGCGGCAGTCCACTGAACGACCCCGCTTGTGGCGCGCGTGGCCTTTGCTGCTATCCGGTTTGTTGTACGCCGGCGTGATCGGTGTGGAATTTGTCGGCGGGCGTTCGCCGGAGCGTTTTCTTCCACCGGTAGAAGTGGACGCCGCGCCGTGGGATGCGCCCGTCGAATGGCGCTACGAGATTCGCAACATCGTGGATGATCCGGTAGGACAGGCGCAGTGCAACTTGACGCCAGAGACGGACGAAATCGAATTGCTCTGCCACTCGCAGCATCGCGCCTACGATGTGGATACGGGCCACGGGCGCTACGTCGGCAGCGACGGAGAGATTGTGGCGCGCGGGCGCTGGCGGCGGGCCGATGGCACGCCCCTGCAAGCGGAAACTGTGCATGCCTACCAATGGCAAAGCCGCACGGCATGGGTGTTCGATGGCGTTCAATTTGCCGTCACCCGGCAGGATAACGATCAACCGGAGAAATCTTTCGCTTTGGCACTTGAGAGTGACAGTGCAAAGCCCTCTTTTGTTCTAGCCGAGCGTCTGTGGCCCTGGACACTGCTGGCATTGCCGTTTGCCGACGATTATGCTGCCGCCGCGCATCTTTTCACTGCCTATACCTGGCGCCAGGTGACGAGCGACAGCGGGCCGCAGATGGAACTCGTACTGGTGACCGTAAGCAGCCCCGAAACGGTGACCACACCGGCCGGGACATTTCGGGCATGGAAAGTGCAAGCTGGCGACGTAAAGACCGCGTGGTATACGATAGATGCACCGCATACGCTTGTCAAATACTTCGACGGCGCTGAAACGTGGCTTTTGGAGGACTTCTGAACCTGCAACTCTCAACTTTTCTCAAGGAGGTGTTATGAAAACAGCTTTGTATGTGCTACCGGTATTGGTGGTGACGGTTTTCTTTCTCATTCGCGCGGAATTTCGCAAGACGCAGCGCCAGATTTACGTGATCAAGCCGTTGGCGACGCTGTTGGTGATTGCGGTGGCGTTGCTGTCGTTCCGCGAGGCGCGGGTGAACCTGACGTATACGGTCGGCGTGCTGATCGGCCTGGCGTTGTCGTTTGGCGGCGACATCGCTTTGATGTTCCAGGCGAATCGCAAAGCGTTTATGATCGGCCTGGTGCTCTTTTTGCTGGCGCACGTCGCTTACGCGGTCACGTTCACACTGTTAAGCAGCCTGCAGGCGATTCTGTGGCTCGCGGCGCTGGCGTTGGCGGCGCTCGGGGTGGGGATCTATGCCTTGTTCCGCAGTGGGCTGGGGACGATGAAGGTTCCGGTCATCGTCTATATCGTCGTCATCTCGGTGATGGTGAATCAGGCGGCGGCGGCGTTCAACAGTAGCGCGTTCAGTGTCGCGCAGGCGTGGAAGATTACGATTGGCGCAGTGCTGTTTTACATTTCTGATGTGATTCTGGCGGCGAACCGCTTCTGGAAACCGTTCCAGTACAATCGCATCAGCCTGGCCTTTTACTATGCCGGGCAATTCTTGATTGCGCTGGCGGCGAGTTATTTCGTGTAGTAAAATAGCACACGGATTTCACGGATTCTATGGATTTTTGAAAGAATCCGTGAAATCCGTGTTTATCCGTGTACTTGAATTCTGGAGGTCAATACTATGAAAATCCATATCGATCCGAAACAATCTGGACAACTCATTACCCCCTATTGGCGCGTGTGCGTTGGCGGGGGGCGGGTGGGGGAGGCCTTGCGCGCCGATTTCCAAAAACACCTGGAACTGGTGCAGCGCGAGATGCCCTTTCAATACATCCGTATGCACGGCCTGTTTCACGAAGACATGATGGTCTACCGTGAAGAGAACGGCCAGCCGATCGTCAACTGGCAGTACGTCGATCTGGTGTACGACCACTGGCTTGCTATCGGCATTCGGCCCTTTGTGGAATTGGGCTTCATGCCCTACGATCTCGCCAGCGGTGAGGATACTGTCTTCTGGTGGAAGGGCAACATCACCCCGCCGAAGGACGGGGAACGCTGGGAGTGGTTCATCGAGCAGTACATTCGTCACGTCATCGAGCGTTACGGGCTGGATGAGGTGCGTCAATGGTACTTCGAGGTGTGGAACGAACCGAGCCTGCACGTTTTCTGGAAAGACGCCGATTTCGACGCCTATATGGAACTCTACGCGCGCACCGTGCGCGTGCTCAAGCGCGTCGATTCCCAACTGCGGGTCGGCGGGCCAGCCAGCCACGGCTTTGGCGACGCGGTGGGTAAGCCGCCGTGGGGCAAGGAATTCCTGGATGTGTGCGCCGAACGCGACTTACCGCTCGATTTCTTCTCCACGCATCCGTACCCGACTCGCTATCCGGTTGATCTGGAAGGACGCGGCTACATGACGTGGGACGGCCCCCACCGTCTGCTGGTGGATGCGCGCGGCTGCGATCAGCTTCTGCGCGCCTCGGCCTTCCCCGACGTCGAACGGCACTACACCGAGTGGAGTTCCAGCCCCAGCCCGCGCGATCCCGTACACGACACGGCCTTCGAAGCCGCTTTCATCGTGGACAACAACTGGCGGGCGCGCGGTCTGATGGATTCGCTGTCGTTTTGGGTGGTCAGCGACATCTTCGAGGAATGTCGTGTGGGCGATACGCCCTTCCACGGTGGTTTTGGATTGGTCAACGTCCAGGGATTGAAAAAGGCATCGTATCACGGGTACTGGTTCCTTTCCCGTCTGGGCGAGGAAGTGCTGGCCGAAGGCGATGGGTATGCCGTCACCCGGCGGCCTGATGGCACGTTGGTCGTCCTGCTGTGGAACTACTGCCACTATCGCGCCGACGCCAACGACAGCCGCTTGCTGGCCGCCGCGAAGCCGGGCGAAATCTACGAGCTGTTCGATATCCAACCTCCGCGCGAGTTCGCGTTGCACCTGGATGGCGTTGGCCCGACAGTCCGTGTGCAGGCGACGCGCTTCGACCGGGAGCATGGCAGCACCTACGACGCCTGGGTGGACATGGGCGCGCCGCTGCACATCCTCCCTGCCGACCTGGATGTGTTGCGCCGCCGCATGGAACTGGACGTTTCCGTGCAGCGCGTCGTCACGTCTGGGAATACTCTCGACTGGACTGTCGCAGTGCAGCCTTTTGGGGTGACTATGCTCGAGATTTGCTCTGATAGTCTAGATACCTCGCATACCCCTTAGCAATGCTGACTCGCCGTGCAAGTAGCTATGATTTTCAGATCGCGCTCAATCATTCAACGCAATATGAAAAGGAGTATGTTAATTGGACCTCATCACAGCCTCAATTGTAACCGCCCTAGCCATCGAAGTCGGCAAAGAATCCTTTGCTGAAGCCTACATTGCCCTCAAAAACGCTCTTAAGAAAAAACACGGCGTAGAAAGTGATGTCATTAAAGGCAATACCGCATAAGTTGCTACGAACTATCAATCGGTGGCAGCGTTTTCCATCGCTGCGCGAGTTGATTGAGTTGCGCCTGGGAGCGTTTCGGGGAACGC
>Ga0123334_1000212_pt1 | contig 77012 bp, 73 predicted proteins | sample BiotimSIPDNA_FD_89706 | JGI IMG/M metagenome (GOLD analysis project Ga0123334, IMG submission 89706) | Anaerobic biogas reactor microbial communites from Washington, USA - Biogas_R1 time_0 SIP DNA | ecosystem: Engineered > Bioreactor > Anaerobic > Unclassified | place: Washington, USA...
ATTTTGTAATAGAACTATATATATCCTGTATTTTATATAATTAAACTCCCTATGTCAACAAATACAGATAATATATTTCCTTATTATTGAAATGCTAGATAGTACAATTACGTTGTTGGGTGGTGAGGATTATGTATGAAGAAGAGTATTTCGGTAAACGCATATCACAATTACGAACCGCGAAAGGCGTATCTGCTAGGGATATGAGCCTGTCTTTGGGTCAGAGTGAAAGCTATATAAATAAAATTGAAAATGGAAAGTCCATGCCCTCAATGCAGGTGTTCTTCTATATCTGCGAGTATTTTAATATTACCCCAAAGGAATTCTTTGATGACGGCAATAGAAACCCTGCTTTGATGCAGGCTGTAATAGATGACTTGAAGACGCTGGATGAGAGGCAGATTACAAATATCCACGAAATTATAAAAGGTCTGAAAAAATGAAGCAGGTGACTCAAGGTTCGATAACGTATAATAAGTTTCGTAAGTTAAAATCCGGCATGACGGTTGACGTCTAGATCTAAAGAAGGCACTCTACGGTTTTAGTCGCAGAGTGCCTGTCTCTATTTGCACAGCAAAATCGGGATTTACCATATTTATTCTCCATATTCATGTTTGTGCACCTGTTTCTTTTGACATCGAAACTGATGCCCGACTTTCCCAAACATCCAAACTGGCGTCTGACATGGAGCCGCATATCGGGTTTCGCTTACTGCTCCCATGTTTTTAAGTAGGCTATTTTCAGCAATCTCATTATTGCCCAAATCTCGGAAAGCCTTTGAAATCAAGGCTTTTCCCGCGACATCAATACGACCATCTCAACGTGAAATTCTTAGGCTATTTCACACTTTTTTAAAAACACAGTGAAAATGCTGTGTTTGTGCTGGTTCGACATCTATCCTGACCTCTCAAGAAATAATTCTCAATTAGGCTATTTTCGTTTTCAAGGCTTCGAACTATATTTTTTGCTCTTTCGTCGGCTTCCTTCCTCGCCCTTTATTACATTGCTGCGATGCTGTTTTTCAAGCTGTACCGCTTGAAATGTTTCCTTAGAAATTATCGCCGGATTGTTGTCCTCAGAAAAATAGCTTGCGCTATGTTTTCCATTATCCAACAACCGTACATTGCCTGTATACTTTTCATTACTGAGCATTACGTCAATTGTTCTCTTAGGCCATGTGCCCTTTCCGGTAGGGGACTTAATCCCCAGGCGTTCCAGCTCTTTCACGATACCTAAAACACTTTTACCCTGAAGATAGAGGTTATATATTAAGCGAACATTTTTTGCCTCTGTCTCATCAATAACCAGATTACCATCTTCATCATTGTAATACCCATAGCATTTTCTATTATATAGCTTTGAAGTACCTTGTGCAGCGCGTTGTTTGATTCCCCACTTAATATTTTCACTGCGTGATTCATTTTCTGCCTGCGCAATTGATTCAATAATTGAAATCATTAGGTCATTGTCTGTATCCGCTGTATCCAGTACTTCCTGTTCAAATATAACACGAACGCCGAGAGCCCTTAGCTGGTTCAATGCATCGAGAATTTCCACCGTGTCTCGGCCAAATCTGCTAATGCTCTTTGTCAGAACAATCTCTATAACACGTGACTTGCAATCCGTTAGCATACGGGTAAATTCTTTTCGAGAGGAACCAGCCTTGCTAGAAGCAATGTCTATATATACATCTACCAACAGCCATTTTGGATTAGCTGCCGTTAATCTTGTTAACGCCGATATCTGAGCTGTAAGGCTTTTCAGTTGATCTGCACTGTTCGTACTAACTCGACAATAAATTCCTACTCGCTTTTCTCTCTTTGGAGGCAATGGAGGTATAAAGTGAATTTTTTTATTATCAGCCATGACAAAACCTCCATTTAATTTGATTTGAAAGCTGTCAGTGCCAAATACCCTTTAATATCTTCTAAAACTAGATTAAGCATTTTATTGTCAGCTGGGCATAGTGGCAATTTCGACACTTCATCCAGAGTGAACCACTGAATATCGTTATGTTCAATACAAGCTGGTTCCCCATCAATAAGTTTACAAAAATAAAAGTGGATATTGACAGTAATATCTGGATAAGCATACATAACTTCTTGAGCAAGTTGCTCCGTTTTGATTGTTATGCCTAATTCCTCGTGACATTCGCGTGCAAGGCATTGCTCTGGCGTTTCATCGGGCTCGATCTTACCGCCCGGAAATTCCCATAATAGCGCACAGCGTTTTCCTCTAGGTCTCTGACAGAGAAGTAACTTCCCGTCTCTTTGTATAATGGCTGCGGTTACTTGAATCAAGATTCTACACCTCAGTTTACCTTACGAAGTCTAAACTTATATTCTTTTCTAGTATTTCCGTTTTCGTCTTTATCATTTTCATAGGTATGGTCTACAAGCTTAAACACGCCTTGATAGTAATACTCTTGCGGAGAAAACTTAACAAAAAGATGAATGACTTTTCCGTCTGCCGCAGCATCCACAATGGCCCTGTTACGGGAAGTCATTTTTTGGTCTCCAATTTTTCCTTCGCCGGAATAAATATAATCACCGTCAGCAGTCCAACGATCATGATAAACAAATCCAGACTTCTTTTTATCAACAGAGGAAATTAAGACAACGGTTGATGGTGTTATATTGATCCCTCTCCCGAAACCAGCAATTTTGATATTGAATTGATCCTCAACTTCTTTGTATGTAAGGATAGGTTGCCTCGCTAGGTGTGCAACATTATAATCTGCACCAAAGCTATCTTCAATATTTCGTGGTTTCTTTATGGCTGATGTAGTGTTCTGTCTGTCGGCTGACTTCTTTTCTTCTTCAGCATTACGAACAGCAATCTCGGCTTGGCGTCTTTCTTCCTCGGCTTGCTTGACAGAAAAAACATCAGCCATGATTGCTTCTTGTACGTTTGGATCTTCAGCTTTAAGAAATTTATCGAATGCGTCTGGGTATACGAACTTACTCGTCTTGTCTTTAAATTGAACAGTGATATATTGACTGTCAAACTCAATGACAGTACCAACTCCGAGCATGTTATGTTGTACTTTTATATTTGAAAGGTCCATATTCATCTTCCTTTCTCCAATTGGATAATAAACATTATAACATCTTTAGGCAATGATGATTAGCCTATTTACAAACTTTTCATGCGTACATCTAACCTGACCACACAACCTCAAAGAATTCCGAATAAACATCTAACCCGACCACTCGCGAAGGGTGACATCTAACCTGACCACTCGCGGGGCACTGACATCTAAACCGCTCTGTCACAAGGAAATTTGCTTGTTTCGACCTGTTCCCACGAAGCAAAAATCACGCAATTTCTGAGCAGTGATTTTCGACCACAAAACCCCAAAAACCCTTTATATCAAGCACTATTACACTCTTATTTCTCAACCCTTGACATCAATACAACCGTCTCAACGTGGGCGCAGCGCGGGAACATATCCACGGCTGTACCTTTTTGCGGCAGATAGCCAAGCTCGGAAAAAAGCTTCAAATCCCTTGCCATAGTCCCGGGATCACAGGACACATAGACAAGACTTCTGGGAGACATCTCCGCCACGGTTTCTATAACAGACTCGGACAGACCCTTGCGGGGCGGGTCAACCACCACCGAGTCGGGCCGTACGCCTCTCTCTTTCAGCATCTCGGCGGCTTCGCCCGCGTCGGCGAGAAGAAACTCGACGTTTTTCATTCCGTTTTCCTCGGCGTTTATTCGGGCGTTTTTAACAGCCGACTCGACGATCTCCGCTCCGTAAACCATTTTGGCGCTGCCTGCGAGACAGAGACTGATCGTGCCTGTGCCACAGTATAGGTCGAGTACCGTGCTTTCTCCGTCCGGACTCGCGTAGGATACGGCGCGCTCATATAGCTTCTCCGCTTGTCTTGGATTTACCTGATAAAAGCTCTGGGGCGATATGCGGAATTTCAGCCCGCAGAGCTCGTCCTCTATAATGTCGCTGCCCCAGAGGGTGTGAAATTCGCCTCCTAGCACCGCGTTGCCACGTGATTTGTTCACACAGAGGACAATGCCGGTGAGCGTCGGGCAGGACTTAGTCAGACAGTCCACAAGCCGATTGGTGTGCTCATGCAGACCCCTTGCCGCGACGACGACTGCGACGGACTGCGGATATCTGAGGCTGCACCGCGTGAAAAGCCGTCTGATCTGGCCCTTACCCGTCTCTTCATCATAGGCGCTTACACCTGTCTCGTCTATGAATTTGCGCAGTGCGGCGGCGCACTTTACTGACAGCTCCGTCTGTATAAGACAATCCAGAGCAGGAATGACGTCGTGGCTGCGCTCCCGGTAAAAGCCCGTCACGGCGTGGCCTGCCGCGTCGCGGGTTACGGCATATATGCCCTTGTTGCGGTAGCGGTAAAGCCCATCCTCGTCGGCGCCGATTATCTCGCCTATAGTGAAATCAAGTCCGGAGACTCGCTTTATTGCGCTGTTGACGCGGGCGAGCTTACAGCGCTTTTCCTCGTCATAGCTCATGTGCATGAGGTCGCAGCCGCCGCATGTTCCAAAGATGGGGCATGGGGCATCGCACCGTTCGGATGACGGCTTTTTAAGTGTTATACCCTTGCCGTAGACCGCCGAAGCGCCGACCTTTAATATGAGCACGTCCCAGACCTCTCCGGAAAGGGCGTTTTCGACAAAGACCGCGCGGCCGTTTATTCTGCAAACGCCCGCGCCTGTACTTGAATAGCCGGTCATTTCGGCCTCATATATCTGGTTTTTGCTCAGCTTGTCCATAGCGGCCTCCGAAGTGTTTATTGGGTCATTTTATCACAAAAGAAACATAAATACACTTTATTTTTTGCAAATCTGTGTTACAATAACGGAGAAAAATACTTATATGTCCCGCCGGAAAGGAAGAATCTTGTGAAACAGATAGGTAAAAGTCTTCTGGTCGCGCTGCTTATAATACTCATAGCTTTACTGGGCCTTTTGGTATACGCCAACTATTCCGAACATGTGTTGGAGCTGAAAAGACAGGAGGCGCTCGAGTCTCCGGATGCACCTTCACGCCCATCGCCGGCAGCCGACAAGGGCTTTGAGGAGCCTGAAAACGCCGCAAACGTGTCGCTGCTGTTCTGTGGCGACATTGTCTGCCATACCGGACTGAATTTCGAGGCGCTCGAGGCTGACGGCACTTATGATTACGCAGACATATTTGGCGGCGCCGTCGATCTCGTCAAGGCGGCCGACTATGCGGCCTGCACTATGGAGACGACCTTTGCTGAGACCGCCGAGTATACCGGATACCCGAGGTTTAAATCACCGACCGATCTGGCCTCCAGCCTGAAGAGAACGGGCTTTGACCTCATAAATACCGCCAGCAACCACTGTGTGGACGGTGATGAGGCCGGTATTTACCGTACGCTCGATGTTCTGGACACCAACGGGCTTGACCATGTGGGCACCTACCGCAGTCAGGGGGAGCGTGACAAGAACAGCGGGATCCTCGTAAGGGAGATAAACGGAGTCTCTTTTGCCATCCTGTCATTTACATACGGGACGAACGCAATACCTGTAACGGGCTTCGAGTATGCCGTCAATCTGATGTACACCGACTATCTGGATACATTGACCAACATCGATTACGACAGGCTCTCCGCCGATATGGAAAAGGCGAGAGCCCTCGACACCGACGTTATCCTCGTGATGCTCCACTGGGGCAACGAATACCAGCTGGAGCCGAACTCCTATCAGAAGGAGCTCTCCGATTTCTTCTTTGCCGAGGGTGCGGATATTATCATAGGAGGCCATACCCATTGCCCCGAGCCTATGGAGCTGCGGATAATCGAGGGCGAGGACGGTACACAGCGTGCGGGCTTCATCGTATACAGTTTAGGCAACTTCGTGTCCTGTCAGGACGACCCCTATACAAACCTGACTGCGGCGCTTGATATCGACGTTCAGAAAAACCTTGAAACCGGTGAGACATATCTGCGCCATGTGTCCTACAGGCCCATGTATATGGTCGACCTTCTCGATTTTGGAGCTTCGTCCGACTGGCGCTACAAGCTCTGGGACCTGACGGGCGCTATTGAAAGCTATGAGAGCGGGAATCTGGGCGTGGCCAACGACGCACTCTACCAGGATATGAAGACTGGGCTTGACAGGCTCCACAGCGTCTTCGGCGAAAAGTTCGACATTGCAAACGGCGGTGTGGACGTGACCGAATGGTTCGAAGAAAACCGCTAGAAGAACAGAGGATATATAATAAAAGTGATAAGGGCGGACAGCCCTCCGTGCAGCAGCTTCCCGAGGAGATGCGGCATGGGGGGAAGTCCGCCCTCGCTTATAGCTGATGCGGCCTGAGCCTGGACGGACAGCCCACCCCAGCCGAGGACGAATGAGCATAGCGCGAGGTTTTCTGCACTGAGAGACAGACCAAGCATCGAGCCTGTGCCGACGCCTATCTCAAGAAAACCGCAGAGCAGACTGCGGATAAAGTGCAGCTCCGCTCCGGTTTTGAACGCTATCCGCCCGCAGAGGGAGGGCAGGAAGTTCCATGCGTCCAGAAGCCCTATGCACACACCGAAAAAAGTGATGAAGCCGCAGACGGAGAGACAGGTCAGAGAGGCTCGGCTGACGCTTCCGGTGAACGCGGCGGAGAGGCTCTGCCCTTTTATGCGCGGGGTGCCGGTGGCGTCAGCTGTACCGCGGCGGGAGATGGTCCCCACCAAAACTGCGGAAAGCGCGTGGACGCCGTACAGGAAAAAACCCACACGGGCGCTGCCAAAGACGCAGCTTCCCGCTACCGAGACAATAAATGCGGGGCCGCAGTTGTCGCAAAAGCGCAGAAGACGGCCTGCCTCGCTTCTTGTGATCCTACCACCCGAATACAGCTCCGATACTGTCAACGCACCCAGAGGGTAGCCGCCCGCCAGACTAAGGACAAAGACGGTCGCGCCGGCTCCCGATACGCGGAAAAGCCGTCGGGCGAGCGGCTCGAACGCCCTCCCAAGCCGCTCTGCCAGTCCAAGGCGCAGTATCATATTGGAGACCACCATAAAGGGAAAGAGCGAAGGTACTATTGTTCCCGCGCAGAGCGCAAGGCTGCTTTTTGCGGACTGATACGCTTCGGAGGGGGAGATGAGAAGTCCCGCCAGCACCCCCAGTGTGAGTGTTGCCGCAAAGAAAAACGAAAAATAACGCTTCAAACTCTCACCTCCCCCAAAAAGTCTATGCCGCTTGACGCGCGAACTTGCCCCGCGGTGCTGTAATCGCTTTGGCGAGCATAGTCTTATCTGAGGTGGTGATTTTCGTGAGTGAAGCAAAACCCGTATGGTCCGTTGCCGAGAAGCTGATGCTGCCTGCGGATGTTCTGCCGGAGGCGGCGAGAGTGACGGTCTCCGGCACCAGCGAGGTGTATGTGGAGAACCACGGAGGACTGAGTCTGCTGACACCGGAGTGCATAGAGATACGTACACGCTACGGCTGCTGCCGTGTGTCGGGACGGGATCTGTGCCTCGCCTATATGACTCGGACGAAGATCGTCATCAGAGGTTTTGTAATAGCCGTCGAGTTCGTTTGAGGTGACGCAATGGAGAGATTGTCCGACAGATTAAGGGGCTATGCGGTAATAAAGGTCACCGGCGCCTGCCCCGAGAGCGTGCTGAATATATGCGCAGAAAAATCCCTTGAGTTCTGGAGACCGGAGCCGACCGGCGAATTTACGATAGTTTTCAGATGCAGGCTGGACTGTGCCGATGAAATTGCAAGCTTTGCAAAAAAAAGCTGCTGCGATATTGAGATCACTGAAAGACGCGGCGCGCCGCTTTTGACAAAGCGCCTTCGCTACCGCCCTGTGCTCTGGGTGCTGCCTTTGGCGCTGTGTATACTTCTACTGCTTGCGTCTCTTTTTGTTTGGAAAATCGAAATAATCGGCAACGAGACGGTTACGGATACGGAGATACTAAATGCGCTGGAGGATAGCGGCATATATATCGGCAGCTTCTGGCCCTCATATTCTTCGGATATAATACGCTCACGGGTTATAATGCAGATACCCGAGCTCAAATGGGTTGGGGTCTCCGTCTTTGGCAGCCGTGTGAGAATACAGGTGCGCGAGGCGACGGAGAAGCCGGAGCTGTTCGATACAGACGCGCCGGTGAAAATCGTCGCGTCCAGAGCGGGCATTATTGAGCGGCTCAGCGTACTGCGCGGATACCCGATTTTTGTAAACGGACAGACTGCGGTAGATGGCGATAAGCTGATAGACGGGGTGGTGCCCAGCTCCTTTGGACAGCCGCGTATAGTCCACGCGAGCGGCAGTGTGCTTGCACGTACGTGGTATGAGATAAGCGCCGTAATGCCGCTTACTTATTCAGAAAAGATCTATTCCGGTAGAGAATACAGACAATATTTCCTTGTTCTGGGAAAACATCGTATAAATTTTTACCGTAGCAGTAGAATTATAAGCGGCGATTGTGATATTATCATAGAAGAACATCGGGCGGGCATTAGGGGACTTTTTACCCTTCCCGTTACCTTTGTGCGTGAGAGAGCCTTAAAGTATGAAATAGTGGAGCACAGCTTCACGGAGAACGAAATAAAAGAGGCCCTGCAAAGAGCGCTTGAAGGCGTGCTTAGGCATTCCGTCGGTAAAGACGGTGAGATAGTGGAGCAGCACATAGCTTTTTCCTCTGCCGGGGGCTATGCGGTAGCTACGCTCAGGGCAGAATGTGTACAGGACATCGCGGAGGACGAAGAGCTGACGCAATTCGAGATTGACGCGGCGAAGGCCGCCGATGAGGAGGAAACAGACACTCGATGACAGAGAGAATCATGACCGTGGACAGGATGGAGCAGATAATCAGCGTTTTCGGCTCCTTTGACAGAAATATAAACATCATTGAAAACGAGTTGGGCGTCAGAGTTACAGACCGCGAGTCCGAGCTTCATATCACCGGCGAACCCGAAAACGTGATGTTTGCGGAGAAGGCGATCACGGGGCTTTTGTCCCTCGCCGCCAGAGGCGAGAATATCGACGAGCAGAACGTCCGCTATATCATAAAACTTGTCCGCGAGGGCGCGGAGAGCAAAATTGACCGGATAGCCGGGGACGTCATCTGCATAACTGCCAAGGGCAAGCCTGTCAAGGCTAAGACCGTCGGCCAGAAGGAATATGTAGACGCGATTCAGAACAATACAATCACACTGGGTATAGGGCCTGCCGGTACCGGAAAGACCTATCTCGCCGTGGCCGCCGCCGTGGCCTCCTTCCGGAAAAAGGAGGTCAACCGCATCATTTTAACGCGTCCGGCCGTCGAGGCGGGCGAGCGGCTGGGTTTTCTTCCCGGCGACCTGCAGAGCAAGGTCGACCCCTATCTCCGCCCTCTCTACGACGCGCTTTTCGATATGCTGGGCGCGGAGACCTACAACAAATATTTGGAGCGCGGCAACATAGAGGTCGCGCCGCTGGCCTATATGCGCGGACGGACCCTGGACGACAGCTTTATCATACTCGACGAGGCACAGAACACCTCACGCGAGCAGATGAAGATGTTTCTCACCCGTCTGGGCTTCGGCTCAAAGGCCGTCATAACGGGAGACGTGACTCAGGTTGACCTGCCTGGCGACAAGCTGAGCGGTCTCAAGGAGGCTGTGCGCGTTCTTAAGGGCGTGAAGGACATCAAAATCTGCAACCTCACAGGTGCGGACGTCGTCCGCCATGTCCTTGTTCAGCGGATAATTGAGGCATACGAAAAGGACGACAAAAAGCGCGGGACACCGTCGCCGCAGTCCGCTCCCAAAGTGCCTGCAAAGCCAGCCGCAAAGAAAGAGGCTCAGAGAACATACAAGAGGAAAGCCTGATGAAAAACAAGATCGTTCTGCGCCGGGATAAAAAGGGCCTCGGCTGTCCGAACGCCAAAAGATTAATCCGCCGTGCGGTAAACACAGCACTCAAAGAGGAGAAAATCAGCGTTCCCTGCGAGCTCAGCGTCCTGCTGACCGACGACGAGGGCATACGCGCCATAAACCGCGAATTCCGTCGGGTGGACAGTTCAACAGACGTCCTGTCCTTTCCCGCCGCCGAGCTTGAGGCCGGAGGCTTCGATCCCCGTGCAGCCGAGACCGATCCCAATACGGGGAGAGTCTTTCTCGGCGATATGGCGATCTCCATGGAGCACGTACGCGCTCAGGGCAGGCAGTTCGGCCACGGAGCGAGGCATGAGATGCAATACCTGACCGTCCACTCCGTGCTGCACCTTTTGGGCTATGACCACATGGATGACGGCGAGATGAAGCGCGCCATGCGATCCCGTGAAAAGGAGATTATGGCGCGGATAGAGGGCGTGACGGAAGAATGAGAAATCTATTTCACAGCTTTGTGTATGCCTTTCGCGGCGTTGTCTGGACAGTAAAAAATGAGCGCAATATGCGCATACATCTGTGCTTCGCCTTCTATGTCGTTCTAGCAGCTTTAATAACGCGCCTTTCGGTGACTGAGTGGGCAGCCGTTTTGATATGCATAGCCTCGGTGACGGCTTTAGAGTGTGTCAATACCTCGCTGGAGCGCCTTTGCGACACGCTGCATCCGGACAAGTCCGAGGGCATCAGACACGCAAAGGACATAGCGGCCGGAGGCGTGCTCTGCGCGGCGGCGGTATCCGCGGCCGTCGGCTGTATTATTTTTTTCAGAGAAGAAAAGCTTGAAAATGTATGGCGTTTCACTGAAAACAACCCTGCAGCTGCCGCAGCGGTTGTAATAACGCTCATACCGCTGTCGCTGTTCGTATGGGGCTTTAAGGGGAGAAAATAATCAGGCTAACTGACTCCACTTGCATTGCGGGCAGTTTTTGAAAAATAACATACTATATATATAGAAACAGATTAAGGAGATACTAATGAAACAGACGCAGCAGTCAAAGTGCGCGATGATAACCATAGCGGGACGGCCGAATGTTGGGAAATCCACGCTCGCCAACACGCTTGTCGGAGAGAAGATATCCATTGTCACCAGCAAGCCGCAGACGACCCGCAACCGCATCTGCGCTATAGTAAACCGCGGCGATACGCAGATTATCCTTGTGGACACTCCGGGCTTTCACAAGGCTAGAACACGTCTTGGCGACTATATGGTAAAAACCGTCCGTGAGAGCATAGCGGACGTGGACGCCGTGGTGCTAATGGTGGAGCCGATCCCTCAGCCCGGGCCGCAGGAACTGGAGCTCATTGAGCAAATAAAACAGAGCAAAAGTCCAGCTGTGCTGGTCATAAATAAGATAGATACCGTTGCCAAGGAGGAGCTGCTGGCTGTAATAACAGCCTACACAGGACTTTGCGATTTCGAGGCGGTCGTCCCCATCAGCGCCAAGAGAGCCGAGGGGACCGAGGATCTGATGAAGGAACTGGAAAAATTTGCCGAGCCCGGGCCTAAGCTCTTCCCTGAGGACATAAACACAGACCAGCCTGAGAGACAGATTTGCGCAGAGATAGTCCGTGAAAAGCTGCTGCTGTGTCTGGACAAGGAGATACCTCACGGTACAGCTGTGGTTGTGACTCGCTTTACCGAGCGTGAGGACACGGAGATTATCGACCTTGATGTGACGATTTACTGCGAAAAGGACAGTCACAAGGGCATAATAATCGGGAAAAACGGTTCAATGCTTAAAAAAGTCGGAGAGCTCTCCCGGCGTGACATTGAGCGCTTTATGGGGACGAAGGTCTATCTGCAGACCTGGGTTAAGGTCAAGAACAACTGGCGTGACAGCGAAGTTCAGCTTCGTAATTTTGGCTACTCAGAATAAAATTGGCGATAATATACCACCGGGCCATGGGCATAATAAGTCCAGCGAGGTGATGTCTTATGACGGACAATTGTCTGTGGCGGATGTTTTGTGAAACAGGTGAACCGTTTTGCTATCTTCTCTATAAATCGGAGCTAAGACAGAAAAATCGAAGGCCCGATTTCCCGCCGAAAGACACGCTCGCTTTCAGCGGGACGGGCGAGACGCCACGGATCCGCTTTTGATGTTTGCCGTATCGGCTCGTGTGGAAGACTGTTTTAAACCGCTTTTGACGGCGGCGCGGCTTATGTTCTCCTTTGAACATCTGTTCCGAAATTCAAAAGAAATTCGGTAACGCGAAAACAGAAAAAAGTCGCTTTATCGTTCCGTTTTTGGGAATATGAAAAGATGACAAAATATCTGAAGCACGAGTCGATGCGGCCGAGGTCTACATACTATGTTTAAAACTACGAGGGCGCTTATACTGCGCGAGGTAAAATACAAAGAGGCGGACAAGATACTGACCGTTCTCACAGAGAACGACGGTAAGATAACTGTGTCCGCCCGCGGTGTTATGCGCTCAAACAGCAAAATAGCGCCTGCGTGCCAGCTTTTGGCATTTTCGGATATGACTCTATATGAAAACGGAGGGAAATGGTACATAAAGGAGGCCCAGACGGTGGAGCAGTTTTTGGGACTGCGTGAGGATATTGCCGATCTGGCTCTTGGGGCATATTTTGCCGAGCTGCTGGAGGCGGTGTCCGACGAGGACAGCCCCGACGGTCAGGTCCTGAGCCTCGGTTTGAACAGTCTTTTCGCCCTGAGCCAAAAGCTCTATTCGCCGGAGCATATCAAGTCGGTGTTCGAGCTTCGGCTGGCCTGTCTTTCAGGCTACGAGCCGCAGCTCGACTGCTGTACCGTCTGTGGTAAGGCTGAAATGGAAAATCCCGTGTTCAGCACCGCCGGGGGGACTGTGGTCTGCGGCGAACACCGAAGCGTGGCTCACGGCGAATGCTTTAAGCTCTGCCCGGCGTCGCTGGAGGCTATGCGCCACGTAGTCCGGTCGGACGCTAAACGGATTTTTTCCTTTTCAATTGACGAGAGAGCGGAAAAGCTGTTTGCGTCCGTCTCTGAAGCCTATGTAATCACGCAGCTGGAGCACAGATTCTCCGCTCTGGACTACTGGAGAAGCGTAAGATAAGAATAAAAATACTCTATATCAGAGAGAATGAATATGACTGAGCTTTACGAAAAATCAATAAAAACACTTGAGCTTCCTGCGGTACTCGACCTGCTGGCGGCGGAGGCCGTCAGTGCTCCCGCTAAGGAGAGAGCCTATACCGTGCGCCCGTCTGCCGTCTCCTATGAGGTCAAAAGAATTTTGGGACAGACAACGGCCGCAAAGACCATGATGGTCCTGAAAGGCAGCCCGTCCTTCGGAGGGGTAAAGGATGTGCGCTCGTCGCTCTCACGGGCGGCTATCGGAGGACTCCTAAACACCCGCGAGCTTTTGGATATAGCTGCGGTGCTGCAGACGGCCCGAACCGTCCGCGCCTACGCCGGCGGAGAGCGCTGCTCGAGAAACGACATAGATTATCTCTTTTCGTCGCTTATGGCGAATAAATTTTTGGAGGAGAAAATTACTGCCTCCATCACGGGCGAGGACGAGATAGCGGACGGCGCCAGTGCGGAGCTTGCGGACATTAGGCGGCATATGAGAGCTGCAAATGCCCGTGTACGCGAGGCCCTGCAGAAGATAATATCGTCACCGACATACCAGAAGGCGCTTCAGGAGCCAATAATAACTACGCGCTCCGAGAGATATGTCGTACCCGTAAAGGCTGACCACAAGGGGAGTATACCCGGCCTCGTACACGACGTCTCCGCAAGCGGAGCGACGCTGTTCATAGAGCCTATGGCGGCGGTCAAGGCCAACAATGAGCTGCGCGAGCTGCGAGCAAAAGAAAAGCAGGAGATCGAACGCATACTAGCGGAGCTGTCCGCCGAGTGCGGCGCGCACGGAGACGACATTATACGCGATTTCAATGTACTGGTGGAGCTGGACGTTATTTTCGCACGGGCGAAGCTCTCATATAGGTTCAACTGCGATGAGCCGGTCATTTCGGACAGAAGCATCGTGTTGAAAAAAGCACGGCATCCGCTGCTCCCCAAGGATACGGCGGTACCTATAGACGTTGAGCTGGGCGGGGACTACGACACTCTCGTCATAACCGGTCCCAACACCGGCGGCAAAACCGTCTCTCTGAAGACTATCGGTCTTATGTGCGTTATGGCGGCCTGCGGACTGCACATTCCGGCGGCCGACGGCAGCATGGTGCCGGTTTTCAGCGCTGTGCTGGCGGATATCGGCGACGAGCAGAGCATAGAGCAGTCTCTATCCACATTTTCGTCCCACATGACGAATATAGTGAGGATACTTGAGGCCTGTGATGAGCACAGCCTGCTCCTCTTTGATGAGCTGGGCGCGGGAACAGACCCTGTCGAGGGCGCGGCTTTGGCCACGGCGATAATAGAAAATTCCCGGCACAAAGGCTCTGTGGTCGCCGCAACGACACATTACGCGGAACTTAAGGTATATGCTACTACCGAGGACGGCGTCATGAACGCCTCCTGCGAGTTTGACGTTGAGACCCTGAGCCCTACCTACAAACTGCTTATCGGAGTTCCGGGCAAGTCCAACGCCTTCGCCATCAGCGAGAGGCTGGGTCTGCCAAAATATGTAATCGACGATGCACGTAGCAGAGTAAATGCTGATAACGCAAGCTTTGAGGAGACAATCTGCCTTTTGGATAAACAGCGCAGGCTGCTTGAAAAGGACAGAGAGGAGACCCAGAAAAAGCTCCATGAGGCGGAGGATGCAGCTAAAAAATCCGAACAGCTCAGGCGCGAGCTCTCTGTGCGCCTAGAAATGGCGGACGAGAAGGCGCGGAGGGATGCACAGCGCATCCTGGACGACGCGCGACGGACTGCCGAGAGGACCTTCGACGAACTTGAAGAGATGAAAAAACGCTCCGACAGGGAGCGGGACCACATCCGGGAGAACGCGGCGCGCGCGGAGCTTCGCCGCAGCCTCAACCAGGCGGAACAGCGTGTATCGGGGACGGACATAAGGTCCGCAGAGCCGAAAAAATCCGCAAGGCCCGTAGAGGTCGGCGACACCGTGGAAATACTGTCCATGGGCGTAGAGGCGGAAGTCATTGCAGTATCCGACGACCGTCAGCTGACGCTTCGCGCAGGTATAATGAAGGTCAGCGCCCGCGAAGACGAGGTCTATCTTCTTAAAAGCCCAAAAAAGGTAAAGTCAGCTGCGCGTTCAGAAAGCCGCGTGGAGCTGCGAGACCGCTCCACTAGCTCCGAGCTGGATCTGCGCGGTATGATGACCGATGAGGCCATACCCATACTGGAACGCTATATCGACAGCGCGATGCTCTCAAGGCTGGAGAAGGTCACGGTCATACACGGAAAGGGGACCGGCGCGCTGCGTTCTGCCGTCCAGCAGAGCCTCAAGACAAATAAATCCGTTAAAAGCTTCAGGCTGGGGAGATTTGGCGAAGGGGAAAACGGAGTGACGATAGTCGAACTGAAATAAATTAATAATTTTACGGCTTTTATTGCTGTGCAAAACACCAAAAAGGGTAAAAGCGGTTGACGATTGAGAATTAGTTTGTTAAAATCTAATAAGGAAACTGGGAAATGATTTGACATTTTGTCATAAGGAGTGACGTCTATGCTTACAAAAGAAGTTACTATTAACAATCAGGTTGGTTTGCACGCGAGACCTGCAACTTTTTTTATTCAAAAGGCAAACGAATTCAAGAGCAATATCTGGATAGAGAAGGATGATCGAAAGGTTAATGCCAAAAGCCTGCTGGGCGTTCTCTCACTCGGTATAGTCAAGGGTACTGCCGTTAAGATAATTGCGGATGGCAGCGATGAGAAGGATGCCATTAACACCCTTGAAAACCTTATTCTCTCCGACTTCACGGAGTAGTTCCCTGCAACAGCATAGCGGAGCGTGATTTTGCGCTCCGCTTTTTTTGTTGATATTTTCCTCCGGGAAAGGTACTATAAGAGCAAATGATCCGATGGGGGGTGACTGTGCTGCTTATTGATGAGCTGAGAGAAAAGGCAAACCGCCTGCCGCTTTTGCCGGGCGTTTACCTAATGCTGGACGAGAGAGGCGAGGTAATATACATCGGCAAGGCGAAGTCGCTGAAAAACCGCGTGACCAGCTATTTTCGTGGCGAGCATCCGCCCAAGGTCGCCGCAATGGTGGAAAAGGTCAGGGACTTCGACGTTATAGTCGCCGCGTCGGAATTCGAGGCGCTGGTACTGGAGAACTCGCTTATAAAGCGGCATCAGCCCCGCTACAATATTCTTCTGCGCGACGACAAGACCTACCCCTTTATCAGGCTGGACACAAAAAACGAATACCCGAGGTTTTCCATTGTAAACAAGGTCTCGGAGGACGGGGCGAGATACTTCGGCCCTTTCGGCGGGCGCGGCCTGAGCCGAGAGATAATCGATACAGTGTGCAAGGCTCTGCGGATCCCCACCTGCGGCAAGGTGTTCCCGAGGGACATAGGCAGGGACAGACCGTGTCTCAACTTTCATATTGACGCTTGCCCGGGCTATTGTGTGGGAAATGCCTCAGCAGAGGAGTACAGAGAGCGGATAGGCGAGGCCGAGATGATACTCGGAGGCAAATCCGCGGAACTGATTTCCGATCTGGAGAGGGAGATGCAGAGGGCGTCCGATGAGCTCCGATTTGAAAAAGCGGCGGATCTGCGGGACAGGCTTCGCGCCATAGAGAGGCTATCAAACCGCCAGCGGGTGATAGGCGCCGTGACGGCAGATGCGGATGCGGTGGGATTTTTCAGGGGCGCAAAATCGTGCTTTGCCGTTTTGCACTATGTGGGAGGAGATCTTGCGGCAAAGGACTATGATCTCATGGACGAGCCTCTGGAGAGTGATGCTGAAGCGGTATCCGCTCTGGTCAGGCAATACTATTCGCTGCGGGGCGTCTGGCCGAAAACGGTTATTCTGCCCTTTGAGACAGAGGATATGGACGATATAGCAAGGATGCTCACCGATGCTTCGGGACACAAGGTCTCCGTTGAGGTCCCCTGCCGCGGGGAGAGACGCGCCATGGCGGACAAAGCGATGCTGAACGCCAGAGAGGAGTGTATCCGCGCGACTACGGCGTCACAGCGGAGACAGAAGACTCTTGAGTGGCTCCGCGATACGCTGGAGCTTTCGGAGGTGCCGCGGCGCATAGAGGCCTACGACGTGTCCAACACGGGCAGCTTTGGGATAGTCGCGTCGATGACGGTGTTTTCAGACGGTAAACCGCTGAAAAAGGACTATCGGAAATTCAAGATCAAGGACCAGTCCGGTCCCGATGACTACGGCAGTATGCGTGAGGTGCTGACCCGCAGGTTCAAAAGGTTTCTGGACGGCGACGAGTCCTTCGGTGAGCTGCCCGATCTCATCCTCATAGACGGCGGCGCGTCCCACGCGAAGATTGCCGGGGAGGTGCTGCAGGAGCTATCTCTCAGCATACCGGTTATGGGCATGGTGAAGGACGACAGGCACCGCACAAGGGCACTTATCCGCGCCGACGGGGAGGAAGTCGGAATAACTGGCAGCCCCGCCGTGTTCGCTATGATAGGCCGGATACAGGAGGAGACGCACCGCTTCGCGATAGAATACCACCGCAGTCTGCGAACAGCGGGTATAGGCTCTCAGCTTGACAGGATAGACGGTGTGGGCGAAAAGCGGCGCAACGAGCTGCTGAAACACTTCAGGACTATAAAAGCAATAAAGAGCGCAAGCTATGATGAACTGTGTGCCGTCGTGCCGAAAAACACGGCCAAGGCGGTCTACGATTTCTTCCGCAGAGACGAGGCGGATGACAATGCAACGACAGACGGAGGCAAAAACCGATGAGAGTAATAACAGGAACAGCCCGGGGACGCAGGCTCAAAGAGCCGAAGGGTATGGATATACGCCCCACCACAGACAAAGTCAAGGAGTCGATCTTTAACATAGTCCAGTTCGATATTGAGGGGAGACGCGTACTCGACCTCTTCGCCGGGACAGGGCAACTTGGGATTGAGGCGCTTTCACGCGGAGCGAAGAGCGTTACTTTCGTAGATGCCAGCAAAGACGCCGTGAATCTGGTAAAGGACAACCTCTCACACTGCGGCATGGAAGCGGCTGTCGTACACGGAGACTCGCTGAGTTTTCTCGAGAGATGCGGGAAATTCGATCTCATTTTTATCGACCCGCCCTATGCTACAGACCTTATCGAAAGGGCGTTGGAAAAAATTATAAAGTTTGACATATTGTCGGAAAGTGGTATAATAATCTACGAAACTGTACGCGAAAAGAGCGTTTTACCGCTCAAGGCCCCTTATTTTGTCGGCCGCGAATACAGCTACGGTAAAGTCAAGCTCGTCGTCTGTGGCAGACAGGCGTGAAGGGAATGAATCAGCACCCATGATAACGGCAATATATCCCGGCACATTCGATCCGATTACTCTCGGCCATATGGACGTCATCAGACGCATTTCGCGTCTCTATGAAAAGGTCGTAGTAAGTGTGGTAATGAATATTGAAAAAAAGCCCCTGTTCGACATTGAGGAACGGGTGGAGCTTATACGCAAGGCCGTCCGTGACCTGCAGAATGTTGAGGTTTCCTGTTCCATAGAGCTTTTGTCGGACTTTGTCCGTAATTACGAAAATCCAGTTATAGTAAAGGGGCTTCGCAACCTTGTAGACTACGAATACGAGACCACTATGGCGGTATTCAACAAAAAACTAAATCCCGATCTTGAGACCTTCTTCATTACGGCGGACCAGAAATATACCTACGTCAGTTCGACCGCAGTAAGGCAGCTGGCACTATACGGCTCGGATCTCAGTGAATACGTTCCGGCGGATGTGGCGGAAGCCGTCGCAAAAAAGATTGAATACTGGAGGGGAACGGAATGAACGAAAACGAAAATGTGCAGGAAGTAACCGAACTGCTTGAGATGCTCTATAACACCATTGCAGATGCATGGGGGGTTCCTTTCGGCAAGGAAAAGTGTATGCTCCACCGTGAAAACACACTTAACCTCGTCGATGACATCCGCGCTCAGCTGCCGCTTGAACTGGCTGAATCGAGGCGGCTCCTGTCGGCAAGGGAAGAGTTCATTGCCAATGCAAAGCGCGAGGCGGAGTCTGTGCGTAAGGCCGCCGAGACAGAGGCAAGGCGTCTTGTTGAGGAGCAGGAGATTATACGCATTGCCAAGGAGCGGGCCAATGAGATAATAAGCACTGCGGAGGCTAAATCCCGTGAGCTCATCAATGTGGCAAACAGCTATGTGGATGATGCGCTTCGCCGAACAGAGGAGGCCATCGCCGCTGCCCACAGCGAAGTTAAGGAGTCACGTTCACGTTTTTGCAGTTTAGCGGGCTCAAAGCCGGCGCCCGACATTCAGAGTATCGCTCCTAACGACTATGAGGAGTAGTTTTAGACAGACAAACGCAGCGTTTTGACGAATTATCAGACTTTTTATGACAACTATATAATATCTTCAGAGGCCGTGAAAAAATTTTTCACGGCCTCTGTTTCTATATGTTGGTGCAAAAAAAGTCGTAATTTGACTGATAACACAAGGGCTTGTGAAAGAACGGTTACAGAAAAAGCTGGGCAAGGAAAGCGCGGCGGCGGATTATATTTTTTCCTCTTGCATTTATTTATGTTAACCGTTATAATAATGCCACGGCGTGGGGAAGAGTGGGGCAAAGTGTCACGAGTTTTAATGATCGTGGGAAAGGGTGTTCGATACTGCCTATATAAACCTTGCCGATTGCGGAATGAAAACACACAAATAATACGAGGGAGGGGCAGCACTTGACTGGCGAATTTCAGCACAATCTGGATTCAAAGGGACGTCTTTCGATTCCCGCGCGTTTGCGTGAGGAGCTCGGCAACGTCTTTTATGTGACCCTCTCCATGGATAAGTGTCTCGCGGCCTACTCAGCCGAAAACTGGCAGAGTTTTACAGACAAAGTTGATGAAATGCCCTATGTAAAGCAGCGCAAAATGCGCCCTCTTTTTGCCTATGCGGCAAAGTGCGAGATGGACGCGCAGGGCAGAATACTGATTCCGCAGAACCTGCGCGAATATGCGGGACTCACCAAAAACGTGACCATTGTCGGCAGCAACAATCATGCCGAGTTTTGGGACAGCGAAAACTGGAACGAGATCAACAGGATTGAGATGACGCCGGAGAACATCGCGGCGGTTATGGAGGAGCTTGACTTCTGATGGAATACTCACACTATTCCGTTATGCTTAAAGAATGCATCGAGAGCCTCAATATAAAGCCCGGCGGTATATATGTGGATGCCACACTCGGTATGGGCGGGCACTCATATGAGATAGCGTCGAGACTTTCCGGCGGCAGGCTCATTGCTATAGACAGGGACTCAAAAGCCCTGGAGCGCTCAGGGGAAAGGCTTAAACCGTTTATGGACAGGATAAGCCTTGTCCACGGAAACTTCCGCGACATGGAGGCTGTTCTGGACGGCCTTGGGATAGACAAGGTGGACGGTATGCTCTTTGACCTCGGAGTTTCGTCTCCGCAGCTCGACGAGTCTGAGCGCGGCTTTTCGTATATGGCGGACGCGCCGCTGGATATGAGGATGGATCGGGATGACCCGATCACCGCTTCGGACATCGTCAACAGCTGGCCGAAGGATAAAATCAAACGAATACTCTACGATTTCGGCGAAGAGCGCTATGCGCCGCGCATTGCCGAGGAGATAACGAGATACCGGCAGAATAAGAAGATTGAGACCACTCTTGAACTCGTCGGTATTATTAAAAGCGCTATGCCCGCGTCGGCCCTCCGGGAGAAGCAGCACCCCGCTAAGCGCAGCTTTCAGGCTATTAGAATAGCGGTCAACGACGAGCTGGAAGCTATATCACAGGTGCTTTCCACGGCTGCGGACAGGCTGAACACCGGCGGCAGACTGGCGGTTATAAGCTTTCACTCACTGGAGGACAGAATAGTCAAAAACGCTATCGCATCAAGGGAGAACGGTTGCACCTGCCCGCGTGATTTTCCGGTCTGCGTCTGCGGATTTGAGCAGACGCTTAAGAGCGTTACACGCAGGCCCATACTGCCTGAAGCGGACGAAATAAGTGTTAATCCACGTTCGCGGAGCGCAAAGCTGCGCGTCGCGGAGAGGGTATGACCCTACGAAAGGGGGAGCGAAAATGGCACAATACGATTACGCAAAGATGTCCTTTTATGGGACAAGCTATATCGGCGGAACCGCAGCGCCCGATATCGGCGGATATCCCGGCCGCGAAGAGGAACGCAGGGTAGTCATCCCAGCCCCTCCTGCAGTCGAAGAACAGACGGCGGCCCGCACAAGGGTCAAAAACAGCCAGGCACTGTCGCCTGTGGCGGTAATCGGGCTGCTGTGTTCGGCGGTGCTGCTTGTATTTATGCTTATGGCAAGAATACAGTTTACCGCATTGTCCGATAAGGCCGTCGCTCTGGAGCAGCAGCTCTCCGACCTTGAGGTAGAGCAGACGAGGCTGCTTATCGATTACGAGAGCGTTTTCAACATGACGGAGATAGAGGATTACGCCACCTCGGTTCTGGGTATGCAGAGACCCAGAGACGAACAGATATTTTATCTCAACAGCTCCGTTCCGGACAAGGCTGTTGTTATTGAGGGGGCCGATGATGAAAAGGGTCCGCTTGACAGGTTATTAGATATGCTCGCATCCATAGGGGAATATTTTGGATAGCTCCGCGAGTATTATTTATAAAGCCGTACCTATGGGGGGAGACAGATGGCGGGAAAAACCAGGGGAAATAATCCCGAGACTCCAAATTCTATGATGCTTCGCCGCACACTTATTCTGGCTATAGTGTGCGGCATAGTTGCATTTTCAGTACTGGGTCTGCGTCTGCTGAAACTGCAGATATTAGACCATGATTTTTATGAGACCGCCGCTGTTGAGGGTCAGCTTCGCGATACAACGGTGACAGCGGAGAGGGGTACGATATATGACACTAACATGAAGATTCTGGCCATGAGCGCCAGTGTCTACAATGTATATATCAGCCCTGTTGAGATAGACAAGTATGACGTAGACGAAAAAAAGGGCATAACCCACTCGTTCATTGCCGACAAGCTCGCTGAGATTCTGGATATTAAATCAGCCGATATTCTTGAGAAAATGGGCAAGTCCAAAACGTGGTATCAGACACTGGCGCTCAAGGTCGAGCCGGAGGTGTCCGACGCTGTCCGTGATTTCAAGACAGAATACGATCTTGTGGGCGTTAGACTTGAGGATACCAGCAAAAGGTACTACCCATACAGTACTCTGGCTGCACAGGTCATCGGCTTTGTGGGCAACGACGATGACGGACTGGCAGGCATCGAGGCCAAATATGACGACGTCCTGACCGGAATCAATGGCAGGAAAGTCCGTCTGGCAAATGCTGTCGGTACGGAGATGCTGCTGGAGGACTATGAATACTACTACGACTCCAAAGACGGCGAAGGCCTTGTTTTGACTTTGGATTCCACTATACAGTACTACATGGAAAAGCATCTGGAGCAGGCCGTTTTGGACTATGATGTCAAAAACGGTGCCGCGGCGATCGCCATGGATGTTGACACGGGTGCTATACTCGGTATGGTCAGTTTAGGTAACTTTGACCTGAATGACTATCAAACAGTCAGCAGTGAGGTGCAGCAGAAGATAGATGCCGAGCAGGACGAGGAGGCTAAAGCCAAGCTCCTTTTCGATGCGCAGCAGCTGCAGTGGCGCAATAAAGCCATAAGCGATACATACGAGCCGGGCTCCACCTTCAAAATCATAACCCTTGCAATGGCTTTGAACGAGGGTGTTGTAAGTCCGGAGGACAGTTTTTACTGCGGCGGTTCAATTGATGTCACCGGCCGTGACGATCCCGTCAAATGCTGGAAGAGGCAGGGACACGGCTCCCAGACGCTGACACAGGCCCTGCAGCATTCCTGCAACGTGGCTTTTGTAAAGATCGGCCTGCAGGTCGGAGCCAAGAAGTTTTATGAATACTGTGAGAATTTTGGCTTTTTCAAAGCCTCTGAAGATGGAAGCGAGTATCTGCACGGCAAAACAGGTATAGACCTGTTGGGTGAGGGAAGCAGTATTTGGTGGCCGCACGACTACTTTACGAATGACCTCAACAAGTCCTCTCTGGCCGCTGCATCATTTGGGCAGACCTTCAATATTACGCCGATTCAGCTCATAACGGCGGTTTCCGCCTGCTGTAACGGCGGCTATCTTATGGAGCCATATCTAATAAAGTCTACCCTTGACTCAGAAGGTAATGCCATCTCCACTACAGAACCGAAGGTTGTAAGACAGGTCGTCAGCGAGGAGACCAGCGCGACGGTCTGCGGGATGCTTGAGCAGGTGGTCTGCGACAAAAAAGAAGGGACCGGTAAAAACGCCTATGTTGCGGGATACCGCATCGGCGGAAAGACGGGAACTTCGGAAAAAGTCAGCAAGCAGGTAGAGACAGGAGACGATGAGTACATAGTTTCATTCATCGGCGTTGCACCTATGGACGACCCTAAGATAGCTATACTCACTCTTTTGGATAACCCAAGCAGCTCATGCGGGGTACTTGTAGGCGGCGGGCAGATGTGCGCGCCGACAGTTGGAAAAATGATGGCGGATATTCTTCCGTATATGGGATATGAGCCCCAATACAATGACGATGACCAAAAACAGATTGACCGCTCAGTGCCGGACATAGCGGGTATGAGCCTTGCGGATGCGCAGGCGGCCGTTACAAAAGCCGGCTTTACCTACAGAGTGATCGGTACTGGAGGAACGGTCACAGATCAGCTTCCGGCTGCAAACAGTGTAATAGCTGCAAACAGTCAGGTTATAATCTACTGTGACGAGAAGCCGTCGACATCTCTGGAAACTGTACCCGACCTCACGGGGATGTCATACAGCGTGGCAAGACAGCAGCTCGGCAGTATAGCTCTGTTTGTCAGGACTTCAGGCGCAATAAGCGACTCAGGTTCTCTTGTCGTTACCAACCAGAGCGTCAAGGCCGGAACTCAGGTCGAGCACGGCACCGTCATTAACGTCACAATCATAGACCTGGCCAATCAGGGACGATTCTAAAGAGGGAGAGAAAATGGAACTAAGCAAGCTGCTAAAAGGTGTGGAAACTCTTGAAATAAACGCCGATCCCGGAACTGTGATCGGGGATATAAGCTATGATTCCCGCAGCACAAAGCAAGGGGATCTGTTTGTGGCGGTAAGGGGCTTTGAGAGCGACGGCCACAAGTATATCGCTGCGGCCGCCGAAAGAGGCGCTGCAGCTGTAGTCTGCGAGGAAAAACCTGGATCCGATATGCCCTATATATTGGTAAAGGATTCGAGGCTTGCGCTTGCGCTGCTCTCCAGGAACTATTTCGGGGACCCGGCATCAAAGATGAAGATGGTGGGCGTCACCGGCACCAACGGGAAGACAACAACGACTATGCTGTTAAAGCATGTTATTGAGGATTGCCTGGACTGTAAGGTGGGTCTTATCGGCACAATACAGAATTTAATCGGCAGCCGCATAATTCCCACGGAGCGCACCACGCCGGAATCCTATGAGCTACAGAAGCTTCTGCGTGAGATGGCGGACGCCGGATGCAGATACGTCGTCATGGAGGTCTCATCCCACTCGCTGGCTCTGGACAGAGTCGCAGGGATCCACTTTGAGACTGCCGTATTTACAAACCTCACACAGGATCATCTGGATTTCCACAAAACCATGGAGGAATATGCGGGCGAAAAGGCAAAGCTGTTTGAACGCTGTGATAAGGCTGCTATTAATATTGACGACGAGTGGGGCGGATATATGCGCGAAAGAGCAAAATGCCCGGTCATGACCTACTCCGAGACAAAGTTGGAGGCGGACCTTATTGCAAAGGATATTCGTCTCTCTCCGTCAAACGTCAAATTCTGCGCCCTGTCAGGGGATAGCATTGAATGGGTGAGTCTCGGGATACCCGGAAGATTCTCTGTCTACAACGCCATGTCTGTACTTGCAGGGGCCCAGCTTGTGGGTATAGGCCTCTATGACGCATGTGAGTCCCTTAAAACCGCGGTCGGTGTCAAGGGCAGGATGGAGGTCGTCCCCACACCGGAGGACTATACTATACTCATTGACTATGCCCACACGCCTGACGCTCTGGAAAACGTCATCCTGTCGATGAAGGAGGTCGCAAACGGCAGAGTCGTCGTTCTGTTCGGCTGCGGCGGAGACAGGGACAGGGCAAAGAGGCCCATAATGGGAAAAATCGCAACGGAGCTTGCCGATTTTGTTATAATAACCTCGGACAATCCGCGCACCGAGAGGCCCTCGGAGATTATTGAGGACATACTCAAGGGCGTCTCCGGGCCAAAGAGCCTTTACACGGTCATTGAGGACAGGGTGGAGGCGATAGAATATGCGATGGACCACCATCAGGAGGGCGACCTTATAATTCTTGCCGGCAAGGGTCACGAGACATATCAGATCGTCGGTAAGACTAAACACCATATGGACGAGAGAGAAATCGTAGCCGCTCACCTCGGCAAAACAAAGAGATAAGCTGTATCGGACGGAGGAAAAAGCAATGGCTTTAAAGCTTGCTGCCGCACTTGTTGTTTCATTTATAGTAACTGTTTTTATTGGAAAGTTTCTTGTACCATGGCTCAGAAAGATAAAAGCGGGTCAGGAGATCCGCGAAGTAGGGCCTACCTGGCACAGCTCCAAGGCGGGAACGCCCACCATGGGCGGCGTAATGTTCATAACGGGTATTACACTGGCCTGCCTGACTGCGGGCTTTACCCTCATGGCGGAAGGGGAATTCGGGCACATCTATGTTCTGGTCTTTGCCCTTGCTTTCGGCGCTATTGGTTTTCTGGACGACTATGAAAAGCTCAAGCACAAGCAAAATCTGGGTCTTACAGCGGGCAGAAAGTTCGTTCTGCAGGTGGCAGTTGCCGCGCTGTTTGTATTTCTTATGAGGCGCTTCGGTTACCTCACTCCCGATCTGTATGTCCCGTTTTTCAATGTGACCTTATATATGTCCGAGTGGCTGTTCTATGTTTTTGCCATATTCGTCATAGTTGCCACTGTCAACGCGGTCAACCTTACCGACGGAGTGGACGGCCTCGCCTCCGGAGCCTCTATCCCCGTTTTCCTGTTTTTTTCTGTAACAGCGTTCTACTGGGGCATCGAATACCTGTCTCTGGGTGTATTCGCTTCGGCTGTGGTCGGCGGACTAATGGGATTTCTGGTCTATAACTACAATCCGGCAAAGATATTCATGGGCGACACCGGCTCGCTGTTTCTCGGGGGAGCAGTTGCGGGAATGGCGTTTGCCTTCGATATGCCCCTTATAATCCTTGTCACCGGTATCCTCTATGTCATAGAGGCGCTCTCAGACGTTATTCAGGTCGGCTATTTCAAGCTCAGCCACGGAAAGAGGGTTTTCAAAATGGCGCCCTTCCATCATCACCTTGAGATGGGCGGCTGGACGGGAAAAAAGTGGAGCGAGAGAGAACTCTTTACACTGTTCACCGGAGTGTCCGCGGTTTTCGCTGTTCTGTCGTTCATAGGCGTATATGACCGCTTCGGCGCATAGATTAAGACTGTTATTGAAAAGGGGGACGCGAGATTGCAGACAAATCAGACGACCATAAGAAACTATTCACGAAGCATGAAGATAACCCGCGGCCCTATGGACATCCCTTTTCTCGTCGTAACGCTTTTGCTTCTGGGCATAGGAGTCATAATGGTGCTCTCCGCAAGCTATGCGAGCGCTTACTATGATCTTAATAACGAGACGGGAGGAAGCGCTACATATTACTTTACAAGGCAGCTTATCTTTGCCGTCATGGGTGTTGCTGTGATGTATGTGTGCTCACGGCTGCCGGTCTCCTTTTACAGACGCTTTTCGTTTTTTGTGCTTTTTATAGCCATTGCTCTGCTTCTGGCGGTTCTGGTCATCGGTACGAGAGTCAACGGCGCAAAGCGCTGGATAAATCTCGGGTTTACTACCCTCCAGCCCTCCGAGATTGCCAAGGTGGCGGTTATTCTGTCGTTTTCCGTACTCATCTGCAAGTATAGAAATTACATGGGCACGATCAAGTATGGAATAATGCCCTTCGCTATAATTCTTGCCGTTATAGTCGGCCTGCTTGTCCTCGAACCTCATCTTTCCGCCTCGATCATTATTCTGCTTCTGGGGGCAATAATGCTGTTTGCTGGAGGAGCAAGGATGTTCTGGTTTCTTGCGGGAGGGATTGGAATAGCAGGTATATTCATAGTTTTGATAAACACCATGGAATACTCCTCAGAACGAATAACAGCATGGCTTCACCCCTTTGAGGACATGAGCGACACCGGCTACCAGATAGTTCAGTCTCTCTATGCTGTGGGAAGCGGCGGCCTGTACGGGCTCGGGCTGGGGAACAGCCGGCAGAAGTACCTCTATCTGCCTGAGGAGCACAACGACTTTATTTTTTCGATAATCTGCGAGGAGCTTGGGTTCATCGGCGCTCTGCTTATACTTACGCTGTTTGCCCTGCTCATAATCCGCGGCTACTGGATAGCCCTCCACAGCAGGGACAGATACAGTTTCCTTGTCTGTACGGGAGTTACGTCCCTTCTGGCAATCCAGGTGATATTGAACGTGGCCGTCTGCACTAACCTTGTCCCCTGCACGGGCATTTCGCTCCCGTTCTTCAGCTACGGCGGCACGGCTCTTCTGGTGCAGATGGCGGAGATGGGGATTATACTCAGCATCTCCAGAGATATACCGGTCGTGAAGACCGTGAAGCGAAAAAGCGGCTCTACAGCAAAACGTAGTAATAAAGAGAGGAGCGCTGAACAATGAAATTTCTTTTTACCTGCGGCGGGACCGCGGGACATATAAACCCGGCTGTGGGAGTGGCACAGCGTCTGAGGCTGCTGATGCCCGACTGTGAGATCCTTTTCATAGGCGCTGCCGGACACATGGAGACGGAGCTGGTCCCCCGCGAGGGGTTTGATATAAAAACGGTAGATATAACAAACATAAGCCGCGAAATCAGCCTTGAGGGACTTAAACACAATGCCAAAACCGTTAGAAATGTTTTCAAATCAACTGCCGAGGCAAAGACTATTCTTAAGCAATTCAGACCGGATGTCGTAATCGGCACCGGCGGATATGTCTGCTACCCCGTTCTCAAAGCCGCGCATTCAATGAGGATTCCCACGGTGGTGCACGAGAGCAACGCTGTGCCGGGACTCACAACAAGGATGCTGTCAGGCGCGGCCGACAAAATACTCGTCGGCTTTGAGGAGAGCAGACAGTATTACAAAAATCCCGAAAAAGTGATCGTAACGGGGACCCCGGTCAGAGAGGACTTTCGCAACTACGACAAGGCCTCCGCAAGACAAAAGCTGGGCATAGATCCTGAAAAGCCGCTGGTGGTCTCGGTCTGGGGCTCACTTGGCGCGGCGTTTATGAACAAGACGATGGTCGGCTTTATTGATAAGGCTCTCGGCAACCCCTTTTTCGGACTTATCCACTCGGCGGGAAAGGGCGGATATAAGACCATGCTGGAGGAGATGGGCAGGGACGGTGTCAAAACTGCCGAACAAAACGGTATGGAGATCCGCGAGTACATATACGATATGCCGCTTATCATGGCGGCTGCGGATCTTGTTATGTGCCGTAGCGGCGCCTCTACTCTCAGTGAGCTGGCGGTGCTGGGCAAACCGGCGATATTGGTACCCTCGCCAAATGTGACAAACAATCATCAGGAAAAAAACGCACGTGTTCTTGAAAAGGCCGGTGCGGCGGTTTTAATACCTGAAAGCGATATTACTTCGGACAAGCTGCTCGGCTCTGTGTCCTTGCTTCTCAGTCGCCCCGAGACGCTGGACGCGATGTCGGAGCAAATGGTTAAGGTCGGCATCGGCGACGCCACTGAGAGGATAGCAAATATCATGCTCGAGCTTGCCTCAAAAAAGTAGTCACGGGTAATAGAGTTAACAATGGAGCGCCCATTGTCAACAGGCGATAAAGTCGCATAGTATGGCTTAAAAATGCACTGTGCGGAGGGATCATTATGAGTGTTTGGACAATTAACGGCGGGAATAAGCTGTTTGGCGATGTTAAGGCTCAGGGCTCCAAAAACGCGGTCCTGCCCATCATGGCGGCGGCGATAATCACGGGCTGTGAGACGGAGCTTATAAACTGTCCCGAGCTCAGTGACGTAGGCGCAGCCATGGACATCCTGCGCCATTTGGGCTGTAAAGCCGAACGCAGAGACGGCGCGGTATATATTGACTCGCGGGGTATGAACAGGACGGACATTCCGCATGAGCTCATGCGCGAAATGCGCTCGTCCGTTATATTCCTGGGAGCTATCCTTGCGCGCGCGCACAGAGCGAGCATTTCCTATCCGGGCGGTTGCGAGCTTGGAGCAAGACCGATCGATTTACACCTCGCGGCACTGAAAAGCTTGGGCGCGGACATACAGGAACAGGGCTGCAACATAAACTGCTTTGACTCCGGTCTTATAGGCACGCGTATTAACCTCAAGTTTCCCAGCGTCGGCGCGACCGAAAACGCCATGCTGGCTGCCTGTGCGGCCAAGGGAGAGACTGTTATCACAAACGCGGCGAGAGAGCCCGAGATAGTGGATCTGCAGGAGTTTATGCGTAAGCTTGGGGTCAACATCAGCGGCGCCGGCACCTCTGTTGTCACGATTGACGGCTTTGGAACGCGGCGGTCGGTCAAACACAAGATAATGAACGACCGAATAGTATCCGCTACGGCTATGTGCTGTGTTGCCGTCACAGGCGGCAGCATCACGCTAAATGAAGTTGTGCCTGCAGATTTCGAGACCGCTATGGCGGCTCTGGAGTATATGGGCTGTGATATTGAGAGAGGCGAATGTACTGTAAAGATAACATGCAACACAGCTTTAAGAGCGTGTTATCCCATAGTTACAAGGCCCTATCCGGATTTTCCGACGGACATACAGCCGCTGCTCATGGCGGCATGCCTCACTGCGGCGGGAACAACCGAATTTACAGAGAACATATTTGAAAACCGTTACAGACATGTTCCCGAGATGTGCAAGCTGGGCGCGGACATTGTTGTGGAGGACCGTGTTGCCAGAGTAACGGGCGTCAAGAGGCTCCAAGGCGCGGAAGTCTCGGCTACTGATCTGCGCGGAGGCGCGGCGCTCGTCGCGGCGGCTCTGGGAGCCGATGGCAGGACGGTAATAGATGACAACGGACATATCGCCCGAGGCTATGAAGACTTTGACAGGCTGCTTGCAAATCTCGGAGCCGATCTGAGCTACAGAGCTTAGAGGCGTAAGGAACGGCACAGGATTTGTCTCCATTTTTACAAGGGGGAAAAAAATGACCGCCCGAAGAGCAAAAAGAAAGAGAAAAAAGACCGGTGAAGGCGGCTTTATCTTTGGTACGCTGTCCTTTGTCGTCATCTGTGCCGCACTTATTTTTGCAATAAGCGTGTTTTTCCGTGTATCCAACATAGAGGTCAGCGGTGCCGAGCGTTACTCCGCAGAGGAGATAATTGAGGCCTCCGGTATCAAAGAGGGCGCGAGCCTTGTGACATTAAACTGCAGATCCGCCGCCGACCGGGTAACGAGTGAGCTGATCTATGCGGGCCGTGTGCAAATAAACCGCAAAATGCCCAATACCGTTGTAATAACGGTCCGTGAGAGCGACACCGTCGCCTGTGTAGAAACCGACGTGGGTCTATGGCTTATTGACAACTACTGCCGTCTTCTGGAACCTGTGACGGAGGATGGAAACGCGGACTATATAGAGGTCTCAGGCGTATCGGCAGTGTCGCCCAAAGCGGGTAGCGGAATGTCCGTTGCCGCGGAGGACAAGTCTAAAGTGACTTATCTCGAAGAGATACTTCGGGCTCTGTCGGATGCAGACATTATGAAAGACGTCACATCCATCGACGTGAGCAATACTGCCAACGCCCGGATCGATTATTTGGGACGCTTCAAGGTGAAGCTCGGCAGAAACGAAAACACTGAGTACAAGCTTGGACTGCTCAAAAGCGCTGTGGCAGAGCTCACGGAGACAGAGAAGGGGACTTTCGATCTCTCGGAGAATAAAAAAGCGGGTTTTAGCCCGGATTGACAAACAAATTATCCAAAATCCGAAAAACCGGAGGATAATTTTATAGTTCACATAATTTTTTACAAAGAATACTTGACCAATATGGAAATTCATTATAAAATAGAGCGAATACTTGGATTATACCGCTGAACTGTTCTTTAGTTCAGAGTTTATAAAAATCATGGGAGGCTATGAATATGTCGTTTCAGCTTGAAACCGGTCCCGAAAACGTAGTAACTATAAAGGTAGTCGGCGTCGGCGGTGCCGGCAATAACGTCGTCAACAGGATGGTGAGTTCCGGCACAAAGGGCGTTGATTTCATCGCCATTAATACGGACAAGCAGGCCCTCTCCGTGTCGAGCGCCACTCAGAAGATTCAAATCGGCGAAAAGCTGACGCACGGCCAAGGCGCAGGCTCCGATCCGGATATTGGCAAACGAAGTGCCGAAGAGAGCCGCAACAACATTGCCAAGAGCTTTGAGGACGCTGACATGGTCTTCATAACAGCGGGTATGGGCGGAGGTACCGGAACAGGTGCGGCCCCCACCATTGCAGACATAGCGCGCGAGAGCGGTATCCTTACCGTCGGCGTCGTGACCAAGCCCTTCAGCTTCGAGGGCAAGCGCCGTATGCAGCAGGCGGAGGAAGGTATAAACGAACTTCTGGGCAAGGTGGACTCCCTGCTCATAATCCCCAACGACCGTCTCAAATACGCAACCGATCAGCGCGTCACCTTTGCAAATGCATTTGCCATTGCAGACGACGTTCTGCATCAGGCGGTCACCAGCATCTCCGATCTCATCAAGAACACGGGCTTCATTAACCTCGACTTTGCGGACGTAACCACCATTATGAAAAATGCCGGCTTTGCACATATGGGCGTTGGCCATGCCGCCGGCAAGGGCAAGGCTGAGGACGCCGCGCGTATGGCGGTCGCCAGTCCTCTGATGGAGACCTCCATAGATGGCGCAAGAGGCGTTCTTATCAATATAACCGGCTCTATGGATATGGGCCTTGAGGACGTTGAAGCTGCCGCAAGCCTTGTTCAGGCTGCAGCACACCCCGAGGCAAACATAATCTTCGGCGCCACCTTTGACGACGCCATGGACGACGAGATCCGCGTAACCGTCATTGCGACAGGCTTTGACGACGGCCCCGTAAAGCGAGCAGAAGCAGAGGAACAGAAGCCTGCCGAGAAATCTCAGGGCCTGTTCACTACGGCTTCCGCCATGGCCCAGTCGGAACCTGCACAGCAGCCCCAGCAGGCCCCGGCGTCCGAAAAAAAGGAAGAAGATCCCTTTGACAGCATCTTCAAAATATTCAACTCTAAATAGCCGTTTTCGGGCATATAATAGCATGACCGCCCCCTCCGCCTTAGGTGGCGAGGGGGCGCGTGTTATCTTCTGTCCTGTCATGAATGGAGGGGATAAAACTGAAAAGGTCTTCAAAATTCTCCACCTTGCTCATATATGCTTTTGAGCTGACAGAGATATATGTCACAAACAGGGTTTCCAGATCGGCTGCGGCCCTTTCTTATGGGCTGACCCTGTCGCTGTTCCCCACTCTTATCTGCATACACGCAATGCTTGCCAGCTTCGCTACTGATATTTCCCTTATGCTCGACGGGCTGTCCACTTTTGTCCCTGCCGGAACTCTGCAGTATTTGGACAGCTATCTGAATTATCTTTCCACGCAGGACAACAGAGCGCTGTTTACGGCGGGACTTTTAGCCATGGCGACGACCTCGGCCGCCGTTTTTCGCACTATTCACAGCATTATGGCGGATATTCAGGGGGCGCCGAGGTTCAACGGAGTGTTTAAGCTGCTTTTCAGCTTTGTGTTTTCGCTGCTGTTTCTTGGCGCTATATACTTCGCAATTGTCGTTATGCTGGCAGGCAACTGGCTCATATCAATTCTTTCCCACGTATTGCCGCAGGCGACGGCGCTGGGGCTTTGGACATGGCTGAGGTACCCTCTGCTGTTTGTCATTATGGTGTTCATTATTTACGGTCTTTACAGGATAAACACGCCTAAGGATATAAAGAACACCATCTTCCCCGGCGCGATTCTGGTTTCCGTTGTGCTGGTGCTCGTCAGTGCCCTGTTTTCGTGGTTCATAGGAATGTCCGCGAAATACCCGCTTGTATATGGGTCGCTGGCTTCTATAATCATTTTTATGCTGTGGATGTATATATGCGCCCAGATACTGATAATGGGCAATGCGCTGAACGTTGTCTTGAGACGGCATAAGGTCAGGAGACAGATAATACCGCAAGATGACAAGCGTGAGAGTTAAAAGCCCGGCTGTTACTAATTTTGTGGACTTTTGCACAAATACTCTAAAATTTGACCAAATTATATATTGAAAAGGTCTGGATTTTATTATATATTGTAAAAAGTGTAACCGACCTTCGTGACAGATGAACGGAGGATTCTTTTTGCAAGGAGTATATAATGCGTGCGCAAAGATACAAAAAACGCAGTGCCGAAACGGTGAACGGGCGTTTTTATACGGACCATGTGAAGGCCAAACGTATTCTCGTTGTGAATGACGATGAAAACGACAGACGGGAAATAGAGAGTATTCTGGGAAAGGCATATGAGATAGTATTTGCCTCAAGGGGAGATACGGCGATAGAAGTCTTTGAGGACAGTGCTGTGGCTGTCCGTCTTATACTTCTGGATCTTCGCCGCCCGCCTATGGACAGCTACAGTTTTTTGAAGGAGTGCAGGAGGCACGACGGTCTGAGACATATTCCTGCGCTTGTGACTGTAGAGAGTGCTGCCGAAGAAGATGAGATAGAGGCCCTCGAAAACGGAGCGGCGGGCATTTTTACAAAACCGTACAACCCCGATATAATGTTGCGCCGAGTGTGCAGCTTTATTAATTTGCAGGATTCGGCGTCCATAATCAAGACCATTGAATGTGACCGCCTCACAGGTCTGTACTCAAAGGAGTATTTCTACCGAAAGACCCGCGCCGTACTGTTGCAAAACCCCGATACAAAGTATGACATCATCTGCGGAGATATTGAGAAATTCAAACTCATAAACGATTTGTTCGGCGTTCCACAGGGGGACAGAGTTCTCTGCGAGGTTGCAAATGCCGTACAATTTCTCTCAGGTCCGGACAGCGTTTGCGCCCGCCTAGGCGCCGATATCTTCGCGGCTCTCGTAGAACACAGGGAGGGCTTCGGCCAGGAAAACTGCCTTAAAGCGGTCGCCTACGTCAACGGCCTTTCTATGCCCGCAAATATTGTACTTAAATTCGGCCTTTACAATATTGAGGACAGGACGGTACCTGTTTCTCAGATGTGTGACAGGGCCATTCTCGCCGCTCAGAGCATAAAGGACAGATATGGAGTTCTTCTCGCCGTCTATGATGACTCTATCCGCCGCAAGCTCCTCATGGAGCAGTCTCTGGTGGAGGAGATGGAGACCGCGCTGGAGGAAAAGCAGTTTATACTTCACTTTCAGCCAAAGTACAACATCCGCAATGATAAGATTGCCGGGGCAGAGGCCCTCGTCCGCTGGAGGCACCCCGAGCAGGGTCTCATAGGCCCCGATGCGTTTATCCCGCTTTTCGAGCGCAACGGCTTTATTACCCGTCTCGACAGATACGTATGGGAGGAAGCGTGCACTCTCCTAAGAAAATGGAAGGATATGGGGATCGACTCCGTGCCGATCTCCGTGAATGTTTCCCGCAACGACCTCTATAAAAGCGATCTGCCGGATCTGCTCCTGGAGACTGTGGGGAAACACGGCATTGAGCCCCGCGACCTCCATCTCGAAATTACTGAGAGCGCCTATACAGACAATCCAAAGCAGATAATAGACGTTGTCACGGCACTGCGGGAGCGCGGCTTCGTCATAGAGATGGACGATTTCGGTACAGGCTATTCCTCACTGAATATGCTCAGCGAGCTGCCAATAGACGTTTTAAAGTTGGACATATCGTTCATACAGAACGAATCCGAAACCTCCAGTCACAAGAACATCTTCACTTTTATTATAAGCCTTGCGAAATGGCTCGATCTGCTCGTCATTGCCGAGGGGGTCGAGACACTGGAGCAGGTTAGAAAGCTTCGCAGTATGGACTGCGATTATGTCCAGGGCTACTATTTTTCTCGGCCCGTTCCCGAGAAGGAATATCTGAGAATGCTCAGGGAGTCAGATATTGACGACAGCGGAGATCTTATTTCACAGGTGGATAATCCTTTGAATACCGAAATAGTTCTTACGCAGAGAAACAGCTCAAAGCAGATTATACTCGTGGTGGACGATTCGGACGAAAACCGGGCGGAGCTGAGAGGTATTCTGGAGCCCTGTTATACCGTTGAGGAGGCGGACAATGGAGTTTCGGCACTGAAGTACATAAAGAAGCGCGGCAAGGAGACTGCCGCGATTGTGCTGGATCTGGACATGCCCATAATGGACGGGTGCAAGTTCCTGAGCATCATGAAAAACGATGACCGCCTGAACAGTATTCCCATCATTTTGGTTGCAGACGGGGAAAACAGCAGTGAGGAAGAGGCGCTGGATATGGGGGCGGACGACTTCATCACAAAGCCATATAATAAGAAGCTTGTACTCCACCATGTCAGAAACAACATCGACAGCGCCGCTCTGCGTCTGCAGCAGCGGTATCTGGACAGCAGGCAGAAGCTCCAGCAGGGGGCCTATACAGACTATCTCACGGGCCTGCTCAACAGACGCGGGCTAGAGGAGGCATGGTCGAACATGCCTGACTCCTGCCTCGACATGTTCTGCCTTATTATGATAGATATTGATAATTTCAGTGATTATAACGACTCGTTCGGCCGCGAAGCGGGGGACGAGATACTAAAGACCTTCGGCCGCTCGCTGTTGGCCTGCCTGCGCAGCGACGATATCATAGCACGTACGGGAGGCGACGAGTTCATAGTTGTTGCGCCGGATATGGCAACCCCGGAAAATGCGCTGAAAAAAGCACGTCAGCTCTGCGAGAGTGCTGCCATACCGTGCTCTGTGGGTGTTGTGGTCTTCGATAGAAAACCACATTTTCTTGAGGAAGCGAGCACAAAGGCGGAGAAAGCGGTTCTAAACGCCAAGCGTAACGGGAAAAACGGGAGCTGTATTTGGACGTGTGACTGACCGGCGCCCGGGGGTGATCTGTGAGGAGAAGACATGTTAGATTATATGAAACAGGAGGAGGGCTTTTACAGCCGCGTCTGGGCCCTCGTCCTGCCTATAGTTCTCCAAAATCTGATAATGACCAGCCTGGGTATTGTGGATACCTTCATGGTAGGCCTGCTTGGCGAAGCGCCTATGGCGGGCGTAACCATGGCGAACACTCCCGTGTTTATCATACAGCTCGTCATCTTTGGACTGCAGAGCGGCTCTGCTGTGCTCATCAGCCAGTACTGGGGCAAAAGGGATTCGGACGCGGTCAACCGCGTGATGGGCATCGGCTTCTATCTTGCGGGAGCAGTATCTATGGCCTTCGCGCTAATAATGCTTCTGATCCCCGAAAAGGCAATGAGCCTGTTTACAGACAACCCACTGCTCATAGATATTTCCTCAAGATACATACGTATTGCAGGTGTTTCCTATGTGTTCAACAGCATTACGGGCGTATATACCGGGGCTCACCGCAGTATGGGCTATCCCAAGCTGGGACTTTCAATTTTCAGCGTGTCGATGTGCCTGAATACCTTTATGAACTGGGTACTCATATTCGGAAAGCTGGGTGCTCCCGCCATGGGCGTGGAGGGCGCCGCTTTGGCGACACTGATAGCGCGAATTGTAGAGTTCATTATCATGCTTGTCCACTCCTGTGTCGGCAAGCGCTTCATTATTGACATGAAAGCTCTCTTGAGTCCGGGGTCTGAAATGCTCAAAAAGTTTGTGCGCTACTCTACTCCGGTTTTGCTCAATGAGACCATGTGGGGCCTGGGGACCGCTGTATATCCGACGATCATGGGACATATGGAGGGCAGTACGTCGATTATTGCGGCCTTCACCGTTGCCGGCAACATAGACAAGCTTACGACCGTGGGAACTTTTTCCGTTGCGGCTACCGCCGCTATTCTGGTCGGCAACGAGATCGGCAGCGGCAACAAGGACAAGGCCTACAGCATGGGCGCAGCCCTGAGTATGACTGCGTTCTTTACAGGTCTTGTTACAGCCGGCATAACGCTCATTTTGGTGTTCACGGTCATAGACCCCTATGTGTACAGGCTGTTCAACTTATCGGATACATCCTGCGGGATCGCGACTATGATGCTGGTTATAAACTGCCTGCTCCTCGCTTCCAGGTCGTTTAACAGCACCAATATCGTCGGGGTGCTGCGCGGCGGAGGAGATGTCAGAGCGGCTATGCTGATTGACATTCTGCCGCTGTGGCTGGCGGCGATACCTATGGCGGCAATATGCGGACTTGTCATAAAGACAGGAATTTTGTGGGTGTGTCTGGCCGTTGGCCTTGAGAATCTTCTAAAGTTTGGCTTGGGTATAAGTCGCTTTCGCTCACGAAAGTGGATAAACGACGTCACCGTCAGCGACGCGGCATAAAAACATAAAAGCGCGCCGGAAATTCGACGCGCTTTCTTTAACTGCAGTTTCTCTATATTACAGCGATGGCTTCAATCTCAACCTTGACGTCCTTGGGCAGGCGGGCCACCTGAACGGCGCTGCGGGCGGGACAGTTGTGGGGGAAAAACTCGGTATAGACGGAGTTCATAGCTGCAAAATCGTTCATGTTGGCTAGAAAGACCGTAGTCTTGACGACGTTTTCTAGAGTTGCGCCGGCTTCGGTAAGTATCGCCTTGATATTTGTCAGGGACTGCCTTGCCTGCGCTTCAATGTCGCCGCTTATTATGCTTCCTGTGGCTGGTTCAATTGGGATTTGACCGGAGACGAAAACAAGACTGCCCGCTGCGACTATGCCCTGAGAGTAGGGACCGATGGCCGAGGGGGCGTTTTTTGTGGAGAGGACTTTCTTCGTGAAGCTCATGGCAATCACTCCTTAATCTGTTCTTGCGGCCGTCCGGCCGCCGACTTCTGCTTCGATTGTAGCACAAATATGCAGTATAATTAAGCAGTTTTCTTATCCGCTGCGTGTTTTCTTCGTTTTTTACAATACCTCGGCTTTGAAACTGCCGAACTTATGTAAAAAGACGGGTATACCAGAAATAATAACGTATTATTTGCCCACTTACCCCTTATTTGGTGTTGAAAAAAACACAAAAAGTGTTAGAATGTTGATACTGTGCAAAAATATTACTTGTACATTGGAGGAATCACGAATCATGGCAAAAAAGCAGTTCAAAACCGAATCAAAAAGAATACTTGACCTGATGATAAACTCTATATATACACATCAGGAGATATTTTTGAGAGAGCTTATTTCCAACGCCAGCGACGCTATCGACAAGCTTTGCTATCTCTCCCTCACCGACGAAAATGTCGGTATGACGCGGGATGACTTTAGAATAAAGCTCGGCGTCTCCGAGCAGGACCGCATAATCAGCGTCTCCGACAACGGAATTGGCATGACAAAGGAGGACCTTGAAAACAACCTGGGGGTCATTGCAAGGAGCGGCTCTCTTAAATTCAAAGAGGACGCTGCGAAGGAGGGCGGTATGTCCGAAATGGACATAATCGGCCAGTTCGGCGTCGGTTTCTACAGTGCGTTCATGGTTGCAGACAAGGTCACGGTTATCAGCAAGGCCTACGGCTCCGACACCGCTTATAAGTGGGAGAGCACGGGAGTCGACGGCTACACCATAGAGGAGTCCTCAAAGGACGGCGTCGGCACGGACGTGATCCTGCACCTCAAGCCCGACACCAGTGAGGAGGAGAGCGAGTACACCCGCTTCCTAAACTCGATCTCTATTGGACAGCTGGTCAAAAAGTACAGCGACTATATCCGCTGGCCGATTGTTATGGACTTTGATTATATGGAGGAGACGGAGACCGGAGAGAAGGACGCGGAGGGCAACCCCGTCATGGAGCAGAAGCCCGTCACAAGAGAAGAAGTCATAAACAGCATGGTCCCCATCTGGCAGCGTGACAAGAACGAGGTCACCGAGGAGGAGAGCGACGATTTCTATCAGAACGCGTTTTACGACTATGAAAAGCCCGTATCCACTATAAGAGTCAACGCCGAAGGCCAGGTCTCCTACAGGGCTATGCTCTTTATACCGGGCAGGCTGCCCACCAACTTTGTCCCAAACGAGGCGGAGCCGGGCCTTCAACTCTACTCAAACGGCGTCATGATAATGGAGCGCTGCAAGGAGGTGCTGCCCGAGTGCTTCCGCTTTGTGCGCGGCGTTGTCGACAGCCCCGACTTCTCTCTGAATATTTCGCGTGAGATGCTCCAGCATGACAGACAGCTCAGAATCATCTGCAACAACCTCGAAAAGAAGATCAAAAACGAGCTGCGCAGACTTATGGACGACGAGCCTGAAAAGTATGAGAGATTCTATAATGCCTTTAGCTACCAGCTCAAATACAATATGATGGCGAATCACGGCGAGAAGAAGGAATTTCTGAGCGATCTTTTGATGTACTATTCCAGCACCCGGAAAGAACTTGTGCCCTTCAGCGAGTACAAGGCGAGCATGCCCGAGGAACAGAAGTACATCTACTATGTGTGCACAGACAGCATAACACGCGCGGACAGCCTGCCTCAGGCGGAGCAGATACGCGACAAGGGCTATGAAGTCCTCTACCTTACCGATGACCTTGACGGCTTTATAATGCGAGCGCTCAAGGAATACGAGGGGGTGCCCTTCTGCGACATCACGACCGACGATCTGGGTCTTGAGACCGAGGATGAGAAGGAAGAGACCAAAAAGCTTCAGGAGGAAAACAAGGATCTGCTGCAGTTTGTCAAGGATACCTTGGGCGATGCCATTAGCGACGTGCGAATCAGCCACAAGCTCAAGACCGCGCCTGTCTACCTCTCCACCGAGGGGGATATAACCATTGAGATGGAAAAGTACTTCTCCGTCGTAAAAAGCGAGATGTCGGATATGATAAAGGCAAAGCGTGTGCTGGAACTCAACGGCGAGCATCCTGCGTTCGAGGCTCTGAAAAAGGCCTACGACGAGGACAGGCCCAGAGCGGAAAAGCTTGCCAAGATACTCCACGGCGAGGGATTGCTGGTCGCCGGCCTGCCCATGGAAAACGCCGCCGAGTTCTCGGAAATGGTCTGCGAACTCTTCTGAAACAATCTACACTTACTGAAAGGAGCGTGCAATATGGACAGAATGCTGGGAATATATATCCACGTACCCTTCTGCGCCAGTAAGTGTGCATATTGCGACTTCTATTCCCTCGCCGGCAGGGACAAGATGATGGACAAGTACCAAGCGGCGATTCTCAGGCACATTATCGAGGCCGCGCCGCAGATGGAGCCCTACTATATTGACACGATATACTTTGGCGGAGGAACGCCCGGCTATTACGGCGCAAAGCGCATATGCGAGATATTGAGCACACTTAAGAATTACTCCAAGGTGCTGAAGAGCGCTGAGATCACTGTCGAAATGAATCCCGACAGCCTGACAAGCTCAGACCTGCGCATGCTTCGCGCCGAGGGCGTGAACCGAATCTCACTTGGAGTACAGTCCACCAAGGACGATATTCTGCGCCTGATCGGCCGCCGCCATAACTTCCGACAGGCGGAGAAGGCGATAAGGATGTGCCGCTCGGCGGGCTTTAGCAATATCAGTATCGACCTCATCTATGGTCTGCCCACTCAGACAAGGAACGACTGGGCGGACACTCTCTCCAAGGCGATAGCCATGCGGCCGACACACATTTCCGGCTACGGACTGAAGCTGGAGGAGGGGACTCCCATGTGCGAGCGGTATAAGGACTCCGACTCTCTGCCTACAGACGATGATCAGGCGGATATGTACCTATACATGACGGACATCCTCGCGCGGTACGGCTATAGCCAATACGAGATATCAAACTTTGCGCTCCCGGGCTTCGAGTCCCGTCACAACCTGAAATACTGGAATCTGGACGACTATATGGGTTTTGGACCCAGCGCGCACTCCTGCATCGGAAACGTCCGCTACAGCTATATCCGAGACCTCAAGGGGTATATAGACGGTATAAACAGCGGAAGCAGCATAATTGACGAGTACGAGACTATAGACAAACTGGAGCGCGCGGCAGAGTATATCATGCTCGGCATGAGAACAACGCGGGGAATCTCTAAGGATGAATACAGCCATATATACAAGAGCGGCTTTGACAAGATCGAGTATCTGCTTGAAGAGTACGGCAAGAAAGGCTGGGTAGAGGCCGAGGGTGACAGGTGGCACTTTACCTCATCGGGCTTCTTGCTGTCCAACATACTGATAGGCACGCTTCTGGAGGCCCAGTCTCAGGAGAAGATGTACGCCAATCCGTGGATGTTTAGCGAGATAGGTACGGAGGGACCAGAGCTTACGCCGCCCTCCGGCGGAACGATTTTCAATTAGTAAAAATCAAACGATCTGGATGGGGGCAAACATGAGGCTAAACGGATCAAAGCGCGGTGCTCAGCCCACAAAGGCTAAAAAGCTCAAGGAGCGAAAAACCGCAAAGATAAAACTGACGAAGGGCAAAGCAGAGGGCGTAAAGCGCAAAAAGCCCCTCGTGGTGGCGGCAGCTGCAGCCGCACTGCTTATTCTTTCCTTTCTTCTCATGGGAGCCTATGCAAACGGTACGGATAAAATATTTAACAATATCAGCATGGAGGGTGTGGATCTCGGCGGTCTGACCGCGAAGGAAGCCGCAAATGCGCTTGAGGCAAGCCCCATGGGATCTTCAGAGGACAGAGAGCTTAAGCTGACCCTGCCCGCAGGCGTGGAGCTTCTTATCAGTTCGCGGGAGGCGGGGTGCTACATGAGTGCGCCGGACGCTGCGGCATATGTCTATGATCTCTGCCATGGGGGAAACTTTTTTTCCAACACAATTACATATATCCGCAGCCTGCTCGGCGGCATAGAGCTGACTGCAGGCTCCGGCGCGGAGCTTGATGCCGACTATGTCCACAGAGTTGTAAACGATGCGGTAAATGAGTGCCAGCTTGCTCTGCTGAATGACAGCGTAGAGGTAGGCGAGGAGACTGTCAGTATTGTAAAGGGCGCCAGCACTGTCGTAATTGATAAGGACGAGATATATAATATCGCAAAGTCAGCGCTTGAGGAGGGAAACTTTGAGGCTATTGAGTACAGGCCGAAATCAAGGGATGAGTCGGCAGAGAAAGTAGATCTTAAGGAGATCTATGACATGGTATTCAGAGAGCCGGCGAATGCGGTTTATGACCCCGAAACGAAACAGGCTACCGAGCACGTGGTCGGGAGAAGCTTCAACATCGACGGGGCCCAGAGACTCTGGGACAAAGCTTCCGTGGGCGAAAAGATCGTTATCCCTCTTATTCTCGAACAGCCTGAGATAACAACCGAAGACCTGAACAAAGTGCTCTTTGCGGACCTGCTCTCTCAGAAGACGACCAGTCTTGCCGGGAGCAGCTCCGCCCGCATCAACAACGTCACAAAGGCGTCGGCTGCGATAAACGGCGTAGTTCTCAATCCTGGTGAGGAGTTCTCCTATAACGGTACCGTAGGTCAGCGAACAGCGGCTGCCGGCTACCAGTCTGCGGGGGCATATTCAGGCGGCCGGGTCGTATCGGAGATAGGCGGCGGGATCTGCCAGGTATCTTCAACAATTTATTACTGCGCTATGGCTGCAAATCTTGAAATCACCTCAAGAACCTGCCACTATTTCGGCGTGACCTATCTGCCAGCCGGACTGGACGCGACGGTCAGCTGGCCGTCGCCGGACTTCAAGTTCAAAAACAGCAGCGAGTATCCGATAAAGATAGAGGCGTTGGTCAACAGATCAGACCTCACCGCGACGGTCAGGATCTACGGTTCGAATCCGGACGGCATAAGAGTGGAAATCACAACCTCGACCTACTCCACAGCCAACGGCTACGGCGCTACCAGCTACCGCAATGTCTACGACAGGGACGGTAAGCTGGTAAGCAGTAAGCTGGAGGCAACAAGCGAGTACCATTACCACAGCGAGGACAGGGTAGAATCGCCCAGACCGAGCGAATTGCCCAGACCGAGCGAATTACCGAAGCCCTCTGAAAATCCAGTGACCCCGCCGCCGACCCCCTCTGTGCAGCCGGTAACGCCTTCTCCGTCACTGCCCGTGGAGACTCCGGTGACGGAGCCGCCCGCGGAGCCATCCGCAGACCCCCCGGCGACTGATGGGATATCATGACCTTACGGCGGAAGTGCCGATAACAAAACAAGAGACCGAAAAATACAATCGGAGGAATAAAAATGAGCAAGGGAACATTCTACATCACAACGCCGATATATTATCCGTCGGCTAAACTGCATATCGGACACGCCTACTGCACGGTTGCGACGGATACAATAGCCCGCTATAAGCGAATGTGCGGCTACGATGTACTGTTCCTGACTGGCACCGACGAGCATGGTCAGAAGATTGAGGAAAAGGCCAGAGAGAGGGGCGTGACCCCAAAACAGTTCGTTGATGAAATAGTCGAGGGAAAGGGCGGCATTCTCGACCTGTGGCAGCTGATGAATATCTCGAATGACCGTTTTATCCGTACCACAGACGACTACCACGTAGAGTCCATTCAGAAAATTTTTAAGCAGATGTATGACAAGGGCGATATTTATAAGGGCTCATACAAGGGCAAATACTGTACACCCTGCGAGAGCTTCTGGACAGACAGCCAACTCATAGACGGGAAGTGCCCGGACTGCGGCCGCGAAGTCCACGAGGCAGAGGAGGAGGCATATTTCTTCCGCCTTTCCAAATATGCCGACCGTGTTCAGGCCCTGCTGGAGACTCCGGGATTTCTGGAGCCCGCCAGCCGCGTGAATGAGATGATAAACAACTTTATAAAGCCCGGTCTGGAGGACCTCTGTGTGTCCCGGACCAGCTTTTCCTGGGGCATCCCAGTGACCTTTGACCCCGGACATGTTGTATATGTCTGGGTGGACGCTCTGAGCAACTATATCACGGCACTCGGCTATGCAAACGGGAAGTACGGTGACTTTGAAAAATACTGGCCCTGTGATGTACACATGGTGGGTAAGGAGATAGTCCGTTTCCACTCCATCATATGGCCAGCGATGCTCATGAGCCTTGAGCTGCCTCTCCCGAAGAAGGTATACGGCCACGGCTGGCTGCTGCTCGAAGGCGGCAAAATGAGTAAGTCAAAGGGGAATATCGTTGACCCATACCTGCTTGCGGAGCGTTACGGAGTGGATACGCTGAGGTTCTTTCTCATGCGCGAGTTTCCGCTCGGCTCGGACGGCAATTTCTCCAACGAGGCTCTCATCAGCCGCATAAATTCGGACCTTGCAAACGATCTGGGCAATCTCCTTTCCCGCACCGTAGCTATGGTCATAAAGTATTTTGACGGCACACTGCCCAAGGAACGCAGGGGTGAGCCTGTAGACGACGAACTGATAGGGATGGCGGGCGGACTGCGCGATGTGTTCGAGCATAGCATGGAGAACTTCGCCACTCAGAGTGCGCTGATAGAGGTCTTTAAGGTCATCTCCCGCGCAAACAAATACATTGACGAGACTGCTCCCTGGATACTGGCAAGGGATGAGGCCAACAGGGCGCGCCTTGCAACCGTCATGTACAACCTGCTGGAGACAATACGCATAACCGTGACTCTGCTGCAGCCCTTTATGCCCGAAAGCTGCGAAAAGGCTTTTGAGCAGATCGGCGCATCTGATAAAGACAGGTCATGGGAGAACGCCGGTACCTTCGGCGTTCTCGATGCGGACGTCACCGTTCGCAAGGGCGGCACACTTTTCCCCCGAATAGATATGGAAAAGGAGCTGGCGGAACTGGAGAAGATGAACGCTCAGGCTGCAATACCCGCAGTACCGCCCGTTACCATTGACGAATTTGCTAAGGTGCAGATGACCGTCTGCAAGGTGCTCGCCTGCGAAAACGTCAAGAAGAGTGAAAAGCTCTTAAAATTTACTCTGGACGACGGCAGCGGAATACCGAGACAGATCCTTTCGGGCATCGCAAAGTTTTATGAGCCTGAGCAGCTTGTCGGGAAGACCGTCGTGGCCTGTACGAACCTGCCCCCGCGCAAGATGATGGGCGAGGAGTCAAACGGCATGATAATCTCCGCCGAAAAGGACGGCAAGCTCAATCTGCTCATCTTGGACGACGCGATTCCCGCGGGCGCCCTGCTCTGCTGAAATATAAGAATTACCGCGCCGTATACGGCGCGGTTCCCATGGGGAGGGGTTACTATGGAAAAGACTGCAATATTGTTTGTTCACGGCTTTATGGGGTGTAAGCGCCAATTTTTATCACTGCAGAACGCACTGGAGGACTGCGGAGCGGATATGATTCTTCACGTTCTGCCGGGACATGACTCCACGCTAGAAGAATTCCGCACGACTGACGCAGGAATCTGGCAGCAGAGCGTCAACGATGCCGTACATAATCTTGCTAAGGAGTATGACCGTATACTGCTGGTCGGTCATTCCATGGGAGGACTGCTGGCGATACGTGCGGCTATTGCGGAGCCGGATAAAGTCTGCGGCGTAGCAGCCATCGGCTTTCCCATAAAGATAAGGCTGCGCCACCAGTGGCTTGCGCTGAACATCGATGCCTCACATCCCGCCAAAGAGGGCGAGGATCCGCGTATCACAGCGGCGCGAACAATGTCGGGCGTCAAGATTGAGAGCGCCGGACAGTATTTTTCTACCTTCCCGCAAAACATGCAGTTTCTTAAAATGACACGGCTTGCGAGGAGAGAGATCCACCTGCTAAAAGCGCCTCTGACGGTGCTGAACTTCGAGAAAGACGAGATCGTGGCACCTTCGGTACCCGACTTCGTTCACAGCCAGCTCCCGGACGCGAGGGTCATAATGATGCCTAACTCATTTCACTTTCTGTTTACAGACGACGAGCTGCAGCTGATGGCAAGCGAGATAAGAGGTATGCTGCAGCAATAAAAAACATGGACCCATAAACAGCTGAGGGTAAAGCAGACAACAGACAAAAGCCCCCTGATGCAGAAAAACTGCGTCAGGGGGTGGTTTTATACCGGAAACAGGACTGGTGCCGCTTGCGCTGCGTCAGTCTCTATAAAGCCAATATTTTCTGCCCGATGTGGTTTTGCCGTTTATGCAATCTGAGGGCTGTTAAATTGCGGTTCCACTTCTCCGATTGATAAGACAGTTTATATTTTTTTTTCCAGATATAGATAGCTGGAGGGGGAAAACCCGTTTTTCTCGTAAAAGCTGATGTCCTCTGTAAGTGTGTGTAGTTCGATTTTGGTGACGCCCTCCTTGCGGAGCTCGTCCCGTAGCTGTTCCATTGCCATGCTGCCACATCCCTTTCGCTGGTATGCGGGGTTGACAAATATCTCCTGAACATAGAAGACGTCGCCCTTCGCAGTGTAATCCATTCTGCCGAAGAGGTATCCGACGACCTGCGTCTCGATATTCAGTGAGTAGCCCTTTGCCCCTATACCGGAAAGAAATGCCGTGATGCGCTTTTTTGCTCGCTCGTATTGCCATTGTTCGTTAAAGGGCGGCTCCGCGTAGACGGCACACATCAACTGGGCGGCGTCCTGGATATCGTCCTTTGTGCAGGCACGCAAAAACAACATAGTGTTCACCTCCAATGATTATACCTTATCACACATTCAGGAATAAATACAGGGGGAAAAGGGCTTTTTAACTATTTTTTTAATATTATGATGCATTGAGACCGCACTTATCGAACTCTGTTCTGTAGTATGGTCGAGCTTTTTTGCGGCTGACCAATATCGTATTCAAAACTGAAGGGTGCATTCCCAGGGCATGGGAATGCACCCTCTGCATATTTATCATATCTGAAAATCTTCGGTGCTGAGAGCTGCCGCTGATGGCGGCTTCTTCTTCAGACGGCTCTTTTAAATGTAATATGAGAGCTGCCTTTTCCTAAAATATCTGGGGATCTCAGGTCAGCTTTTTTAATCGTCAAGATGGTCGAGACCCACTACATTGCCCTTCGGCATGTAGCAACCGTCAAGTACCTCGACATATTCATGCCAGAACTTGAGGTCTTTTTCCTTATCGACGGTGGGGACGATATCTATTATTTTCCAGAAGTATTCAGTCTGGACATCCGTATTATCATGGCTGCTGACCTGATCAAGAGCAAACTTTGCGGTATCGCGGATAAAACGCGCAAAAATCTGATCCACAAGCTCATCCTCTACGTCATAGAGCTTAGCCGACTCAAGAATAAGCTGCGCGTATACGACATTGCAGAATATTTCGCCCCAATTGAGCATATAATCCATGTTTTTGAGCAGAGAGACGTCAGGTGCGCCAGTCATAAGCAGCTCACGGAAAATATCGACCTGTTTTTTGAAGAGCTTTACATTGGGGATATCTACACCAATGTATGCCTTCCCGTAGTCGGGGAACTCGATTTTGGCAAGGCCGCCCATTGTCTGTGCAAAAATGTTGCCGTCATTTTTTGGCTCAGAGACTATTCCAAACTCGGGATATTCCTTGTCGCTGAAGAAATAGTTTGTCATGAATTTCATAACCAGCGCCATGTTGACGTGTGCAGTACCCTCCAGACGGGTGTACATGCCGGCGCTGATCATTGCCTCGCTCATATATGTATCGGCCTCGTAGCCCTTTGCGCAGACGACGTCCATAATAAGTCCCATGGCCTTGTCGCCCTCGCGGGTGACTTTGTTCTTGACGATAGGGTTGAACAGCAGATATCTGCGGTCTTCGGGGGACATCATACGGAAATAGTCCGTTGCACGGAGGCAGTACAGTCTCATCGCGTTGACACGTACATACGCTTCTGTGAGGAAGCTGCGAATGTGCGGGAAAATCTCTGTGACTCTGTGCTCAAACAGGATCCTCCGGTTTGCGTGGGTCACGGCCTCATAGAGCGCGTGGGTAACAATACCGACCGAAGACCAGCCGCAGGTGAACTTGCCTATGTTAATCGTGGACAGGCCGTCGGCGAAAGCTGCTTTTCCCTCTTTTAGGATTTCGGCTCTTGTAATTGGGTATTCGATCATTTCAAAGGTGCCGAGGTTAACTAGCCCGTCCGACTTTGTGTTGATGTTCCTCACATAGTTGTAGTGACGGTTATTGCAGTCTACTACCCAGAAGCACCACTCGCCGGATTCGAGATTTTTGCCGAGCGTGGGTATTTTTGGCGCCACGTCTGAATTCCCGATATAGTACTTTTCACCGTTTGCCACATATGTCCCGTCTCCGACGGGCCGTAAATTTGCGGCGTTTGAGTAGAGGTCTGCGCCGGGTTTCTTTTCGGACATACCGAAAGCGAACACGTTGCCCTCGTTCAGAAGCCTTGCAAGATCCTGCTTCTGCTCCTCGTTGTCCCCCATCCACACGGGGCTGACGCCCAGGATCGATACCTGATAGCAGTACTGGTATCCGCCGGAATAAAAGCCCAGCAGTTCGCTAAAGGGGCATACCCTGAACAGGTCAAAACGTGCGTCGGGATTGTCTCCGTAGCCCTCAGCAGTCAGCAATGTCGCATAGATGCCGTGCTCGGCCTGATACTCGATAAAGTCGTGCTGCCATACTTTTTGTAAGATGTCGTTTCGTATCTCAGCGCCGCCCTTTTTCTCCATAAACGCTATGGTGTCTTCGAAAACCTGTTTTGTTCTCTCATCAAACTTCGAATAATCGTAGCTGTCCGGGTTGATAAGAACACTTTTTCTCTTTGACATTATTCTTGCCTCCAAAAAATTATTATAAATAAAACTACCCATCGAACAATCTCAGAGATAATTTTAATTTATTACAGATTACAAGATACTCTGTTGACCAAAGTCTATTGGATCTGCGCTTACAGGATGCCGGGTGGATAAAACGCCGGGGTATTATGGATAGTAATCATTGTGGAGGACTATAAATGACATTATATATTTTCATTATATCAGCAGAGAAGATCGCCACAAGCCCCCCTCTGGGATGAATACCTATAAAAAGCATCGTAAATTTTTTGTGCATGTTTTTGTCCCCCCGGGAGGCTTATTACGGCAAAATAGTTAAAAAAATAACCCCGTACGGGGCTTGCACAAGGTGTTTTTTCGTGATAACGTAACAACATAAGCAAGGGCTTGTAGTCTTTGTGTTTTCTCCTTCTTCTTATGCCGCCTGCGGTTAGGGTTCCGCAGGCGGTATATATTTTTCCCCATTCCAAAACAAAAGCACATCTGGGGTTTGAACCGGTGACTCTGATACCGCCCACGATAAACCGCTTTTTTGGCCAGTACTGCAATTTATGTGGAGCAAAATCTACAGAATAAGTGTGGGAATATACAATTTTAGTACGATAGTTTTGCCTATGGCGAAATAAATCGTGAAAGCGGGAGTTTTTTACTTGAGCATCAGGTCTTTTTTTGGTATAATTTGCATTATTATCTGAATTTAAATGCAAAACAGTGTTTGGAGGAAAAGAAATGGAATCTGGTTCGGTGGAAATACTCATTACAATGTGCGTCTATATGGCGACGGTTATCGGAATTGGCTTATATTACGCAAAGCGCTCAAACGAAAATTCCGACAACTACTTTATCGGTGGAAGAACTCTTGGACCATGGGTTACGGCCATGAGCGCCGAAGCCTCGGATATGAGCGGGTGGCTTTTGATGGGCCTGCCCGGCGTCGCTTACTGGTGCGGCCTTAGCGACGCGATGTGGACTGCAATCGGTTTGTTTATCGGTACATATGTGAACTGGCTTTTTGTAGCGGGAAGACTGCATTCTTATTCAATAATAGCCGGTGATTCTATTACGATTCCGGACTTCTTCAGCAATAGATTCAAGGAAAAGAACAAAGTCATTATGACAATTGCCGCGACGTTCATATTGGTTTTCTTTACGGTTTATGCAGCAAGCTGTTTTGTTACCGTCGGCAAACTGTTCAACTCGATATTTGGGCTTCCATATCAATTGATGATGGTCGCAGGGGCAATATTTGTTATTCTATATACTTTTTTGGGCGGCTTTCTGGCAGAAAGCGCGTCGGATTTTATGCAGGGCATTGTAATGATTTTTGCGCTGGCGCTTATACTGATAATTTCAGCAAAATTTGCGGGAGGACCTGCCGCAATCGCGGATAACCTGAGGGGCATACCGGGCTTCCTTGATTTTTTTGGAATTGCCTCGCCTACGGTTAAAGATGGAGTACAGCAGCTTTCGGAGAGCGGAGCACCGCTTTTCGGTGAAGCCGGCAAGTATGCTGCTCTTACAATCGTATCGACTCTGTCATGGGGACTGGGATATTTTGGAATGCCGCAGGTACTGCTGCGGTTTATGGCTATAAGAAAAAATTCTGAAATAAAGAAATCCAGACGGATTGCGACAGTTTGGTGCGGTATTTCATTGGTCGCCGCCGTTTTCATAGGTCTGATCGGAAGAGCGATTTATCCTGATGCCCTCCTTACAGCCGGAAGCGCAGAGAGTATATTTATAATAATGTCAACCAGACTTCTGCCCACATTGCTTGCCGGATTTGCGATGGCGGGGATTCTGGCGGCGACGATCAGCTCGTCCGATTCATATCTTCTGATTGCAGCATCGGCGTTTTCAAAAAACATATTCCAGGGGATCGTAAAAAAGGATGCTACCGACAGACAGGTCATGCTGGTATCCCGAATCGTACTTATTTTGGTATCTCTTGTAGGAATTCTGATCGCACTTGACGAAACAAGTGTAATATTCACGATCGTATCGTTTGCATGGGCCGGATTTGGAGCGACCTTCGGACCGATTATGCTGTTCTCCCTCTTCTGGAAGAGAACCACAAGGGAAGGCGCGATTTCCGGTATGCTGGCAGGCGGCGTTATGGTCTTTGTCTGGAAGCTGTTGCTTAAGCCGATGGGCGGCGTTTTTGGCATTTATGAGCTGCTGCCGGCCTTTGTGTTCTCCTGTATAGTGATTATTGTTGTCTCATTGCTGACAAAAGAGCCCTCTCAGGAAATCAAGCAGGAATTCGAATTGGCCAAGGAATTTGTTGATTGATAGAAAGTTATTATGAAAAACGCGGCAAAGCAAAGGTAAGCCGCAAGAGCAGAGCTCCGCAAAAAGAGAAAGAGCCTCCCTCATTTAGAGGGGGGCTCTTTCTCTTTTAAAAGTACACCGGCAATCAATAAAGATTTGAGGTTTATCCCGTATAAGGCTAATTGCTTTTTTCCCTGTCCCTTTCGACCAGCTCACTTACAAGCGACACGGCTGTGTCTATGTACTCTCCGCATTTGTGCAGGTCTGTTGGCTTGCAAAGGTCGCGGCATGCGAGAGAGCCATGCTTTGCGCTGAACTTCTCGGTGAACTCCTTGGTCATCGCGACGATTTTATCGCCTGCCTGCGGGTCGTTGTACTCACAGTGGTTGCAGTACATTCCTAAGGAATATACTGCGCCGACCGCAGCACTGCAGGTTTCGCCGCAATACATACCTCCGCCGAAGCCGCCGAGAGCGGCGCGGGCGGCCTTTTCATCAAAGCCGCAGATCTCCGACAGGAAGGTCGCCACGATCTGACCGCAGCTAAAACCCGCCTTGTACATCTCATAGGCCTTTGACATATCTGCCATTACTGTCACTCCTTATTGTATTATAATAGCTTCGCTTTAGAGCGAAGTGTTATACGGTGGATAGTACAGAAGAGATCAGCCGCCTCGTGTACTAGTTTCGGGCGTCGTTTGTTGTCTTCGCCGCTGCAGCGGTACGTCACTGAAATAGTGTGTAAAGAGCTGGCCGCTGTGTTTTTTTGCGCTTGGAGACTTTTTGCCCTTATTTTGAAGCTGCTATCATAAACATTGGGGTTGAGCCGTAAATAAGCTTTTCCTTGTCGTCCCAGAGCCCGTCAATGATGTTCTCCTCTGTAAATATGTTTTTATACCCGGCCTGTTCAAGAATTGACATATCCCAGCCGGGGCGGACACAGGTGCCCAGTAGGTGAGAGGACGTGACCTCGCAGTCATCGACCTCGCGCTTGCCGCCGCTGAAATTGGAGCCGTAGCGCTCAATGCATTCCTTCTCGCGCCGGGAGAACTCTCTGCGGATGTCGGGGTCAGTCTGCATGAGGTGCCAGTTGGCGTCGAATATGAGAAGCTTTCCGCCCGGACGCAACACACGAAGCCACTGTCCATATACCTGACGGTGATTTCTGAGAGTGTGGGTGACATTGCGGCTGACCACAAGGTCAAAGGAGTTGTCGGGAAAAGGCAGATCGTGGCAGTCGCCTCTGACAAAGAGCGGATGAACGTCGTATTGCAGGGCGTTTTGAGTTGCGTGGTTAAGCATTCCCTCGGATCCGTCGAGACCGACGACCCTGTGACCGGCTCTTGAGAGCAGTATGGAGAAAAAGGCGGGGCCGCAGCCGCAGTCGAGAATGTCAAGTACGGGCTTCTTCGGAGCGTTTTCCAAGATTAGATCTGTCCAAGCCTTTACCCGAAAGCTGTTAAGCTCGTCGTGTATGATGTTGTCGTAGTTGTCGGAGGCCTCTGTCCACTGGTCGTCGATGAGCTTCTGCTGTTCCTCACCGGAGAGAATCTTTTTATTCGCCGGCTTACCCGCGCAGACGACAAAGTCGGCGATGACGGACTTTGTCTCACCATCTGCGGGGTCTGGAAATTCCCTTCGGCTTACATGGACGTCCAAATGCTCCATGCCCAGCCTGAGCAGCGTTTGCATATCCCATTCTGGACGGTGCTCCCTGGAGAGGGGCAGGTCGCGTGCTATATTGTTGATGGGGGACGGATCCACACCGTAGATGTCCGGGTGGTGATTCTCGCCGCCTACTTTAGACGCAAGATATACCTCGTCATAATAGTGGAGGTAGTGGTTACCGTCGGCGACGAGAAGCCGCCCGCCGGGTTTGAGCAGTCTTATCCACTCGCGGTAGGCGTTTTCGGGATATTCAAGGTTCCAGACGAGGTTACGGGAGACTATGTAATCGAAGCTGCCGCTTGCAAAGGGCAGGTTCTGCGCGTCGCCCTGCGCCGTCATGATATCTACGCCCATCTCCGAAAAGTTCTCAGTGGCCTTTTCCAGCATACCCTCAGAGTAGTCCACAGCGGTGACATTGTGTCCGTCCTGGGCCAGAAGTATGGAGAAAAAGCCGGGTCCGCAGCCGATGTCGAGGCAGGATAGGCCCTCGCCCTGAGGGGCGCCACGGCGCAACATGTCGCGGAAGTAACTGTATTCATTGCTTTTAAGCTGTTGATGGATTGTCATGGAGTAACCCTCGGCTCGGGAGTCCCAGTATGTCCCGATTTGGTTGAGATACATATGTTTATTCCTCCGGTCGAATTTGAATATATGGACAGTCGGCGGATTGCAAAGCTTACAAAACACTAACTACTTGTATATACATTATTAGTATAAATATCGACAATTGACCCCGCAAGCCCCCTGGGGGGTTATAAGCGTCTATTATAGCAAAGAAAGAATTATAAAATCCGCCTGCGGGATCCAATCGCAGGCGGATCTAAAAAAGGAGAAGGGAACACGTCTGTATCACACAGATCAATGGCTGCATATATACTCTACCAGATTGACTGCGGAGCGCGCAAGCCCCGTAGGGGGTCGTTTTTTAGAAATATTAAAAAATATTTTTATTAGGATATTTAGAGCCTGCCGGCTCGGCTATACTGTCTATTGATCGAATAGTAACACATTGGCAAAAGGGCTGCAACCACAAAAAAGCACAAGTCTGAACAGTAAATTTTGTATAGATTGATGGTATATTTTTGTCCGTTCCGGTGTTATCATACTGACAATAAGTCTCAGGGAGCGGCAACAATGAACTCATTCATCTTTGCAGCCGAATACCGTTTCTCCAGCTTTACCTATTATTTCGGTAAGGCTTATATCGGTTTGGCTGAAAACGGGTGACGCGAATCCTGAGACAATAGCAGAGTATTCGTAACAAAACCTCGCAGTCAGACCGCTGCGGGGATTTTTTCGTTATTTGGAGGAAAATATTATGATAGTTATATTGAAACAAAACCCCAATCAGGCCCAGGTGAACAATTTCATCGGATGGCTCCATGAAAAGGGCATAGAGGTGCACACCTCCGTGGGTATATCCCAGACTATACTGGGCTTAGTGGGTGATACGTCTGCCCTGGACATTAACCTCATCTCAGCATTGGATATTGTCGAGGACGTTAAGAGAATTCAGGAGCCGTATAAAAACGCAAACCGCAAGTTCCACCCGCAGGACACCGTGGTGAAGGTGGGAGACGTCCAAGTGGGCGGCGGCAATCTGACCATAATCGCCGGACCCTGTTCGGTGGAGTCCGAGGAGCAGATTGTTTCCGTCGCAAGGAGCGTCAAGGCGAGCGGGGCGAATATGCTTCGCGGCGGCGCTTTCAAGCCGCGCACGTCGCCCTACTCATTCCAGGGCCTGCGCGCCGAGGGCATACGTCTTCTGACGCTGGCCAAGGCAGAAACAGGTCTCCCCATCGTCACTGAGATAATGGACGCGTCTCAGCTTCCGCTCTTTGAAGATGTGGACGTCATACAGGTGGGGGCGCGCAATATGCAGAACTTTGAGCTTTTGAAGGCTCTCGGCAGCCTGCGTAAGCCTGTACTACTCAAGCGCGGACTTTCCGCCACCTATGAGGAGCTTCTGATGAGCGCCGAGTATATTATGGCGGGCGGCAACGATCAGGTCATTTTATGCGAGCGGGGCATACGAACCTTTGAGACCTATACGCGCAATACCATGGATGTGGCGGCGGTGCCTGTTTTGAAGCGGCTGACGCACCTGCCGGTCATTGTCGATCCCAGCCACTCCGCGGGGCGCTCGGATCTAGTGGCCCCGCTCTCCTGCGCCGCAGTTGCGGCGGGCGCGGACGGGCTTATCATCGAGGTCCACAACGACCCGGAACACGCCCTCTGCGACGGCCCGCAGTCCATTAGACCCGAGGTGTTTGACGGTCTGGCAGAGAGACTGCGCGAGATAGCGGAGCTGTGCAGGGGGGCGTCGAAGTGACCGTAGGTATAGTAGGACTGGGGCTGATCGGCGGCTCCATGGCCAAAAGTGTGAAATCCAGAACAGGGCACAGAGTGCTGGGGCTTGACAAAAATGCCGAGGCGGTGGCTATGGCGAAGATGTCCGGCTCCATAGACGGCGACCTGACAGCGGACAGTCTCGGGGAATGCGGGCTTGTTCTGGCGGCGCTTCCTCCGAAGGCACTGCTGAGTTGGGTAGAGGAAAACGCTGAGTACCTCTCCAGTGACGCGATACTCATAGACCTCTGCGGCGTTAAACGCGCAATATGCGGGCAGATTGCGCCGATTGCGGCTTCGCACGGCTTTTCGTACATTGGCGGACACCCAATGGCGGGCAAGGAGGTCAGCGGTTTTTCGAATGCAGATGATGAGCTTTTCCACGGCGCGTCCATGATACTGACTCCCGATGAGCGCACCGACATGAGGATGCTGGATTTTCTCAAGGAGTTTTTTCTGCAGTTGGGCTTCGGGCAGCTCACCTTTACGACGCCCGAGGAGCATGACCGCCGCATAGCCTATACCTCGCAGCTTGCACACGTGACCTCCAGCGCATATATCAAATCCCCGACGGCACAGCAGAACCGCGGCTTTTCAGCGGGCAGCTACATGGACATGACACGCGTGGCGAGACTAGACGAGAACCTCTGGACAGAGCTGTTTCTGGCCAATGCGGACAATCTCACAAACGAGCTGGAGCTTTTGATTGATAATCTTTCCCAGTATTTAAACGCCCTCAAAACCGGTGACGCAGTGAGCCTGAGGGCGCTTCTGAAGGAGGGCAGAGAGATGAAGCTTAAGGCGGGAGGAAACTGATTTGGGTACTATCAGTGTAAACATAGATGTGGGGAAAGGCTATGAAGTTTTTATTGGCCGGGGCATACTCTCCTGCTGCGGACAGCTTATTGCAGAGAGCGTTTCACCGTGCCGGGCGGCAATCATAACGGACAGCAATGTTGGGAAACTGTACCTTGAAACCGTCACGCGGAGCCTTGTTCGGGCTGGCTTTAAGCCCTGTGCGTATACTTTTGAGGCAGGGGAGGCCTCCAAAAACATGGAGACGCTCTCGGATGCTCTGGAGTTCCTTGCCGACAGCGGGATAACCCGCAGTGACCTTGTGGTCGCTCTGGGAGGCGGTGTGACAGGCGACATGGCGGGCTTTGCCTCGGGAGTGTATCTTAGGGGGATAAAGCTTGTCCAGATACCGACGACGCTGCTTTCAATGGTGGACTCCTCCGTGGGAGGCAAGACGGCGGTCAATCTGAGCGCGGGCAAAAACCTCGCCGGAATATTTAAGCAGCCGGAGATGGTCGTCTGCGATACGGACTGTCTTCACACTCTTCCGGAACAGACCTTTGCCGATGGAGCAGCAGAGGCAATAAAATACGGAGTTTTGACGGACAGGGCGCTTTTTGACGGCTTTGAGGGGGGCGTTGACCGTGGGGACCTGCCGCGGATTATTGCCCGATGTGTGGAGATAAAGGGGAAAATAGCTGCAGCTGACGAGTTCGATGTGGGACAGCGCAGGCTACTCAATCTTGGACACACAATAGGACACGCGGTAGAAAAGTGCAGCAACTTCGAGATACCTCACGGCCATGCCGTAGCCGCGGGTATGGTGATGATCGCCAGAGCGGGCGAGAACCTTGGCTATACCCAAAAGGGTGTTGCAGAAGCAATTGCGGGGGTACTCAGGGCGAATGGACTGCCTGTCTCGGCGCCTTACGGAGCGGATGAACTGTGCAAGGCGGCGATGTCGGATAAAAAGCGCTGCGGCGGCAGTATTAGCCTTGTCTTCCCCGAGTATATAGGCAGCTGCCGCGTAGTGGACAGACCGGTCTCCGAGCTTAGAGATATAATCGAACTGGGAGTGGGGAATCAGTAATGGATATACGGATAACACCGTCTCAGCTCTACGGGGGAATAGAGGCCCCGGCGTCAAAATCGGACGCCCACAGGCTGCTGCTATGCTCCGCTTTGGCTGACAAGCCGACGGTCATAGAGCTTGATAAGACAAGCACAGACATAGACGCGACGATTGAGTGCATGCGGGCAATGGGTGCGTCAATAGAGTATAAGTGCGGGGAGTACATCGTTGAACCGATAAAGGCCCCGCCCGAAAGACCCCTTTTGGACTGCAAGGAGAGCGGCTCTACCCTGCGCTTTCTTCTGCCAGTGGCATCTGTTGTCTGCGGCGGAGCGCGGTTTCTGGGGGGCGGACGGCTGCCGGAGAGACCTCTTGAGGGGCTTATAGAGGTTATGGAGAGCGGCGGAGTACTTTTTTCGGGGCACAGGCTCCCCTTTGAGATGAAAGGACGGCTGAACAGCGGCGCTTATGAAATTGCGGGAGATGTGAGCTCGCAGTATATATCCGGGCTGATGCTGGCGCTGCCGCTTGCTTCCGGGGACAGCCGCATTATACTCACGTCAAGGCTTGAGTCGGCCGCCTATGTCGATATGACCTTGCACGCACAGAGGCGTTTTGGCGTAATAATTTTAAAAAACGGCAATGCACTTGAAATGGAGGGTGGTCAGAGATACCGTTCGCCCGACAAGGCGGCCGTAGAGGGCGACTGGTCGAATGCCGCATTCTTCCTCACGGCGGGGGCGCTGGGCGGCCCGGTGACTGTAAAGGGACTTGCGGAGGACAGCGTTCAGGGCGACTCGGCGGTAGAACAGATACTGAGGGACTTCGGAGCTTCTGCGGCGAGTTTCGGCGGCTCCGTGAAGGTGAGCGCGCGGGAGCTGTCGGGACGGACGGTCGATGTATCCGCGATACCCGATCTTCTCCCGATTTTAGCGGTTGCGGCGGCTTTTGCAGAGGGAGAAACAAGATTTGTAAATGCCGCGCGTCTGCGGTTAAAGGAGAGCGACAGGCTTAGAACCACAGCCTCTATGCTCACTTCCCTCGGCGGCGGCGTAACTGAGCTGGACGACGGGCTTTTAGTGCGCGGCGGCGGTCTGACTGGCGGCGAGACCGAGAGCTTCGGAGACCACAGGATCGCAATGGCGGCCAGCATTGCGGCGGCTTATTCAAAAAATCCGACGACCATAAGGCATGCCGAGGCGGTAAGAAAGTCCTATCCGACTTTTTTTGAGGATTTCGCAAAGCTCGGCGGCAGGTATGAAGAGATATGAACGGAGGGATATGCGATGGAACTGCCAGAAATCAGAGAGCAGATCGACAAGCTGGACGACCAGATAACAGAGCTTTTTCTGCGCCGCATGGAGCTCTGCAAAAACGCGGCGGAAATTAAGGCGGACAGAGGGCTTCCGGTACTCAACAGAGAGCGGGAGCGGGAGATACTGAGGCGCGTTCGGGGTCACAGCGGGGATATGGAGCAGTATACCCACAGGCTTTTCACGACGCTCTTTGAGCTTTCGCGCGCCTATCAGGAGTCTCTGTGCTCTGCCCCCTCAAAGCTCCGGGGCATCGTTGAAGGCTCCGCTGAGCATGCCGCTGCTGTATTTCCTCAGACGGGCTTGATTGCCTGTCAGGGCGTTGAGGGAGCATATTCACAGATGGCTGCAGACAGGCTGTTCCCGCGCGGCGACATTGTATATTTCAAGAGCTTCGAGGGCGTGTTTGGCGCGGTTGAAAACGGGCTCTGCCAGTTCGGGGTGCTGCCCATCGAAAACAGCTCGTACGGGTCGGTCCGGGCAGTGTATGACCTCATACGGCGCAGGAACGTCTATATAGTCCGCAGCGCCAGGCTGTGCATAAGGCACAGGCTGCTAGTAAAGCCAGGCACAGGGCTTGAGGACGTAACTGAAATATACTCGCACGAACAGGCGCTGGGACAGTGCGGCAGCTTTTTGAAAACGCTGGGGGACAAGGTTAAGCTCTTGCCATGCGACAACACGGCCACGGCGGCGCGGTATGTCGCAAGGAGAGCAGACAGCGGAGCAGCGGCTATCTCCTCGGCGGAATGCGCTGGGCTCTACGGTCTTGTTCCGCTGGATGTCGAGATACAGGACAGCGACAACAACTACACCCGCTTCGTCTGTATTTCAAAGCGGCCGCAGATATATCCCGGTGCAAACAGGATAAGCCTTATTCTTGCGCTGGAGCACAGACCCGGCTCGCTGTATGAGGTGCTCGCAAAGCTAGCAGCCCTTCAGATCAACCTGATAAAGCTCGAGAGCTGCCCCATCGTGGGCCACGACTTTGAGTTTATGTTCTTCTTTGAGCTTGAGGCCAGCGTTTTTGACCCCAATGTAATTTCCATGCTGGAGAGCCTTGAGCGGGATTGCCGGAGCTTTATATACCTCGGCAACTATTCGGAGGTCTGAATGGAAAAGAGAATCTACGGGCTTGTGGGGGAAAAACTGTCCCACAGCCGGTCCGTGCAGATACATGAAATGCTGGGGAATCCCCGCTACTGTCTTTTTGAGCTCGCTACCGCAGAGCTTGAGGCTTTCTTTGAGCGCTCCGACATTGCTGGAGTGAATGTGACCATACCCTACAAGCGTGATGTTCTGCGCTTTTGCTCCGGGCTCTCGCCGGAGGCGGAGGAGACGGGTGCTGTAAATACCATGGTGAAATCTGACGGGGGGTATATAGGATACAACACCGACCTCTTCGGCTTTGAATATATGCTGAGCAGGGCGGGCATAGTGCTTTCCGGAAAAAAGCTGCTCGTGCTGGGCAGCGGAGGCGCTTCACATACCGTCTGCACGGTGGCAAAGCGCCTGGGAGCGGCAGAGATTGTAGTGATTTCCCGCGCCGGTGAGGAGAACTATGACAACCTCGGCAGGCACTCGGACGCGCAGATAATTGTGAATGCCACGCCGGTAGGGATGTATCCCGACGTCGATTCAAGCCCCGTGTCGCTGGAGCTTTTCCCGAAATGCGAGGGCGTCGCCGACCTTGTATATAATCCCGCGAGGACGGGCCTTCTAAAAGATGCAGAGGCACGGGGCATACCTAATACCAACGGACTTTCCATGCTTGTGGCTCAGGCGAAGGAGGCGGAGGAGCTCTTTTTCGGCAGGGTACTGCCCGAAGCTGTCATTGAGCATGCGATCAGGCTTATGGAGGAAAAAATGTTATGAAAATACTTGTTGTCAACGGGCCGAACATAAACATGCTGGGCATACGCGAGCCTGAGATATACGGGACGGAGACCTATGAAGATCTGGTGAAGTACGTCACCGCGGAGACGGAGAAGCTGGGCGCCGAGCTGACGTTTTTCCAGTCCAACCACGAGGGCGCGCTGGTGGACGCAATCCAGCAGGCCTACGGCAAATACGACGGCATCGTAATAAATCCGGCGGCCTATACTCACACGAGCGTCGCTCTTCTCGATGCGGTGAAGGCTGTGGGCATACCCACAGTTGAGACGCACATCTCAGATCCGGACAGGCGTGAGGACTTCAGAAAGGTATCGTATATCCGCGCCGCCTGCGCGGCCACAATCAGCGGACGGGGCTTTGCCGGATATGTGGACGCGGTGAGATATCTGCTTGAAAACGAGTGATTAGTAAATACTGCCACGAGGCGCTGTTTTCTTGATAATGATGCTTTTATGGTGTATAATGAGACGTAAAAAGCCTTCGGACGGGAGGGATACATATGCAGAAAACAAAGCCCAAGTCAGGCAGGTGGATGATAATTGTCTCGCTGATCATAGCGGCGCTGCTGGCAATATGCTTTTTTGTGGGCAACTATTTCTACAACTTTGCCATAAAGGCAAAGGGCAGGAACCGCGAAAACGTCGGAGGACCCGATTTCAGCGAACGCTTGCCCGGAAATGAAGGCGGGAGCTTTTTGACGAGCGACTTTTTTGAGACTCAGGGCATACAGGACGCGTACATAAGCGCCTCGCAGGATGGGACAGAGCTTTATTCGCGAGTGGCAGAGAACTTCGCCTCTGATGCCTGGGTCATAGTTGTCCACGGCTACCGCAGCGACGGCGGCGGCATGTCGGGATATGCCGGACGCTTCTATAAATTAGGCTTCAGCGTCCTCGCTCCCGACCTGCGCGGGAACGGCAGAAGCGGGGGCGGCTACTACGGGATGGGCTGGGACGACCGTCTCGACATCATAGACTGGATAGATTATCTCAACGAGAGCTATGACGATCCGGAGATAGTGCTTTTTGGAATATCTATGGGCGGGGCTGCCGTAATGATGACATCCGGTGAGAAGCTCCCCGAAAATGTGAAGGCGATTATAGAGGACAGCGGCTATTCCTCCATATATGCGCAATTCAAGTCTGAAATCAAGACAATGTACGATCTGCCTGCTTTTCCGCTCCTTAATATGGCTGGGGCGGTGACCCAGCTGCGCGCCGGATACAACTTTATGAACGAGGGCGATGCGGTTGGACAGGTTGCTAAATCCGTCACTCCCATACTGTTCATACACGGCAGGGAGGACACACTGGTGCCGTTTTCCATGCTGGAAGAGGTCTACAGCGCCGCCGCATGCGAGCGTGAGAAGCTGGAGGTCGAGGGCGCAGGGCACGGCGAGAGTGCGGTCGTCGCGCCGGAGATCTATTGGAACACGGTGCAGGCTTTTTTAAGCAGACATCTCGATTATAATATTGACGCCCAAGATGCAGCATAAGTTAATAAAGGTACAGCCCCTGCCGGTGTTATCACCCGCAGGGGCTGTAAATATTTAAGACAGGGCATTTTTATGTTAATTTAAAAAGTCCCTCAGTTTTTTTGATCTGCTGGGGTGGCGGAGTTTGCGCAGGGCTTTGGCCTCTATCTGGCGGATACGCTCACGGGTGACGTTGAACTCCTTGCCCACCTCCTCCAGAGTGCGTGTCCTGCCGTCGTCAAGGCCGAAGCGCAGACGCAGAACCTTTTCCTCCCTTGGTGTGAGGGTGGACAGTACAGTTATAAGCTGCTCCTTCAGCAGAGTATAGGAGGCCGCTTCGCTGGGCTCGGAGGCGTCCTCATCGGGGATAAAGTCGCCAAGGTGGCTGTCCTCCTCCTCGCCTATTGGCGTCTCCAGAGAGACGGGCTCCTGCGCGATCTTAAGGATATCGCGCACCTTTTCTACGGGCATACCCATCTCCTCGGCGATCTCCTCCGGCGACGGGTCGTGTCCCAGTTCCTGCAGGAGCTGACGGGAGACCCGGATGACCTTGTTTATGGTCTCGACCATGTGTACGGGTATGCGGATGGTGCGAGCCTGGTCGGCAATGGCGCGTGTGATGGCCTGACGTATCCACCATGTTGCATAGGTGGAAAATTTGTAGCCCTTGGTATAGTCGAACTTGTCGACGGCCTTAATGAGACCGAGGTTGCCCTCCTGTATGAGGTCGAGGAAGAGCATTCCGCGGCCCACATAGCGCTTTGCAATTGAGACCACCAGACGCAGGTTTGCCTCCGCCATGCGGCGCTTTGCCTCCTCGTCGCCCTCGGACATGCGTATGGCTAGTTCCACTTCCTCCTCGGGGGTGAGAAGCGCGATCTTTCCGATCTCCTTGAGGTACATGCGGACGGGGTCGTCGGTGGAGAAGGTGTCTACCAACGCCTCTGTGTCCGCAATCTCATCTTCGGTGACTTCCTCGATCTCGTCCAGCTCTTCCAGCTCGGGGAGAGCCTCCTCGTCGATGGGTGCAAGGTAGTCGTCACCCGTTGTCTCTATGCCTAGGTTTTCAAGCTGGTCGTAAAATTTGTCGATCTGCTCCGCGTCCAGATTGAGGTTTTCCAGAACGTCCATAAGCTCTTTGCTGGTGAGCTTTCCAGCTGTTTTTCCCTTTTCAATGAGCTCCTGCAGCCGCTCTTCAACAGTCTTTTCAGAGGGCTTGTCCGCCTGCTCTTTCTTCTCCTTTTCAGCGGTTTCGTCGAGGATTTCGTCCAAATCCTTTTCCTTTTCTTTTCCCTTTGCGGTTTCTTTATCAGCCTTTGCCGCCATCTTTTTTCCTCCCATACCCTTTGCTCTTTCTGAGCTTTTCGGCAAGCTCATTGAGCTCGGCGGCGGAGTTCTCTCCGCGCTTTGCTGTGAGCTTTTCCATTTTTATTATTTCTATGTAATCGTCGAGCGCCTTTTCCGAGTTTGCCATGTCCTGAGGCTCGGCAATTATCCCGGTTAGAAGCGACATCTCGTCTCCGGTGAAAAGTTCTGCCATCATCGGCAGAGAGGGTGTGCCGCCCGAACGTATCTGCCTTGTGAGTTCTGCGAAGCATCTGCCCAGAACCTCCGAAGAAAAATCATCCTGATCCAAGACTTGATCCGAGGAAAGCAAGGAGGGGTCGGCAAACAGAAGCCTGATAAGACCCTCCTCGGCCTTGGCGCTGCGGATATTCTCGTATCGCAGACTCCTTACTCTGGGCTGGTTTGTCCTGACGGGACGCGACACCTCCGCCTCGAGCTTTTTTTTCTCTGCGGACAGTTTTCGCTTTCGCAGATGGTCGACCTCGGAATGGACTGCCTCACCTGACACGCCTGCCATCTCGGCCGCTTTCATGGAGTAGACCTCGCGCGCTACCGCACCGGGCAGGTTTGCGATAAGTGCCACAGCGTCCTTGAGGAATGCCACGCGGCTTTCGTCAACAGTCAGGTCGTATTTTGAGGCGGCGTCCGACAGAAGGTATTCTATGTGGTTTTCAGAGCGCATCACAAGATTTTCAAAGGCGGGCGCACCGAATGCTTTGATGAACTCGTCTGGGTCCTTGGCGCCCTCCATGCGCAGAACGCGCACGCGAATGTCAAGCTGTTCGAGGATACCGATAGCGCGCTGGGAGGCTTTCTGCCCCGCCGCGTCGAAGTCATATGCAATGACGACCTCTCTGGTGTAGTTGGAGAGGAGCCGGGCCTGCTCCGGAGTGAGCGAGGTGCCCAGCGAGGCCACGGCGCAGTCGAAGCCCGCCTGATGCAGCGCCACGACATCTATGTTGCCCTCAGACAAAATTATATATCCCTTTTTAGACTTTTTAGCCAAATTCATGGCAAAAAGATTGCGGCTTTTATTAAAAACGAGCGTTTCGGGGCTGTTCATGTACTTTGGCTCGCCTTCGTCTAGGATACGTCCCGAAAAACCTATGACGCTTCCGCGCACATCTATGACAGGAAACATCAGACGGTTTCGGAAGGTATCGTAAATACCGCCGCCCTTTTTTGAGACTCGGGCAAGCCCCGCGTCGTGGAGCTCAGCATTTGTGTAGCCTCTGTCTCTCATGGCGTTTACTAGGCTGTCCCAGGAGTCGGGGGCGAAGCCCAGACCAAAGCGCGTGACCATTGCGCCGCCTATTTTTCGCCTGTCCACATAGCGGCGCGCAATCTCGCCGCCGGGGGCCATCAGGCAGTCGTGGAAGAACCTCGCCGCGTCGCGGTTCAGCTCGAGCATACGCTCACGCCTGTGGCGGTTCTCGTCGGGCGCGGATTCGGGGATCTCCAGGTTTGCCCTCTTTGCAAGAAAGCGCACAGCGTCCGGGTAGGACAGGTTTTCAATCTCCATTATGAAGTTTATGACGCCGCCGCCCTTGCCGCAGCCGAAGCAGTGGTATATCTGCTTTTCGGGCGAAACGGAGAACGAGGGCGTTTTCTCGCTGTGAAAGGGGCATAGCCCAAAGAGGTTTGCGCCGCTGCGCTTCGTGAGCTTGACATACTGAGAGACGACGTCGGTTATTTCGCTGCGCGCTGTGAGTTCCTGAAGAAAGCTCTCGGGAAAAGCCATGCCGTCGCCTCCTTGGTGAAAATTTTGCGCCGCCTAGCCAACTATTTTACATGCCATGCGGCGGGAATGTATATTTCTTCGAACTTGTATATGGCGTAGTCGTCGGTCATGCCGGACACATAGTCGCACACCGCACGCCCGACTCCCTCGCTGTCGGCTATCCGGCGATAGTCCTCGGGGAGCCTTGCGGGGTCGCCGGCGTAGTAGTCCCAGATGCCGCCGAGTATATCAATGACCTTTGACTCCTCGCTCTTGGCCCTGGGATTGCTGTATACTGCGTCAAACATAAATTTGTGGAAGCATTCGACGGCCCCTGTCATTTCATCGGACATTTTTATCTCACCGCCCTGGCTGTTTTCGATGAGATCGGTCAGCGTGGCGTTTATACGTTCGCTAGAGCTGTCTCCCATGAGGCCGTGCACAAGAAACGGCAGATCCTCCGCGGTTATTATGCCGGCGCGTATCGCGTCGTCAGTGTCGTGGTTTATATATGCTATCCTGTCCGAGAGGCGAACGGCTATTGCCTCCAGAGTGTCGTCGGGAGCGCCTTCGGTGTGGTGTAGTATGCCCATGCGTGTTTCGTAGCAGAGATTCAGACCTCTGCCGGACTTCTCTATGGAGTCGACAACGCGAAGGCTCTGCTCATAGTGGCGGAAGCCCCCGGGGAAAATCTCGTTGAGCGCTCTTTCGCCGGCGTGACCGAAGGGGGTGTGGCCTATGTCGTGACCGAGGGAGATCGCCTCCGTGAGATCCTCGTTGAGCATGAGAGCGCGGGAAATAGTGCGCGCAATTCGGGAGACCTCGAGCGTGTGTGTCAGGCGGGTGCGGTAGTGGTCGCCCTCCGGCTGGAGGAATACCTGGGTCTTGTGCTTGAGCCTTCGAAAGGCTTTGGCGTGGGTGATGCGGTCGACATCCCTCTGAAAACAGGTGCGTATATTGTCCTGCTCTTCGGGGACAAGGCGGCCTTTGGAACCGGCTGCGTGCACTCCGTTATCACAGATTAGAAGCTTTTCCAGCTCCTCTCGTTTTTCCCTTGCGCAGGCCATTTTTCAAACACCTCCGAATCTGCCCTATAATTGGTCTAGTAACTTATACGACATTGCCTGTCATTTCCCCTCTTTTTTTAAAAAATATTTCCGGGGCGCATTCGAAACCGTCGAAAACGCCCCGTTTTGACTAATAAATGTAGTTTTCTCACAGTATTTTCACAGCTATATACTCATGCGCTGCGTGCTCACAGCGAACTCTTCCGGAGGAAAGGCTGATGATCTTGTCTTCAAAATCCATGGCGCTTTCGCATGGGACAAGGACGGTGAGCATGATATCGACGCCGAAGTCAGAGTCTCGTATGACAGCGCCGCAGTCCTCCGCTATATGTATTGCGGTCTCGTAGAAGCCGTATGGACAGATGAGCTTCAATACGGACCACTGTGCCATCTGTGCAATACCGGCGGACTCGAGAGCCATTTTGGCGGCTTTGGAGTAGGCGCGTGCAAGACCGCCCGTACCGAGAAGTGTGCCGCCAAAGTAGCGTGTCACAACACAGCAGACATTTTGTATGTTCTCTCCCGCAAAGACATTCACCGTCGGCATACCTGAGGTACCTGAGGGTTCGCCGTCGTCGGAGTAGCGGGTCAGATTGTTGTCGCGGATGATGTAGGCATAGACGTTGTGGGTGGCGTCGCGGTGATTTTCGCGGGTCTCACGGATGCGGTACAGCGCTTCCGCCTCTGTGTCCGTGCGCCAGACCCTGCCGATAAAGCGGGATTTTTTTTCGATCAGCTCCGCTTCACCGTACCCGGCGGGGACAAAATATGAGTCCGGCATATTCAATCCTCCGTATTTTCGCTTACAAAGCCGCGAATCTGCCCCCAAAGCTCCGGTCTTATTATGGCTTCCGCCTTGATACAATCGTCGGTGTACTCTGAGGATAGGAGCGCCCCCTCGCGGCGCAGCATATCCAGGACAGCGGCGTCTGCGTAGGGGAGCAGGAGACTCACGCGCCTTTTACCGTTTTCGAGAATTGCAGAGATGGCTTTCAGCAGCTCTTCCGTACCCTCTCCGGTTTTTGCGGAGATGCATATGGAATTATCGCCGCGGGGAAGATCTGAACTGTATACATCGCATTTGTTGAAAACGCGTATGCATGGGGTCTTATCCGAAGCAAGCTGGCCTATAAGCTCGTCCACCACCGCGGCCTGATTTTCCCAGTCGGGATTGGAAAGATCAATGACATGGAGCAGCAGGTCGGCGTAGGAGAGCTCCTCAAGAGTCGCCTTGAACGCCTCTATGAGGTGTGTCGGCAGCTTGCGGATAAAGCCGACGGTGTCGGAGAGAAGTATCTCCTGAGTCTCGCTGACGTTCATGCGCCTCGTGGTCGTGTCCAGCGTATCGAAAAGCCTGTCATTGGCCGGGATATCGGCGTTTGTTAGGCTGTTCAGTAGAGTGGATTTGCCTGCGTTTGTATAGCCCACAAGGCAGACAACCGGCATGGAGTTTTTTTCACGGCGGCGGCGCTGTGTGCCGCGCACGCGGCGTACATCCTCCAGCTCCGCACGCAGCTTTTGTATCTTGCGCCTGATATGTCTGCGGTCGGTCTCGAGCTGTGTTTCGCCGGGGCCCCGTGTGCCTATGGGCGAAGAGCCGCCCGACGCTGTCTGTCGGACAAGGTGGGACCACATTCCCATAAGTCTGGGGAGCAGGTACTCGTACTGCGCCAGCTCCACCTGCAGTTTACCCTCGCGGGTCTGCGCGCGCTGGGCGAATATATCCAGGATGAGACCGCTGCGGTCAAGAACCTTTACGCCAAGATCCTCAGAGAGGATTCGCATCTGAGACGGGGAGAGCTCATTGTCAAAGACCGCTAGATTGCAGTCGTTTAGCTCTATCAGTTCCTTGATCTCGCGGATTTTGCCCTCGCCTATGAAGCTCCTGGGGTCGGGGGATGCGCGGTTTTGTAAAACGTAGCCCGCTACCTCGCCGCCCGCTGTCTCTACAAGGGAGATGAGCTCCTCCATGCTGCTCTCGGTTGAGCGCTCGTCCTCAGTCATGGAGCTTGCGGACAGCCCTGCGAGTATTGCTTTTTCTCTTGTGTTTTCCAAAGCGGACTCCTCTCAAATGGTTGTTTGTAATATTATATCTCAATCAATTTCGCAATACAAGATAAAGCGCCTTGACCCTATTGCACAGGGAAATACATGTCTGATGTGACGACGCCCTCCAGTTCCAGAAGCTTCAGCTTGAGATGAAGCCCGCCGCCGTATCCCGTGAGGTTTCCGCCGGCTCCTATCACCCGGTGACAGGGTATGATGACGGCTATGGGATTGCGCCCGACGGCGCCGCCCACGGCCTGTGCAGACATTTTGGCAATACCTCGGTTTTTGGCGCAGTTCTCTGCCAGCTCGCCGTAGGTGACGACTTTACCGTAAGGTATTTTGAGGAGCATATCCCATATCTCAAGCTGAAAGGGCGTACCGTGTGGACGAAGCGGCGGTACGGTTTTAGGCTCCCTGCCGGAAAAATAGTCCGCTGCCCAGAGGCGCAGAGCAGAAAAAACCGGATAATCGGGATTCTCGGCAAATCCGGAAAACTGCTCGTCTGTAAATGACAGGGCAATCAGCGCGCCGTTTTCCGCGAACGCGTACATTGTGCCGAAAGGGGCGTCTATGGTACAGGAATATTTCTCTGTCATCGTTTTGCACCGTCCTTTTTTGTACTTGCGGGATCAGTGAGTTCGGGGATAGCTCCGCCTGATATCGCCCAGAGATAGAGGCTCGCCACGCTTCCGCAGGGAGAACAGCGCCGGGCATATTTGTCAAACAACTCCCTGCTTATACTTCTGTGACGGTAGAGCATCCTCATGCCACGATGTATTCCGAGGTCAATGAAGCTTAAAACGTCGGGGCGCTGCAGGCAGAATATGAGAAGCATCTCCGCCGTCCAAATGCCGACGCCCTTCAGGGAGGAGAGTTCTCTTATTACTTCTTGGTCGGTCTTTGTGCTCAGGGTATCTAAGTCCAGCTCGCCGGATTGAACTTTTTCCGCAAATGCCTTTATGTAGGATGCTTTGCGAAAGGAGATACCTATGCTCTGCAGCTCCCCGTCCGGTATCGAAAGTATTGCATCCGCATTGATTGCAGGGACTTTTCCCCTCAGGCGGCTCCAAATTGTCTCCTGTGCGGCGGTGGATATCTGCTGGCCGATTATCTGGTGTACTACCGAGGAGAAAAGATCCGGGTCTGTCTCTCTATAGATATGCCCAATCCTGTCGATGGCGCTGCCCAGCAGCTTGTCCCTGCTTTTGAGGTATTGTACTTCCTCTTCTCCATATTCAAAGAACAAAATATCACCCCTGCCGTGTCATTATAGCACAAAGGGAGCGGATAATACACTTTTTCTCTGTCCGGTATAAGTAGAACCAGCGGAAGAAACTGCCATCTTGATGCGACAAAGCGTACAAAAACGGCGTTGAAGTTTTGTACAAATATCCAAAAATGTAAATAAGTGTATTTTTGCTGTCTTTTTTGCCGCTCTAGAGACATGTATAAGGTGAAAGGGAGTGATTTGGAATACACATTGATGCTTTGAATGTATGTATTAAAAATATAACGCTATGGCAGAACTTCTGGCTACAAAATCTGGATAAGACAAAATTTAATTGGAGGGGTACTATGAGTATCAGCAAGAATAATGCAGCCGTAATAATAGTTATATCCGTTTTTATGTTAACGATAATTTGTTTGACGGTCAGGCGGCTTTTATCCCATAAAATACTGAGAGTAGACGCGGATAAAATCGGGAGTATTAAGATATTTAGTGGAGACACAGGAAAGATAATTATAATTTCAGACGATAACCAGATAAAGAGAATAATAAATAATCTGCATTCTGTTTCCTTTAAAAAAGATTCGTTTGTACAGGATATAGACGGATTCAATTATTATGTTGATCTATTTGGGGCAGAAGATGATTTGTTAGAGGAGTTTGTTATCGATTCAGAAAAAAGCCTTGGCTGTATAAAGGTTATCTTTATACAGCCAAGGGCTCCGAAATAGACGTTCATTACATAAAAAACTTATTTGAACTGTATAAGGAACAGAATAACCTTCGATAGGTCTATTATTGAGATTTTGGGGCTTGGTTAACACTCAAGAATATGATTATATTACAAAATATCAGACATGGAGGTGTACTTTGGAAAAGAGCTCAAACAAAGCAAAGCAGCAGTTTAACGTTCTGTGCAACGCCGGTGCCGGAGCGGTGGAAGCCAGTAGGCAAATGGCTAAGCATGAAACCTCGCCAATTCGCACCATGAGAATCGAGCGAGGATTGACACAGCAGGGCATGAGCGATTTGCTCCATATCCCCAAGCGCACGATAGAAAACTGGGAAACGGGAGTAAACACACCACCTGCATATGTGATAGAGCTAATAGCGTATCGCCTTAAAGATTATAGCCCTCACCAATAATGGCGGGGGGCTTTTCGTTAGCATTTTCATTAGTAAAATCTTTCTTAAAACGCTAATAAGTATTAATATATTACAGCGTAATACAATGTTTTAATGTATCGCAAAACGGCTGGAACCATTGAAAACACTAGGCAAATAAGAAAAATCCCGTAATCTCAATGACTACGGGATTTCCTTTTTTTTGGTGACTCAGCGGGGATTCGAACCGCAACTAATTGACGCTATACGCATTGATAATACTAGCCTTTTTATCTTGGTTAGCGTTTTGGTTAGCGTTTTTATAAAAATCAGCCATTTTGTTTTCAGCTTTTAGGCGATCTTGTTTGGCAAGGTGCGTATAGATTTTGTGCATTGTCTGTGTATCAGCCCAACCGCCTATCTCCATTGTTTCAAGTTCTGACATGCCGAGATGATAAGCCAACGATGCGAAACTGTGTCTCAGCCCGTGAGTGCCGACCTCCGGCAATCCAGCATCTCTGCAAGCCTTGTTAATGCGATTACAAACGGTGTGGGGACTACAAGTCATTACAGCACCATTCTTGTTTTCAACTGCGTTAAGAGCAATTGTAAGCTCTGGTATCATCATCGGGACAGTTCTGCTTGACGTTGCGTTTTTGTTGGCTTCCCTTTTTACAAATTTATGTTCTTCGTTTGGCACAATCGCGCCTTTGATGGTTATGCAATTATTTTTCAAATCTACATTCTTCCAGTCCAATGCGAGAATTTCAGAACGGCGCAGACTATGCAAGGCTAGCAGTACTGATAATTCTTCATTTTTACCTTTGACAGATTTGACAAGTTGCATTATTTGATCTGGGTCAAGCCACTCGCGCCCACTAGATACGATTTGCGGCAATGTTACTTTTGGGGCTTGTATACCATTTTCGGTCAAGACGGATACAATAAACCGATAAGCATTTCTCAATGTTTTCGGACTACAAAGTTTAGCTTCTGTGTTGCACAGCTTTTGCCAGTCTGTTATGTCCTTTAGCTTTTCATCCGCAACGCTCTGAAAGCGATTTTTTTGTATTCTGCGGTATCCGTCAACGGTGGAGGGTGACAACGTGTTACTTCTCACGGCTATATAATTATCAATAGCTTGTCTAAGCGTTGGATTAACTTTATTCTTCTGCGCTTCCCGTTTTCCTGCCCTGTACTCGGCCTTTATGAGTGCGGCGGCATCCTTGCACTCTTTCACCGTCGAAGCTATCACAGGGATACTCTCACCGCCAAGTCGAAGCTGTATGAAGTAATTGCCACCTCTTATTTTTCTTGGCTCTGGTACTTTCATGTTGCAAGTCCTCCAAATATATGATAATTTAGAGGCGGATGTGCTGTCCAGTATATCCGCCTTATGAATCGTCCTCAGTGTTGGTAGCGCTGGGGGCGGTTTTTTGTTTACCCGAGTCCTATTAGCTCTCAGTGTTGAGAGCGGTATAGTTTTATCATTAAGCTATATCAAATTTTTTTAATATCTTATCATCGCTAAAACTTATAAGCTCTGACACTTCGACCTCAATTGGGTTTGTGTTATCTTGCAAGACATATGCTAACTGAACATCAAGAGATGCGCCTGGTCTTATATCTTTCATATAGTTATCGGCATTATAAACGTTGCTATCCATAATTACCGCTATATCACACTGAATGTCATTCTGAAAAACTTTTGAATTTAAAGCAACGGCAAAACTTGTAGTGTCATCACTATTATTTGTCCAGTTGTATGTAATTACAACCGCAGGCTTACCTTCATAATCTTGTGTAAGCGTATGGTCTACGATGGAAACAGTATAATCTCCCAACGTTCCATTCCCTGCTTCTTCAGGCATAGAGTCGTTCTCTGAATCGTTATTGTCAGAAGTCTGGTTCGCAGATGAAATATCCGATTTGTTTTCCGGGTTCTCGTCTTTGCCGCCGATGGCCGATATTAATGCAATTATAATCACGGCTGCCACAACCCAGAACCACCACTTTTTATATAGTGGTTTTTTCACTACCTCATTTTGAATGTTTTCGTTCATAATAATTCCTCCTTATTTTTACCGCATCGCGGTTAATTACTTTATAATTTAAGCTTTACTTCAGTAGCCACTCCAAGAATCCGAGCATAACCACTTTCGAAATCATTGCATGGAACAATTATCGGGTTATACGCAGGATTCTCAGGCTTGAGTATAACCATATCATTTTGACGATAAAAACGCTTTAATGTAGCCTCATCGCCGTTAATGATACAAGCGACAACTTGACCGTCCTCCGCGCAAGATTGTGATTTGATGAGGGCAAGCGACCCATCAAGAATGTGTGCTCCTATCATACTATCGCCCTTTACGCGCAGAAAAAAATAATCGTCACTTTCTGGTACATCTGCATATTCATATCCTTCGATATGTTCTTCGGCCAGAACAGGTAGGCCGGCGCAAATTGTGCCAAGAACAGGAATGCGGCGCATCTTGGGGACAGGAATTGCATTAGAGGGGAGTTTTTCGTCCCAGCCCATGAGATATGCTGGAGTTGTTCTCAATGCTTCGGCAATAGGCGCTAAAACAGTAATCGGCAAATTTTCAATATCACCGTTTTCATATCTATATATAGTAGCACGGTTTTTACCAAGTTTTTCGGCTAGTTCATCAACCGAGAGATTAAGCTCCATGCGTTTTTCTTTTATTCTTTGTCCTACTGTCACGTTAAACTCAACTCCTTTTTGGCTTGCACATACAATAACATATAATTCGCAAATGTGCAACTATTAATTCGCAGTTTAGAAAAATAATTGCACAATATGCGATTTTAGTATTGACAAATGTTACAAGACCGTGTATTTTATAAATAGTCGCATACAGTGCGAATTTTGAGCCCTTAGAAAGGAGGGGATAACATGGTTAATATTAACAAGCTTAAAGGTAAAATAGTAGAGCGAGAACTTACCGTCGAAAAACTTGCCGACTGTATAGGTTTAGACAAAAGCACTCTATACAGAAAATTAAACTCAAATGGGGATAGTTTTTCTATCAAAGAGGCGGACGCTATAGCTATAGCTCTTAGGCTAACACAGGGCGAAGCAAACGCCATTTTTTTTAGCCAGTTTGTCGCATGATATGCGAATTTTAGAAAGGAAACCTCATGAACGAAATTCAAATCTTTAACTACAACAACATAGAGGTACGTACTGTTCAGAAGGACGGGGAGCCGTGGTTCGTGACGATATTCCGCAACAACTCTGCCTGATGCCATTTCGCAAATGACAACACCCTCAAAATAGCCTGCATCATAGCACTCTTTTAGGATACGCCTTTCTTCAAAACTGAGATCTTCAAACGGTGCTTTTCTCTGTATATGTAAGAGAACTCCTCGCATGTCCAATTCACGTTGCTTTAATTTGTCAATCATGCTCAAGAACACCTCCTTTCGCCCACATTTTACCACTCAGGGAAGGGGAGGACAATCACAGAAAGGAGGCGATTCAATGCCGCGAACAAAACTGGACAAGCCTGACTCGTCAAAGAAACTTGTCGCTCTTATAGCCGGAGCGGCAAAGGCGGAACAGAAAACATGTATAGACATGGCAGACATTCTCGGATGCAGTCCGAACACAATTTCAAATCGGCTAAGAGAACCTGATAATTTCACATACGGAGAACTCAAAAAGCTGGGCAGGGGATTGCATATACCGCTCGAAGAACTGCGGCAGTCAATTACATATTAGGAGGGATAGAACATGCTGACCTGGATTAAGAGCGAGTTTGGGCTTTCGGGCTATGAGGTCCGCAAAGGGATCTATGAGACCGCAGTTTTGGTCTGGCTCTGTACGGGGATCTATTTCCTGTGTACTGCATTGGTGTAGCTGCAGGAAAGGGGGTTAGCACATGAAAAAGCGATACCGGATATGCTCCTGCTGTGGTCAGCGATGGAATGTATCCAAGCTGGGCCGGAGCGAGAAAAAGTACATATGCCCGTGGTGTGCGGGAAAAAGGAAAAGCTCCCAGCGAAGCGGCAACTTCAACTGAGAGCATGAGGATAATAACTAACCTCATTATGAGGTGCAAGAAAGGAAATGTCAAGCATGTCAGTAAAAATCAATCAGCTTGAGCTTGAAAATGTCAAGCGTATCAAAGCCTGCGCACTTACACCGGAAGCTAGCGGCCTGACAGTAATTGGCGGAGATAACAACCAAGGCAAGACCAGCGTTCTTGATTCAATTGCCTGGGCTCTTGGTGGAGACCGCTTCCGCCCCTCAAAAGCAGCCCGAGATGGGTCAGTGCTACCTCCTGCAATTCATATCGAACTATCCAATGGCTTGATCGTGGAACGCAAAGGTAAAAACTCAGATCTCAAGGTAATCGACCCGAACGGCAACAAAAGCGGTCAGCAGCTTCTTAATGAATTCATAGAAGTGCTTGCTTTAAACCTTCCAAAGTTTATGCAGGCCTCTAATAAAGAAAAAGCAGACACACTCTTGCAGATCATCGGAGTAGGAGATCAGCTCCACGAACTGGAACGCAAAGAAAGCGATCTTTATAATCGTCGCCATGCTCTTGGCCAGATTGCCGATCAGAAGAAAAAGTTTGCTGCCGAGATGACGTTTTACCCGGATGCCCCCAAGGATCTCATCTCTGCATCAGAGCTTATTCGGCAGCAACAGGAGATCCTCGCGCGAAACGGCGAAAACCAGCGTTTGAGGGAACGCCGTGACTACTGCGACCGTGAACTGGCGCAAGCTCAGCTCGCTTTTGATGAAGCTAAAAAGCGCCTACAGCTAGCTGAACAGAATGCCGAGATAGCCCGGAAGTCAGCGCTTGACCTACATGATGAATCGACAGAAGAACTGGAACGCAATATCACCAATATTGAAGCTATCAATATTAAAGTCCGCGCCAATCTCGATAAGGAAAAGGCTGAAACCGATGCACAGGAATATGCCTCGCAATATGACGGTCTGACGGAGGAAATCAATACTACACGTAAAGCTAAATTTGATCTGCTTAACGGTGCCAAGCTTCCGCTGGAAGGACTCTCTGTCGAAGATGGTGAGCTTACATATAACGGATATAAGTGGGACTGTCTGTCCGGTTCAGACCAACTTAAGGTCGCAACTGCTATTGTTCGAGCAATCAACCCCAAATGCGGGTTTGTATTATTGGACAAACTCGAGCAGATGGATCTCAATACGCTGCAGGAGTTTGGTGCTTGGCTCGAAAGTGAGGAACTCCAAGCTATTGCTACTCGTGTCAGCACCGGCGACGAGTGCTCAATAATTATTGAAGATGGCTATGCTGTTCCCACGACTCAGGCGATAGAAAAGAAACCCACATGGAAAGCAGGTGAATTTTAATGCAGATTATACGGGGGAAAATTGGGAGTGCCCTAAAATGCGTTGTTTATGGCCCCGAGGGCATAGGCAAGAGTACCTTCGCATCGCAGTTCCCCGATCCTATATTTATTGATACTGAAGGCAGTACGAAGTTTATGGATGTTGCTAGGACTCCATCGCCTAGCAGCTGGGCGATGCTCATAGAACAGGTCCAGTATTTCAAGAGTCATCCGCAGGAGTGCAGAACACTTGTAATAGATACTGCAGACTGGGCGGAAATGCTCTGCATCAATGATATATGTGCCAAAAAGCAAATGACCAGCATTGAAGATATAGGTTACGGAAAAGGCTATGTATTCCTTGAGGAAGAGTTCGGGCGACTACTCAATCTTTTAGAAGATGTCGTAGGAGCCGGGATTAATGTAGTGCTCAATTGCCATGCTCAGATGAGGAAGTTTGAGCAGCCGGATGAGCTTGGCGCTTATGACCGCTGGGAACTGAAGCTCGAAAAGAAAACGGCTGCGATTGTAAAAGAATGGGCAGATATCATCCTCTTTGCAAACTACAAGACCTAAGACATAAAAGAGGAACTATTATGAAAAAGCTAATAACTAATCCTAAATTGTGAGAGTGGGAGAAAGTATCCGTTTGAGTATTTGAATTTGCCGGAGTTTAGTCGCATGGACTTTTACAGGCGAAAGGATGCTTTTCTGACGGGCATAGCAAAATATTTGCGGATGATTTGAAAGTTGGTACTGTGCACGCAAAACACGGTGTACAATTGCTACGATGAAAAAATAGAGAGGGACGGTTTGCGCCGTTCCTTTTTTATTGGCGCTTGGTTCAGGACCAAGAGGCCTCGGGTTCGAATCCCGACACATGATAATGGGGGCAGCGGCTGTGTCTCTCCTTCGCAGCCGCTGTCAAAAATATAGAGGGTGGGGCTGTTTTTGATATGAGATATGCAAAGCCTAATCCGTTCTATGTTAGTAAGGAGTGGCGCAGAGTACGCAAGAAAGTATTAGCTGCGGATAAGTATGAATGTCAAGACTGCAAAGCAAAAGGATATTACACAAGAGCAAACCATGTACACCATGTGAAGCACTTAGAGCAATACCCAGAGCTTGCGCTTGAGGAGTATTACACCGACGGGGCAGGGACACATAGACAGCTTATTAGCTTGTGTGAACGATGTCATATGCAGCGGCATGATTATCAACATAAACCAAAGGAGCCGTTGACGGAGGAGAGATGGTAAAAGTGCAGAAGGACTTTACTGAGATTATCCAAATTGATAAACAAGCAATAATTATGATGAGTAATTGCGCACAGAGAAAAGTGAACGAGATGTTGCGTAGTGGGGGTTGTCCTGCAGGGAATACTCGTTGTAGTTATTTGCGCAAAGGGACGTGTGTTGCGCAGAAGCCGGAACTAGAGTATCAAGAAGGGAAACTGTGTTGTGGGAGCGCTGATATGTGGTGAATGACTACCCCCGGTCAGAAAAAACGGGAATTAA